>ERZ779974.29-NODE-29-length-83531-cov-4.62923_pt1 | contig 83531 bp, 77 predicted proteins | sample MGYA00511026_ERZ779974 | MGnify/ENA primary metagenome ERZ779974 (study PRJEB29588, sample SAMEA2153010) | human gut metagenome | biome: human gut; feature: human-associated habitat; material: faeces | place: Denmark | collected 2008/2010 ... | reverse complement strand
AACTGAATTTCAACAATTTCAAAGAACGACTATGATTTTTTAGTGGACACTAATGACCCAAAATTTATTATCTTCATTACCCAACAAATCCGTCTGTTCTGCAAAGAAGAAGTTATCATCATGTTTGACATCAGGTTCATCAGTCTGAACCAGTTTTACTGTTACCCCCTTCAAATCAGTACTAGGATTTAGAGTGACACAGAAATCATAGGCAGTTTCTGTATCGGCTGACAAATCTGTAACAAACGAGAACTGGTTCTGCCATTGTGCTTCAGTAGCATCAGGGAAAGTGAGTGTATAAGCATTTCCATCCACCACTAAATCTGGATTAGGTCTAGCACTCCAATCCGGGTTTGCATAGAAGAAAGTATTGGTAAAGGTTGCCCCGTTCCAAAGATTGTCTTCACTATCCACCTTCACCCAAGAAGGTTCAGGCTCTTGTACTTCAGGAATTTCCGTACCGTCATTATTAGCATGGTCTTTCAAGACAAAGCTTTCCAAAGTAATATCCGTATTAGCTTCATTACCACCAAAATCAAGTGCAAACTTCAAATCGGTAATATTCACACCGGGTACGTTACTGAACCATATACACTTAGGCTCATTAGCATCTAAAGCCACACGCTGCATATTGATAAACGTATTGTCATCACCTTTCTGCTGTACTTTAACCGTCACGCCCGGATGTTTGGTAGTAGAAGTGATTATCACCGAAAAATCATAGGTTTTATCCACTGACAAAGCAATTACCTTATCCAATTCCACATGCATCTGAGCTTGCCACTGATCGGTAGTAGCTTCCGGTAAGGAAACAACAAATGCACCATTCTGATAAGTATATTTTGGATCTGCAATCTGCCCCCATCCTGGAGCATAGTAGAAAGATGCCACATTGAAAGTTACTCCCTTAAACATGTTAAATTCACTATCTTCCACAAAACCACCAAAACCGTTCATAATAGTCTTCTCTATTTCAAAGGTTTTGGTTATCGAACCATCACTAATGCCATTTGCGTTCTTTACTTTACATTCTACTGTATATGAACCTTTTTTACGATAATATTTGGAAAAACCATATGAGGCTTGATAAGCGCCGTCAATTATCCAAATAGGAGACACTCCAGGAGCAGAAGTAAATTCAAAGTTTGCATAATTGGTTGTCTGATCTACAGTAACTTTAAAGTTATCAGTATAATCCGATGCTTGTGGGATATTGCCATTGGCTCCCGTAAAATCTTCAGGCGAACATGAAGTCATTGCAAAACCAGCAACCAACACGCCTGCCATATATTTAAATATATTTTTCATATCAATTATTTATTAATGGAGTTATGGTAAACTATTTATAAGCATTCTGAACCAAAGCCGGATCGGAATCCAACTCTCCTTGTGCAATAGGAATGTATTTCTTCTTGGCAGTCCAAGAATTAGTACGGTAACCATATTCATCGGGGACCAGTGCAGTAGTAGCCTTATTGCTGGCTGATGCTCCACTGATTCCTTCAGCACGTACCAAATCAAAATAACGCTTGCCTTCACCTACAAATTCCAAACGACGTTCTGTAAGTACATCGTCAACCGTAACGTTTGCAAGTCCAGCCAAACCGGCACGGGTGCGAACTTCGTTCAACCATGTCTTAGCCTCACCTGTACCACTTCCACCTGTACGAAGAGAAAGTTCTGCAGCATTTAGTAATGTCTCAGCATAACGATAATAACGATAATTGTTATTATAGTTCAAATTCTGGTCACCGGAAGACTGCTTGAAGTTCTTATCATACGGACGATATTTTTGTAACCAAATATGAGTATCTTGATAACGTTTCGTATATTCTACATCTTCGGCAATCACCCAGCAAGTTGCATCACGACGTTTGTCTTGTTTACTAAACATTTGATAAGTTTCAAGACGCATGGGCATAAATCCCCAGCCATCATTACCCTTTGACCAACCATCATCACCTGGGAAAGAGTTAGGAGAAATCAGAGTAGGAAGCACTGTACCACCAACAGCTAACGGACTTCCCCAGCCACGTTCGTTATTAGTTTGCTCATAATTAATTTCCCAGATAGATTCGTCACACCATTCACCTTCCGTTTCCCAGATGTTGGCAAAACTAGGATTCAATCTAAAGCTAGGACTATCAATAAGCTCCTTCATATAACCTAAAGCTTTTGAGAAACGACTTTCATCATTCTGATACATTACCATTTCAGCATATACCATATAAGCCATAGCTTGAGTGACACGTCCCAACTGACCTTCGTCGTCAACTTCTTTACCTTCTTTGATTGTTTTATAATATTTCAAAGGTAACACCTTAGAGTCAATTACAGCTTCAAGTTCTGCGATCAACTCAGCATAAACCTGATCGGCAGTATATTGCGGAGCCGTATAAGGAGGTTCGGAAAGATTCTCCAAATAGAAAGGTACATTACCAAAATAATGCCACAACATATTATAATAGAAAACACGTAGTAAACGGGCTTGCATCTCATAGAGTTTACGATTGGCCTCAGTAACATCAGTACCCCAATCAAGATATTTCAGTAAGTCATTACAACGTTTGATACCAGAATAGTCCACTGTCCAAAGAGAGCCAAGTGTATTATTTTCATTAGCCTCATAATTAAACAACATATGCCAATTCTGCATATCGGTCTTGGTTGCACCACCTACCCAAAAATTATCGCCCATAATTTCACCGTCAATATTCAAGGCATTGTACTGTCCCAATCCCCAATCTGGCCAATGGAGAGGGTCATAGGCGGCAATCAGAGCTTCCTGAATATGCTCATCCGTAGTATAATAATCTTCCAATGGTTCACCTGTCGGATTTTCCACCTCAAGAAAACTGTCACTGCAACCGGTAGTCAACACTGTAGCGGCAGCAAGTAAGCCTATTGCTAATATTTTATTTGTTTTCATATAGTTCTTATTTTTAGATTAGAAAGAAACATTTACACCTACTGTATATGTGCGAGCCTGCGGATAAATACCACGGTCAACACCAAGAGAAGTTGCACCTGAAGAAATTTCAGGATCAAATCCCCAATATTTGGTCCAAGTCACAAGATTTTCAGCTTGCACATACACACGCAGACGTTCAATAGTAAGTTTGCGAGTAAGAGTCTTAGGCAATGTATATCCCAAAGTAATATTCTTAAGACGAAGATATGAACCATCACAAACATAAAGATCAGATACCATCCAGTTCGTTGCATTACCGACAGCCAGACGAGGATACTTATTAGAAGTACCTTCACCAGTCCAACGTCCCAACATCCAAGAAGGATAGTTACCAGAAGCAACATCTGTACGATAAGTGCCATCAAACACATCAGCACCAGCTACACCTTGGAAGAAAATATTAAAATCAAAGCCTTTCCAATCAGCATTAAGATTCAAACCATAAGTCCAATCCGGAGTACCATTACCAATGTTAGTACGGTCATCTGCCGAGATGCTACCATCACCATTTACATCCACAAAACGTGTATCACCAGGAACCGCATCCGGCATAATCATTTTACCATCTTTATTGACATAAGCACGAACTTCATCCATATTCTGGAAAACACCGTCAGTCTTGTAACCATAGAAATAGGGGAAAGGTTGTCCGTTAGAACCGCGTGTACCACCACCAGAGAATCCTTGAATACCATCTAAATCCATATAGCCAGTATCATTTCCCAAATTCTTCAATTCATTTTTAAGATAAGTAGCATTTCCCTTTACTGCAAATTTAGCATCAGCAATATTCCATTTATAGCCAAGTTCAAACTCAAAACCACTATTTTCCATATCACCTACGTTACCAAGAGGTTTAGTTTCACCTACATAACTCGGGATAGGCATCGTAATAATCATGCCATTGGTTTTCTTTATGTAATAGTCAGCACTGAATGTTAAAGCATTATTAAAGAATCCCAAATCAATACCTAAGTCAGTTTGCTCACTCTCTTCCCATTTCAAATCAGGATTTGCCAAACGTTGTGCTTTAGAACCGTTCCATTTGATGGCATCTTTACCCAAAAGGACATTGTTACCCATGGCCGTCAATGAAGTATAACCAAATTCGGCTATGTTATCATTACCATTCTTACCCCAACTGGCACGAACCTTTAAGTTAGACAACCATTCTCGCGTATCAGCCATAAACTCTTCATTTGTCACATTCCATCCCACAGATACTGAAGGGAACGTACCATATTTATTATTAATACCAAAACGACTTGAACCATCACGACGGATTGTAGCCTGAATCATATAGCGTTCATTATAGTTATAACTCAAACGAGCAAACATAGACGACATTCTATGTTCTGTATAAGGACCTCCATAAACGCCATACTGAACTGTAGCACCAGTAATATTACCATCTGCATCCTTTGTATATTCAACATTCCCTGTAGCATAATCAATAGAAGGTTTATTAGGATTCACCAGATTCCAACGGTTACCACCAAGTTGATCTCCCTTATATTTAAGAGCAGACTGTCCTAATACAACACCAAATGTATGTTTGCCGATAGTTTTGTCATAAGTTAATGTGTTTTCAATCTGCCATGTCACATTCTGTGCCTTGAATGAAGATGCATTAGTATGTGTTGCCTTATTATTAGCTGAGAGATAATACTTGCTCTTAGTAGCCCCTTCATTACCCCAAAATCCCATATCAGCACTATAATTGAAGTGATACTTCAAATTATCCCACAATTGAAGATCAATAGAAAACTTTGGAACAAACTTATGCGACCAATTCTTTGTAGGAGTCAATGTCATCATAGCCAGCGGATTATTCATTTCCTGATAAGCTCCTCCATAGCCAGGTACTGTATAAGGATCACCATTTGCATCACGAGGCAAATCAAAATCTTTATAAGTTTCAATCATCTTTTCAGCTGCATCACCAGTCAATGTAGGGGTCAAAATAGGAGACAGATAAAGAGCCGATCCCAAAATTGAACCGAATTCAGAGTTAGTACCAACACCTGTTGAATGCGTACGCATATAAGCCAAATTTACACCTAAATCCAATTTATTAAGGAAACCGCGTTCTTTAGATGCATCAATTAGATTATATTGAGTATTGGAACGAATAGTCAAACGGTCATAATTAGAATGTCCGTGATTACCACCAACAATACCATCTTGTGAATAATACCCCAAAGACAAATAATAATTTACTTTTTCCGATGCACCACTAACTGTCACATCATGATTCACTACCGGAGCATTGTCATAGAAAACAAGATCTTGCCAATCAGTGCCAAATCCTTTGATAGAATTTCCATTAGCATCAATCAAATTATAAGGATCTGCATAAATTGGAGCCTGACCACCATTCACATTGGCTTCATTCTGAAGGATAGCATAGTCTGTCGCACTAGTCACATCACGTCTCTTCCATGCACTCTGCCAGCCATAAGAAAAATTGTAATTAATTTGTGCCTTACCCATCTTACCTTTTTTGGTAGTTACTAGAATAACGCCATTAGCAGCACGCGCACCATAGATAGCACCAGAAGCAGCATCTTTCAACACTTCGATAGACTCGATATCATTAGGATTTACAAAATCAAGACCACCCCCAATAGGCATACCGTCTACAATGTAGAGCGGATCACTATTGTTGATAGTACCAATACCACGTACACGTACACGAGGAGAATCACCCGGCTGACCAGAAGCTGAAGTTACATCCACACCTGCAGCCAAACCTTTCAATGCATTATCCATACGCACCGGAGATTTGTTTTCCAAATCCTCACTACTAACTTTGGCAATAGATGCTGTTACCACACTTTTTTTCTGAACACCATACCCCACCACTACTACTTCGTCCAGCGTTTCTGAATCTTCCTGAAGAACTATTTTCAAGGAATTTTTTCCATTTACCGCTACTTCTTGCGACTTAAAACCAATATAGGTAATAGAAAGTGTTGCGTCGGCAGGAACCGACAATGTAAAATTACCGTCCAAATCAGTAATTCCACCATTGGTAGTTCCTTTAACTACCACATTTACTCCAGGCAACGGTTCATTATCCGAACCGCTTACCACTGTACCTTTTACCTGTATATTTTGGGCATATACAGAAGCCAAGGTAAAGCTTAACAGAAATAAAACTGATAATAACTTTTTCATAAGTTTTACTAAATTAAGATTAACGTTTCTCGGTTTTGTTCTCAATCGAACAGTGCAAACATAGAGTAAAATGCAATAAAACAAATAAAAAACAATCATTCTTAAATACGTCAAATCTGAAATTCAAATACGTTATCAATACGTCATCAGCAAATAACTTACTAATAATCAATAATTAATATATACTTTTAAGTATTACGTCACAACATGTTATATAACACAAAAGGGAGAAATTTAACATTCCTCCCTTTCATACTCTTCCTTCTTTTAAAGGAAGTTAATATCTAAAGGCTACAGTTTATTGCTTAAATAATCCGTCAAACTATCCTCTCTCTCTAAAGCGAACTTCTTACGAAGACGATAACGGATTGTTTCAACTCCACGAACCGAAATGTTCAGCAGAGGTGCTATTTCTTTCGTGGAAAGATTCATCTTTAGATAAGCGCACATCATGCGTTCGTTGTGGGAAAGTTCAGGATGCTTGGCATGAAGACGTTTCATAAAATTGTTATGTATCAAATCGAACTGGTCTTCAATACGCTTCAAAACCTCATCACTCTGTATATTACCGTCTATTTTATTATTAATAAGTATGAGTTGCTGTTTTCCTTCCCGAGCCCCCTCACCCTTCAGCAAGGCGGATACTTTAAGTATCTCTGACTTGATTTCAGTCAGCATTTCATTCTTACGGACAAAGTTTATCATCAGATTGGCCATTTCCTGACTCTTATGTTGCAAATCGTATTCCAATTTTTCTTTCTCCAGCTGCATAATCTGCTTTTCCTGACGGGCTTTCTCCTCTTCGTACTCCCTTTCCATATCGTGCAACTCTTTATCTTTCTCGATTACCGCCTGCTGTTTCTTCCGTTTCACACGGACATCATCCCAACGATAGACATACCATAAGGCAAGCAAAGCCAAGATGATATAACAAACGTATGCAGCAGCACTACGATACCACGGCGGAAGTATACGGAAAGCAATTGTATCCGATGATGTCGTACCGTCAGGAAAGACCGCCTTAACTTCAAACGTATATTCACCTTCCGACAGATTACTATACTCCTTGGTGCGTACCGTTGTAAAATCGGACCAGCTCCCCTTATTCAGACGATATTGAAAACGGACATCATCTCCTACCGCAAAGAGAGAAAGGGCATAGTCAAAACGAACGGAATTCATGGAATAAGCTATCACCGGAACCGGCTTCTCTCCTAAAAAGTTTGCGGTATATACCAATGAATCCTTGGGATAGGACAGATACATGTTCCTTATATATAAGGAATGGCTACGATCCTGACGCTCCCTTACGGCCGGGATACTGAACAAAGCGAAACCTCCTTCATTAGGAACCACCATCAGCGAATCTGAAAGAGGAATAATCGTTTCAAAACCGGGTACCAGTTCAATCAGCGATTGCTGGATGGGATTAATGCTTGTATTCGCCCCCCGCTTATAGGTACCCAGATTGGCAATACAGATTTCGTGAGGGCTCAAACTTATCAACTTATCGTGATACTCCAAAATATGCGAATAGGCCGTGGTGCCATTCAAAAGGTTGTTCATATCCGGACAAGGCTCCATGACATCTTTATGAGGATTATGCTTATAGATTCCCCGGGGAGTGGCAAAATACACCCGGTCTTCTATCTTCGCTATATACATATCACGTCCTACCGGGAAACCATCCTTCGCGCTATATTCCTTTATACGGACAGCTTTTGTCAAATCATTATCCAAATCCACACGGGTAACGTGGTCTGTATTATACACCCAAATCACCTTATCACTTTCCTGCTCAAAAAGACGGCAAGAATCGTTCACACCCTCAATCTTGCCAACCACCTGCCATTCTCCATTCTTTTTCCCAACCAAATAAATACCGTTATATACCCCGACATACATAAGGTCCGTACGTCCTGCCACAAGTTGGCAACACCAGGCGCCGGCAATATCCGTCACACGTTTTACGGAAGTACCATTGATAAGGAAAATACCACGGTCGTGCAGACAGAAGAGTTCATCACCTATACGGCAAAGGTTCCAGACCTGTCCGCTGGATTGGGGCATCGGACGGATATCCGGCAAATCGCCGTTCATCTGTACCGGATACGAGGTGTAATACAAACCCCGATTGGTACCTAAATAAAGATAACCGCCTTCTACCGCCGCCGTATATCCCGTGCCGTAGGAATAAGGATAGGAATAGAGATTCGTAAAAGGAGAACTCAGACAGACGTAGTCAATGCCGCTATCCAGACCGGCCCAGAGGTTTCCGGTCGTATCGAAGGAGACAGAAAGCACCGTATTGTTACGCAAGCCGTTGTTCTCATTGAAATATTTCAGTTGCATGGTGCTGCAATCCACCAGTACCAATCCTTTATGAATGGTTCCCAAGGCAATCTTATCATCCTTTTTGGCTACGCAAAAGACTTCATTCTCACGCATAAACTCTTCGGCACCGGTGACAAACGGTTCCATCGTACGCCCGTCACAATAGTAAAGTCCGTTGTATGCAGTCACCACCAGAACACCTTTCTTATAAGGTATAATGCCACGAATACGCTTGGAAGCCAACGCATCGGCACCCTGAAGAGGGAAAAAAGTGTTTCCAACCAAAAGCCATACGCCTCTGTCCGTACCGATGTAAAGAATACCATTGACCATATTGGAACAGTCTATCTTGGCATTCATTTCAATGGCGGTATATTTGCCGTTCAGGTACTTCACCACGCACCCGTCCCCTTGGAAATACAAGATATTGTCTGTCTCATGGATGCCCCACACATTTCCAAGAAAACGAACGGAACTCTCCAAAGTATCGGACATGCAATGATAGGCCAAAGAACCGTCCGTATCCGGTTCATAATAGCCGAATTCATTGATGCCCCCCACATAAATTCTTTTTTGGGTGGCAGAAGCCAGAACGGAACGCACATCGGAAGCATTGTTCAATGGAAACACATTCCAGACATTGCCATCAAATTGCACCATACCGTTCTTGTTGGCGAAATATACCCACTTGTCATCATAGGGTGCTATCTGCCAAGTCTGGGTCCCCTTACCATAAACACTTTTATCAAAATTGACGATAAAGCTATTCCAGCCGGCAATTGCTTCGACCAAAGGGGGAAAAAGAAAAAGGCAGAAAAAAAGGTAGAATGACAATATGTGTTTGTTCATGCGTATAATGACTATATAGTTAGTTGCACAAAAATAATGCTTATTTTCAAGGTAGCACACAATAGCCTATCTGTTTTTTTGTCCCCGATTATTATTTTCTTCTCAAATGGCAATCTTTTGCATAACTATACTTTAGATTCCGGTATACTAAGAAGTATTCGTCCGACGGCTGTTGAATTATCGTCCGACGATAATTCAACAGCCGTCGGACGATAAGGTTACATATGTCGGACGAATACTTTCTAGTAAAAGGAATATTTGTCCATCGTAATGCCGGAAAGAATCCGTACCTCCCCTCCAAAGTGTCTATATAAGAAGGCCATGAAGAGGAATAGAACAGAGAATCTAAAAAAACAAATAAAAAAATCGCCACAAGCTATTGCAGATTTCAAAAAAAATGTCTACCTTTGCAACCGCAAAACAAAAACGGGTAAGTCCTATACGGCCAGCTCCCTTCGAATCCTCCAGGGCTTGATCGCAGCAAAGGTAGTTGGTTGTAGCGGCGCGATATAGTAAGCTTACCCACCCGCCTCTTTAGCTCAGTTGGCCAGAGCACGTGATTTGTAATCTCGGGGTCGTTGGTTCGAATCCGACAAGAGGCTCGAAAGAAAAGCAGATGATACGAAAGTGTTACCTGCTTTTTTCTTTTTGCCCCGCAAAGAATCCTCTAATTTATTTAAAATCTACACATCGGCTTGCCCTTGAATCCAACTATATTTGTACCTTTGCATATTATTTCTAAGAAAGATGGCAGAAAATAGAGGTTACATGCAACGATACGCAATGCTGTTCGGTACCTATATGGGAGGTTTCTGGATATTGAAGTTCATACTCTTTCCTGTGGGGCTGTCGGTTCCTTTTTTACTTTTCCTTTTCATGGGACTCACGCTATGCGTACCTTTTATGGGATATTATTATGCACGGATGTATCGTAATCAGGTATGCGGAGGCGGCATCAGCTTCCTGCATGCATGGGTATTCACCGTTTTCATGTATATGTTTGCCGCGCTGCTTGCCGCCGTGGCACACTACATCTACTTCAGGTTCATAGACCACGGATATGTGATAAACACGTGCGAAACGATGGTAGACACGCTTGCCCAAAGCAACATGCCGGGAATGGATTCGTACATCGCCACCTATCAGGAAGCTCTGGAGACAGCCCGACTACTCAGCCCTATCGACATTACGCTACAGATGATATCGTCCAATGTATTTTGGGGTTCGATACTGGCTTTCCCCACCGCCTTGTTCGTGATGAGACGCAAGAAAGACGACGCTCCGGCAGAGTGACGGAACAGCAAAAAGAAATGTTATTTCAATTGTAAAATAGAAAAATCATACATCAATGGATATTTCAGTTGTCGTACCACTATATAATGAAGAAGAATCACTCCCCGAACTGTTCGCATGGATTGAGCGGGTGATGAATGCCAACGGTTTTTCATACGAAGTGATTTTCGTGAACGACGGAAGTACCGACCGTTCCTGGCAGGTAATCGAACAATTGCAGGCACAAGCTCCGGACAAGGTACGGGGCATTAAGTTCCGCCGCAACTACGGGAAGTCGCCGGCATTGTTCTGTGGTTTCGAACAAGCACAAGGCGACGTCGTGATAACCATGGACGCCGACCTGCAGGACAGCCCCGACGAAATACCCGAACTCTACCGCATGATTACCCAAGACGGCTATGACCTCGTATCGGGCTGGAAGCAGAAACGTTACGACCCGTTGTCGAAGACCCTCCCCACCAAATTGTTCAATGCCACCGCCCGCAAAGTATCGGGCATCAAAAACCTGCACGACTTTAATTGCGGACTGAAGGCGTATCGCAAAGAGGTGGTCAAGAATATAGAAGTATACGGCGAAATGCACCGCTACATCCCTTACCTGGCCAAGAACGCCGGCTTCAAGAAAATCGGCGAGAAAGTGGTGCACCATCAGGCACGCAAATACGGAAAGACCAAGTTCGGGCTGAACCGTTTTGTAAACGGGTATCTGGACTTGCTTTCCCTTTGGTTCCTTTCCCGGTTCGGCATCAAGCCCATGCACTTTTTCGGATTGCTGGGTTCGCTGATGTTCATCTTCGGCTTCATAGCCGTGGTCATAGTGGGTGTCAGCAAGTTGTACTACATGCACCATGGCATGCCCTACCGCCTTGTGACGGACTCTCCCTACTTCTACCTCTCGTTGACCTCCATGATTATCGGCACACAACTGTTCGTGGCAGGATTCCTCGGAGAGCTGATTTCACGTAATGCCCCGGAACGAAACAAATATCAAATAGAGAAAACCATTTAACGATGAAAAAATTAGTCAGACTTGTCATACTCGGAGCTATCCTTTGCCCGATAATAAGCATAGCTATCTCCTGCTCGGAGGAGGCAGATTGCTCCATGACGGCACGCCCCATGGTGAATTGCATTCTTTATAGAGTAGACCCCGAAACCCAATACGTGGAGAACGACACGCTCGACTCGCTCACCGTCACAGCATACGGCACCGACTCCATCATCATCAACAACCAGAAGAAGGTACACGACATCTCCCTGCCACTGCGCTATACGGAGGATTCCACCAAGCTGATATTCAAGTATAGCCGGACCAAGAGTGACACGATGGTGATACGCCACACCAACACCCCCTATTTCCTATCGATGGATTGCGGCTATCAGATGAAGCAGGCCATCACAGACGTAACGTGCACCCGCATCTCTCTGGACTCGATATACATCAAAGACAATGAAGCAGGCATCTATGGAAAGGAAAATCTTAAGTTATTCTATTAGTCTGGCACTCTGCCTGCTGATGTTCCTCCCCCTACGGGCGCAGAACGGGAATCCTACCGTCCCCCCCCAGGGAGCACCTCCCAAGAAGGAGAAGAAGGACGCGAAAGAAGAAGTGCACTATCCGTTATACAACGGCATGTCCGTCGGCTTGGACTTGTGGGGAATCGGAAGTTCCGTATTTGGAGGAGATTTCCTGAGTTCCGAAGTGGCCGTGGATGTAAACCTCAAGAACCGCTTCTTCCCTATTGCCGAACTGGGATATGGCTCCACGGACACCTGGAGTGACAAAGGCATACACTACAAAAGCAACGCCCCCTACTTCCGCATAGGAATGGACTATAACACGCTATACAAGAAGCAGCACGGACACATGCTACTCGTAGGCTTGCGTTACGGTGTAAGCAGCTTCAAGTACGATGTAGACGCCTTGGGACTGGACGACCCGATATACGGTGGCATCGTAGGCAATCCGAATCTGGACGACGAGATATGGGGAGGCAGCCTGCCCTATAACCATAAAGGAATGAAAGGCTCCATGCAATGGGCGGAATTTTGTGTCGGTATCCGGGCGCACGTCTGGAAGGCATTGTACATGGGCTGGTCACTACGCTTCAAGTTCAAATTGTCTGCCTCGGCCGATGAATACGGTGACCCGTGGTATGTGCCCGGTTTCGGGAAATATGGCTCCAACACGATGGGAGTAACCTATACGATAACTTATAAACTACCTCTTTAAGCGACTTATGACAGGGTTAGAGATTTGGCTACTGGCCGTAGGACTTGCGATGGATTGTTTCGCCGTTTCTATAGCCAGCGGAATTATATTGAAACGCGCCCGGCTGCGCCCTATGCTGGTGATGGCCATCAGCTTCGGCTTTTTCCAGGCTTTGATGCCTCTGCTGGGATGGATAGGCGCCAGTTTTTTCAGCCACCTGATAGAAAGTATTGACCATTGGATTGCATTCGGTATCCTTGCCTTCCTGGGCGGACGCATGATAATGGAATCCTTCAAGGACGAAGATTGCAAGCACGAGTATGACCCTACCAGCCTGAAGGTGGTGCTCGCTCTGGCCGTGGCAACCAGCATCGATGCATTGGCGGTAGGTGTTTCGTTTGCATTCCTCGGTATCAAGCAATTCTCGGCTATTCTTTCCCCCATCGGCATTATCGGTTTTGTATCATTCGCCTTGTCGATGGTCGGCCTGATGTTCGGCATCCGTTTCGGATGTGGCATAGCCCGCAGACTGCGCGCCGAACTTTGGGGAGGGATTATCCTCGTCATCATCGGCACCAAGATATTGATAGAGCATCTCTTCTTTTAATTAAAAAGTAAAAACTCAGATAGGATATGGAAAAGAAAGTACAACGGAATTTTTTATGGATTGCCCTACTGGTATTGGGTACCATCTGGATACTTGCCCGCCACAACCAAGTCACTCCTTATCAGACGGATAACGGACTGATATTCGGTACGATATATAAAGTGACTTATCAATGTGACCAGAATCTGAAGGCGGAGATAGAAGCGGAACTCAAACGTTTCGACGGTTCCTTGTCCCCTTTCAATGATACGGCGACCATTACGCGCATCAACCGCAACGAGGACATTGTGCCCGACACATTCTTTACCAACGTCTTCCGACGTAGCATGGAAATCTCCCGGGAGACCGATGGTGCCTTCGATATCACCGTTGCCCCTCTTGCCAATGCCTGGGGATTTGGGTTCAAGAAGGGTAACTTCCCCGACTCTGCCATGATAGACAGCCTGCTGGAAATGACAGGATACGAAAAAGTAAAATTGTCCGATGAAGGGAAAGTGGTGAAAACAGACCCACGTATAATGCTCTCGTGTAGCGCTGTGGCAAAAGGATATGCAGTAGATGTCATAGCCCAACTTCTGAAGAAAAAGGGTATCCGCAACTTTATGGTCGATATAGGCGGAGAAGTGGTTGTTCACGGGCAAAACCCTCAAAATGGACCTTGGCGCATCGGTTTGAACAAGCCGATAGACGACTCACTGGCAGTGAACCAGGAACTGCAAGCAGTGCTGCAAGTCACGGATTTAGGCATGGCTACATCGGGCAATTATCGCAACTACTACTATAAAGACGGAAAGAAATATGCGCATACCATCGACCCGCGTACCGGCTATCCGGTACAGCACAGCATCTTGTCAGCCACCGTCATTGCCAAAGATTGCATGAGTGCAGACGCCTATGCCACGGCATTCATGGTGATGGGGCTGAAAGAAGCAGAACGCGTGGCGGATGCACATCCGGATATCGACGCCTGTTTCATTTATACGGATGAAGAAGGAAAGCTTCAAACGTTCTTAACAAAAGGAATGGAGAAGTATATGAAATAATGTGCAAATGCGATTAACCCATCATTTATAAAACACAAAATATACCGCCAGTACCAGACATACAAAAGCGGCAAAATGATTCCAATGCAGCGTTTCCCCCTTGAAAAGAACCGTTGTGAACACCGTAAAGATAATCAAAGTGATTACTTCCTGAATCACTTTGAGTTGCATCAATGAGAACGGGCCTCCATTGCCTAAAAAGCCTATCCGATTGGCCGGAACCTGGCAAGAATACTCTGCCAAAGCTATTACCCAGGAAAACAGCACCACGGCATACAACGGCCAGTTGGAGATGACTTTTGTCTCTTGTAGCTTCAGATGTCCATACCAGGCAAACGTCATGAAAATATTAGATACAATCAATAGCAAAATGGTATAAAATGCTTTCATATAGTGATTAATGATTAGTGATTAGTGATTAATGATTGCAGGCAGCAATTCCTCTTGCACATTCGTCATACTCCCCCATAGACTATAGCGTGCCTCAGGATTCATTTCCTCCAACTGTTTCAGAATGCCTTTCATTGCACTACGGCTGGATTGTGACTCATACGGACAATTCTTCACCTGCTTACGATACCCCCTCACTTGCGCCAACTCCATCAAATCCGCCTCATGTACCAGACACATCGGACGGATAATCGTCATATCAAACTTCTTCATTACCAGCCGAGGAGGCATAGAGCTGAACGCTCCCTGATAGGTGATATTCATCAGCAAGGTCTCCAGAATATCATCCATGTGATGGCCTAACGCGATTTTATTGCATCCCTGCTCCTTGGCTACGGTAAACAATGCCTTCCGCCTATTCCAAGAGCAAAGAAAACAAGGAGACTTGCGGGTATCGGTCGTGGCATCAAACTCCGTTTCAAAGAGAACAAAAGGCACTCCCCACGACTCTACGTACTCCCTCAGATAGTCTACATCGCTTTGATAAGGTATATTCTTCATCACTACATGTACGGCGACAACGGAAAAACGGGGTTTATAGACACGGGCACGCCGTGCCAACAATTCCACCAGCGCCAAAGAGTCCTTGCCTCCCGAAAGCCCGATGAGAATCTTATCGCCGTCCTCTATCAGCCCATATTCCACCACACCTTTGCTAAACCGCTTGTCTATGCGGCGCAACATCTTTTCTTCTTCAGTAAATTGTGCCATTGATACGAGTTATGAGTTATAAGTTATGAATTATAGCTCTTCCGGTTGCAAAAGTAAGGCAAAAGAACGATTTAAAGAAGAATTAACAAAATAGAATTACGGAAACCAGCTTTATTCACGATAAATTTGTATTTTTGACCTTCTGAACAAATCAGCATGTATCAATATGAATAAAAAATATATCCTTTTCTTTCTATTCGGCCTTTTGAGCATAACAATTTCCGCACAAAGCCTGGCAGAAGCCAAAGCCTTGTACGAGAAGGGAGAATACGAAGAAGCCAAGCCCGCCTTCAAAAAACTCGTCAAGACACAATCTGGCAATGGAAATTACAACCTATGGTACGGTGTATGTTGCCTGGAAACCGGCGAACCCGCAGAAGCCTTGAAACACCTGGAAAGCGCCGTCAAGAGACGCGTCCCCAGCGGGCAACTCTATTTGGCCCGGGCATACAATGATTTATATCGGTTCGAAGATGCCATCGAAACTTATGAGACCTACATTTCCGACCTGAGAAAGAGAAAACGCTCCACCGAAGAGGCCGAACAATTATTGGAAAAAAGCAAATCCAACTTGCGCATGCTGAAAGGCGTGGAAGAGGTCTGCTTCATCGACAGCTTTGTGGTAGACAAGGAAAAATTCCTGGATGCATACAAAATCAGCCCCGAATCGGGCAAACTGTTCATGTACGACACCTACTTCAATGATTCCGGTAAGGAAGGCGGAACGGTATACGAAACGGAGCTGGGCAATAAGCTATATTATAGCGAAATGCAACCGGACAGCACCCTCAGTATCCTTTCGCGCAACAAGTTGCTGGACAAATGGAGTGATGGCAGCTTGTTGCCCGGAAGCATCAACGAGGCCATGAATGCAGACTATCCCTATGTACTTACGGACGGTATCACTATCTACTATGCTTCGGATGGCCCTGGCTCGATGGGAGGATATGATATTTTCGTCACCCGTTACAATACGAATACCGACTCCTATCTGATGCCGGAAAATGTGGGCATGCCGTTCAATTCGCCCTACAACGACTATATGTACGTCATCGACGAATTCAACGACTTGGGATGGTTTGCCTCCGACCGCTACCAGCCGGAAGGCAAAGTGTGCATCTATGTATTCATTCCCAACTCATCCAAGCAAGTGTACAACTACGAAGGGATGGACCCGGACAAGATGATATCATTGGCGCAACTTCACTCTATCAAGGACACATGGACGGACACCGATGCGGTAGAGGCCGCCCAAGAAAGGCTTCGGACTGCTGCCAACGCAAAGCCGCGGACCACCAAGAAGCATGATTTCCAATTCATCATTGACGACCACTCCACCTACTACCAGCTGGACGATTTCCGCTCCCCGCAGGCCAAAGCCTCGTATGGCAAATACAATCAGCTGGAGCAGAACTACAAACAACTGCAGGAGAAACTGGAAGATATGCGTTCGGAATACTCCCGAGCCAACAAGCAGGAAAAGGACAAGATGTCCGCCGCCATCCTCGACCTGGAGCAACGTGTACGGCAATTGTCCACTGAGATGGAGCAAACTGCCATTCAAGTGCGCAACCTGGAAAAACAAGCCACCAAATAAAGACAACTATGGATATACTCATTATCGCCTCATTGATTATAGGAGCAGTAATCTTGTTCTTAGTGGAATTATTCGTAATTCCGGGCATCAGCGTTGCCGGTTTTCTGGCAGGAGGTTGCATCATCTTTGCCAACTACTATGCCTTTGCCTATATGGGCACCACGGCAGGTGTCATTACGCTTATCATATCTGCCCTGGCTTGTATCGGCTCGTTGGTATGGTTCATGCGCTCCAAGACACTCGACAAAATTGCATTGAAAAAAAACATCACCTCCAAAGTAGACCGTAGTGCCGAGGAAAAAGTCAAGGTAGGTGATATAGGCGTAACCACTACCCGCCTGGCTCTTATCGGCTATGCCGAAATCAACGGAGACATCGTGGAAGTAAAGTCATCAGACGGCTTCCTGAACGAAAAGACTCCGATTATCGTAGACCGTATTGCCGACGGAGTCCTCTTAGTGGAGCGGCTCAAGCAGTGAAATTTCAGGAATCAACCTATTTATAACTAACAATTAATATTTAATCTCATGGATCCAAGCACAATGTATTTAACCGCCTTCCTCATTATAGGAGGCATTATTTTCCTGGTACTTTTCTTCCATTATGTACCGTTCTTCTTGTGGCTGTCTGCCAAAGTATCGGGAGTAAACATCTCGCTGGTACAACTTTTCCTGATGCGTATCCGTAATGTTCCTCCTTATATCATTGTGCCCGGCATGATTGAAGCTCATAAAGCAGGATTGCAAAACATCACGCGCGACGAACTGGAAGCGCACTACCTTGCCGGAGGTCACGTAGAGCGGGTGGTACACGCACTGGTATCCGCCTCTAAAGCCAATATCGAGCTGCCGTTCCAGATGGCAACCGCCATCGACCTTGCCGGCCGTGACGTATTCGAAGCCGTACAGATGTCCGTTAACCCCAAAGTAATTGACACTCCTCCCGTGACAGCTGTTGCCAAAGACGGTATCCAGCTGATTGCCAAGGCCCGTGTAACGGTGCGCGCCAATATCCGCCAATTGGTGGGAGGTGCCGGAGAAGACACGATTCTGGCCCGTGTAGGCGAGGGTATTGTGTCTTCCATCGGTTCGTCAGAGAATCATAAGTCTGTATTGGAGAATCCGGATTCTATCTCCAAACTGGTATTGCGCAAGGGGTTGGATGCCGGAACAGCATTCGAAATTCTGTCCATTGACATTGCTGATATTGACATAGGTAAGAATATCGGTGCCGCCCTGCAGATAGACCAAGCCAATGCCGACAAGAACATTGCTCAAGCCAAGGCAGAGGAACGCCGCGCCATGGCCGTAGCCACAGAGCAGGAAATGAAGGCAAAAGCCCAGGAAGCCCGTGCCAAAGTTATCGAGGCAGAAGCGGAAGTACCCAAGGCCATGGCCGAAGCATTCCGCAACGGCAATCTGGGTATCATGGACTATTACCGGATGAAGAATATAGAAGCCGACACTTCCATGCGCGAAAACATTGCCAAACCGACGACGGGCAATACCAGCCAGCCGTTGAGTAAATAACCCGGAAAGTAACTGACGAAACGCCGGAACCGGTGAACAAGAATCGGTTCCCGGCGTTTCTATTTATAAACAAAAGATTAAAGCCTCAAGCATATGAAGAAATATTTCGCCTCTTCCGAACTGATCATCAATGAAGACGGTTCTGTATTTCATCTTCACGTAAAGCCCGAATGGCTGGCAGACAAAGTCATCTTGGTAGGCGACCCCGGACGGGTGGCACTGGTTGCCTCCCATTTCGAGAACAAGGAATGTGAAGTGGAAAGCCGCGAGTTCAAGACTATCACCGGTACTTACCAGGAGAAACGTATTACGGTGGGTTTCGGATGTGACAACATCGATATCGTGATGAACGAACTGGATGCCCTGGCAAACATCGATTTCGAGACGCGCGAAGAAAAGCCCCGTCTGCGTAGCCTTGAGCTGGTACGTATCGGCACCTGCGGCGGCTTGCAACCCTACACTCCGGTAGGCACATTCGTATGTTCTGAAAAGTCCATTGGTTTCGATGGGCTGCTCAACTTCTATGCCGGACGCAACTCCGTGTGCGACCTGCCCATGGAGCGTGCCTTCCTCAACCATATGGGATGGTCCGGCAACATGTGTGCCCCTGCCCCCTACGTCATTGATGCAAGCACTGAACTGATAGACCGCATCGCACAAAACGACATGGTACGTGGCGTAACGATTGCCGCCGGGGGCTTCTTCGGACCTCAAGGACGCGAGTTACGCGTGCCGCTTGCCGACCCACATCAGAATGAGAAGATTGAAAAATTTGAATACAACGGCTACCGTATTACCAACTTCGAGATGGAAAGTTCTGCCCTGGCAGGCTTGAGCCGTCTGATGGGGCACAAGGCCATGACGGTATGCATGGTCATTGCCAACCGCCTGATAAAAGAAGCTAACACGGGATACAAGAATACGATAGATACTCTTATCAAAACAGTACTCGACCGTATCTAAGTATCCTTCAAGAAATGCTCCTCCCTTTCCTTCAGCCAATCCTAGGAGTAGGGTTTAGTAATGACTTCATCACATCCTGCCTGACGTGCCCGTTGCTGGTCTGTATAGTGTAGCAATGCCTGCTATACCCACAATGGGCACAGAGGCGGATTAGGCTTTATAAGCATCTATCCATTATCGATTTGCACAAAGTTACGATAAAAGCCCATAAGTTGAATCACCATCTCTCTTTTTTGTAAAGAAACCATTATTTTTGCTGAATAAAAATAAGCTGGATAAAATGAACCAAGATACCATTTGTGCCATAGCCACCGCCCAAGGGGGAGCCATAGGATGCATCCGTGTCTCCGGACCGGATGCCATAGAGATAACATCCCGCATATTTACCCCTGCCCGGAAGGGGAAGAAGCTGAAGGATGCCAAGCCATACACACTGACCTTCGGTCATATCCATGAAGAAGAAAACATCATAGACGAAGTACTTGTAAGCTTATTCCGTGCCCCCCACTCGTACACGGGCGAGGATAGCACGGAAATCATGTGCCACGGTTCGAGCTATATTCTTCAGAAGGTGTTGCAACTGCTCATCGGTAATGGTTGCCGCCTGGCCGCTCCCGGTGAGTACACGCAACGGGCCTTCTTGGGCGGCAAAATGGACCTAAGCCAGGCCGAAGCCGTGGCCGACCTCATCGCCTCCACCTCTGCCGCCACTCACCGCCTCGCCATGAGCCAAATGCGCGGTGGGTTCAGTAAAGAGCTGGCCTCACTACGCGACCAATTGCTGCACTTCACATCACTCATAGAACTGGAGCTGGACTTCAGCGACCACGAAGAACTGGAATTTGCCGACCGCTCCGAGCTATGTCTCCTAGCAGACGGCATAGAGCAGGTAATTTCCCGTTTAGTACAATCCTTCAGTGTAGGCAATGCCATCAAGAACGGCGTGCCCGTAGCCATCATCGGCGAAACGAACGCTGGTAAATCCACCCTGTTGAATGCACTACTAAACGAGGAACGAGCCATTGTAAGCGACATACACGGGACAACCCGCGATGTGATAGAAGACACAGTCAATCTTGGTGGGATAACTTTCCGATTTATTGATACGGCAGGCATACGCGAAACGAACGACACCATCGAGAACCTAGGAATTGAGCGAACCTTCCAGAAATTGGAGCAGGCGGAAATCGTGCTCTGGATAGTTGATGCCACGAATGCCGTCTCACGGATACCACAACTAACTACCCAGATACTTCCCCGTTGCGAAGGGAAACGGCTCATTCTCGTATTCAACAAGACCGATCTGGTGCAAGATGCCTCAACCATCCCCAACTCCAGTTTCACCGTGGCCGCTACTAATGTGCAATGCATCTCCATCTCTGCCAAAGGACGTACCAACCTCGACAAGCTTCAGCAAATGCTAATCTCTGCCGCTAACCTGCCCACGGTTACCCAAAACGATGTCATTGTCACGAATATACGCCACTACGAGGCTTTGACCCATGCCTTGGAAGCCATCCACCGGGTCCAACAAGGATTAGCAGAAAATCTATCCGGAGATTTTGTTTCACAAGATATCCGCGAATGCATTTTCCATCTAAGCGATATTGCAGGGGAAGTTACGAACGATATGGTACTTGGGAATATTTTCGAACATTTTTGCATCGGAAAGTAACCCACGATTAGCAACAATTACAAAATATTACTATTGATTATAAAGGCGTTGATTATCAGCGCCTTTTCTTTTTGCTATATGACTAATATAGGTCTAATATAGTCGTTTTTCAGCTCTTTTTTGTACCTCATTTGTACCGCAATGATTTAAGTGAGTAATCACGTTAGAAAGGTAGTGGATAAAGTTTAATATGGTTGAATATGGTTTAAGATGGTTCAATCAAAACGAGAGAAATAAAGATAAATGAAGTTCAAAAAACAGTAAAGAAAATGGCAACAAGTAGCATTCGAATCAAGAAGATTTGCCAATGGTGTGGGGCGGAATTTGAAGCCCAGAAGGTTTCAACTAAGTATTGTTCGCATCGTTGTGCCAATCTGGCCTATAAACAGGCAACAAGAGAAAGACGAGTCAAGCAAGTCGAGGCTGAGACTCATTTTATCAAGTCCGAGAAACCCAAAGAAAATGTCAAGGACAAAGAATACCTTTCAATAGCACAAACATCCGTCTTATTAGGTCTATCGTTACAGGCGGTATATAAGATGATATATGCAGGGCATTTGGTCGCTTACAAATTAAGCAACAGGCTTTCTTTCGTAAAAAGAGAAGATATAGACAAGATGCTTAATGCGAATCCTTATGTAAAAAAGAATAGAAGTAAAGGAGCAGACATCACCGAATTCTACACCACCGCTGAGATTAAAGAGAAGTACGGTGTAAAGGAATCGTGGATATTCAAGGTTGCGAAAGAGAATAATATTCCCAAAACATTCAGTAGAGGAAAGACCTATTGGAGTAAAAAGCACATTGATGCCTATTTTGCAAAGAAGGCTCCCAATCCCGATATTACAGAGTGGTATAGCGTAGCTGAGATTCAAGAGAAATTTGGAATGACACTTAGTGCTATCTACAGTTTTGTTTCCAAGAATGTGGTTCCAAAGAAAAAAGAGGGCATTACTGTGTGTTATTCAAAGAAACATTTTGATATAGCCAAAGGAGTTGCAGAGCCTGAGAAACCTCAATACTACACCATTCCTGAAGCTATGGAGAAATTCAACCTCACGCGTGATCAGCTCTATCACTATGTGAAGTATCACAACATCACTCGCATCAAGGTTGGCAAATACACAAAAATAAGTAAGCCAGAACTTGACGAGTTTCTTGCACCGCCACAAATCAAAAAATAATTGTGGTGGCTATGTCGGTTATTCTCGGGTGAGTTGTTCCACCATTGAATAACCGCGTTCCTTTGCTTTCAGAAAAAATATTTAACTCATTAATAATTAAGGATTATGTTACACACTTGTACAAAAGTTACCCTTCGTCAGAGAGAAATAACCAACGGCCGTATCTCACTTTATCTGGATTACTATCCAGCAGTTCGGCATCCTGAGACAATGATAATGTCCCGGCGTGAGTATCTTGGCATATACATCTACGCACGCCCGAAGAACGAAATGGAGCGAGAGTTTAACAACGATATGCTGATGAAAGCAGAAGCAATACGTTGCATCAGAGTACAGTCACTAATCAATGAGGAATTTGGGTTTCTCGACAAGAACAAGATGAGAGCTGACTTCTTGGAATATTTCAGGAAGAAGATGCACAACAAAGACCACAAATGGAAGGTTGTATATAACCACTTTTACAACTTTGTCAATGGCAAATGCTCTTTTGGTGATGTAACTGTTGATTTGTGCAAAAAGTTCAGAGAGTATCTTTTGAGTGCCAAACAATTAAAGCACTCCAAACACCCTGTATCTCAGAATTCTGCGTCTGCCTACTATTCTACATTCCGAGGCTTGCTGAAAATAGCATACATTGAGAAGATGTTCAAAGAGAATCTGAATGATTACCTTGAGAAGATTGATTGCCAAGACACCAAAAGGGAATATCTCACTCTCGATGAGGTAAAGCGACTTGCTGCAACACCTTGTAAGATACCAGTGTTAAAGGCAGCATCTCTCTTCTCGTGCCTTACGGGACTACGTATCAGCGATATTCTCAACCTTCAGTGGTCTGACTTTGGGTTAGCTCCCGACAGAGGCTATTGCATACGAATACGCACACAGAAGACCAAAACAGAAGCGACACTACCTATCAGCTACGAAGCATATGAACTTTGTGGCGAGGTAGGAACTGGCAAAGTATTCAAGGGACTAACAAGGAGTATGATCAATTATCCTCTCAAGCATTGGCTTGCCGAAGCCGGAATAGAAAAGCACGTAACATTCCATTGCTTTAGACACACCTTTGCAACGCTACAGATAGCAGCCGGAACAGACATCTATACGGTGAGCAAAATGCTGACTCATCGCAACGTCTCAACAACCCAGATTTACGCAGAACTGGTGAACGAGAAAAAACGCGAATCAGCCAATAGAATTTCTCTGAAGTAGAGAAAAATTGAGCCCAAATGAAAAATTTTCTAAAAAAAATCAACTTTTTTTCGACAATGAAATACAAGTGAATACAAAGATACTATCATCAAATACAAATATGGTGTTTTTGTATATGATATGTGCATTATAATATGCATTTGCAGATGGTATATGTTTGTTATGATTTTGTTTGCAATTTTAGACGCTGAAAGTGCGGTAAATTCCGTTCTTTCAGCGTTTTATGCACATTTGGAGATATGAAAATCATCGCATATATTTGCGCAAGAATGATTAAAAACGATGTGTATGACACCGCAAAAAACGATATATATTACGGTCTATCTATTACTATTGATACCGACCTTATCTATCGCTCTTGTCACCCGAATTTTCTCATTAAAGGTGATGATGCTGGATGGATTTTCCGGCAATATCATATTCCTTATTACTTGCATCCTATGCGCTGTACTATATCTTATATTTAAGACCACTATCGATGGCTATATTTTGCCGTTCCTTTGCAAATGTTCCCAAAATCAGTTAGCAGTTGCAGAGTCGGTAACAAAAGAGGTAACGAACCAAGAACCCAAACAAGAGGCAAATCTCCCCTCCTATCAGGAACACTACGATTCAGTAGCCGAGAAGAAACGCATTGAAGCGGAAGAGACACTACAACGCGTTCTTGACTATACAATGCAAACTATGGTTATCTATATGAGTGAGGCGGAACTTGACCGCTTGTGTGGCTACATCACAGAGTATAGTTTGGGCGACACCCCTCGCGAGGTATCGCCCGTATCAGTTGATTCTACACTCAAAAGCATCGACCTGATGCACTTCGGCTGGAACATCGGCAAAGCATTCGGCAAAAGGCGCATCCACACCGCCACATTCATTAAGAATGTCTTTGCTTACGCTCTCCGCGACTTGGAGATCCCAACCATTGAGCGTAAGATGTCGCATACAGAATCCAAGTGCAGGATAAAATTAGATGGGGATATCATAAGTTAAAAACCATAAACCGATTTTCGTTGTTTAAATGCAGACTCACCACCTTCTAGTATTTGACAACATAGTTTAACTGTATCTTCATTATCAATAGATCCAGCAGATATAATCCTAGAATGAACACTAGTACTTTTAAGAGGAATAATAAGTTCTGCATCTCCTAATATTGCAACATTCGGATTATGTGTCACAATTATCACTTGACGCTTTTCTTTTATCTTTCTTAAATTCGACACAATTGTTTTAAATATAAATTCACTATCAAGATTATCTTCAGGCTGATCAATAAGTAGTGGTCTAGTACTATCTGACAATAAAAGGATACTTAATAAAACTGACTGCTGTTGACCAAGCGATAAATTTGAAATTTTCCTAGCGACAGCTTTACGGCCAGCATCATTCTCAATATATTTTGTAACATTTATTTCTGGTAAATCGTCGTATGTAATACACTCCAGATCTTCATATCTATTTTCTGACTGAAGCGTTGAAATTATATTATTAATTTCAGGTTCCTGCAAAAAACGCTCTCCGTTATGAGTGATACTTCTCAAAACATTAAGATCTTTTTTCTTTATAGCATTTACAAATTCATATACACCAATAGACCTTGATATAACACTTGCTTTGGGCACTTGTGATGTTCTCCAACCCATTAAATTTTTTAAGGTATCTTCGAATTCAGGAGAATATACATTTTCTTTATATTTTACAGTAACAAAGAAATCCCCTGTCTGCGTTCTTAAATTTTCATTAATTTTTTGAGCAAACAATAAGTGTTTACGCGTAATTTCTTTTTTTATATCTCTTCGTTCTTGAATCAATTTAGCCCTTTCCTCCTGCAATGTTTTCAAACGTTTTTGATCTTCAAGTAATTTGTTTACCTTTTTATCATAGTCAATAATATCTCTTGATATTTGATTGATTTTACCTAAATCAAATGGAATTCCTTGTTGTGTTAATTCGATTTTTTTTGCATCGATTTTATCTTGAGTTTCCTTCTCCTTAGACTCCCATAGTTTTAATTGAGCTTTAAGGTCTTGAATTTTTAAATCTAAGGCATTGTTTAACTCTTCCGCCTTCGACGACACTAAAGATGCAAATGCGTCTACAATAGCTTTAACATTTGCAAAATATTCTTTTCCTATGATTACATCTGAATCATTTATTTGTGCCACCTTATTGAATATATCCTTATCACTAAGTATTTGACGATATGTTTTAACCAAGTTGTTTAAATCATCAATTAGACTCTTACGCAATACCCTTTCTTGATTTAATGCATTATGGAATTTTACAATATCCGCAGCCTTTGTTTGCTCAAGAGCCTTCATCTTTTGTTTCTCATTATTTAATGCTTTTTGAGCTTCTGGCAATGACACTAAATTAATTCGTATTTTTTTTATCTCACTCTGGTTGCTTCTTAATAGTTCTATATACTCACGATCTTGTTGTTTCAACATATCAAGATCCAAGAATGAATCAAGGAAATCTATAATAACTTGGGGGTTTTCTTCGCTATGTTGTATGGTGTTGGCAGTATCTCCCTGACCATAACTCTCTATCGGAATTGTTGTAATTCCATTTATTGCGTCCGTACGATTGATTACACTGGCATTCTTCTCTCTTTGTAAGATAATTGTTTGGCCAGTTTCATCTATATAATCAAGTGTTATATCTTGTGGCCATACCTCAGAATCACATACCTTAGAAGATGACTTATTTCCACTCGCCTCACGTATAGATTCTATTAAAGTAGATTTACCGGTACCTCTGCTTCCTATGATACATGTCAAATTAGGGCTCAAATCAATATCAATTCCATCCAAAAGTTCACCTGCAATTTTTATATGGGATATTATTGGTCTCTGTTCTGGTATCTCATCTTCTAATCGTATTCTTGACTCATTACTCAATAATGCTAAACGGAATGAACGGAATGACAATGTTGGCATCTTAATTCTTGTTAAACGCTCATTTCCTTCAATGTTAGTTCCCAATTTCTCTAAAGAGTGTGAATCAGACGACATTAATTTTGCTAGGTTTCTCACCATCTTATCATCAGATTCTTCTCTCCATATATTAAGCAAGTGTTTGTGATCAAGATTGTCATCCAAGTCTGTATACAAGAAGGAATCCGATTTATTGGTTATTTCCAATCCCATAAGGTTCTTGCAGAGAAATATTTGTTCCATATGAGGACCAAATCTATTGATGACTTTTTCAAAACCAGAATCTAATGTAATATGAGCCAATACTCCTATACCGCCATATTGTTCTGCAATATTTAGACACTCTGTAATTCCTTGATTACAAATAGACTTACCATCGTTTATAGATAACTTTCCATAAAATTTTCTTAAGTTATCTATAGTTTCAAAATATAATAATAGATGTCCTTGTGTTGTACTAACTTCTATGCCTGGAATAACCAATATCTCTTTATCAGCAGCATATTGTACAGCCGCGATGCTATTTAAAATTTCATTGTGGTCAGTTATACTGATGACTTTTAACCCTTTTAAAATAGCCGTATCAACAATTGCAGATGGGGTATTTGTAGTATCTTCCACATCGTAAGAACCAACACCTTCTCCATATGAATGAATGTGTAAATCTGCTTTATAAAATAATGCTCCTGTTCCCATATAATAAATTTGTTACATGAAGTTTTACAAAATTACCCAAAACTTTTCAGACTTAGCTTTTTAAAGCCTATATTTTATCATCACACATTCCACATTTTACGAAAATCAGCACCTTAACTCACCTTCAATCACCAACCAAAAGTTATTTTGCAGTTATATTTTGGTGGGTGATTTCACCATTATAACACCGCATTCCTTTGCTCACGAATCATTAAAACCAATAGTTATGGCAAAGGAAATTATGACATTCGAACAACTGCCCAAGGCGGTAAGTGAGCTCACAAATCAAGTGATGGAACTGCGTGATATGGTTGCTGCATTGAAACCAGCTGTGCCTGATGAGAAGCATCGTATTGTGGGCATAGATGAAGCATGCATCATCACCCACAAAGCAAAGCCAACAATCTATACCCTCGCACGTAAAGGAATAATCCCTGCATATAAAAGGGGCAAGAAACTCTACTTCTATGAAGATGAACTGCTGAAATGGATTGAAGAGGGGCGCAAAGTGATTTCCACAAAATCCTATGATGAGATGCTCGCCTCTATGCAGAGTACCGTGCGCAATAAGCCGAAGAACGGATTTAGTGTATAATCAATTATGTGAGTTATGAATATATACGAGTTACTCAATCGGTTCTGGTTGGAGAATGAGTATGATCCATGCTCGGCAACAGAGATTGCACTATATTTCTTCCTGCTGAACAAAGCAAATACAAGACGGTGGAAGATGCCTTTCAGGTGCTCAACGGAGCTAATCCGCATGCAGTTGAGTACGACAAGGCAGAATGTGCTTAAAGCTCGCGAAGGACTTCATAAAAAAGGATTTATCTCATTCACCACAGGTACAAGCAAGGGCAACTATGCCCAATACTCAATAATCGATTGCACCACTCAGTTTACAGTTCAGACAACAGATGAATTGACAGATAAGGTTACAGATACGATTACGGGTGAATTGACAAATCTGTTGCCAGGTCGATTGCCTCCACATAATATAAAAGATAAAGAGATATATAAATCTCATAACATTAGTATGGAGAAATTGGAATCAATGTTATTAGAGGAACGTGAATGGCACTCATCAATATTGACTCGTCTGACAACGGCAATAACATCAGATAAGCTGACTGATTATCTGAAAATATTCTTTGCTTATCAAAAGAAAAAAGGCGTGAAATCGAGAACTATTGAGGATGTGAAGATACATTTTCAAAATTGGCTAAGTAAAAAATTAGAAAACGATAAAGGTTATGGAAATAATGAACAAAAACAGACAGATCCGCGTAGAGGAACTGAAATACAGGCTGCTTCAGCAGAGGATTACAAACACACGGTTTAAGTTACCAATGTCATTTGACGATGCCAAAGTTTATTTGTTGGCAGCATATCAAGCAGAAGTTGAACGCCGGCATAAGGTGTTTGAACGGAATGAACATTTCGACGCACAACTCAATCTAATAGCCAATTATCTAACTGGCGGAAGTAAGAAGTTCGGACTGATGTTCTGTGGGTTATGCGGTAACGGCAAAACCACCTGGGCAAAAGCTTTGCAGTTGCTTGTCTCAGGATTGAACCTAAAGAATCCCACTAACAACTTGTACTATGTATTCCCTCTCTGCAATGCCAAAGATTTAGCAATGCGGAGCAAAGGAAACTACAGCGATTGGAGGAACGTAATGCGTTACCAGCTTATGATTGTTGATGACTTGGGAACAGAGCCACGCGAAGTGATGGAGTTCGGAAATGTTTATACACCATTGATAGACCTCATTACCACGCGTTATGAGGAACAACTTTACACTATCTTCACTACCAATCTCACCCCAGCACAACTCGAAGAGAAATATGGCAAACGCATCGTTGACCGCCTCAATGAAATGGTAGAAAAAGTAGTTTTCGAGAATGAATCCTATAGAAGGTGATGTTTTTCTCTTCCCTTAGTTAGGTCATAATTATATCACGATAGAAAGTCGAATAGTAATATTTGTCATCTATGAATTCATAATAAAGAGAAAAAGTTTCGGCTTTTTCTCTTTATATCGCATAATATTTTATAACTTTGTAGTATGATAGTAAATAATAACGAAATGGATAAACCCATGAACCGCATAAAAGAGGTGCTCGAAGAGCGCGGCATCAAACAAACTTGGCTTGCAGAAAAACTAGGTAAGAGTTTCTGTATGGTTAATTCCTACGTTTGTAATCGACGTCAACCGAGCCTCGAAGTATTATTCGAGATAGCAAAAATATTAAACGTAAACCCTAAAGAATTAATAGACAGCGATGACAGCAACTAATAACATCCTTACATTTATTGACTTATTTGCTGGACTTGGAGGTTTTCATATTGCATTGGAATCGCTGGGATGTAAATGCGTATTCACCTCTGAGCTAAAGGAGGATCTACAGAAATTATACAAAATTAATTTCCCGGATGCGCCTCGAATCGAAGGTGATATAACCAAAGTTGATTTAACTACAATTCCTCATCATGATATTTTGTGTGCGGGATTTCCCTGTCAACCATTTAGTCAAGCAGGTAAACGACAAGGCTTCTTGGATAAAGGCCGTGGCAATATGTTTGATTATATATGTGCCATTATTGAAGAAAGGGGCAAGTTAAATGATAAACCAAGATTTTTGTTGTTGGAGAATGTTTCCAACTTAAAAGGTCATGATGAAGGTAATACCTGGAGAATAATACAAGAACGCTTAGATGCATTAGGATATTATGTTAGTGGTGAAATACTATCACCGCATCAATTTGGAATACCACAACATCGCAAACGTATATATATAGTGGGATTGCGCAAGGATTTGGTGGATTCAAATGAGTATCAGCCATTTGAGTTTCCTAACGAAAAAAAGGAAAAGTTATGTGATATAACTAAGATAATTGATGCTAATGACACCGACATCCAGCCATTATCTCTAAAAACACATCAGCAGTTAAAGGTTTGGCAGATATTTTTGAGTGAACTAAAAAAACGTAATCGAAAGATTCCTAGATTTCCTATTTGGGCCATGGAATTTGATGCTGATTATGAGTATGAAGAAATTGCACCATTCAAACAAACAAAAAAACAATTAAAGGGGCATAAAGGCAAATTAGGTTGGGAAATAAATGGTCCTTCTAAGGATGACTGTCTTAAACAGTTGCCTATATATGCTCAAACTGATACGGCAGACAAGTTCCCTGAATGGAAAATTAGATACATTAGACAGAATAGAGAATTTTGGGCAGAGAATGCGGATTGGTTGCGTGGCTGGATTGAATATATTAAAGACTGGGATAATAGTCATCAGAAACTAGAATGGAACTGTCGAGACAACGATGATGGCGATATTAAGACAAAAATCATACAATTTAGAGCTTCTGGTATCCGAGTAAAAATGCCAACGTTTTCACCTGCGCTAAATCTTGTTGGAACACAAGTGCCAATATTACCGTGGGTTGAATTGCCAACAGAGTGTATACCTGTCTATTCTAATGAAGAATTAGAACAATATGGACTAACGTCAGAAGATATTAGATTTGGTAGATATCTGTCAATCAGAGAGGCAGCTGCTCTACAGGGGATGAAATCATTGAAATTCGACGGACTTTCAAAAACGAGAATATACGAAGCATTAGGCAATGCAATTAATGTAGATATTGTTAAAATCATAGCTAAGAAGATGTTGAAATATGGCAAGTAATGTATCTATAGCGACAAGACCTTTGGTGTATTCAACCTTTAGGTATATCAACAACAAAGTATGGAATGCTCTTGCAGAGTATATTGATAATTCCATACAAAGTTTTGAAGATCATCGAGATGAGTTAAAGACTCTGAATTGTGATGGCAAACTTCATGTGCGTATAGATATTGACTTTACCAATGAGACAATAACTATATTGGATGATGCATACGGTATTACGGAACAAAATTACCAGCGAGCATTTGAGTTAGCGAACTTGCCATTAGATAATCAGGGCTTGAATGAGTTCGGAATGGGTATGAAGGTATCCTCGATTTGGCTGAGCAATACTTGGACTGTCGAGACTTCTGCGTATGGAGAACCCGTAAGAAAGACCATGACCTTTGATTTGAAAGAAGTTGTTGATAATGAGGAAATGGAATTACCCGTTGATGAGGAGCCTTGTGATAAAGACTTGCATTACACAAAGATTACATTGAAAAACCTTTCAATGAATAAGCCTACAAATCGTCAAATGACTTATATAAGAAAACATCTTGCAAGTATCTACACAAAGTATCTTCGTGAAAAAACGGTGGAAATTATTGTCAATGATGAGCAATTAGAATATACAGAACTCAAAGTTTTGGAGGCCCCTCATTATTCAAATCCCGAAGGTACTCCAATTGTATGGAAAAAAGATATTTGCTGGGAACAACCATTAGGAGGTAAGATATACTCGGTCAAGGGTTTTATCGCAATTTTAGAGACGATGAGCACATCTGAAAATAATGGATTCTTGTTATTTAGAAGAGGCCGTGTTATTGGTTCTAGCTATGATGACCGTTATCGTCCCAAGGTGCTTTGTGGACAGGAAGGATCGCCTCAATATAAGCGTATTTTCGGAGAGCTATATCTTGAGGGATTTGATGTGAGTTTTACAAAGAACTCTTTCCAAGAAGATGATGACTTTAGTATGTTCATAGAACTTTTAAAAGATGATTTAAGCAAGGATAAATCACTTGATCTCTTTGGTCAAGCACAAAACTACACGAAGCCAAAGACAAAAAAGGAGATGAAAAACCTTGGCGCAAATCTTATAAAGCAGATCGCAAAAGGTTTTTCAAAACCAATTGAGACTCCCATTGTATCCAAAGAACAGCCTGTTCCCTCTGTAGTTAGTGATGTAGATGTACCTTATGTCGCACGAAGTACAGAAGCCTATCAACCAACAGACCTATTTGGAAAACCTATTGCTACAAATGACAGTCTCCATATTGAACCTATTGCAATCGATGTAACATTGAGTAATGGTAGTAAAATTCCTCTTACTATTAGAGGGGAGAAATGTGCTACAGAGCAAGGATTGTATAGTCTAACAATATCAGCCAATGGCAATTATACAACAACCATTAATTTGAAAAATCCGATATTTGAGAGATTTGAGAAATCATTGGCGACACCTGAAGGACAAGAACAGTTAGCTTACATGATCGAGGTTATGGTAGCAACTGAAATTAGTTTGGCCCAAGGTGGAGATCAAGTTGGAAAGTATTTTAGAGATAAGTTCAACTCATTATTTGGCGTAATATAATGGCAGGTACAATAGAACTCATAACCCCCATCCATAATCCAAACCAAATTAAGGTTGGTGATCGGACTGTTTCCTTTATGCAATCCCAAACAAAACTGGATGATGAAGGTAAAGACATTGTCATAGAAGAAGCTATGAAGATATTGAGTCATTGTGTACCTCCTGGACACAACGCAAATATCACAAATATAGCAGTAGGATATGTGCAAAGTGGAAAAACATTATCATTTACTACATTAACGGCGCTTGCTGCTGACAATGGCTATAGAATGGTTGTGTATCTCACTGGAACTAAAAACAATCTTCAGACTCAAACATCAGAACGCTTACAAAATGACTTAAAAGTTGACGAAGGGGATAATTATATCATTGTAGATGCAAATGAGGATACAGTTGCTCTAGATGACTATATACGAAATATATTGGAAACAGGTCCTGAGATGCTGTTGTTCCCTATTTTGAAGCATTATATGCATATTAACAGACTCGCCGAAACCTTTAAAGTTCCTGCATTGGCATCAATGTTAGGGCATTATGGAGTACTTATTATAGACGATGAGGCAGATCAATCTAGTTTCAATACATATGCAAAAAAGAATGCAAGTAATCCTGATTGGATAGAGGATGATTTTAGTAAAACATACGAAAGCATCTTAAATCTGAAGCAGACCTTGCCAAACCATTCGTATATTCAGTATACGGCAACACCGCAAGCTGCATTTCTTATAGATAGCAATGATATCCTATCACCGAAGTATCATACTGTCCTCACGCCAGGAAAAGGTTATACAGGTGGTAAATTTTTCTTTAAAAACAAGGACTTGAGATTGGTATCAACTATTCCAGATGAACAAATATATCATCATAAAGATAATCCATTAAGCGCTGTCCCGAGTTCTCTACTAAATGCTTTGCAGGAATTCTTTTTAAGTATTGCAATTGTTGTATTTATCCAAAAACGTGAGTCTTTCCTCTCGATGATGATCCATGTTGATGGAAGACGTGATACTAATACGACATTCGCTAAATGGGCTGAATCCACTAAACAAAAATGGATAGATGCCTTGCGTGGACCTTCTGATGACCCTGGAGTTCAAATGGTGAGAACCTCATTTAAGCCAGCGTATGATTCAATTACACGCTATATGACAGATGCTCCATCATTTGAAGAAGTAATGAATACTATAGTGCGAGCTATGATTAGGACAAAGGTTCATCTTGTTCAATCAAAACCTGGTATCGCATCAAATCAACAGATATCTTGGAAGGCAGAAAAGGGACATATACTTGTTGGTGCAGATATGCTTAATCGAGGATTTACTATTGAACATCTTTCAATGTCATATATGCCTCGAACAACAAAGGGCAAATCTAATGCAGACACAATAGAACAGCGATGTCGATTCTTTGGATATAAGATGAAGTATATTGATGTTTGTAGGGTATATCTTTCTACTAAGAGTCTGGTAGAGTATAATGATTATGTAGAACACGAGGAGAATCTTCGTGCAAATCTAAATCAGTGTGAATCACTTGCGGAATTCTCCAAGCACTCTAAAGCTATGTTGTTAGCTGATACTCTTAATCCAACTCGAAGCAATATACTATCATCTAAACTTGTAAGAAGCAAATTGTCTGGATGGAAGCAAATGATATCCAAGGACTGCTATCAAGAGAATAAGTTGCATATACAGCAATTTTTGGAGCATATTAAGGAGCAGTTTGAAAACTGTCCAGATTATGACGGCAATATCATCCGAAATCATAGGTATGCCTGTGTGCCCATAGATGACTTTATAGAGTTTTTCAAACGAATAAGCTACGGAGATGTCCCAAATATAACAAGACGAAATGTAACAATTCAATACTTGATGCATTTGCGTGATAGTATGGATATCAAACATGTAAAGTTGTATGAAATTGCATATCTTGCCCAAAATATTGATAACTTGAGAAGCCATAAGATTGAAGGTTTGACTAATATACAAGCAGGTTATGCAAAAGACGGAAGCTACCCTGGAGATAAAGCATTTAAAGATGAAGATACGGTATGCTTTCAATTGCATCATTACAGAGTTAATCAACCTATGCACCCGTTGAACAATAAGGATATATATAATTTTTGCGTTTATTATCCCGAAATATTAGCAACATCATTTGTTGGTATCGAAGAGGATGACGAAGATATTGAGGAATAAACTATGGTAGATTTGTATTCAATTTTTTGCAAAATAGGACCTGCAGAAAGTAATGAGAAGTATTTCCCTGCAGAAGAGATAACTTCAACTCTTCCTCATCGTTTGGGATGTTCGCAGGAGCGATTCCCAATATTCTTTGTGGAGTGTTGTGATGAAATGCCCACAACAAACATTAATCTTAAACAGTTTAGTGTTAATTTTAATCAGTTGTGTAATCTTAGTGAAGGTGGAAGTACCATTAGTAAAAAGTATACAATAATATTGCTTAAGTCTCTTGAAGGTGATATACAAAAGTACTTCTTAGATTTGGTCTATATTGTACTGAAGAAATTGCCTACTAAGCCTACTGTATCAGCCTTAAAGCATGAGTTAACTAAAGTAATATCATTGTTTACAGCTCCGCCATCATTTTCAAAAGAAATTGTGCAGGGACTGTGGGCAGAACTATTTGTGATTGCATGCGGAAAAGATCCTTTGTACCTTATAAACTCGTGGCATGTTACCCCTGAAGATAAGTACGACTTTAACGATGGCATAGACAAGATTGAGGTAAAAGCAACTAGAAACCAAGATAGAATTCATGCATTTGCAATTGAGCAACTTAATCCCAATAAGGACTCAAAACTTCTTATTGCGTCCATTATTGTTGCACCATCTGGACAAGGTGGTAATATATTCGACCTTATAGATGCTATATCAGAGAAGGTTGCAGATAATGACGCAATTTTGAAACTGAAAGAGGTTGCATATCAAACGATTGGTCCACATTTGGAGGAGTCAAAAAAGATTCGATTTGATGTTAGTATGGCGGCAAATACATATAAATTGTTCAATCATTACGATGTTCCTGCGATTTCATTATCAGCAGTTCCGTATGAAGTGTCAAACATACATTTCTCTTCTTGCTTAAAAGATATTTCCTCTGTTGATGCCACCTCATTACAAAGTAAATTACATCAAGCTCTTTAGTTATGGCAAAAAAAATATATCCAAAAGGAAAGGATTTGATTGAAAAATTCATAAAAGCTATTGGTGATTATGAAGGGTTCGAGGTCGTAAAGAAGGACTCTTACTGTCAATTTGTTTTTGATGGTAACTGTTATTACGCTTATTTTAAGTGTATTTCTCACGAAGGGAATCCATACCCATTAGAACATCAACGTGCTCAATTACCAAAACGTGAAGAGTTCGATGAAATAAGAGAATCCGGGACTCCATTTCTTTTCTTGGGATATGATATGGATAATGATGTTTTTGTTTGTTGGGAACCACATAAAATTAAACCAAGATTAAATAAAAAATCATATGTTTCATTCTACAGTAGATTATCTGCACAACAAAGTGTTGTAGAAGGAAAAATCAAAGAAGAAATACTTACTAATGGTGATAAATTTGTACTTTTCAAAAGAACAGATTTTATACCATTTCTTCAAATGATTGATACGCACTTTCCTGAATTAACTCCTTATGAAGATACAATCAGTCCTATCAAAGAGAAATCTGAAACTAAAATGGTTATTTCCAATGGAGTATATTTTCAAGGACGTCTTGTTGATGTTCAAGAAGATGATGCCGTACGTCTTCTTATAGATAGTTTTTCAGAAGATACGCCGAGCTTAGCAATCGTTGGGGAATGTATGAATCAGTTTGGAGAGCATTATAACAAAATGCAATTTTCTGATTGGGGCAAAATTGTCAGATTATATTTAAATCGGAAATACGGCACTTGATATGATGAATAATATGATTGCATATGACAACAGATGGCTGGAATTTATAGACAGTTTTCCCGAGGGATGTTCTGCTCTAGAAATAGTTGCTGCATGCATAAATAAGTTTGGAGATGGAGGGCTTGGTTTAACATTTTCAAACTGGGGTATTATTGTGCGCGATTATTTATATCAGAAAACAATAAATTCAATAGCAAACGAATCAGATGTGTCTCTTAACGAACCAAATGAAAAATATAAAGACAACTCTTTTAAGGGGGATAATGCTTCTGATTTAAAGAATAGTGTTGACTTAAACAATATTCTAGACTCTATATATAGAATGAAATGCAGCAACAGAGATGGTTATAAGGCCCCACACAAAGCAATATATTTACTATCAATTTTTGACTGTATAGAATCAAGGGTTATTACAAACAATCGCTTTCAAATTAACTCTGTTTTACTACATGAATTTGAGTACAATTGGAAGAAGTATGTTGCTCATTTAAATTGTTTTTCTCCTAATATTTGGAATCCTATTTTCTATATGGAAGATTCTATCGTCCATAAAGTATATAATACTGGATTTGATGGAGTTAAGCCTAATAGCTTAAAACGATGTGAGGTCGTATTTAATTATTTGGAAATTCCTCGTAGTCTATGGGATTATATACAAAATGCTGAAAATTTAAATAGTTTAAGAAATGAGATTATTGACACTTACATTTCTAACAATAAATCTTCTATAGCGCAATCCAACTTTTCTAACGTTGTTAAAATGAAGAATTATTGGATTATTCCAGGCAATCTAAAGATATTTAGGATATCAGATTATTTCAAATGTAATGATATTATAGATTGGAAGCAGTCACATTATAAATTTACTATTGGAGATATCGTTTTCATTTATATATCTAATCCAATATCAAGTATTAGATACATGTTAGAAGTTGTTAAGTGTGATATTCCTTATGAATATTCGTTGAATGACGAAGAATATTGGACAAGTAACCATGAAATGGCAGATAACGTAAAGTCCTATAAATATGTGCGATTAAAATTGCTCAAATTTTCAGACAGTCCATTTCTGCATCTCAATTCGCTTGCTAAATATGGTCTCAGTGTACCTCAAGGTGCCACACATAACCTATCAAGCAATTTAGTTGATTATATTTTATCACAATTCGAATAAAGATATGCCAGCATTAAGATATTATTATTCAGATACCATTTCAAGATTCTTAACAAAGAATACTGAGGAAATTATTGGCAAACTCACGCTTGCTAGTCAGCATGATATAAATGATGACACTTCAAACTCATGGGTTGAAGAAATTGAAACTTTAAAAGGCGTTTTGACTCCTTATAAAGAAAGAGGAAGTGTGTATTTCGAGTATAATATCCCTCGTATGGGAAGACGTGCTGATGTGATACTTGTCATAGATGAACTTATCTTCATTCTTGAATTCAAAACAGCTGGCAGCAAATTTACTCATGATGCAATTACGCAAGTATGGGATTATGCTCTTGACCTGAAAAATTTTCAAGAAGGAAGTTTGAATCGTGTTATTGTCCCAATTTTGGTTGCTCCATCTGAAAAAGATAGGAATTGTAGCTTTACTCTTAATCATTTTGAAGATAATGTTTATGAACCACTACGGACAAATGCAAACAGACTAAGTGAAGTCTTTTCAATTTCATTGACTCAAATACCTCATGAAGAAATTGATCACTCTGATGATAGAGACGAACAATGGGCTAAAAGTGGATATGAACCAACTCCAACAATAATTGAAGCCGCCATCGCTCTTTATGAAGAAAACACAGTAGAAGATATAACCAAACATGGTGGTGATATCGACAAAGCGTCTTCTGAACTATCTAGAATTATTGACTACTGTAGAGATAATAATAAGAAGGCTATTTGTTTTATTACAGGTGTTCCTGGGGCTGGTAAAACACTTATTGGATTAAATACAGCTATAGATCAATTTAATCGGGGTGAAAAAGCAGTATACCTTTCGGGAAACTTTCCTCTTGTAGAAGTATTACAAGAGGCTCTAACACGTGATTATGTAAGACGAGAAAAAATTAAGGCTAAAGAAGAAGGCAGAAAAGCTTGCACTAAAGAGGAGGCCAAGAGTAAAGTAAAAGCCTTCATCCAAATGATACACCACTATCGCGACCTTTACCTTGAAGGCACAGAGGTGGTTGGCAATGAAATTAGACCTATTGAAGGTTATTTTCAGTGTCATACTGATAAAGCATACATACCTACTGAACATGTTGCAATCTTTGATGAAGCTCAAAGAGCATGGACAGGTGACGAGTTAAAACGATTCATGAGGGAGAAGAAAGGTATTCGAGATTTCCCTTACAGCGAACCTGAGTATCTAATTTCATGCATGAATAGACAACTTGATTGGGGTGTCGTTGTTTGTTTAGTGGGTAACGGGCAAGCTATCAATAAAGGTGAAGCTGGATTAACAGAATGGATCGAGTCTATAAGCAGAAGTTACAAAGATTGGGATGTTTACATGTCCGAATATCTTCTTCAGTCTGGAGACGTAAACCAAACGGAACTTGCATTAATTAAACAACAACTCAAGCCAAGAGAAGATCTTCACTTGAAGATGTCAATGCGCTCTTTCCGTTCTGAGAAAGTTAGTATCTTCGTAAATCAACTCCTTGCTTTGCAAAAGGAAGAAGCAACTGTGACATTGAAAGAACTTGAAAATTATCCTATTGTTCTCACTCGCTCATTGGATAAAGCAAAACAATGGTTACGTGAGCATGCTAGAGGTAGTGAACGTTTTGGATTATTGGCTAGTAGCAAAGCTGAACGTTTGAAAGCTATCAGCATTAATGTTCGTTACCAGCCTGATTTCGTTCACTGGTTTCTTGAAGATGACACAGACATACGTTCATCAAATGCACTCGAAGATACCTTAACTGAATTCAAGGTTCAAGGGCTAGAAATTGATTGGGCTTGCGTAGCATGGGATGCAGACCTTCGTCTTAATAAAGAACAAACAGCATGGCAGCACCACCAATTGCGTTCAGGAACAAAATGGCAAAATATAAACAAACCGATTAACCAACAATACCAAATCAATGCATATAGAGTGCTATTAACTAGAGCCCGTCAAGGCATGGTGATAGTTGTTCCAAATGGTGATAATGGAGTACCGCCAGATGAAACTAGAAAACCGGAATGGTACGATGGTATTTATAAATATTTAAAAGATATTGGTATAAATGAAATATAATGAGAGTTATAGAAGTAGTTGCAGCAATTATACAGCGTGATGGAGCATATTTTGCCACGCAGCGCGGATATGGTGAATTTGAAGGTATGTGGGAGTTTCCTGGTGGTAAGATTGAGCCTGGCGAGAGCCGTGAAGTTGCCCTTAAACGAGAAATCCAAGAGGAATTAGGAGTTGATATAGCTATCGAAAATCTACTTTGTACAACAGAGTATGATTATCCCTCATTTCACTTGACGATGCATTGCTATTTATGCAGTATTGCATCGGGTGAGATAGAGTTGCGAGAACATAAATCAGCTCGTTGGTTAAGACCAGAAGAACTTGGTAGTGTAGAGTGGCTACCTGCTGATAAAGATGTTATTTCACGGCTGAATAACCTTTAGCATTTGTCCGATGGGTACAAAAAATATTTGTAGGGGTCGGAAATATGGTTATAAGATACCCATATAACAGAATGGACACCATTTGTCCGAAGCAATTAGAAAAATTTATATACCTTCGGACAAATGGTCAGCAAGAAATTGTCCAATCTTTGCCCCTGCTTGCAATGACCTGGGATTGGCACTCCCAATGCTTGCGAAAGCAACTTGGGGTATTAGGCTCCCCCACCTGCAAAAGGTTGGACAATGGGCAAGCCCAACAGGGAAAGAAAAATTAAATAGCGAGGAGCCGTAATATCCAATGTAGATAATGACTAACTTTGAATAAAGGAAATTCTATATGAGCGAATTTGATAAATACATCGTTCAATGAAACCCCGATTAAAGAGATCATGGAAGTTGAAAATCTACTACACTTAGGAAATCGTTCTGAGCTTCGTCATTGGCTCAAAGAGAACCACAATACAGAGAAATGTTGTTGGGTGGTGACTTATCGCAGTAAGTGTCCACCCGAGTGGCCAGCTATTCCGTACATCGAAGTAGTGGAAGAGGCGCTTTGCTTCGGATGGATAGATAGCACACTTAAACGGCTTCCCGATGGTCGGTTGGCTCAACGCCTCTCTCCTCGCCGAGCCAAAAGTCATTGGACTCAACTGAACATGGACAGATGCGTGGATCTTGAAGACAGAGGACTGATGACCGAGGCTGGCAGACAAGCTTTTGAGAAAGCATTCGAGTATGAGATTATACCTCCAGACTCTGAGATAAACCAAAGGGCAAAAGAGGAAGCCAAACTAAGACGACTTGGTATGTATGAGTAGAAAGGATGACGTCATAAAACGTGACACCATCAAGAACAAGATTAAACTACCAATGCAATTTTGAATTTTAGTTCTGACTTTAAGGCTCAAACTCCCCGAGATGTATAAAGCAGTTCAGGGGAGGGTACAGTAAAATACGAGATCTAAACACAGTTTGCTGCCAATCTTGATTGGACACTCCCCATATCGCGAAGGTGATATGGGGTATTAGGCTACCCCATGGGGATTATATTGGACAAAGGGCAAGCCCTAGCATGTGATGATTTGTCCAATCGACACTTAGTTGGTTAGCCCGAATTCATCATAAAAAAGAAATTCCGCAATTTATTTGGAGGTTTATCTGATTATTATGTAATTTTGCACCCACTTTGAAAACCATATAAAATTTAGCAATGCAGCAAAGTAGAATGAACATATTAACAACATCAATTCGAGGCAACAAATGCTTTGAAGGTATGTCGTGTGTTCATACTCTTAGCATTGAGTCCATCGGTTTAACTTTCCAACAAACGTATAAATCAATAGAGATATAGTTAGATGCCTATATCTCGCTAGAGAAATAACAACAGAATAGTTGGAGAGTCCTTACCAAGCTTTCCAACTATTTTTGTTTTATACCCATTGGTGACGTTCTTCCTCTCCGTCTATTCCGTCCAATGGCAATCAACAAGATTTAGTATTAACTACGCAGGGATGCGGAAAAATGTAGAAATTATGAAAATACAATACGCATCTGACATACATTTGGAGTTGTCAGATAATTTAAGATTTATAAAGAGTGAGCCATTTGAGGTTGCTGGTGATGTGTTGGTTTTTGCAGGTGATACCGGTTATTTACGGGATAGAACACTCCCTAATTTAAGATTCTGGAAGTGGGCATCGGCAAACTACCGAGAGGTGTTACTTGTTCCTGGGAACCACGAGTTTTATGGAAATGGTGATGTGTTAGCCTATGGCGATAGCTGGAGTCGTGAGATTCTGCCTAATGTGCATTACTACCAAAACAAGGTTGTGAGAATTGATAATGTTGATTTTATCCTCTCAACCCTTTGGTCGCACATTCGTCCTGAGGATGAGTATTTTGTACATCGTGGAATGAATGACTTTTGGCAGATTCTGTATAATGGTCGTCGTTTTACGCCTGCTGATTTCAATGCTGAGCACGAGAAGTGTCTGGAGTTTATCAAGCAGAGTGTAACTGAGAGCACCGCCGAGCATATCGTGGTTGTAACTCATCATCTGCCATCAATGGCCGTTGTGGCTCCCGAGCATAAAGGCAGCTTGCTTAATAGTGCCTTTGCAACGGAGTTGGGTAACTTTATTGCAGACAGCCGTATTGATGCGTGGATTTTCGGACACTCGCATGCCAATGAGGAGGCAATCATCGGGAATACACGCCTTGTCTGCAATCAGCTTGGCTATGTTTATTACAATGAGCATCTTGCTGGATTTGACGGCAAACGATTTATAGAAATCACATAATTGAAAATTTAGTGAATTTATGAAGAACCTATCAAATAGATATTTTTACGAAGTCCATTACTCTGTTGATGACAATGGAAATATCCATCGTTGGAATGGGGATGTATATGCAGATAGAAAGAATAGACTTTACAAAACAAAAATGAAGCCTAATGACCTGCCTGAATATTATTGCGAAGTGCAAAGGTATGGCAATCGTTATGATATAATAAACGCCAGTGGAGTTGTTGATATAGCATACTCTTGGGTTAAGGAAAATCATTTTATGAAGGACTCTGTTCTACGTATCTCATATACAGGAGAATTGAAACCATACTATGAGAAGTATAATATTAATGGAAAGGAGGTAGTAAGTTTTTCACCTTCATATACCAATGAAGATGAAATGATTTTCGGCAATAGCATCTTTAAATTTCTTGCTTATTGCAAGAAGTATTCAAGGATTAGCCTGAATAAGGTAAGAAAATCTTTCATTGAGCAATGTGAATGGTTGAAGAACAACGAGCCTGGATTTGCTCCTCATAGTGGCAAAGATGAAAATGGCAATACTGTTTTCCCCGACTTTGGAGAATGGTTTGATAACAATATAAACGATTTAATGACACAAACATAAGATAAACAGTTATAGATTATGAGCTTAGATGTAACAATAATATACAAGAAACCTAAAATGGTGAAATACAATGCAACCCATACTGCATGTGGTAGTACTTTCATGATTGTTCCTGACGATGTACCCACAGAGGAGACAGAGTGGAGTGCAAACATCACTCACAACATGAGTAGAATGGCACTGCAAGTTCCCATCTGTGTTAAATACAGGAATAAGGAGTATAAGGGTACTTTATATGACTATGTATGGGAGCCTGGAGAGAATGGCAATATTACCACCTCTATAATGAGTAAGATTCTTGCTCAAGGTATCGCTTATATGGTTGAGAATAGGAAAAAACTCCTTCCTTTTAATCCTGCAAACGGATGGGGTTCTTATGATGGATTTGTTCCTTGGCTGATAAAATACAAGGAGGCCTGCGAGGACAATCCTGGTTGCAGGATAAGGGCTAGTATATAAGATTCGCGCCAAGTCAGCAGAATAACTGTTGCTTGGAGCGATTTTCTATCCTGTAATTTTGAATTCTAAATACTCGTCACACACATAATCCGCCAAATCGCTTTTAAAATACATGATTTGGCGGATTATAAATAGATGAATCACATTATACTGTGATTTTGTCACATAATACTATCGAAAATAACTCATATTTAGCCAAATTCGCAATATATTGTGAATTCTACTTGTTTTGTTCGTTAAAACACTCTATATTTGCACTAAATACCAATATATTGTGAATATGAAAGCGTTGGGAATGCAGATTAAGGCTCGCAGATTAGCTCTTAAAATCAAGCAACAAGATTTGGCTGATTTGGCTGTTGTGAGTATAAATACAATTGTTGCTATCGAACGTGGTACAGGAAATCCGCGTATTGATACATTACTTTCTGTATGCGATGTGTTAGGATTACAACTTGTAACTAAGTTAAAGGATTAACATTATGAGACAATGTGAAGTGTATCTACACGGAATAAAGGCAGGTGTATTAATTGAAAATGACAATCGTGAGTTTATGTTTACTTACGATAAAGCATATTTGTTGAGTGAAAATTGTGATGCAGTAAGTCTGACATTACCGCTTCGTTCTGAACCTTATAGTTCACCGTTCCTATTTTCTGTATTCGCAAATATGCTATCAGAAGGGGACAATCGCCAAATACAATCTCAACTACTTCGTATTGATCCTGAAGATGATTTTGGAATACTATTGGCGACTTGTCAATATGATACCGTTGGAGCCATTACTGTTAAACCGATAGAATTATGAAAGATTTAACTGTTTGCCCTTCAATATTACAAGAGGGCTATGATACCTATTCGCCTATAGCTCGAAGAACTTTGTTTGACGGTCATGCTGTATCTCATATTTTCTCTGAAGCAAGTCCAGACACAGGAACTGTTGAGGCAAATGAAGCTGTAAAAAGTGTTGGACGCATATCGCTTTCTGGTGCTCAACCCAAATTTTCCATTGTTGTGGATGATGATAAACTACGATATATTCGTGAAGGAGAACAAGGAACGTTCATCCTTAAACCACGTCCTACAGCATATCAAATCATAAATAGAGATTTTTGTGTTGCAAACGAGCATGTAACCATGCAAATTGCATCACAAGTATATGGCATTGAAACAGCTGCAAATGCTATATGCTTTTTTTATGATGGTACACCTGCGTATATTACTCGCAGATTTGATGTACACAGCAAGGGCAAATACAAACAAGAGGACTTTGCTGCATTATTGGGTTACACAAAAGATAACGCAGGATCTAATTACAAATACGACAAAGCCAGCTATGAAGAATGTGCTGAGGTAATCCATAAATATGTCAAAGCAACACTGGTTGATATACGCCGATTCTTTCGCATAATCTTATTTAACTTTGTCACACTGAACGATGATGCACACTTGAAGAATTTTTCTTTAATAGAACGTAATGGTGAATATCGTCTATCTCCTGCCTATGACCTTATCAATACATCTTTGCAGCTTATGAATCCTCATATTTTTGCTCTTGACAAAGGCCTCTTTAAGGAGGGAATGGCATTTTCTGATACTCACACCATCAGCCGTTCTGATTTTGAAGAGTTCGGTAAGCGTATTGGACTTCCTATTAAAGTAATAAAACAAGAGATTGATATGTTCGCGGCAGAACAACCTTTAGTTAAAGAATTACTTGGCCGTTCGTTCCTTTCACCATCTTTGCAAAAACAATATTGGATGGCATTTGATTACCGTCGCAAAATGCTCAATTTTTAAAGCATAAATAAAACAAATAGAAAAAGTCGTTTTATTTCCCTGCAATCAATATATTTTGCATACTTGCAGGGAAATAAATTATATCCTGATTTTTTCAGATTCATAAATTAAATGATACAACCATAATAAATTATCGTTTGCGTTAATATAGCAGACAATGCCGTCGTTTACTTATCGCGCACGATGATTTATAGTACTCCTACAAAAGAAAAAACTAAAATCACACATTTGTGTAATTTCCAACGATAAACATTGAGTAATATCGCTTAAAAAGCGTACCTTTGCATTAGAAATCATTTGGAACACAAATGCGGTAAGAGGCTGAATATAAATCACTTCAATTTGGCTTCTACCGAAACTTGAAAATGAGCTTGAAAAGCGCGGTACAACACGTATATCGAAATCGCTGATTATCAGCACGATGAATTTGTGAGTATTTTCCGTGTCATTGTGAAAATGCGAGTTGTACCGATTAAAAGGCTAAAACGCTTTCAATCAATAGTGTAAATGTGTTGCATCGGCAAGTAAAGCTAATCATATATACCCAGTTATCCCCAAAACGAAAACGATGAGAGATTTTCCTTTATAGATAGCTTAGGATGTTCAGTTCTCCTATCTCCCATTTCAAAACAAAGGCTGTCCATTATCTAATATGTGACAGCCTTTCTATGAAAGTTTTCTTCAGATAAATATCATACTTTTTTCATAAACTCCTTCGGTGTTTTTCCAAAATACTCCTTATACCTGCCTCTGAAGTTTTTCAGATTTCGCATACCCACCATTTCAGCAACCATAGTCACAGAAAATTTTCCGCTTTCCAAAAGTTCCCGTGCCTTCTCCATCCTGATTCTCGAAATCAAATATTTGGGTGCTTCTCCCGTCAACAACTTCCACTTATTATAAAAGGTTGTCCGGCTCATGCACATCCTGGAGGCAATATCATCTACTGTCAAATCCTCTTTATCCATATTCTCCATAATGTAAAGCTTCACTTCATTCAAAAATGCCAGATTGGCATCCTGCTGAGCCCGCTCCATAGGTTTCGTTAAAAAATCTTCTCCAAAAACTTTCTGAAGAAATGTCTTCCGAAGAAAACGGCTATTATTTATCAATATGGATATTTCCACTTTAAGGTCCTCCAGATTAAAGGGCTTACATACAAAGAGATCAGCCTGAGAAGAACAACGCTTTTCCCGCCGTTTCACATCAATGTGCGCCCCCATCAATATCACCGGAATAAAGGAGGTGTCCCTCGACGTCTTCAGTTTAGAAGAAAGTTCCTCACCGCTCATACCTTTCAACATGATATCACAAATCACCAAATCCGGATACTCTTCACATATTACCTCCAATGCTTCCTGACCGTCATCAAAGCTCCTCACTACAAAACATTCCGATAAACGTTTCTCAAGATAATCCTTGAATCCCTTGTCATTATCCGCAAGTATCACTAAAGGTCTATCCATATTTTTTTTCTTCGAGAAACCATGGAAAGCTATTTCCGACTCATTCACCTGAAAAGTGTCCGGAATATTTAAGGATGTATCCCCCCCCGAAACCGCACACGAACATCTTATGGGAAATCGAAGCAGAGCCTCCTTTTCCAAAGTCAGTATTTTCCCGTCACATATATTCATCAACTTGTCAAAAAACACACCGCCCATGCCATACTGCTTGCCATGCAGAGGTCGCAGAATAGGAAGCCGCGACGAGTACCATCTGCAACATTTCAGAAATCGCTTGTTGCCTGTATCCTTAATCCTGATTGCCCAGTAATCTCCCTTCAACGAAACCTGCATCGAGAGATGCGTTTCCGGCAGAGAACACTCGATGGCACTCAATACAAACCGGTCGATAACCGGAGATATCTTTCCCGGATCAAACCAAGCGCTTGCATAGTCAAAATCCGGAACCAAATCCAGCTTCATCTGTAACCCGGCCACATGAGACTGTAAAAAAGACACTTTCTTCCTCATAAATGCGCCGATTTCATGTTCTGCAACTACCAGGCTACCAGAATTGCCAAATAGTCGTTTCAACTCCATCAACGCTATCAAGTGCTGCTCCAGCCCGCCTATATGATGAAGTGCAACAGCCAGTTCCTTCTTTATGTCTTCCGGACAGTCTCCTTCGTAAACTGCCCCTAACGGTGTCTTAATCAAAGAAATGGGATTACGTATGTTTTGAAAGGTATCAATGAAATACTGATTTCCCTCTTTCAGTAAATCTCTTTCTTCACTGATACAGAGTAAATGGAACAAAAGCCAACATAATATACAGATTCCACTAGCCACTATTGGCAGAACAGACCAGGGAACCTTATGATATACGCCGATGGATAGCAGGAAAACGCATAATGACACTACTATTATTATTATCGATAAATGTTTCATACTATTATAAGTTTAAGTAATAATGATTCATACTAATATATACCCGAGTTTTCAGTCAATAGCAGGATAATCCCAAGTATGTCATCAGGAGGCGGTCTAATGGGGGAACGGTAGGTTCCTTGAGTCATCGAATTCACCTTACCAACCCTCGTTTGCTAGAAGAGCCTGCATTTCGTCCACCTGTATTTCATACCCAGCAACTCTCTAAACCATTCATTTCCCATGCCCAACGTATCTTTAAATATCAATACAACATTCCGCTTATCCAAGATAGCTCCAATCAATTATTCTCAAACAAAATAATAGTATAACAAACGGAAAGGCTAAAAAGATGATACCACTTCACACATATTCTTATCATACTCACATATCTTGCGCATGAAACAGAAAGACATTATCTTTGCAGCATGAAACAAGAACTGAAAGAAAACGGAGGATTACCGGCACATATACTCTGGACACTTGCTATCGTAGCTGGCGTGTCCGTAGCCAACTTGTATTACAATCAACCCCTGCTTAATATCATGCGGCATGAATTGGAAGTTTCTGAATTCAAAACGAACCTCATTGCCATGATTACACAAATCGGATATGCGCTGGGATTATTGTTCATCGTCCCATTAGGAGACCTCTATCGACGCAAGAATATCATCCTAACGAATTTCTTCCTACTCATATTTTCCCTTCTAGCCATTGCCATGGCACCGAACATCTACATCATCTGGGCAGCATCACTCATTACCGGCATCTGCTCCATGATACCCCAAATATTTGTACCGATTGCCTCGCAATTCTCACGCCCCGAAAACAAGGGACGGAATGTAGGTGTCGTCATCTCAGGATTACTGACTGGAATACTTGCATCACGTGTTGTCAGCGGATTTGTGGGTGAAGTGCTTGGCTGGCGTGAAATGTACTTCATCGCCGCTGGAATGATGTTACTATGCGCTATCGTTGTATTAAAGGTACTACCGGACATACAACCGACTTTCCAAGGCAAATATTCCGGGCTGATGAAGTCTCTTTTCTCATTAGTAAGAGAATACCCCTCTCTACGAATCTACTCGATACGTGCAGGACTGGCCTTTGGCTCATTCCTTGCCATGTGGTCCTGCCTTGCATTCAAAATGGGAGAAGCCCCGTTCCATGCATCCAGCGATGTCATCGGCATACTAGGGCTCTGCGGCATTGCCGGAGCCTTAACCGCATCTTTTGTAGGAAAATATGTAAAAAAGGTAGGCATACGCAATTTCAACTTTATCGGTTGCGGAATGATTCTGCTTGCATGAGGCTCGCTCTTTTTCTGCGGAAACAACTATGCAGGTATCATTACCGGTGTCATTCTTATAGACATAGGCATGCAATGTATCCAACTCAGCAACCAGACCAGTATTTTCGACATCTACCCGTCTGCCTCCAATCGGGTAAATACGATTTTCATGACCACTTACTTCATCGGCGGCTCTTTGGGTACCTTCCTTGCAGGAAGCAGTTGGCAGACTTGGGGATGGAGTGGCGTGGTCGGCACCGGCGTTATTTTGGCAATAATATCGTTGTCCATCACCCTTTACAGCAAGAAATAACAAGGATACTATCATTTTTCCAAGCAAACGCAAAGATTTGATAATTTTTATTTGTCATGCAAAGGATAAGGAAGATATTGAACAGAATTGTTATACCTTTGTCGCATCAAACTATAAACGACAGATTGATAATAGATTCGTCAACCAAGCATAGTCAAAAACAACCCTATGAATTCAGCAAAGAAAATACCCTCTCCACTCGTTTCTCTATTTCCCATCGCTTTTCTCGTAGGAATGCTGTTCGCCACCATCCATACTTTCGGAAGTGACGCCTTGAGTGGAGGAAGCCAGATTTCCCTGCTTGCCACCACTGGTATGTGTGTCTTTATCGGCATGGCTTTCTACCGCATCCCTTGGAAAGATTATGAACTTGCCATCACCAACAACATTTCAGGTGTTGCCACAGCTATCATTATTCTATTGATTATCGGTGCTTTGAGCGGCACATGGATGATAAGTGGGGTGGTACCTACCCTTATATATTATGGCATGCAGATTATCCATCCGAATTTTTTCCTTACTTCTACCTGCATTATTTGTGCATTGGTATCAGTAATGACGGGAAGTTCATGGACCACTATCGCCACCATCGGTATCGCCCTTTTGGGCATAGGTAAGGCACAAGGTTTTGAAGAGGGATGGATAGCCGGTGCCATCATTTCGGGAGCCTATTTCGGAGACAAAATTTCACCGTTATCGGATACCACAGTCCTTGCCTCATCCGTAACGGAAACACCGTTATTCAGCCATATCCGCTATATGATGATCACCACCGTCCCCTCTCTCCTCATCACCCTTGTCATCTTTACAGTAATGGGACTCACACACGAAACGAACAATACACAACAGATCGCGGAATTTACGGCAGCATTGGACGCCAAATTCAACATTACTCCCTGGTTACTGGCTGTTCCCGTGATTACGGGAATACTGATTGCCCGGAGAGTGCCTTCCGTCATCACCCTCTTTCTCTCCACTCTGCTGGCAGGGATATTCGCCTTCATCTTCCAACCGGGACTACTGAATGAGATAGCGAAAGGTGGGAATATGTTCAAAGGGATAATGATGACATTCTATGGCAGTACCAGTCTACAAACTGACAGTGACATGTTGACAGAACTGATTGCCACACGAGGTATGGCAGGAATGATGAATACCATCTGGCTCATCATCTGCGCCATGTGTTTCGGTGGAGCCATGACGGCAAGCGGCATGCTAGGAAGCATCACTTCCCTATTCGTCCGCTTCATGAAGAATACAGCCAGCATGGTAGCATCCACCGTATGTTCCGGATTGTTCCTGAACCTTGCCACGGCAGACCAGTACATCAGCATTATCCTCACCGGAAACATGTTCAGCAACGTTTACGCAAAGAAAGGCTACGAAAGCCGGCTACTTAGCCGTACCACGGAAGATGCCGTTACCGTCACCTCCCCGCTTATCCCATGGAACACCTGCGGCATGACGCAAGCCACCATTTTGAGTGTACCCACACTGACCTACCTTCCCTATTGCTTCTTCAACCTTATCAGTCCGGTAATGAGTATCTTTATTGCTGCTATCGGATATAAAATAATTAAAAAACCGGTGAACAATCCTGGATAGGCATTGTTCTTGCAATAAACTTATAACGAACAATTTATTTAAACCTAAACAAAAAAAGATTCGATTATGAAAAAGTTTATTGCATTAGCAGCAGTAGTATTGGTAAGCATGGCAACAACGACCATGTATGCACAAGAGAGTAGAGCTGAAAAGCGCGCAGACCGTAAAGCCCAAAGAGACGCAGAACGTGCACGCCTGAAAGCTGAAGAACAAGCACAGGATGCCATTTCGTACGATGACGCAATGGCGGCCTTGAAAGCTCACCAGTTCGTAATGGAGGCAGACCAAGTGATGTTCCGCAACGGACAGACCGCATTTGTAAACTCCAACACCAACTTCGTATTGGTCAACCAAGGACGTGGCACCGTGCAGGTAGCCTTCAACACCGTATACCCAGGTCCTAACGGCATTGGCGGTGTAACAGTAGACGGAACCGTATCGGACATCCAAATGACTACCGACAAACGGGGCAACGTGAATTGTAACTTCAGCATCCAGGGTATCGGCATTTCCGCCCAGATATTCCTTACGCTGACCGATGGCGGGAACAACGCAACCGTAACCATCAGCCCGAACTTCAACTCCAACACCATGACTTTGAGCGGGAACCTGGTTCCGCTGGAACAATCCAACATATTCAAGGGACGTTCCTGGTAAAACCCTTATATAAATATATATATATTCCCACTCCGCCACAAATCACACTAAAAAGTGTACATTTGTAGCGGAGTTTTTTATATACCAATGTCATGAGAGAATTTATCATTGCAGACAATCAAGATATCACCAAAGCAGGCATGATGTTCCTATTGGGCAGACAGAAAGACACCTCCCTGCTGCTGGAAGCCGACAACAAGGCAGAACTGATACAGCAACTACGCCTGCATCCCACCGCCGTTGTCATTCTGGACTATACCCTTTTTGATTTTTCGGGAGCCGAAGAGCTAATGGTACTTCACGAACGCTTCAAGGAAGCCGATTGGCTACTCTTTTCCGACGAATTGAGCCTACCGTTCCTGCGCCAGGTATTGTTCAGCAGCATGGCATTCGGCGTAGCGCTGAAGGATAATTCCAAAGAAGAGATACTGACCGCACTACAATGCGCCTCACGCAAGGAGCGATTCATCTGTAATCACGTCAGTAACCTGCTGCTCGCAGGCAACGGTTCCTCCTCCCCCACTCATCCTACCATCAAAGATGATTTACTGACTACTGCCGAACGGAGCATCCTAAAAGAGATAGCCCTGGGGAAAACAACCAAAGAAATAGCTGCCGAACGAAACCTCAGCTTCCATACGGTAAACAGCCACCGGAAGAATATCTTCCGGAAACTGGGTGTAAACAATGCGCACGAAGCCACCAAATATGCCATGAAGGCAGGCATCGTAGACTTGGTGGAATATTATATATAAATCTCCCCGCTCCCGACACACAGCCGGGCATCAGCATCATACACCACTCCGAACTGGCCCGGAGCAATGCCTTGCAGCTTTTCTTCCGAAACAATGCGGTAACCCTCCGCCTCCTTTTGCAACCTGCCTTTGACAAACTCCGGCGTATGGCGTATCTTGAAAGTCACCTCCACCTCTTCCTGCGCTCCCTTCCAGGGATTATCCGTAATGAAATGAAAATCGTACATACGGAATTCATAGCCGTATTGCAATGCCGTATCACATCCGCGGGACACGTAAATCACATTCTCCTCCACATCCTTGCGGACAACAAACCACGGTCCTCCACCCAACCCCAATCCTTTACGCTGGCCGATGGTATGAAACCAATAGCCCCGATGCTTGCCTAACTTTCTACCCGTTTCCAACTCCACAATATCCCCTTCCCTTTCGCCAAGGAAACGGCGCACAAAATCATTATAATCAATCTTTCCCAGAAAGCAGATGCCCTGACTGTCACGACGTCTGGCGCTGGGCAATCCGGCACGCAGGGCTATGTCACGAACCTCATTCTTCATCAGTCTGCCCAATGGAAACATCAGTTTGGAAACTTGCAGATAATCTATCTGTGCCAGAAAGTCGGTCTGGTCTTTCACGGAATCGGCAGCGGTACCGAGCCATGTCTTTCCATCCCTCAACACCGTAGTGGCGTAGTGCCCGGTTGCCGTGATATCGAAATCCTTCCCCACACGTTGCTCAAAGCACCCGAACTTTATCAGCTTGTTGCACATCACATCCGGATTGGGAGTCAAGCCACGTCTTATTTTATCAATGGCATAAGCCGCCACCTGGTCCCAATACTCCCGGTGCAGGTCCACTACTTCCAACGATAATCCATAACGCCGGGCAATGGCAGAAGCCATCTCCATATCCTCTTCCGCAGAGCAGTCCATATAATCGGCATCGTCCCTCCCTATTTTGATATAAAATAGAGAAGGACGGTAACCTTGTTCGCAAAGGAGATGTACCACCACGGAGCTGTCTACACCTCCCGACAATAATACAGCAATATTCATTCTATCGTATACTGTTATTCTTTTAAATTCTGTCAAATGCCTGGGACAAGTCGTCCAGCAAATCATCGATATGTTCTGTCCCGATGGAGAGGCGGACCGTGCCCGGTTTGATGCCTTGTTCTTCCAATTCCCGTGCACTCAATTGGGAATGGGTAGTGGTGGCAGGATGGATAACCAGGGATTTCACATCAGCCACATTGGCAAGCAACGAGAATATCTGTAAACTGTCAATAAACGTCTGCGCTTCCTTCACACCGCCCCGCACCTCAAACGTAAAGATAGAACCGCCTCCATTCGGAAAGTATTTCCCGTAAAGCGCGTGGTCAGGATGCTCGGGCAGGGACGGGTGGTTCACGGCAACCACTTTGGGATGCTTCTTCAAGAATTCAACCACTTTCAAGGCATTCTCCACATGACGTTCCACGCGAAGCGACAACGTCTCCAATCCTTGCAACAGAATGAAAGCATTGAAAGGACTGATTGTGGCACCGGTATCACGCAACAATACGGCACGGATACGGATGGCATAGGCAGCAGGACCGGCAGCGTCGACGAAACGTACTCCATGATAACTCGGGTCCGGTTCCGTCAGTTGGGGAAACTTCCCCGAGGCCACCCAGTCGAACTTGCCGCTATCTACAATAACACCACCCAAGGACGTACCATGCCCTCCGATGAACTTCGTTGCCGAATGGACTACAATATCTACCCCATGCTCTATGGGACGAATCAAGTAAGGAGTACCGAAGGTGTTATCTATAATCAGAGGAATCCGGTGACGGTGTGCTATTTCAGCAACGGCATCAATGTCAATGATGTTGCAATTCGGATTTCCCAGCGTTTCAATGAATACTGCCTTGGTATTCTCCTGAATCGCTTTCTCGAAATTGTCCAGATTGCCCGGGTCCACAAAAGTAGTGGTAACCCCGTAGGCAGGCAATGTGTGGGCCAGCAGATTATACGTTCCACCGTAGATGGTCTTAGCTGCCACGATATGGTCGCCTGCACGGGTGATATTCTCAAAGGCATAAGTGATGGCTGCCGCACCCGAGGCTACGGCCAATCCGGCAACACCGCCTTCCAGAGCCGCCACACGTTTCTCGAACACATCCTGGGTGGAATTCGTCAACCGCCCGTAAATATTCCCCGGGTCCTGCAAGCCAAAGCGGGCTGCCGCATGGGCCGAATTACGGAATACATACGAAGTTGTCTGATAGATAGGTACGGCGCGGGCATCAGTTGCCGGGTCGGGTTGTTCTTGTCCAACGTGAAGTTGTAGAGTCTCAAAGTGCAATTTCTTTGTTTCCATTGTCGTTTGTATTTTAGGTGAATAAACCGTTTCTCATTCGGATGTTGCAAAGATAGAGCGATAAGCCGGGGCAGACAATGACACAGATTAGGGAATTTTATACCACAATTGTGGTAGATAAGCAAGCTATTTTCTATCTTTAGATAAGATAGACTGCATTTCGGCAAAACTTTTTCATGCAAGCATGAAAGTTCTGCACTCAATTTGCACTATCTTTGCCCCCATGAAAGCAAGAAATATACTGATACTCATATTGGGAACCCTGATTCTTCCCATTTATCTGACTTCCTGCGGGGTGGACCGCTGGAAAGAGTATGCCGGACAGACCCAGACAGACCGCTGGATTGACGATACCATGCGTGTGTGGTACTATTGGGTAGACGCTATCCCCCATACCAACGACTTGAACTATTTTCAAGCCCCTTTCACTTTCTTTGCCTCGCTCAAATCCGAAGAAGACAAATTCTCCACCATCGACAGTCTGGTCAGCATCACCACTACCCGCAGCATCCCCTATACGGATTACAGCTACGGATTCCAGTTCACTACCAACCAGATAGAAGTAGAAGGAGAAGAGAATGCCATTGTTGCACAGATTCTTTACGTTGCCGACGGAAGCCCGGCCTCGGAAATCGGGCTAAAACGGGGTGACTGGATTATGAAGATGGACGGGAACTTTATTACTGAACAGAATTATAAGAAACTGTATGGAAGTAGTGCCATGGAACTTACAGTAGGTTATTACGACGTGGAGAAAAATGCCATCGTTGCTTACGACAAACCCAGACAGATAGCATCGGCGCGTCCCGTCAACGACAACCCGGTGCACTATAAGAATGTATATACATCAGGCAGCAAGAAAATAGGTTATCTGGTCTACAACCACTTCAGTTCCGGCCCCACGGACAACAGTAATGAATATGACAACGACCTGCGCAGCGCATTCCAATATTTCGCATCACAGCAAGTCAACGAATTCATCCTTGACTTGCGCTACAACAACGGTGGATTACTGAGTTGCGCAGAATTGCTGTGTACCATGCTTGCACCTTCCTCCGCCTTGGGACAAGAGTTGGGGTACCTGGAATTCAACAACCGCTTCAATCCGCAGATAGTACCGTTCACCCTGAATTCCGGACTCATCGGAAACGGAGCAAACCTAAACCTGAATACTCTCTACGTACTTACCAGCAGCCAGACTGCCTCCGCCTCCGAAATGGTGATTAACTGCCTCGACCCGTATATGGATGTTGTCATAATCGGCGGTACTACCGTAGGCAAGAATGTAGGTTCCAGGAATTTCTCCAGCCCCGAACTGATGATAACGATGAATCCCATCGTCTGCAAGATATACAATTCGGAAGGGAAATCTGATTATGAATCCGGATTCCAACCGGCCTACTCGGGATATGTAGTGAATGAGATGAGCGACATGTCACGTTTCCTGCCCTTTGGAGATACCAACGAAGCCTTATTGAGCACTGCACTCGGCGCCATCGACGGAAGCATACAACCGCCCGCACAAGAAGATACCCGTTCTTTAAGAGTGACCACTCTCGCAAACTCCATTGAACGTCGGGCAAGCCATGCCGTACGCATCAAATAAAAAGACAAATAGGATGAAACTAAACAGAAGAGTTACAATCATCACCCGATTTTCGGGAATCATGTTCAGCCTGCTGTTGCTCGGCGGACTGGCAGCTTGCAGCGATGATAACAATGGCAGTGATACGCCAGAATCGGAGCCGTCAACCTACCCCACCACTCCTTTCTCCAAAATCGAACTCAAAGAAGTGATAGAGAGCGATGCGCAACCGGTTACTGCCACCCACACCTACCTTTACAACAGTGCAGGCAGGCTGACCGGCTACACCGGCAAACAGAGCTTTACAGCAGGAGACGAACTCTTCGAGATAGAGAATACCACTACTGTCGAATACAAGGACCATCAAGCCGTGATAACCGACGAAGCAGGTACAGTATCAACCTACACGCTGAATGACAAAGGTTATGCCACCACTTGTACCAGTCAGGATATGGCAGGAAATACCCGTACTTACACCTTCTCCTACCTCATCAACACCGAAGACAAATACTATCTGGAAAACATCACAGAAAAGCTGGACGACGGAAAAGAATACTCATTCATTACAATAGACTACAGCAACTTCCGGGCATTGCGCATACAGCAAAAGGTTGACACTTTTGAGCACAACAGTACGGCTACCACACCATCAGACAATGAAATTGCAAATATCTCCGAAATACCAAGCCTATTCATTACGGACATGTATCCGCTTTCCATGCATGCGGTTGCCATATACGGGAAGATATTGGGAGAACCTGCAAACTATCTGATTACCCAACTCATCCCGGACAGCAACGGAGAAAGTGAAGAGACCACCACCTATACTTATACGTTAGATAACCGGGGTATCGTCACTTCCTGCCATGCAGTCGTCAGGCATATAAGGAACGGCTACGAGCAGGACTACACACGCACCGTGAACTATACCATCGAATAATAAGTTACTTACTTCTTAAAGAACTTGTCGAAGAAAAGGACGTGATAGTCTATGGAGTTGTTCCAATACGTTCCGGTATGTCCACCGGGACGGGTGATGAAGTCATGGTCTATCTTCCTTGCCAGCAGCCGGTTGTGCAAGTCCTTGTTCACTTCAAGAAAGAAATCGGCCTCACCGCAGTCGATGATTAGCGCCAAGTCTCCATTTACAATCTTATCCAGCTGGTTGACCACCGTATGCGCATCCCAAGATGCCTTGTTGGCAGCAAACTCTCCCAACTGCTTGTTCATTTCCCAATTCTGGGGGAACGGCCGTATATCCACTCCTCCACTCATACTGCCCGCCGCACCGAACACATCCTTATGGCGGATAGCACTCCACAAAGCACCGTGGCCACCCATACTCAATCCACTGATGGCACGTGCCTTTCTATCGGGAATGGTAGCATAGTTCCCGTCTGTATACTTCACCAGTTCCGAGGTGACAAAAGTCTCATAACGGTAGGCAGGATTCTCCGGACTGTCCCAATACCAACTGTTCTTGCCGTCCGGACATACAAATATGATTCCTTTCTCATCCGCCATCTGCGGCAATTCCGGCTTCAGTTGCACCCAGCTCCGCGCATTGCCGCCATAACCGTGCAACAGATAAACCACCGGACAAGCCTGCTTGCCGATAGCCTTATCAGGCAATACATACACAACTTTTACATCCTTATTCATGGCTGCACTTCTCACCAACACCGTGTCTACACGTGCCGCCTGCAACATTACGGCAGACAGACACCACAAAAGCCCCAAGGCAATAATTCTTTTTTTCATCTATTTATTGTTTATTTTTTCTAACGGATGGCAATATTAACAATAAATACTGAAAAATCATTATCTTTGCCTCACAAACTATTCAAAATCCACTATGGAGTTTATTATCATTCTACTTTTACTTATTCTGAACGGCATTTTTGCCATGTATGAAATCGCTTTAGTCTCCTCAAGTAAAGCACGCCTTGAAACTCTTGTCGGAAAAGGGAACAAAAGAGCCAAAGGAGTATTGAAACAACTGGAAGAACCCGAAAAATTCCTCTCCACCATCCAAATCGGTATTACTCTTATCGGTATCGTATCCGGTGCCTATGGTGGTGCCACCATCGCTGATGACGTAGAACCGCTGTTCGCCCTCATTCCGGGAGTAGCCGCCTATGCCAAGACTCTCGCCATGATTACCGTAGTAGCCATCATCACCTATCTGTCGCTCATCATAGGCGAACTGGTGCCCAAGTCCATCGCCTTGAACAACCCGGAACGATGGGCCACCATGCTCAGCCCCTTCATGATTGTGCTGACCAAGATCTCCTATCCGTTTGTATGCCTGCTGAGCGCTTCCACCAAACTGATGAACAAACTCATCGGACTGAACAGCGGCGAAGAACGCCAAATGACACAAGACGAACTGAAGATGATTCTGCACCAAAGCTCGGAACAAGGCGTCATCGACAAAGACGAAACGGAAATGCTGCGTGACGTGTTCCGCTTCTCGGACAAAAGAGCGAATGACCTGATGACCTATCGCCGCGACATCGTCGTGCTCCATCCCACAGACACACCGGAAGAGGTGCTGCGTATCATCCACGAAGAACACTTCAGCAAATATCTCCTGGTGGAGCGGGGAAAGGACGAGATTATCGGTGTGGTTTCCGTAAAGGACATCATCTTGATGATGGGCGGCGAACAACCCTTCAACTTACGTAGTATTGCACGCCCTGCTTTGTTTATTCCGGAAAGTTTGTATGCAAAGAAAGTTTTAGAGCTGTTTAAGAAGAACAAAAACAAGTTCGGAGTTGTTGTAGACGAGTATGGAAATACAGAAGGTATCATCACCCTGCACGATTTGACGGAAAGTATCTTCGGAGACATCCTCGAAGAGAATGAAACGGAAGAAGAGGAAATCGTTGTTCGTCAAGACGGTTCCATGCTGGTGGAAGCTTCCATGAATCTGGATGACTTTATGGAGGCGATGGGCATTATGAACTATGATGACCTGAAAGAAGAAGACTTCACCACCTTGAGCGGTCTTGCCATGTTCTTGATAGGACGGGTGCCGAAAGCCGGAGACTTGTTCAACTACAAAAACCTGGACTTCGAAGTGGTGGATATGGACCGCGGACGGGTGGACAAGCTGCTCGTCATCAAGAAAGAAGAAGATGAATAACAAACGCTATTGCGTCTTTATAATTAACTTAAACCATTAAAGCAATGAAAAAAGTAATGATGATTGCAGCCCTTGCCGCTGCATTGGTATCCTGCCAATCAAAAGGAACTCAGAACAATGACACCGTCGCCATGGACGAAAGTGTAATGGCTGTTACCGGCAATGACTCGTCTGCCGTAGCCGTATACGAAGGAATCCTTCCCGCCGCCGACGGTCCGGGCATCCAGTATGTATTGAGCGTAGACAGTGTAGGTCCCGACGGAGAAAGCGGCTACACGCTGGTAACAACTTATCTGGATGCCGAAGGCCCCGGAAAGAACAAGAGCTTTACTTCCAAAGGAAAGAAAGAAGTTATCCAGAAAGACGTCGACAACAAGAAGAAAACAGCCATCAAGCTGACCCCGAACGACGGGGACACTCCGGTGTACTTCGTAGTAGTGAACGACACAACCCTGCGCCTTGTCAACGACAGCCTGCAGGAAGCAGTGAGTGACTTGAATTATGACATCATCCAGGTGAAATAGTCCATCCATACTTATAAGAAAGAACGGTACAGCCGGAATTACTGAATTCAGTGGTTCCGGCTGCTGTTTTTTCAATGAGGGGGCATTTCAAACAAGAGAACAGAAGGCTATATCAAAAAGTTAGTGCTATCTTTGTCGCTTCATCAAAGTATATATAAACATGAAACATTCTTCCGAGAAACCTTTAGCACCTGCCAACTACTCACGCTGTTTCAACAACCAATGCCCGAAAGCCGACAACTGCCTGCATCGCTTAGCCGCCCTTCGCGATACCCCCGAGTACCCGTCCATCCGCATCATCAATCCACTGTGTATTCCAGAGGATAGCAGCCAATGCGCCTATTTTCAATCGACACAAAAGATACATGTCGCATGGGGAATCAGCCACTTGCTCGATGAAGTTCCCTACAAGAATCTCCAACCTCTGAAAAGCCAGTTGATAGCCCATTTCGGCCGCGGAAAATACTACCGCTTCTACCGGGAAGAATCTTACCTTTCCCCCGAAGACCAGAACTATATCCGCAGAACTTTCCACCAATACAACATTCCGGGAGAACCGGCTTTCGACTCTTACAGCGAGGAATACAAATGGTAGAAAGGTAATCTTCAGCCCCCTTTTCATGTCATTTTATCACTGAAAATATAGATAACACTTTAGTTCACAACGGTGAACACTTTGTTACAACAGTAAGAAACAAAGTGTTCACATACTATGAAACAAACTGTTCGCACTCAATAAAACAAACTGTTTTCTTTAACGGAACGAACTGTTTCCTACTAATGAAACAAACTGTTCTCCATATTGAAACAAACCGTTCTCCTTAGGGAAACAGACGGATTCCCTTTTGAAGCCCTACAAGGGGAATAATTATCGCCTGCGAAAATATAGGAGGAAATACAGCGACATAGTGCGATACCTATTCTCTGCAAAACGGGTGAACGTGTTCGGGAGGATATTGCAGCAACACGGGATGAGGTAAAGGAAAGAGAGGGGGAGATGGTATATTGTGTGGTAAAAGTGGAGAGGTAGAAAAGACGGAAAGGATTACAGTTGAAATAAATTCTTTTTCTTAACTTTGTGAAATAGAAACATCGAATATGACGATGAAGAAAATAAAAATATGAAAACAGCACTATCTATAAATCAACCGTTCAAGGATTGGGTAAACCACCTAAAACAAGACATTCGTAGTGCACAGATTAAAGCGGCTGTACGCGTGAACAGCGAACTGCTTCACCTTTACTGGCAACTGGGGGCAGAAATTATAGAACGGCAGAAAGAAATGACTTGGGGAAGCGGATTTCTCGAAGAGTTGAGTCGTGAGCTGATGGCAGAATTTCCTGATATGAAAGGGTTCTCATATAGAAACATACGCAGTATAAAGCAGTGGTATCTATTTTATAATGAGCCATATACTATTTGGCAACAAGTTGTTTCCAAATTAGGTGAAGAGAAATTTTTCTCCATCCCTTGGGGGCATCATCTCTATATCATCTCCCAATGCAAGGAAGTGAACTTATTCGGAGAAAGACAGTTAAACAATAAAACCGGAAACATATATGGCCGATAATTATCTTGAAAATCAGTACGAGCAATACCGGGCACGCAAAGCAGCTTGGGAGAAAGCGAAAAAATCCGGTAAGGCACAAACGCTACATAAGCCGACACTTCCCCTCAAAAAAGGCGGAAAGAAAGTGTTCGTTACCGGAGGTGCAGGAGGTATTGGCAAAGCCATTGTAGAAGCCTTCTGCAAGCTTAATTACCAAGTAGCCTTTTGTGACAAGAATGAACTGGAAGGACAACAAACCGCCCAAGCCACCGGAGCACAATTCCACCCCGTCGACCTAAACAGCAAAGAAGCATTGGAACTTTGCCTGCAAAATATTTTCAAGGAATGGGGGGATATTGACATCATTATAAACAATGCCGGCATCAGTGAATTCTCTCCCATCACAGAAACGAGTGTGGAGACTTTCGATAAAATATTGTCTGTGAATTTACGTCCGGTGTTCATTACTTCACATGCGTTGGCAGTACACCGCAAAAGTCAAAACAGCACGAATACCTACGGAAGAATCATTAATCTCTGTTCTACCCGCTATCTGATGAGTGAACCAGGCAGTGAAGGATATGCAGCTTCCAAAGGAGGTATCTATTCATTGACGCATGCGTTGGCTTTATCGCTTGCAGAGTGGCACATCACGGTCAACTCCATCTCTCCGGGCTGGATTCAGACACACGATTATGAACAATTACGGGCAGAAGACCATTCACAACATCCCTCCGGACGGGTTGGCAAACCGGAAGATATTGCCCGTATGTGCGTATTCCTATGTCAAGACGAAAACGACTTCATCAATGGCGAAAACATAACCATTGACGGAGGCATGACCAAAAAGATGATTTACTGGGAATAGCCCTTTTATAAAACAATCTGCCCAACATAATAATTATAGGATATGAACATGAAAAAGTCTTTTATAGGAATCCTGGCAGCAACCATCATCCTCAGCGGATGCGGCACAAGCCAGATGGCTGCAGGCGACCCTAACGCAGTGCTCGCAGGAGCTGCCATCGGAAGTAATGTAGGCGGTGCCATCGGCGGGCTGATAGGTGACAGTAACGGAGGCTGGCGAGGAGGATACCGGGGTTCCGCCATCGGCACCATCATAGGAACCATTGCGGGAGCTGCCATTGCCAATGCAGCCACAGCCCCCAAAAAGCAGGAGGAGTACAGCTACCGGATAGAAAGGACACAGCCCTATCCCCCGCAATCCGGAAGACAGCCGCAAGCATCGGCCATCGACCACTTGAGGATACGGAATATACGTTTCATTGACGACAGCCGCAACCACGTCATCAATTCGGGCGAAAACTGTAAAGTGATTTTTGAAATCATGAACGAAGGAAACAAAACAGCCTACAACGTAGTGCCGGTGGTGGCGGAAACCACGGGCATGAAGCGCATTTACATATCACCGTCGGTCATGATAGAGCAAATAACTCCGCACAACGGTGTGAAATACACCGCCAACATCAGTGCCGGAGAACGGATAAAGACGGGTAACGTCACCATACGCATAGCCATAGCCGACGAGTACGGAGACGAATATGACTGGCAGGAGTTTTCGTTGCCCACACAACGGTAGAACAATGTCTTAACAGTAGTTTTTCAAAGAAATGGAACAACAGCAATCTTCTTTCAAAGAAAAAGAACGCATAGAACTACGGGAACCCCGACGCTTTAAAGTCACCATCTACAATGATGACTTCACCACCATGGAGTTTGTGGTAAAAGTACTCACCACCGTCTTTTACAAATCATCGGTAGAAGCGGAAACACTGATGCTGCAGGTGCACAAGAGCAACTCCGCGGTAGTGGGCATCTACTCATACGACATCGCCCACTCCAAAGTACAGAAAGCCACCCGCATGGCACGCAATGAAGGTTTCCCCCTCCGGCTCACCGTCACCCCGGAGGAAGAAGAATAAGAAGAAAGAAACAATATGGATATAAAAAATACGATATTCGTAAACCAAGCATTCGCTTCCGCACAAAGAAAGGCCGAGTCTTACCGGCACGAGTTCATCATGCCCGAACATCTGCTGAGCGCCATTATAGAGCAGGAACCCTTTATCCACACCCTGCAAGATACCTTCTACAATTATGTGGAGCTCAGCATCTCACTGGAAAACTATCTGACGGAAGAAGTGGACACTGTCCCCGACAATGTGGAATACGAGTTGGGACTTTCCGTCCAGCTCAGCTCACTCCTGCAACATGCCTATACGGTGACAGAGTATTCCAGCGCCGAAGAACTGGGTGTTCCCCATCTGATACAAGGCTTGCTGCAACTGGAAGATTCCTGGGCATGCCATTTCCTGAAGGAAGCAGTCGGCGGCAACCTGCCCGAATTCCTCAGTCTGCTCATTACCCACTACGAAGAAGCGGAGCTGGCAGAAGAAGCAGGCGGTACGCCATCTCCCGATGAACAAGAGAAAACAGAACCGTGGCGTAACTACGTGACCTGCCTCAACGACCATCTGGCAGACCACAACCCGCTTATCGGCAGGGAGATGGAGTTGGAGCGAACCATACAAGTGCTCTGCCGCAAAGAAAAGAACAACCCATTGCATGTGGGCGAACCCGGTGTAGGCAAAACAGCCCTTGCCTATGGGCTTGCCGCCCGTATCGAAGCGGGCAACGTCCCCGAACGGCTTGCCGGCTTCCGCATCTATGAGCTGGACTTGGGCAGTCTACTGGCAGGCACACAATATCGCGGCGATTTCGAGAAGCGGCTGAAAAGTATCATGGAAGGCATCGGCCGTGAGGGAAACGCCATCGTCTACATCGACGAGATACACAACCTGATAGGCGCCGGACGCACGGGCGAAGGCTCTATGGATGCCTCCAACATGCTGAAACCCTATCTGGAAACCGGGGCAATACGTTTCATCGGCTCTACCACCTACGACGAGTACAACCGCTACTTCGCACGCAGCAAGGGACTGGTACGCCGCTTCCAGCAGATAGACATACTGGAACCGAGCATTGAAGAAGCCATACATATCGTAGAAGGCCTGAAAGAGAAATACGAAACCTACCACGGCGTCACCTACGAGCCCGACGTCATCCCCTACGCCGTAAAGGCAAGCGCCCGCTACATCAGCGACCGTTTCCTGCCCGACAAAGCCATCGACCTGGTGGACGAAGCAGGAGCTTACCGGGAAATACATCCCACAGACTCCGGAGAACAGACCGTGGACAAGGCACTGATAACCGACATACTGGCACGTACCTGCAAAGTCAATGCCCTCGCCATGAAAGAGGACGACACAGTCGCCTTGGAAAGCCTGCACGAGCGCATCAGCTCCCGCATCTACGGGCAGGAAGAAGCCGTCCGTCAGGTAGTGGAAGCTGTGCAAATGTCCAAAGCAGGACTGCTGGACGAAAACAAACCGCTAGCAAGCCTGCTCTTTGTAGGCCCCACCGGAGTAGGAAAGACCGAAGTTGCCAAAGTGCTCGCCGCCGAGCTGGGCATCGCCCTGCAACGTTTTGACATGAGCGAATATACCGAAAAGCATACCGTAGCCAAACTGATTGGCTCGCCTGCCGGCTACGTGGGTTACGAGGACGGCGGCCTGCTGACCGACGCCATACGCAAGACCCCAAACTGCGTGCTACTGCTCGATGAGATAGAAAAAGCACATCCCGACGTATTCAACATCCTGCTGCAAGTAATGGATTATGCCGTACTGACTGACAACAAAGGACGGAAAGCCGACTGCCGACACGTGGTCCTCATCATGACCTCCAATGCCGGAGCACAATATGCCCGCCAAGCGTCCATCGGCTTCAACAGTCAGGTCACCGCCGGAGAAGCCATGCTGAAACAAGTCAAGAAAACCTTTAAGCCCGAATTCATCAACCGCCTCTCTGCCACGGTGGTCTTCCATGACATGGACCGCCCGATGGCATCACTTATCCTCGACAAGAAACTCGGAGAACTAGGCAGCAAGCTGTCTTCCCGCCAGGTGGAAATGGTATTGAGCCAGGAAGCACACGAATGGCTGCTCCAACGGGGTTTTATTCCCGAATACGGCGCCCGGGAGATGGACCGCGTGATAGCCGCCCACTTGAAACCCTTGCTGATGCGCGAAATTCTGTTCGGTACATTGAAGGCAGGAGGAAAAGTCCGCGTGCAAGTGGAAAACGGAGCATTGAAACTACAACCCGCAACCGAATAACGATATGGTCTTTCAACTGACGGATAAACTTGCTTTCCCCGACCCTCACTACGGCGACCCCGACGGGTTGCTCGCTGTGGGCGGTGACCTATCCATTGACCGCCTCATCCTGGCGTACTCCAACGGCATCTTCCCCTGGTACGCATTTCGGGAAGAACTGATACAATGGTGGTGCCCGATGGACCGTTTCGTCATCTTTCCGGACGAAATCCATATCTCCCACTCCATGCGTACGCTCATCAACAAAGGAAAGTACGAAATCACCTTCAACGAAGCTTTCCAAGACATCATACAAACCTGCGGAGAATTGCGGATAGAACAAGAAGGCGCCTGGCTCGGAACGAAGATGATGGAAGCCTATACGCACCTGCACGAACAAGGATTCGCCGCCAGCGTGGAAGTATGGGAAGAAGAGCAATTGGTAGGTGGGCTGTACGGAGTGACCCTGGGACGTTGTTTCTTTGGAGAGAGCATGTTCTCACTCGTTCCCAGCGCCTCGAAGCTGGCCCTCATCCATCTGGCCCAATTCTTCAGGGAACATGGAGGCGTCATGATAGATTGCCAGTTCGAAACCCCTCACCTCAAAACAATGGGAGGCAGGCACATCAGTTACGACGAATATATGACATACATCGAACAAGACTGCCGCTTCTAAAAGTAAAAAGGAATAACGAGGGGCTCAGAACTATCCGCGCCTAAATATAGCATAATGAAAGTACTCATATACTTTTGACACTCTCCCATTCTATTTGAAGGCCGGAGCAGGAAGATGCATACCTGCCATCGTCAATTGGTTGTCCTTGGCATATTGGAGGAAATACTTGCGTGCTTTCACGGCAGCTTCCTTATCCATATCATAGGAAGCGCAGTATTCCGGATGCTCCAACTGAAGGGCCGCACCATGGATGAGGTCACCAATCACCAGTAACTTGCCACTCTGGAAAACCGTATGACCGGGAGTATGACCGACTGCCTCCATGGCAACCACATTGCCCGGCAAGGTATCGCCAAACTCAAACAGATGCAGCCGTTCCTTATAGGCATCCATCGTCTTTACGACCTGCGCCTTCCTTTCGGCAGGCATTGCCATCCAGGCATCATATTCCACTTTTGATGCGTACACTTCGGCATTCGGGAAGACTACACTGTCTCCCTTCATCATTCCACCGATATGGTCGCCATGGAAATGGGTAAGATACAGATATCCAATATCTGCCGGAGAGATACCCAAAGATTGTAATCCGGGCAACAGACGACTGCCGGGAGCTCCCATTCCCGTATCAAAAAGGATACGGATACCATTCGTATCTACCAGGAAGGTGCTCATGGAAGAAGGAATACCGCCTTGAAGCGACAAACTTTCCATCAATTCATCGCTTGCATCCGGGAAAATCGTTCTCGGCATCAAATGCTCACCAGCATTATCCTGAATCCAAGTGGCCTGCACTCCCTCCAGTTGCAAGGTCTTTACGCCACTGCATGTTACACCGACACTATCCATACTTACATCTTCATTTGTTTGTTTCTTTGTCCTGCTGCCGCAACCCGCCATCAGCAATGCTGCTGACACAACAACCAGGCACGTCCATGTCTTGTTTTTCATCGGTACAGAGTTTTTTATCCATAAATATTGAAGTTCGCACAAATATAGGCAAATAAAATCATTCGGCACACGGATGCCTGAACCAAAAACGGCTGCCGACTCCCAATTCCGACTCAGCACCGATAGTCCCGCCAAGATGCTCAATGATACTTTTACAGATGGACAAGCCTAAACCCGTGCCCTTCGCAAAGGTATTAAGCTTTACAAAGCGGTCGAACACAGTAACCACGGCATCCGGAGCAATACCCATACCGGTGTCCGTCACAGAAAACTCTATCTGACCGGTACCTTCCACCGGATGATATTCCAAAAGGATCTGCCCTTCACTGGTGAACTTCAAAGCGTTGTTTATAAAATTGGTGACCACCTGCATCAGACGTTTCTTGTCGGTATAGATACGGTAATCGGGCAAGTCGAGAGCCAACAGAACCGGTACAGCCTTGTCTTCCTTTATATCATAGTTGCGCATCACGTCCTTACAGAAGTCACTGACATCCACATACCCCATATTATAATCAAGTGTTCCCGCTTCTATCTTTGCCAAATCCAGAATGTCGGATATCAGTTGCAAGAGCAGTTCCGTATTCTCCTGCATGATGGCAAGGTATTCCTGGCGTTCTTCCCTATCGTCCAGTTCGGCAATGATGCTTGCAAAACCGACAATGGAATTGAGCGGAGTACGGATTTCATGACTCATATTGGCCAGGAAAGCAGACTTCAAGCGGTCCAGATGTTCTGCCTTATCCTTGGCGACCCGCAATTCCTCCTCTATCTTTTTCTGATGGTCGATATCCACACTGGTAATGACATGCGCCATCTGCCCGTCCACCCAAGCAAAGGCTGCACTGAACACGCGAAACCAACACTTGTCAAATGGCCGTTGATAATCCCACGAATAGACTTTGGTGGGGTGTCCGTTTTCATCTATCAAATGCCTCTTTGGGCAGAACTCACACTCCCCCGTCTTGTCCGAGTAGAGGGCCTCCCAGCATTTTTTCCCCCAGAAATGCTCGATACCGCCATATGGTTCCACCATAGACCTATTGGCATACAACATATCGTGGGAATCGAAAGAGTTGACGTAAATATCAACGCCCATATTATTCATGATACTGCCTAATGTATTGCTGGCCCTCACTTCCCTTTCCTTATATTCCCTGACCGCAATTTCCTTAGAGAACGAGCCCAGCAAGAGATGAATGATTTGCAACTCCTCTTCCGTGAGATAGGTCTCTTCCTCCCTGCCTGCAAAACCTATGAATCCGATGATTTTACCCCCAGTATCTTCAAAATGCCTGATTAACAAAGAATCCTCACCGTAGAAATCAAGAATGTCAATATCATCCCATGAAGCATCCGCATTTCTGTTTCCATAGAAAGGTTTATCCCGAGCTTTCATGGCATCGACATGCTCCTTTTTCAACTCTCCCATATCGAAACGGGGTTTCATAGTCCCACCTTCATTTCCAATCGTTTCTTTCAATAAGAAATAACGGAATCCGTCAGTCTGATAGATAAACCCTTTCGTAAAGTCATAGTAGTTGCAGAAATCGGTCAACGATTCAATAACTTTCCTTTCATTGGGTTCATTGCTATTCAACCGTTCTAAAAAATGAAGCAAGAATATGTTTAAGTTCTCTTTGTTTTTGCCCATATAATCTTTTGAAAAACTTTAAGGTGCTAATATACAACTTTTTAAAGAGAAATAAGTTTCTTTTATATATCTAGGAAGTTTAAAAAACAACCATTCCCCAATAAAACAAAAAAGGCAATAACTTAATTTATTTTACAAGTATCACTAAGGCAAAAGCTCTTCATCCGTATTCATACGACGGCATAACATCTAAAGTATACAAAAAGAAGTCTATGGAAGAAGAAAATATCCGAGACAGATTAATAGTCATTTTTTAAGGATAACAGAGTTGCCAATTTATCAAAAACAAAGTTAATTCACACATATATACATATTTGTATAAACGGAGAATAAGTAAAACTTTCCCAAAGATGTTTTTTTCTTCATAAGCGATACAACCTATATACAACGAAATAAAGATTTGCAGTACAAACGGTCTGTTATGAGAGAAATATAGTATCTTTGCAACATCATGTTACACCGTTTTACTACTTCCATAACCGACATTCCGCTTCCGGAAAGGTTCACCTATCCTTTCTGCTATACTCCGCACCCATTATGTATATTGGCAGCCAAAGAAGTACAAAGCTATCTTACCCGACAAACTGCATGGAAGGACGAACTGCGCCAAGGCAAAATGTTCGGGGTACTGATTGTACAAACCGAGCATGGAGAAACCGGATATTTAGCTGCATTCTCAGGCATATTGGCCGGAAAGAACCTACATCCCTTTTTTGTTCCTCCCGTATATAACTTGCTACAGCCACAAGGCTTTTTCAAGATAGAAGAAGAGAACATCTCTTCCATCAACCGCAACATCCGGCAACTGGAAAATGACAAAGCATATGCCGCCTTATCAGCAGAGCTTGCCCGGACCATTCAGTCAGCAGAAAACATACTGGCAACAGCCAAAGCACAGTTGAAAGAAGCCAAAACAGCCAGAGAACAGCGCAGAAAAGAAAAAGAACTCAATGCGCAGGAAGAAGCCGAACTGATACGGGAAAGCCAGTTCCAAAAGGCAGAATATAAACGCCTGGAACGTTCATGGAAAGCAAGGATTACCACACTGCAAACGCAGACAGAAGACTGGGAAAGACGGATTTCAGCATTGAAGTCTGAACGTAAAACCCGCTCTGCAGCATTGCAGCAAAAGCTATTCGAACAGTTCGGGATGCTGAATTACCGGGGAGAAGTCAAGAATCTCTGTGAGATATTCGGGCAGACCGTGCACAAGACACCTCCTGCCGGTGCGGGTGAATGTGCGGCCCCCAAACTGCTGCAACAAGCTTATCTGCACGGATGGAAACCTATTGCCATGGCCGAATTCTGGTGGGGTGATTCCCCCAAGACAGAGATACGCCATCACGGCCACTATTATCCGGCTTGCAAAGGAAAGTGCGAACCTATACTGCAACACATGCTGCAAGGTCTACAAGTAGAAGAAAACCCCATGTTGAAAAGAATGCAGGTACCCTCCAAGAATCTGGAGATTGTTTATGAGGACCCATGGCTTTCGGTCATCAACAAACCGGCAGGAATACTGTCTGTTCCCGGCAAGGAAGATGCAGTCTCCGTCTATAGCCTGATGCGTGAGCAATATCCCGAAGCTGACGGTCCCCTGACGGTGCATCGTCTCGACATGGCCACTTCCGGTTTAATGCTCATTGCCAAGACCAAGCGTGTACACCAGAACCTGCAGGCCCAGTTCAAGAACCGCCTGGTCAGGAAACGTTATGTCGCATTGCTCGAGGGTATTGTCCCAAAGGACAAAGGTACGGTCGACCTCCCGCTTTGCCTGAATCCACTTGACCGCCCACGGCAAATGGTACACACCGAACACGGAAAGCCCGCCATCACCGATTATCAAGTTCTGGAACGTCTGGACGGGAAACGGACCCGTATCGCTTTCTATCCGCGCACGGGAAGAACCCATCAGCTACGTATACATGCAGCACACCCGCTTGGCTTGCACTGCCCCATCATCGGTGATGAACTTTACGGGGAGAAAGCAGACCGGCTTTATCTGCATGCCGAATACTTAGAATTTACCCACCCTATAACGGGAGAAACCGTAAGGATTACCAAAGAAGCTGAATTCTGACTGCCTACTGATTAATAACCAGCAAAGTAATGCAATAAATGATGATACTCCGACCTACCCCACAAGATTATGACGAACTGTTGACCGTCTGGGAAGCCTCTGTCCGCAGCACACACCACTTCCTGGCAGAAAAGGATATACAGTTTTACAAACCACTGATAAGAGAGCAGTACTTTCTTGCCGTAGAGCTTTACATCATCCGCAACGAAAAAGAAGAAATTGCCGCCTTTATGGGACTGAGCGATGAACTCATCGAGATGTTGTTTGTCCGTCCCGACCAACAAGGTAAGGGATACGGAAAACGGCTCATGGAGTACGCCGTCCACCAAAAACCCATCCACAAAGTGGATGTAAACGAGCAGAACGGACAAGCTTGCCGATTTTACCAACATATGGGATTCCAAGTGGCCGGCCGGGACGAAACCGACCCGACGGGAAAGCCTTTCCCTATTCTGCACCTGCAATTACCAACCCCACCACAGATTACTCAGATTGAACACAGATTATAATTTAGCAAACTTATGAAGATACATCACATCGCCATCTGGACCTTCCAACTGGAAGAGATGAAAGAGTTCTACACACGTTACTTCAACGGGAGCAGCAATGAAAAGTACATCAACCCCAAAAAAGGATTCGAATCTTATTTCCTTCACTTCGATGAAGGAACGGATTTGGAACTGATGAGCCGTACGGACATACAGAATACCCCTATTGAGGAAAACAGACTGGGACTGACCCACTTTGCCTTTGCCTTCGACAGCCAGGAAGCTGTCCTCCGACAGACAGAACGGCTACGTACAGCGGGATATACCATCGCAGGAGAGCCCCGTACCTCCGGCGACGGATATTTTGAAAGTGTCGTCCTCGACCCGGACGGTAACCGTATAGAATGTGTATTCAGGGCATAGTCTCTCAATCAGAGGAGACAAAGCTTCTCAACAGTTTTATCTCCTCTGCCCAAAGCGATTCATCGGGCGTCTCCAAAATAATAGGTATACCGTCAAAACGCACATCTTGCATAAAGCGCCGGAAGAAATCCATACCTATCAGCCCCTTGCCGATGCTGTCGTGACGGTCTACTCTGGAGCCGAGTGCTTTCTTGGAGTCATTCAGGTGTATACCACGCAGATAGCCGAAACCTACCGCTGTGTCAAACTCCTCAAACACCTTGTCATACTCATTCACTATATCATAGCCTGCTGTATACGTGTGGCAGGTATCAAGGCAAACTCCAACGCGAGACTTGTCATCCACCCGGTCAATGATATGTCCCAGCTGCCAGAACTCATTTCCCACATTGCTACCCTGCCCGGCTGTGTTCTCTATGACAGCCACCACATCGTGCGTCTTGCCCAATATAAGATTAATGGATTCAGCGACCTTGTCCAGACACTCTTCCACGGAAATCTTATTCAGATGGCTGCCCGGATGAAAATTCAGTAACTTCAGCCCTAATTGTTCGCAGCGCTGCATCTCATCCAGAAAAGCGGCACGGCTTTTCTGTAACCCTTCTTCTTCGGGATGCCCTAAATTTATCAGATAACTGTCGTGAGGCAGGATATAGCGGGAATCGAAGCCAAGCTTCCCACAATTTTCCTTAAACACCCTGATACTCTCCTCCGTCAGCGGCCTTGCCACCCACTGACGCTGGTTCTTGGTAAACAAGGCAAAAGCATTTGCCCCTATCTCACTGGCATTGACGGGAGCCGCTTCCACTCCCCCACTGGCCGATACATGTGCACCTATAAATTTCATAATCTTATTGTATTTGCTCTTTCATGAATTCCCACTGGCATTTTTTCATGTCCACACACCCATTCTTTCTGAACGTCACGCCCTCTGCCTCCAGCAAAGCCCGCTGTTCCGCCCAGCACGGTGCCAGCCTGCCCTGGCTGTTCACTACCCGATGGCAGGGCAGACACATGCCGTCGGGCACATCGTGCATAGCATGTCCCACCATGCGCGAACATTGAGGTCTTCCGACAAGATAGGCTATCTGTCCGTACGTCACCACCCGCCCCGGAGGGATTGCGGCCACTACATTATAAACCTCCTGCTGAAAAGTGTCTTTGTCCATAAAAGTCTGGTTTGGGAAGGCAAAGATATGATAAATTCAGCAGGTATGCGAACAGACGTTACAAGAAAGTGGCTGCGCCGAGCGGATTGTATGTATAGGTGACATTACGGGCACGGATGATTTCGCCCGTCGGGGTAAACAATATCTGATATTTCGTCTGGAGATTTGCCATCCCTACCTCTACCGCCACGATGGACTGCCATTTGGGAAACTGTACCCAAGTGACATTCTGCACCATCCCTCCGGAATATTCACTGGCGGCAAAAGCATTGTAAACGGCAGGGGGCACTTCGTCCATTGTCTCCCAGTCCGTCTGTTGCATTACCCATTGCGCCTGCCCGTCAAACCAGACTTTCGTATCAAAACCGTTCATCAGGAAATCTGCCACATAATAAGACTCATCATGCGACCAGGCAACATCATCTGCCGTAGGATACATTTTCTTCAGTGCAGCCTGTACATCAGCAGGTGCCCAATCGGCAGAAGCCGAGACTGATACCATCAGCATCAAAACCAGAAAAGAGAATTTCAACTTACTCATAACTTCATCAGATTATCATGTTATGAGAAGAACGGCGTATGGCAGATTTTGTTCACCGGCAACTCTCAACCATTCAACAGTTAAAAAGAGATATCCATTGTAATTCAATAGAAAATGACTAACTTCACACCAGAAATTCAGAAATATGATAAGAATACATCCCATATCCGGCAACAAAAAGCAATATCTTGACCTGCTGCTGCTTGCCGACGAACAAGAGTCCATGATTGACCGTTATCTGGAACGGGGAGAGATGTTCATCCTATCCGATAATGATACAGTCAAAGCGTCTTGTGTAATCACCTGCGAGGATAAAGGAATCTACGAAATAAAGAGCATAGCTGTCTATCCGGAATACCAGCGCCAGGGATATGGAAGACAACTGATAGCATTCGTTCTTGAACATTATAAAGACCGGTGCCATACTATGCTTGTCGGCACTGGAGACAGTCCGCTAACCATCCCCTTCTATGAAAGCTGCGGATTTGCATACTCACACCGGGTACCCGATTTCTTTATCGATAATTACGACCACCCCATATTTGAAGGAGGCAAGCAACTGAAAGACATGATTTATCTGAAAAGGACGCTTCAACCAAAATAATATTCTATATTTGCATATCACTTAACTCCACACATTATGGAAGCTAAACTTTGCCAAAGCTGCGGAATGCCCTTGTCATCTGCAGAAGTACTCGGAACCAATGCCGACGGTAGCCTCAACGAGGAATATTGCACCTATTGCTACCAGCACGGCAATTTTGCACAAGACTGCACTATGGACGAAATGATAGAACATTGTGCACAGTTCACCGACGAATTCAACAAGGATTCCGGAATGAATTTCACTAAAGAGGAAGCCATTGCCGGTATGAAAGAATTCTTCCCGACCTTGAAACGCTGGCAGTCCAAACAATAAACATGCCATCCCGTATCGAGCAGGAAAAACAGACAGTAGAACGGATGGTCCGCCTCTACTGCCGGAAAAAGGAAGGTAACAAGCAATTGTGTCCCCGATGCGAGGAATTGCTGGGATATGCCCGCATTCGTCTTTCACGCTGTCCTTTCGGTGAGAATAAATCCACCTGCAGGCAATGCAGCATTCACTGCTACAAGCCCGAAATGAAAGAACGGATGCGTGAAGTCATGCGGTATGCCGGACCACGGATGCTGTTGTACCATCCCGTGGCGGCACTCCGCCATTTGTGGCAGGAGTATGTCCATCAGTATTTCACCAAACGTTTCGGAGTCCCGCGCCAGGAACAGCACAAACAATAAACCGTATCCTGGTCGTATCCCTCCAACGAGGAGGTGCCGTCCTTAGGTACAATCTCACCTTTGTCAGAGATGTAGACCGGCAGGCGCTCACCTTGTCCGTTCATCACAAAAAATGCCCCCACCTTGCATTGGGGGCATACCATCTTACGCATAATCAATTGAAATAATACAAAAATATAGCCACCCCTTCCAGTGCCTTCTTCTTTTCACCTTGTATTTCGATGGCAAACTTTATTTCCGCCTTTGCCACACCGCGCAGATTCGACAGAGATTGCAAATGGGCAACCAGTCGGATGCTCTGTCCGGACAATACCGCCTGACCGAACTTCATCTTGTCCATACCATAATTAATCATCATCTTCAGGTTGTTCACTTCAATAATCTGGTTCCACAGATATGGCAACATGGACAAGGTGAGATACCCATGTGCAATAGTGCTCTTAAAAGGACTTTCCACTTTGGCGCGTTCCGTATCGACGTGTATCCACTGATGGTCCAATGTCGCATCAGCAAACAGATTGATACGCTCCTGAGGGAGCTCTACATATTCCGAAACACCGATTTGCTGGCCTACCAGCTTTTCAAAATCCTCGTACGAGTTGATAATCACTTTTTCCATTACTCTCTATTTTATTGATAAATTATAAATTCACACGCTTTATCCACATATCCGCCATTCGTTTATGCCCTGCAGGAGTGGGGTGGATACCGTCCCAAATCCAATAGGTGTCTTGAGAAGCCGGAGCAGTGCCGAGAATTTCATCGAACATCGCATTATAAGGAAGAAATACCGTCTGATAGTCCTTCGCTATCCTCTCTACGATGGCGGCACAGCGACGCACCAGACTATCACGTTCTGCAAAGTCCTCACTCTTACGCATATTGCCGACATTGGCAACAAAAGGAGTGCCCAGCACTATCTTCAATTCCGGATTGGCCTGCAAAGAACGGTCAAGCAAGGAACGGTAACACTTCTCCCATCCTTCAAAATCAAAAGGCTCTTTTTTGTCACCCTGCAGATAGTAATGTACATCGTTTGTCCCCACCAAGACGGAAAGCACATCCGGTTTCATTCCAATGGCATCCTCTTCCCAGCGTTTCTCCAAATCCCGGAGAGTGTTTCCACTGATGCCACGGTTAAAAAAAGCATATTCCTTTTCCGGAAAATCTCCTTGATAATGACTTGCACACAAATACATATAGCCGCTACCGTAAATATGGTTCATATCCCAAAGGCTTCGCTCCGCAGTCGGTTTGGGCATCCCGCAGGCATTTCCCCAGTTACCGTCCGTGATAGAATCTCCGATAAACAAGACACGCGGGCCGCTTGCATGGAGTAAGAGTGATATGCAGAAAAAAACTATTACAAAGAGTCCAATACGCTTCATGGCATTTTCTTGTTAGAATGTAAAAATTGCAACAAATATACGTCTTATTCCGGCAAGTACAAAAACTCGGGTACCTTTTTCCCATTTCCCAAAAACACATATAACCCTTATTTTTATTTCCGTTCATCACAGATTAATTTGGAAATAATGTATCTTTGTCAATATCTTAATTGTTGTGACAGAACAAAAACATCACTATTAAAGATTCCGGTATGAATTCTAAATTTGATTATGACTTACTGTCAGCAATGATGACCAATGCCAATATGGGATGGTGGGAAGCTGATTTAAAGACCGAAAGCTACATTTGCTCCGAATATATCTCCCGGTTGCTGGGACTGGATGAGGATGGAACCATCAGCTTTAAAGATTTCAACAAACGTATCCTGAAAGAGGAACAACGGCATACTACCACACATTCCTTCGACAATATCCGGCAGACACAAGAGACTGTATATCTGCTCAACACAGTAGAGGATCCAACGTGGATAAGAAGCAAGATATGCCTGCAGAGAACCGATGAAAACGGTAATGTCAAAGTCTACGGCATTGCCGAAACACAAGACGGTCCCGACATGTCATCGGCATCCCAAGCCTTACAAGAGCGTAACCGTCTCCTCCATAATATTTATAAATATCTTCCGGTAGGAATTGAGCTCTATAACCGAGAGGGAATATTGATAGATATGAATGACAAAGAGCAGGAAATGTTCCATCTCAAACAGAAAGAAGATCTACTTGGAATTAATATTTTCGAGAATCCGATTTTCCCGGAAGAGATGAAAAGCAAGTTAAGAAAACATGAAAATGCAGACTTCACTTTCCGGTATGACTTCTCTAAAATAGGCAATTACTACAAGACACAGAAGAAGACGGGCACCATAGACCTTGTAACCAAAGTCACAAGCCTTTACGACGATAATCACAACCTAACCAACTATCTGCTAATCAACGCAGACAAAACGGAAACGACCGTCGCTTACAACAAAATACAAGAGTTCGAGAGCCACTTTGAGCTTATAGGTGACTATGCCAAAGTGGGATATGCCAATTATGACCTTCTTAATGAGCAAGGCTATGCCCAACGCAGCTGGTACAAGAACTTGGGTGAGAAAACAGAAACACCGTTGTCCGAAATCATCGGAACCTACAATCATCTTCACCCTGACGACCGTACTATCATGCTTGACTTCCTACAGAACGTAAAGAGAGGACTGGCACACAAGCTCAGCCGGGAAGTACGTGTTCTTAAAGAAGACGGTTCTTTCATGTGGACCCACGTCAACATCATTGTAGAACGCTACATGCCTGAACAGAACATCATAGAGATTATCTGCATCAATTACGACATCACCCAATTAAAGCAGACGGAGGCAATGCTGATACAAGCCAAGGAAAAGGCCGAAGAGGCAGACCGGCTGAAATCCGCTTTCCTTGCCAATATGAGCCATGAAATCCGCACGCCGCTAAATGCGATTATCGGTTTCTCCAGCCTGCTGCACTATGTGGAAAACGAGCAGGAAAGGGAACAGTACATCTCTTTGATAAACCACAACAACCAACTGTTGCTCAAACTAATCAACGACGTTCTGGACCTTTCCAAAATAGAGGCCGGACACATAGAGCTCCATTCCGAATGGTTCAATCCGGCAGAACTCATCAAGGAAAGTATTACCGAGTACGAACGGAACGTTCCGGCAGGAGTGAAACTCTTTGCCAGGTATCCGGTAACCCCCAGCCAGATAGAGCACGACCCGATGCGCATCAAACAGATACTGAACAACTTCATATCGAATGCACTGAAAAACACCGTGCAGGGACATATCGAAGTGTACTACGAAACGGACACAGACGGAATAAGAATCAGTGTTTCCGATACTGGATGCGGTATTCCCCCCGACAAACTGGGAATGATATTCGAACGGTTTGAAAAGGTGGACTCTTTTGCCCAAGGTGCCGGATTAGGACTCTCCATCTGCAAATCCATCGTTGAGAAAATGAATGGAGTGATTACCGTAGATTCGACAATGGGAGTGGGAAGCACATTCACCGTGGAACTGCCCTGCCGGACAAGACCATCCTGACAACAAACGAAAAACAATGATTTATGACCGCACAGAAAGAATTTACCCTAACCCCTCGCCGGCGTGGCTTTCACCTGGTGACAGAGGAGATTATACGCAACCTTCCACCGCTTCCGTCTGCCGGAATCCTGCATCTGTTCATCAAGCATACAAGCGCAGGCCTCACCATCAACGAGAATGCAGACCCTGACGTACAGACAGATATGGAAGCCATCTTCAACCGCCTCGTAAAAGAACGGGAACCTTATTACCAACATACATGCGAAGGCGATGACGATATGCCCGCCCATGCCAAGGCAACCCTCAGCGGAACCAGCCTCACCATCCCCATCACCAATGGGCGTCTGAACATAGGTATCTGGCAAGGCATCTATCTCTGCGAGTTCCGCAACCGGGGCGGAGGAAGAAGAATTGTAGCAACCGTCATCGGATAATCCCCTATCATCATGCAGAAAGCCATCATCATCGGTGCCACTTCAGGCATCGGACAAGAAGTAGCCAGGATACTTGTACAACAAGGCTGGCATATAGGTATTGCCGGCAGAAGAGAGGAAGCATTGCATGCCCTACAAGCCACCGCACCCGACCGGATAATCACGGAACAGCTGGACGTTACGGAAGAGACAGCGACTCTACACCTCCATAACCTGATAAAAAAGCTGGGAGGCATAGACCTGTTTTTCCTCAGTTCCGGCGTGGGACATCAAAACCGGGACTTACAACCGGACATCGAACTGAACACGGCACGTACCAATGTAGAGGGATTTACCCGCATGGTGACTGCCGCCTTCAACTATTTCAAGGAAAAAGGCTCCGGACATATTGCTGTCATCAGTTCCATTGCAGGCACTAAAGGACTGGGCGTTGCACCGGCCTACTCTGCCACCAAACGCTTCCAGAATACCTATATCGAAGCGCTGGCACAACTTGCCCGGATGCAGCATCTTGATATACACTTCACCGACATCCGTCCGGGATTTGTTGCCACCGATTTATTGAAAAGCGGGAAATACCCGATGCTGATGAAAGCAGACCGTGTAGCACAGCACATAATCAAGGCTTTAAGAGAAAAGAGACGGGTAGTTGTCATTGACGGACGCTACCGGGTACTGGTATTTTTTTGGCGTATGATTCCACGATGGCTATGGGAAAGGTTGCCTATAACGAATTGATTTCGTATCTTCACGTCTCCAAACAGAAATAGACATACAGACATGAAGAAAAATTCAAAATATATCGTGCTTACCGCTGCCATTGCACTGTGCGCAGGTTCCAGCCTCCCCTTCCTCGCAGGCAGCAGTACGCTGAATCCCGAACGCGATTCCGTGAAATCCGAAGTTCCCTACTGCGTGACCTCCCCCAGCGTACCGGACAAGATCACTTTTGCCGGACAAGCTATTGACCTGCTTCGCTACGACCACCGCGAACGTATGGACCGCGAACTGATGTCCTTCACCTACATGCACTCCACCACCATGCTCATGGTGAAGCGTGCCAACCGCTACTTCCCCGTCATAGAGCCTATACTAAAAGCCAACGGCCTTCCCGATGACTTCAAGTACCTCGCTGTGATAGAAAGCAACCTGAACCCGCTTGCCAAATCGCCTGCGGGTGCCGCCGGCCTATGGCAGTTCATGCCTGCTACCGGACGCGAATTCGGACTGGAGGTGAACAGCAACATCGACGAACGATACCATATCGAGAAAGAGACCAAAGCAGCCTGCAAGTACCTGAAAGATGCTTATCAGAAATACGGGAACTGGCTGTGCGTAGCCGCCGCCTACAATGCCGGGCAAGGACGCATCTCCACACAGCTGCAGAAGCAAATGGTGGACCAGGCTGTCGACTTATGGCTGGTAGAAGAGACTTCGCGCTACATGTTCCGCCTGCTGGCAGCCAAAGCAGTCATCAGCAATCCACAGCAGTACGGCTTTCTGTTGAAACGGGAACATCTTTATCCGCCCATCCCCTACACGGAAGTGACCGTCACAACGGGCATCGGCAACCTGGCACAGTTTGCCAAAGATAAAGGCATCACCTATGCCCAACTGAAAGATGCCAATCCGTGGCTGCGGGATACCTCGCTGATGAATAAAAGCGGACGTACATACATACTAAAAATACCGACACAAGCCGGAATGCATTACAACCCCAAGAAAACAGTGCCCCACAATAAGAATTGGGTCATCAATTAATAAAAAAGAAAGAGAGGATACGATGATGATGTTAAACTTTGATTTTGTGCTCAGGTTGCTGGTAGCCGGAATATTGGGTGCCATTATCGGACTGGACCGGGAATACCGTGCCAAAGAAGCAGGCTACCGCACCCATTTCCTGGTATCATTGGGAAGCGCGCTCATCATGATTGTATCCCAATATGGTTTTCAGGAAATCATCAAGGAAAGTAGTGTGACGCTGGACCCCAGCCGTGTTGCCGCACAAGTAGTCAGCGGTATCGGATTCATCGGTGCGGGTACCATCATTTTCCAGAAACAGATAGTCAGGGGACTGACAACAGCCGCAGGAATATGGGCTACTGCAGGCATCGGATTGGCAGTAGGTGCAGGAATGTACACCATCAGCATTGCCGCCACCCTGCTGACTCTGGCAGGGCTCGAACTGTTGAGCCTTATTTTCAAAAGCATTGGCATGAAAAGTTCCGTGATAACCTTTTCCACTTCCAGCAAAGAGATACTGCCGCAAGTGTCCCGGCGATTCAACTCCAAAGACTATCTGGTGGTGTCCTACAACCTGGACCGGCAAGTGCAGGGAGAGTACACCAACTATCAAGTGACCATGGTCATCAAATCCAAGAAAAGCTATGATGAGGGATATTTGCTGCAACTGATGCAGGAATTTCCCGAAGTGACAGTGGAGAAAATCGAATAAAGGGAATCACTGCTGTTTTTCCGTCAGATATTTCCAATAGCGCACGGGCATGTCCTGCTTGTGCTTCCGGGGATTGAGGCGTTCCTTGATGCAGATTGCCTTGAAATAGGTTTTCCAGAGAGACTGGAAAAGCTGTTCGTCTCCGTCCATCAGACTTTCGTCGAGCATGCCGGTGACAAGATGTCCTTCGCGACTGTCCTCACCAAAAGTCACCTGGCGCACCTCCTTCAAGTCGTAATAGTACCCATAGGCTCGCCTGATGTCATAAATCAACCAACGCTGGTCGGCAAAACGGTCCTTGAAATGCCCCGTCACCAAAGGAAGGGCATTCTTTTCGGGCTCGATGGCAGCAAAGAAAGTACCGTCCGCAGCCTTCTGGAAGCGGACAAACTGAAGCAGGCGTATACGCTCCCAATCCACCCGCTTCCACATACGGGAGAACTCCAGCACATCAGGGTCGGCAAAGTTCGTTTCAATGGAGCGAGGAGCATCTATCGCCTTGCGGATATAGCGGAACAGCAGCATGGGAGTTTCCGGTTCCTCTGCCAGCCAGCATTGGGCGAGGCAGGCAAGTGCCGCAGACGACAGCTTCTTCTGCAATCCGCGCCAGACGCGACCGGACTTCTCCTCATCGGTTATCACTGTAAATATTTCATCGTAGAACAATGGTAGAGGCTCTCCCTCCAACAACAGTGCATCGGGGAAAATGCGGCGGGAATAGGCTTCAAAAACAGAAGTCAGCAATCCCTCAAAAGTCTTATCGTATAAAAAGATATTCATTCGCCAAAATCAAGCATCAACTGCCTCTCATCCACTTTTTTCTTGTTCGGTTTGGGCAACAGCAGACTGCGTACCCCTTGCGGAGTCAGCTCATTGACCGTGCGCATCGGCAACTCGCAGCAGGTAATGAAATACTGCGCCTTCTTCATCACCACCCCTATCTTCTTCAACTGGTAGAAACCTATCTTGGAGAAACGTCGGGAAGCCACTATCAGCCGTGCCGACTTCACGCCGATGCCCGGCACGCGGAGCAACATCTCATAATCCACCTTGTTCACATCGATTGGAAACTGCTCGGGATGGCGCAAAGCCCAGGACAGCTTGGGGTCAACCTCCAAATCAAGGTCTGGGTAGGCATCATCCACTATTTCCTCCACCTTGAACTGATAGAAGCGCATCAGCCAGTCGGCTTGGTAAAGGCGGTTTTCGCGCACCAAAGGGGGCTGTTTCAATGCCGGCAGGCGCTTATCGTAGGTATTGACGGAAATATAGCCCGAATAGTAGACACGCCGCATCGTAGGTCCCTTATAGAGGGCCGACGAAAGATACAGAATATCCTTGTCCGTCTCGGCGGTAGCGCCTACTATCATCTGTGTGCTTTGTCCTGCAGGAGCGAAACGAGGAGCGTGGCGGTGTTTCTTGCGTTCTTCCGAACTTTCAAGGACTCCCTGCTGGATGTAGCGCATAGGCGCATATACACTCTTATGGTCTTTCTCCGGGGCAAGCAGTTTCAGGTTCTCCTCCTTCGGTATCTCGACATTGACGCTGAGACGGTCGGCATAAAGCCCTGCCTCATTCACCAGTTCGCGGCTGGCACCGGGAATGCTCTTCAGATGGATATATCCGTTGAAACGATGGATAGTGCGGAGGTCCTTGGCAACGCGCACCAGGCGTTCCATCGTGTAATCGGGATTACGCACCACCCCACTGCTCAGGAAAAGCCCTTCGATATAGTTGCGGCGATAGAACTCCATGGTGAGGTCTACAAGCTCGGCCACCGACAGCGTGGCACGCGGCAGGTCGTTGCTGCGGCGGTTGATGCAGTAGGCGCAGTCGTAGATGCAATAATTGGTAAGCATCACTTTGAGCAGGGAGATACAACGGCCGTCCTCGGCAAAACTATGGCAGATGCCCCAGCCACCCACAGTGTTCCCCAGCATGCCTGCCTTGCCGGAGCGCACCGTACCACTGGAGGAGCAAGAGACGTCATACTTTGCCGACTCTGCCAGTATCTTCAGTTTATTGAGAACGTTTTCATCCATAATACCTGCGTCAAAAGTAGCAATAATACTTTTCAAAAACAAAAAAGACCGCCAGTAGTGGCAGGGGG
>ERZ779974.11-NODE-11-length-117328-cov-4.22373_pt1 | contig 117328 bp, 119 predicted proteins | sample MGYA00511026_ERZ779974 | MGnify/ENA primary metagenome ERZ779974 (study PRJEB29588, sample SAMEA2153010) | human gut metagenome | biome: human gut; feature: human-associated habitat; material: faeces | place: Denmark | collected 2008/2010 ... | reverse complement strand
TTTTCCTGGGAACCACCGGTGTAGGTAAGACCGAACTGGCGAAGGCATTGGCAGAATTCCTGTTCGATGACGAAACGATGATGACTCGTATCGACATGAGCGAGTATCAGGAAAAGCACAGTGTTTCCCGTTTAGTCGGAGCGCCTCCGGGATACGTAGGATATGATGAAGGCGGTCAGCTGACAGAAGCTATACGTCGGAAACCTTACTCTGTTGTCCTGTTTGACGAGATAGAAAAAGCTCATCCGGATGTTTTCAATATCCTGTTACAGGTATTGGATGACGGACGACTGACTGACAATAAAGGAAGGGTGGTCAACTTCAAAAATACAATCATCATCATGACTTCGAATATGGGTAGTTCTTATATACAAAGTCAGATGGAGAAGTTGCACGGTTCCAATAAAGAAGAAGTGATTGAAGAAACGAAGAAGGAAGTCATGAATATGTTGAAAAAGACGATTCGCCCGGAATTCCTGAACCGTATTGATGAAACGATCATGTTCTTACCATTGAATGAAAAGGAAATCAAGCAGATCGTACTCTTACAAATCAAGGGAGTTCAGAAAATGCTTGCCGAAAACGGAGTGGAACTGAAACTGACGGAAGGAGCATTGGACTTCTTATCTCAAGTGGGATATGATCCAGAATTTGGAGCTCGTCCGGTAAAGAGGGCTATTCAACGTTATCTATTGAACGATCTATCCAAAAAGTTACTTTCCCAAGAAGTCGACCGCAGCAAAGCAATTACCGTTGACGCTGGTGGAGACGGATTGGTATTCAGAAATTAAGAGTTTCCATTTAAATAGAATGCCGGTATGCTTGATAAGAAGCATACCGGTATTATTTATATCCCTGAATATGTAAATCTCCGGACTTCCGGTTGGCAATTCGGATGGCTCATTACCAAAACATAGGTACCCTGTTGAGGGATTTCCATAGTCAATGAAGGCAAAGCAAATTTATGTTTGCCTTTTAATTCTCCCTGTGAATCGTAAAGGAATACCATTGTACCTGCCAACAAACCTGTCAGGCATAATGTCCCTTTTTCATTGTCCAAACGGACGTTTACTTCTTTATTTGTTATTGTCTCCATACCCTATATCAAAAACCGTCTGCTCCCCTAGAAGGCTATTAAAAATAAAAAGCGTGGGAACTTACTACAATTATCCCCCCCTTGACGCTTTAGACATCTACTAGCTAAATCATGCAAAACAACTAATGTTCAACCACATATTTACATACATGGCAGAACACGAGCGTTTAAACATTATTCCTAAGTAGTTCAATATTGTCCAGATCTCAAGTCTTGAATAATATCTTTATAACGCTTTTGTTCTCTATTGTTATTCACCGTTCACTACTGCTATTCCCAAGAATAGTGAACAGCGACAAAGATACATAAAAAAGCATCATTATTTACAATATAAGTAGAAGATATTTATTTTAGTAAAAGATTACCCAAATAATACTAATTTTTTTCTGAACATACAAGTGTTTATACGAAAAAACATGATAAGCATTTAAAATGCTTATCATGTTCTCTATTTTTGATTAAATAAACGGTACAGATTATTCTGCAGCTGCTTCTTCCTTAACTTCACCTTCCGGTTTAAATTCTGTGATTCCATTAGAAATCAAGATGTTATACCAAGCTACCAATTTCTTGATATCTGCTACATATACGCGTTCACGATCAAAGTTTGGTAATACTTCAGCCAAGTATTCACGCAATTGTTCAGGAGTAGCCTTTTTCGGGTCGATAGAAGCCTGCGCTGATTTCTCTTTCTCTTTTATAGCTTCCAGCACATCATACAAAGGCACTTCTGCATCGTCCGTATACATTGCTATATCGGCCAAAGAAATAATTTTTTCATTACCATAAGCGGGGAAACGTTTCTTCTCAGCATTGACTGATTCAACAATCAACATATTTTTTCCTTGCGAAATAAGTTTGTATAATCCCGGTTTACCTGAGATAGACAAGATAGTCTTCAACATAGTATATATCCTTTTATTTATTAATTATTTTTTGCGGAGCAAAGGTAATGATTATTTTTAGATAGCAAAGAAATAAGCTCCAAAACCTGCGGAATTAACGGTGTTTCATCATCATTGACTATCACGAAATCAGCATGACTTCTCTTAACTTCATCACTCATTTGTGCCTCAATACGCTTCATCACCTGTTCTCTCGATGAACAATCCCGTTTTATGGCGCGCTCCACTCTCACTTCCAGCGGCGCATACACCATAACCAGAAAATCAACTTCACTCCTAAAACCGGCTTCCACAAGTATGGCAGACTCCATACCTACCAATTGTTCACCACCAAACCGGGCAGCCCACCGACGAAAATCTTCTTTCACCTGTGGATGAATAATTTCATTCACTTTCTGCACACGATTCGGATGACCGAACATATAGGATGCCAGCAAAGAACGATTCAACACACCATTTTGAAACACATCCTGACCGACCAGCGCACAAAGTTCCTGACAAATCACCGGATCTGTCTGCGTGATACGCTTTGCTTCTATATCTGAAATATAAACAGGAATTCCCATTATTCCAAATAATCTGGAAACCACACTTTTCCCGCTACCGATACCACCGGTTATACCAATCTTAATCGACATTAGAAGTAATTTGTTCTATCAAGAAGTCTACTTGCTCAGGAACAATACGGATTTGATTGATTCCGCTCGGAAACGACTTCAATTTAACCGTATATTTATCAGAACCGAGCTTCAACAACTCTTCGTAAGAAATATTGATGATAAAATCGCTTGCTTTTATGCTGCGGAACCGCTTCAATCCCACCTGGAAAGTAATCTGAACTTTGGAAGGGAAGGTACGTAATGCCTTATCAGCCGGGAAATTAACTCCGTGTAATGGCACCTCTACTGTTTTCTCCGTATAAATATCTACCGGAAAGGTCATTTCTACCGAAGCCGGAACAAACTTCACTCCTCTTTCAGAATTCAGCGGAATTCGTCGCCGGGTTGTATCTGAAATATTCTCCAGGTTTATCTTTTGAGTATATGCGGTGGTAATAGTATCCAGAATTCCTTCCGGAGCATAAACTAATACAGAGTCCGGATTACAAATCGTATCTGATACATAATATTGAAGTCCGGCTGTCACTTTTCCCTGAAAGCGGACAGGTACTAACTTAGACTTTCCTTCAGAATAGATATACTCTAATGTATCCGGCTTGATTGAAAGAATTTTGGAAGACACATTCAATTGACTCAATATCTTTTTCTCAAAATCAGATGCGTAAATCTTCACATGATTATCTTTTCCTTTATAATCAAGAAAACCTAGATTTACCGGGAAAAAACTTTTCCCCAGCATATAATTGAGCAGCACCGTACCTTTATCTTTCACTCTGACGCGAAGTTCGGAAGGCGGTTCCGAAGTCAGCACTACATTATTGGGAACATCTTTCATTCGCACCGGAATGGAAAACTCCGCTTCATAGTCACTATTCAAAGTCTGAAGCAGCCAAAATCCACCGGCTATCAAGAAGAAAAATAAAAAAATTAAGAACTCTCTGCTCTTATCACTGAGCAGAAAATCCTTAATTTTCTTTGATAGTTTTAAATATGTATATTCTATTTTCCTACGATCAAACATAGGCACTTATTTATCAACTATTATTTAGATTGATTGCTAGCAGCTGACGCATCAGCGAAAATAGAATTCTTGTCTATTTTAATCTTTACATTAGAAGCAATCTCAAGTACTATGTAATCGTCAGTAATTTCCTTGATTGTTCCGTGGATACCACCTGCAGTAATCACATTCTGATTTACCTGAAGAGATTTACGGAAATTTGCTATTTCTTTTTGCTTCTTATTCTGAGGACGGATCATAAAGAAATACATGATAACAAACATAGCTATCAGCATGATCCACATCATACTTCCACCTCCGGCAGCACCGGCAGGAGCTTGCAATAATACAGTCAATACGTTCATAAATAATCTGTTTTAGTTTCTACTATATGGACAAAGGTATCAGTTTTTAGTCAACTTACCTTCTTTTTTTAATTGATTAACTATTCCATCCAGCGTACCGTTGATAAAGCTACCGCTTTTAGCTGTGCTATACAACTTCGCTATCTCTACATATTCATTTAACGAAACACTGACCGGAATGTTCGGGAAACTAAGAATTTCTGCTAATGCAGTCTGCATAATGATAACGTCCATAAATGCAATACGGTCCAGATCCCAATTTTTTGTATTCTCACTAACCAAATGACGGTAATAGTCGGAATTCAAAATAGTACGACGGAACAGACGACGTGCAAACTCTTGATCTTCGTCATCCTTAAATTCCGGAAGCAGTTCCTGGTTGGCACCCTTCTTTTCATCAAAACGTTTGATCGTTTTCAGGACGAATGTATCTACAATTTCTTTGTCATCATTCCAATACAGACTCTGATCTTCCAATACCTGATCGAGAGAATCATTATTAAAGATGTATGTTTTATAGAGTTTTCTCCATAATTCACGATCGGCCTCGTATGAGTGGTCGTCAGAAGCCATATAATCTTTATAGATATCGGTTTCTACAATTTTCTCATAAAGTTCCTTGATGAAGTCCTGGTCGTTTGCCCAGGTTCTTTTTTGATTGGCTATAAACTCTACCAATTGCTTATTGACTTCCAATTGAGCAATAAACTTGTTATCTACGAACTTCCTGTTGGGATACAACTCCTCTTTCGTAGGTGCCAATTTAGCTTTTGCCGCATCAATACGTTTTTGTGCATACTCTGTCAATGCTATCATCAGCATTAGCAAATAATTATAAAGGTCATACGCCTTTGAAAGACTAAAGAATAACTCTTTCTCCGCTGAGTCTAGATTTTTGCTGCCATTTTGATAATAGGCATATACTATCTGTATAATCTTAAGACGAATAAGAACTCTGTTGATCATAATTCAAATTAATACTGTTGTTATCGAACTGCAAAAGTAGATATTTTTAATGAGTTTCCACTAATAAATCACATTTTTTAATGCAGTATTTGATTCTCTGCGCTTTTTCTTTTGACAGTTTAAAAAAAATATCCAATTTTGAGGCCGATTATAAACGGACCGAAAGATATGGAAGATTTAAAAAAGAAAATGAGCGCAGACATGAATGATAAGGAGATTGTATTCTCCAAGTCCATTAAAGCAGGTAAACGCATCTATTACCTTGACGTAAAAAAGAATCGTAAAGATGAAATGTTCCTGGCTATTACAGAGAGTAAGAAAGTGATAACGGGAGAAGGTGACGATTCTCTGGTTAGTTTCGAAAAACACAAAATCTTCCTATATAGGGAGGACTTTCAGAAGTTTATGGCAGGACTCGAAGAAGCAGTCAACTTCATTGAGTGCAGTGATGCGAACGAATACATCGCCCGCCTGAACACCGAAGCGGATGAAGAAAGTGAACAGAAAGCAATCGAAGAAGCCCGGGAAAACAAGTTAGAGAACGAAATTAAGATCGATATTGACTTTTAAGAAAGTAACTCTTTGATATTTCAAAAAAAAGACGTACTTTTGCACCGCTTTTTTGCAACATCGTGTGATAATCCACATCGTGTGATGGTGAATTAAGCAAGCTAACTTAATTTAGAGTAACACAAATTTTTAAAGAAATGAAATCAATTGAAGTAAAAGGAACTGCAAGAACAATTGCAGAACGCTCTTCTGAACAAGCTAGAGCTTTGAAAGAAATTCGTAAAAACGGTGGTGTACCTTGTGTACTTTACGGAGGTAATGAAGTAGTTCACTTCACAGTGACTAACGAAGGACTTCGTAACTTAGTTTATACTCCGCACATCTACGTTGTAGACTTGGTTATCGATGGCAAAAAAGTAAACGCTATCCTGAAAGATATTCAGTTCCATCCGGTAAAAGATACTATCCTGCACGTTGACTTCTATCAGATTGACGAAGCTAAACCTATCGTAATGGAAGTACCTGTACAGTTGGAAGGTCTTGCAGAAGGTGTGAAAGCCGGTGGTAAACTTGCACTGCAGATGCGTAAGATCAAAGTGAAAGCTTTGTACAATGTAATTCCTGAGAAACTGATCGTTAACGTTTCTCACCTGGGATTGGGCAAGACTGTTAAAGTTGGCGAATTGAGCTTCGAAGGCCTTGAACTGATTAGTGCTAAAGAAGCCGTTGTATGTGCTGTTAAGTTGACTCGTGCAGCAAGAGGTGCAGCAGCAGCCGCTGGCAAGTAATTGAGATTATCCCTGTAAAGAGATATACTTCAAACGCAGATTAATGCAGATTAAAGCAGATGTTCAGTCTGCATTAATTTGTATTAATCTGCGTTTCTCTTTCTATATTAATGAACTGTTTTACGGAAAAACGATGATAAAATATTTAGTTGTCGGACTGGGAAACATTGGTCCCGAGTATCATGAAACCCGACATAATATCGGATTCATGACAGTAGAAGCATTGGCCAGAATTAACAATGCTCCTCCTTTTATGGATGGACGCTATGGATTCACCACCAGCTTTTCCATCAAAGGACGTCAGTTGATCCTGCTCAAGCCATCGACTTTTATGAACCTGAGTGGATTGGCCGTTCGCTATTGGATGCAGAAAGAAAATATTCCATTGGAAAATGTGCTGATCGTAGTAGATGATCTGGCTCTTCCTTTCGGAACGTTACGCCTAAAAGGAAAAGGAAGTGATGCAGGCCATAACGGATTGAAGCATATTGCCGCCATTCTGGGCACTCAAAACTATGCCCGTCTGCGTTTTGGAATCGGGAGTGATTTTCCACGTGGCGGACAAATCGATTACGTACTCGGTCACTTCACTGATGAAGACTGGAAGACAATGGATGAAAGACTGGAGATGGCAGGGGAAATTATCAAAAGTTTCTGTCTTGCCGGTATCGACATCACAATGAACCAGTTCAACAAGAAATGATGAACCTGTTCTATAAAAAATAAAGATAGCAATGAACGGTTAGCGATCAATGATAACGTCCACTAACCGACTAATTATTTATCACTAAATAACTAACTAAAATGGCTGAAGCAAGAATAGATAAATGGATGTGGGCTGTCCGCATCTTCAAGACACGGACGATTGCAGCAGAAGCCTGCAAAAAAGGACGCATTACCATCAACGGTTCGCTGGTCAAAGCTGCCCGTATGATAAAACCGGGTGACGTTATTCAAGTGAAGAAACCACCTATCACATACTCATTCAAAGTATTACAACCGATTGAGAAACGTGTAGGAGCTAAACTGGTATCGGAAATGATGGAAAATGTAACGACGCCCGATCAATATGAATTACTTGAAATGAGCAAAATCAGCGGATTCGTAGACCGGGCACGTGGAACCGGACGCCCGACCAAGAAAGATCGCCGGGAACTGGAAGAATTTACAACTCCAGAGTTTATGGATGATTTTGACTTTGATTTCGATTTTGAAGAATAGGATAAATAGAAAAAGATAAATAAACGATGAATCGTAAATAATGAACGGTGAACAGCCTGTGGATATAACGCAGGCTGTTCACCGTTCATTATTTACGATTTGTATAGCTTCCCACTTATAGAGTTGCAGTTCACCCTTTCTTTTTACAGATTCGCTTTAACAGCATCAATCAGCTCCTGATATTCTGCGTCAGTCAAATAAACCTTTCCCGGATTCATTTGGAATATACCTCCATAATCAGGTCCATCCACATATTTAGGTGCTAAATGAAAATGCAAATGAGACAATTTATCCGAGTAAGCACCATAATTAATCTTTTCCGGCTGGAAAGCTTTCTGCATGGCACGAGTGACACGCGCTACATCTGCCATAAAAGCATTACGGTCTTCATCACTCAATTCATTCAAATCGTTCACATGGTCTTTATAAGAAACAAGACAACGTCCACGGTAGGTTTGTTCCTTAAACAAAAACACACGTGACACACTCAATTGCGCAATCTCAATCATCAGATTATGCAACGTTTCATTGTTCTGGCAATACAGACATTCTTTCGGATCACTCTTCATGATATTATTATTTTAAGTTTTTATCGTTGCAAAAATAACTATTCCATCCTTATCCGGCTTGTACTTTTTCGTTTTTTTGATCGACTAATTGGTACACATCCTCTTTTTCGCCTACCACCCAAACAACATCGCCTTCTTCGAGCGGAGCATTTACATCAGGAACCATCAGTGTACCGTCTTCACTTTCAACACCGGCTATCATACAATGATATTTGTCGCGGATACCCGATTCACGAATCGTTTTACCCAGAAAAACAGAATCACTGTCAATGATAAACTGCTTCAAAGCCATCTCGCTCTTTTCATAGACCTCCCAGTCTATCTTCGCTCCGTTTTGCATCGCCTCATTAAACACACTTAATTGTTCATCCGTCCCTATCACCTGTATCTTATCCATCGGAAACAGGCGGACAGAACCACCGGGGATATTAATCCTCCTCTTTCCACGAAGAATAGAAGCAACATGAACTCCAAACTTCTTCCCCAGATTCAGCTCCATCAATGTCTTTCCCGCCCAACTGGATTCACCCGGAATTTCCATATCGGCAAGATGCAAATCATGCGACAACAAACGACCGGCATACTCCGGCTTTTTCTCTCCCAAATACTCTGCACGTACATCTCTGGAACGGAGATTCTGGAAGAAACGACGTTCAATCAATATCGATTGCTTTTTCAAACGGCGAGACCATACCATCAACAATACAATAAGTACAGCCACTCCAATAATCAATCCGATAGACGCCTTAAATAATCCGGAAATAACAAAGATGACAAAAAGTGCCGCTATCATAATACGAATCACGATTGTCGATACCAGCGGCGCGCGGTTGGCACGGCTATCATGCCATAAGGTCATAAACTCAACCGAATGATTTTTCTTCACCATAATGGCACGCAAGAAAGGAGCAATACACAGAATCATAAATACCGCTCCCAACAACGATGCCCAGAAATGAGGCAGATTCTCTTTAAAGAATGGCACAACAAAACGAAAAGAAAGTGCAATAATCGACATACTGACAATTGAATAAACAACTGTTATACGTACCATTGACAAGATTAGCTTCTTCCACAAATTCTCGTGATTCAGAGCTGTTTGCGAACCGGAAGAATAACGCATCATTATTTTTTTCCATGATTCCGGAAGATGAGCATCCACAAAAGTAGAAGCCGGCTCGGCAAAACGAATCATATAAGGAGTCAGGAAAGTAGTAATCACAGAAACCGCTACCACTATCGGATACAGAAAATCACTCGTTACATGCAAAGAGACTCCCAAAGAAGCAATAATAAACGCAAATTCGCCGATCTGCGTTAAACTAAAGCCGCATTGCATAGCCGTCTTTAAAGGCTTTCCGGAGAGAATAACACCGAATGTACCAAAAACGGCCTGTCCCAAGATAACAGCCAAAGTAATAACTATAATAGGTACGGCATATTCTACAATCATTGCAGGATCCACCATCATACCGACCGATACGAAAAAGATAGCTCCAAAAAGATCCTTTACCGGTTTCACCAGTCGGTCTATAGATTCCGCCTCAATTGTTTCCGCCAGAATAGATCCCATTATAAATGCACCAAATGCAGCAGAAAATCCTGTATGAGCCGCCACCACTACCATACCGAAACAAAGTGCCAACGACACAATAAGCAGAGTCTCCTCTCCCATCAATTTCCGGCAGCGTTTCAAGAATTCAGGAATCAGATAGATACCGACAACAAACCACAGAATAAGGAAAAACAATAATTTCCCGATACTCTCCAACATCTCGGTACCTTCAAAATGTTGGCTTACCGCCATAGTGGAAAGCATCACCATTAATACAATAGCCAAAATATCTTCCAAAATCAAGATACTCAACACAAGTCCGGTGAACTGCTTCTTCCTTAATCCTAAATCATCAAAAGCTTTATAAATAATAGTAGTAGACGACATCGCAATCATACCGCCCAAGAACAGACTGTCCATCCTGTGCCAGCCGAAACCCATGCCGACTCCTATTCCCAACAAAATCATACAAAAGATGATGGTACAGGCAGCAATGATGGCAGAACCACCCACCTTGACAATCTTCTTAAAACTAAATTCCAAACCAAGAGCAAACAGCAAGAAAATAACACCAATATCCGCCCAAGTCTTAATATTGGCAGTATCCATCACTGAAGGAGTATACGGCATATGCGGACTTGCCAGAAATCCGGCAACTACATATCCCAAGACCAGAGGTTGTTTCAACTTCTTAAACAACAAAGTCATAACACCGGCACAAATCAATATAAGTGCGAGGTCAGCTATAAGAGTAGGTAATTGAGACATTATTTTATCGTATTTGATGACAAAATTATATTATTTCTATGGGATAAACAACATATTTACGGATATGTTTTGCAATAACCATCATAAAATAAGTTAGCCCCGGATAGAGTCGTAACTTATCCGGGGCTATACACAATAACAAGCTTATTTTTTACTTTCTAAAAGGCGGTTTCACTACCACAGCTTTCAATTTCCGACCACGCATATCGATACAGATTTCCGTACCCACCTTACTATATTCCGGTTTCACATATCCCATACCGATACCAATCTTACGGGTAGGCGACATCGTACCGGAGGTCACCACTCCCACTTTCTCGCCTTCATCATTCACCAGTTCATAGCCATGACGGGGAATTCCGCGATCAACCATTTCAAAGCCAACCAGTTTACGGGTAACACCTTCCGCTTTCTGTTTTTCCAGCATCGGACGGTTGACAAAATCCTTGCCCTCCACAAACTTAGTGATCCATCCCAATCCGGCTTCTATCGGAGAAGTCGTATCATCCAGATCATTGCCATACAGACAGAAGCCCATTTCCAACCGGAGCGTATCACGGGCACCCAAACCGATAGGTTTAATGCCATACTCTTCACCAGCTTCAAAAATAGCCTTCCATATAGAATCAGCCGCAGACGGATAGAAATAAAGCTCAAAACCTCCCGCACCGGTATAACCCGTATTGGAGATAATCACATTCTCTTCACTTGCAAACGTTCCAACCTTAAATGTATAATAAGGAATAGTAGCAAGATCAATATCCGTCAACTTTTGCAGAACCGAAATAGCCTTCGGACCCTGTATAGCAAGTTGAGCTATGTTATCCGACGAATTTTCCAACTCGGCTCCCTCCGTATTGTGAGAAACACACCAGTTCCAGTCTTTTTCCATATTGGAAGCATTCACCACCAACATGTATTTTTCCGGTTCATACTGATAAACCAGCAAATCATCTACAATCCCCCCATCCTCATTCGGAAAACAAGTATATTGTATTTTACCCGGAGCCAGTGCCGCCACATTGTTAGATGTTATTTTCTGCAGAAAGGCCAACGCTTGCGGTCCTTTCACCCAAAATTCTCCCATGTGCGATACATCAAATACACCGACACCTTGACAAACAGTTATGTGTTCATCAATGATACCGGAGTATTCAATAGGCATATTATAACCTGCAAACTCGTGCATTTTAGCACCAAGTGCTATATGTTTCTCTGTAAACGGAGTGGTTTTCATTATTTTAAAGTATTAAGTTTTAAGTATCAGGTATTAAGTATTACCGGAGCTTACCGTCTTTTTATTTGGAAGCCACCAGTTCTGCTATTTTTACGATCACTTTCATTGCTTTCTCCATATTCTGGATAGGCACAAATTCGTAACGACCGTGGAAATTCAGACCACCGGCAAAGATATTCGGACAAGGCAATCCCTTAAAAGAAAGCTGCGCACCATCCGTACCTCCACGAATCGGTTTTACATTCGGTTTCACACCCACGGCTTCCATAGCTGCAAAAGCAGTATCGATGATGTGCATTACCGGTTCTATTTTCTCACGCATATTATAATACTGGTCGCGCAGTTCGAGTGTCGCAGTACCAGCTCCATATTCAGCGTTCATTTGAGCTACCAGACGTTCTATCTCTTTTTTACGGTTCTCAAATTTTGCACGGTCATGATCGCGGATGATATAAGACACAGTGCTTTGCTCCACATCCCCCTGAATACCAATCAAATGATAGAATCCTTCATAGCCGGTCGTATGTTCTGGTCTTTCCTGTGAGGGAAGCATCGTAATAAACTGATTGGCAAGATAGATAGAGTTAATCATCTTATCCTTGGCATATCCCGGATGCACATTACGTCCTTTAAAGGTTATTTTTGCGGCAGCAGCATTAAAGTTCTCAAACTCCAACTCCCCTACTTCACCTCCATCCATCGTATATCCCCATTCACAACCGAATTTCTCTACATCGAATTTATGAGCACCTTCACCGATTTCTTCGTCAGGATTGAAGCCGATACGGATTTTACCGTGTTTGATTTCGGGATGTTCCTTCAGATAAACCATCGCTGATACAATTTCCGCGATACCGGCTTTGTCGTCGGCACCGAGCAACGTTTTTCCGTTGGTTACAATCAAGTCTTCTCCCTTATGATCCAGCAATTCCGGGAATTGTGATGGAGAAAGGACTACATTCTCTTCAGCACAAAGCACAATATCCGAACCGTCATACTTTTCCACAATGCGCGGAGTGACATCTTTACCCGTCATATCAGGACTTGTATCCATGTGGGCAATAAACCCGATAGTGGGTACTTCTTTATTTATATTGGCAGGAAGTGTAGCAAAAAGATAGCCATGCTCATCCAAAGTAATATCTTCCAATCCCAAAGATTCCAACTCTTTTTTCAAGTATTCAGCAAAAATCATCTGCTTCGGAGTACTTGGAGTAAGCCCTGTCGATTCATCAGATTGTGTATCGAAGCTTACATACTTTAAAAATCTGTCTACTAAAGTCATATTGTTTTAATTACAAGTTACTAATTACAATTTACAAATTGATAGTTTATAGTGCCGTAAAGGTAAAAAAAGAGCCGTGAATTACAAAGCAATTCACGGCTCTTTTTATTGTATACTTTTATCCGGATACTTAAATATCCTATTTGACTACTTTAAAAATGGCTGCTACCATCAAAGCAATGTGTACAAACCTTGCATTTAGGTAATCCGATAGCCTCAATCAGCGTTTCCAGTGTATTAAACTTCAATGAACTGAGACCGAAACGCTCTGCAATAATACTAACCATCTTATCGTATTCCGGAGAACCGGTAGTAGCATATTTCTCCAGGTTCTTATTCTCATCCCCTTCCAGTTCCTTGATAATACGACGGGTAATCAACTCCAATGCATTTTTAGAAGCCGAAAAACCAACAAACGGACAAGCATAAATCAATGGCGGACAAGCGATACGCATGTGCACCTCCTTTGCTCCGTAATCATACAGAATCTTCACATTGTCACGTAATTGAGTTCCCCGCACGATTGAATCGTCACAGAACAACAAACGTTTATTTTGCAGCATGGCACGGTTGGGAATCAACTTCATCTTAGCAACAAGCGAACGCATCTCCTGATTGCTCGGAGTGAAGCTACGAGGCCATGTCGGTGTATATTTTGAAATAGCACGATGGTAAGGAACCCCCTTTCCTTCAGCATATCCTAAAGCCATACCCACTCCCGAATCAGGAATACCGCAAGCACAATCCACTTCCGATTCATCTGTCTGTCCCATTTTCAATCCGCTGGTGAAACGCACTTCCTCTACATTCTTTCCTTCATAACAAGAAGTCGGGAAACCGTAGTACACCCACAAAAACGAGCAAATCTGCATATCCTCATTGGGCTTGCGAAGCTGGTCAACATGATCGTCATACATACGGACAATCTCACCGGGACCTAAATATCTCTCAATCTCATAATCCAGATTCGGAAAACTGGACGATTCGCTCGTTGCAGCATAAGCACCGTCTTTCCTTCCAATCACCACCGGAGTACGTCCCCATCGGTCACGGGCAGCGATGATACTACCATCTTCCGTCAGAAGCAACATCGAACAAGAACCCTTAATGTGCTTAAACACATTTTCGATACCTTCCACAAAAGTTCTGCCTTGTATAATAAGTAATGCGATAAGTTCCGTCTGGTTGGTGTTGCTCGAACTAAGTTCGGCGAAGTGCATGTTTTGACTGAGAAGTTCTTCTTCCAATTCCTGGATATTGACTATTTTAGCGACTGTGACAATGGCGAAGCGCCCGAGGTGAGAATTGATGATGATAGGTTGTGCGTCTGTGTCGCTAATGATGCCGATGCCGGCGTTTCCTTTGAATTTGTCCAGTTCTCCTTCAAACTTGGTTCGGAAATAAGTACTTTCCAAATTGTGAATGGAGCGTATAAAACCTTTTTCCTCACTGTATGTTGCGAGTCCTCCTCGCTTGGTACCCAGATGTGAGTTATAATCTGTGCCGTAGAATAAATCAGTCACGCAGCTAGTTTTCGAGACTGTTCCGAAAAAACCTCCCATGTTGTTCTCTTTATTGATGATGTTTTAAAAAAGATGGCGCAAAAGTACAAAAAAGAATTCGTCCTATAAAAAAAGCGCTCCGCAAAGTTTTAGTTTTCTTTGCGAAGCACAACTAATATTTATTAAAAAGCGGGGAATCCGAAAACAATCTTTTTACCGGAATCTTATTTCCATTTCTTGATCGTTTTCAAGTCAGCGGGAGTTGCTTCAATCAAACTTACTGCAAATCCTCCGCTACGTGCCAGCTTCACAGACATCTTATTCTTGTTTGTAACAAGTCCTTTTTTTATCTGGTAAGAAGTAGGATTCTTTTCAAAATCCGCCTCCTTTCCGTCAGCATAAAGAGTAGCTACATATTGTTTTCCCGGTTCGAGAAAATCAAGTGTAAAAGCAGAAGTACGGGGATTCTCATCGGTGATACCACCTACAAACCAGTTATCAGTACCTTTTGCCTTACGTGCTACGGTAATATAATCTCCCGGTTCCGCTTCCAGATACTTGCTGTCATCCCAATCAACGGCTACATCCTTGATAAATTGAAATGCATCCATGTGACGTTCGTAACTCTCCGGAAGGTCGGCTGCCATTTGCAAAGGACTGTACATCGTTACATAAAGTGCCAACTGTTTTGCCAAAGTTGTACGTACAAAACTGTGGTCGCCTGACAGGAAAGAAAGTTTTGTATCAAAGATACCCGGTGTATAATCCATCGGTCCACCAATCTGACGGGTGAAAGGAAGCAAGGTGGTATGGAACGGCTTATTCCCTGCAAAGGCTTCATATTCCGTGCCACGAGCCGATTCATTACCGATCAGATTCGGATATGTGCGACATAATCCTGTCGGACGGGTTGCTTCGTGAGCATTTACACAGATCTTATATTCGGCCGCTTTTTCCACCGCATATAAATAATGATTGTTCATCCACTGTCCGTAATGATGTTCTCCACGCGGAATAATATTACCTACATACCCGCTCTTCACAGCATTGTATCCGTTATCTATCATAAACTGATAGGCTTTATCAAGATGGCGCTCGTAGTTACGTACAGAAGCGGAAGTCTCGTGATGCATCATCAGCTTCACTCCTTTTTCCTTTGCATACGCATTGAGCATCTTCACGTCAAAATCAGGATACGGAGTTACGAAATCAAAGACATAATCCTTCGAATTTCCGAACCAGTCTTCCCAGCCTTCATTCCAGCCTTCCACTAAGATCTGGTCGAATCCATGCTCTGAAGCAAAGTCAATGTAACGCTTCACTTTGTCATTATTGGCTGCATGACGCCCGCTCGGTTTTGTTTGGGAATAATCCGTCTGTCCCAGTTTCACAGAATAAACATCATCCGTGTACGACCAGGAACTTTTTCCGGTAATCATTTCCCACCACACACCGATGTATTTCACCGGCTTAATCCAGGAAACATCTTCGTAGGCACAAGGTTCATTCAAGTTCAAAGTCAATTTGGAAGCCAGAATATCACGAGCATCATCACTGACAATCACCGTGCGCCAGGGTGAACGGCAAGGCGTTTGCATATAACCTTTATCCCCTTTTGCATCAGGAGTCAGCCATGATTCAAAAATCAGGTTCTGATCGTCAAGGTTCAGATGCATACAAGAATAATCAACCAAAGCCGCTTCATGCAGATTGATATACAACCCGTCGGCTGTCTTCATTTGCAAAGATGTCTGCACACCTGTTGGTGAAAAAGGAGTTTGAGAAGCATTTGGAGTAATTGCCCCTTGCAACAATCCGCGAATCTCTGAAAGCTTGGATTCGGTATAGTCATATTCCTGCGTATCATAATCGCCTGGAATCCAGAATGCCGTATGATCGCCGGCCATAGCAAACTGCGAATGTTCTTCTTTTATAACGAAGTAATTCAGATTCTTTTGCTGCGGGAACTCATAGCGGAACCCCAAGCCATCATTATAAAGACGAAAACAAATAATCAGATTACGATCTTGCGCCTTTTGATTCAGGGTAACAGCCATTTCATTATAATGGTTGCGGATCGATTTCACCTCTCCCCACACCGGTTCCCATGTTTCATCAAAAGCAGAAGTTTTAATATCGGCCAGAGTGAATCCATTCATCAGTCCGGGATCATTTTTCAATTCCAGTCCCAGTTTCGAAGGTTTAATCACCTCTTTTCCTTTATAAGAGAGTTCATACACCGGTTCTCCTTGCATGTTGACAGAGAAATTAAGTTTTAATTGTCCGTCAGGAGAAGTGATACTTTCGGCCTTTGCTGATGTGCCGAAGAAAAAAGAGAGCAACAGGCAGACCCACATTGCAGTTCCTATTTTCATGTTCTTCATGATATAAATGAGTTAGTTAATAATCGTATGGCAAAGATAGACCGGAAATCCAAGTAGTGTTTTTCTTTATAAAGAAAATATAGAGGAATACAGATTCAAAAACGAAATAAGTACTTAATAATAAAACAGATAACACATTTTGTCTCCCCCCCAAAATATAGTGTCTATGGTGATTAAATTAAAAGGATTAAATATGAATATTGCATAATCTTTCTATATTTGCAGATTATTATCTCAATCACATCAACAAACATTTTATTATTTATATGACACAACACCTTAGTTTATCCCGGAGGCTTCCAACAATTCGAAAAGGATTTTGAAGCCGCCTACAAATAATATCAATCTTTCAATCAAATGAGTAAAGAAGTTATCTATATCTTTATCGGTGGAGGAACTGGTAGTGCACTACGTTATTTTATCCAGTTGTTAATGCACGAACGAATCGTCCCTTATCATTTTCCATGGGCCACTTTCACGGTCAATCTTCTCGGCAGTTTTCTCATCGGTCTGTTCTATGCTCTTTCAGAGCGATTCCACCTTCCGTTCGAGGTCCGTTTGTTTCTGACAACGGGTTTATGTGGAGGTTTCACAACGTTCTCTACTTTCTCCAGTGATGGCGTAGGTCTGCTGAAAGGAGAATTTTACGGAGCATTTGTTCTATATACATTATTAAGTATAGGAATAGGATTAGCCGCAACGTTAGCCGGCGGATATGTGGGAAAACAGATTTAATAATTCGAATATAAATCCTACCTTTACGGCATGATTAAAAGAAACCCAACCAAACCCGTCCGCGTTGTTCCTCCCATGATGGAAGAACAGGAAGTCAGTACTATTACCCTACAGGAATGGCTCGACAGAGAAGAAACCGTCTCTCATCTTTTATTCTGCAAAGGAAAAGAAGAAGGCATCGACAAATCTTACAAAAGTTTCAAAAACTGCACCTTTCAGCATCAGACATTCAGCGAATGTAAATTCCGTTCCTCTCAACTGAGCGATGTCAGGTTCGAGAACTGCGACCTATCCAACATTTCTTTTGCTGAAAGTTCGCTCTACCGGGTAGAATTCATTTCCTGCAAACTATTGGGTACCAATTTATCGGAAACAACGATGAATCACGTCTTGCTGCATGACTGCAACGCAGGTTATATCAATCTGGCTATGAGTAAAATGAACCAGGTACGTTTTGCACACAGCCAGCTCCGCAACGGAAGTCTGAACGACTGCCGTTTTTCATCCGTCGCATTTGAGAGTTGCGATCTCGTAGAAGCCGATTTTTCACACGCTCCGCTTCGCGGAATAGATTTGCGCACTTCCCGTATCAGCGGAATCACGCTTAACATCAGCGATCTGAAAGGGGCTGTCATCACTTCCCTGCAAGCAATGGATTTGCTTCCACTGTTAGGGGTTATTATCGAAGATTAAAATCCTGCAAATTCACCCCGCCGCACTCAAACAAAAAGCATCGTCCCGTTGTTATAGTATAAGGTCGGACTAACGACATATAGGGAATAGGCACAAAAAGAATACCTATTTATAGTGATTTCTCACTCCCCGTCAAGTCCGTACTTTTGCAGAAATCTTATTCAAAAACAATAGAAACGATGAAAATTGAAAAAATTGTAGCTCGAGAAATTCTCGATTCAAGAGGTAACCCCACAGTAGAAGTTGACGTAGTATTGGAATCCGGCATTATGGGACGTGCATCTGTGCCGTCAGGTGCTTCCACAGGTGAACACGAAGCATTGGAACTTCGCGATGGTGACAAACAGCGCTATGGTGGAAAAGGAGTACAAAAAGCGGTTGATAATGTAAATAAAATCATCGCTCCGAAACTGATTGGTATGTCTTCACTCAATCAGAGAGGTATCGACTACACAATGCTGGCATTGGACGGCACTAAGACTAAATCGAATTTAGGTGCTAACGCTATTCTCGGTGTATCTCTTGCCGTAGCTAAAGCTGCTGCCAACTATCTGGATCTTCCTCTATACCGCTATATCGGTGGAACAAATACGTATGTAATGCCTGTACCGATGATGAACATCATCAACGGTGGTTCACATAGCGATGCTCCGATCGCATTCCAGGAATTTATGATCCGTCCCGTAGGTGCTCCTTCTTTCAGAGAAGGTCTGCGCATGGGTGCTGAAGTATTCCACGCTTTAAAGAAAGTCTTGAAAGACCGTGGCCTTAGCACTGCTGTAGGTGATGAAGGTGGTTTCGCACCTAACCTCGAAGGTACGGAAGATGCTTTGAATTCTATTCTGGCCGCTATCAAAGCAGCAGGATACGAACCGGGCAAAGACGTTATGATCGGTATGGACTGTGCTTCTTCCGAATTCTACCACGATGGTATTTACGATTATACCAAGTTTGAAGGTGAAAAAGGTAAGAAACGCACTTCCGCAGAACAAGTTGACTATCTGGAAGAACTAATCAACAAATTCCCTATCGACTCTATCGAAGACGGTATGAACGAAAACGACTGGGAAGGCTGGAAAAAGCTGACCGAACGCATCGGCAACCGTTGCCAGTTGGTAGGTGACGACCTGTTCGTAACCAACGTAGATTTCCTTGCAATGGGTATCGAAAAAGGCTGTGCCAACTCTATCCTGATTAAAGTAAACCAAATCGGTTCGCTGACAGAAACACTGAACGCTATCGAAATGGCTCACCGTCATGGATACACTACTGTTACTTCTCACCGTTCGGGTGAAACAGAAGATGCTACTATCGCCGATATCGCAGTAGCTACTAACAGCGGACAGATCAAGACAGGTTCTTTAAGCCGCTCAGACCGTATGGCTAAATACAATCAGTTACTCCGCATTGAAGAGGAACTGGGAGATTTGGCTGTATATGGTTACAAGAGAATTAAATAATTCAATATTCTCTTACTTGAATAATTCATCCCCGGACAATTAGATTATCCGGGGATTTTTACATATTAACCATTCACTAAATCTTTTTGCATTGTAAGAAAACTAGCTTCACTAAGCATCAATAAATATCTCCAATATTTTGCGAATTGAATTAATAAGGCTACATTTGCAACGTCTAACATATTAACAGACGGTGGGGAAACCTGCCTACTATCGCAGCGAGCATTTTTATGTTCGTATGTGAACTCTTATATGGGCGGTTTCGTCCCCCCATAGAGAGTGTTAATGCACCTCTAAACCTGCCGTCGGTATGTTAGACAATGGGACAGGCGAAACCGCTTTTTTATTAGCACTTCTTCCTCTCCCATCAATCTATTATTCATCTTTTAAATTCTAATGATTATGGAAAACAGTCAATTAAAAGACTTACAGGAAGAGGTTTCAGAAGCTACGAAACAGTATATCCTGACTACATTCAATTCTGAAAATGGAATGAAAACGTATTATTTGCAGATGTCAAACATAATACGCTCTGCGCACATTAATCCTCCCATTGACACCGAATACAACAGTTTAAAAAAGCTAAGCAAAAAGCTCAAGCAATATTGTACTTTCATTCAAACACTTGGCGAACATGAATGGGACAAGGGAATAGCCGATATTCAGAAAGCATTAGGCATTTATCTAATGCAAAATAACATCGAAAGTAAAGAACGCAAACAAACGAACCAAGAAATTGCCTCTCAACTGCAATTCATCGTTTTTCTCTCCGGGAATATAAATATCATCAAGCAACTTCATGGAATATTGCAACGCCATTTATCCAATGTGATGCTTTTACTCAGCTCCTATCCTGAGCATAATATACAAGAATGAATAACAATAATGAATCAAAAAGAAACTGTAAATCTTTGCTTTTCTTAAAAATGGGATATTACAACAATTAGGGAACTGTGTATTTCGATAATATGCGAATATATATAAAAAAGCATCCAGACTAATACCTGAATGCTTTTTTCTTGGATTTGTTATATATCCTTTTTTGAGCCTCTTGTCGGATTCGAACCAACGACCCCGAGATTACAAATCACGTGCTCTGGCCAACTGAGCTAAAGAGGCGGGTGGGTAAGCTTACTATATCGCGCCGCTACAACCAACTACCTTTGCTGCGATCAAGCCCTGGAGGATTCGAAGGGAGCTGGCCGTATAGGACTTACCCGTTTTGCGGTTGCAAAGGTAGACATTTTTATGTATTCTGCAATAGCTGCAGACAACTTTTTTACTAACAAAAGACTAACAGGCTACATTTCAGGCAATTAAAATTGCAAAAAAATATTCAGACAACAACTTCCTCTGCTTTATTAACTTTAACAACCAGATTTCCCCTACCAACCGATATTATTTGTACCTTTGTGCGCAATTTATAAATGAAGATGACAGAGAACAGAAGCTATTTACAAAAATATGCCATGCATTTTGGCACGTATATGGGAATCTACTGGATATTGAAGTTCATATTATTTCCGCTGGGATTCCACATACCTTTCCTTTCGCTTTTATTTGTAATCCTGACATTGTCCGTACCTTTCATCGGATATCACTATGCGAAAATGTACCGGGATAAGATTTGCGGAGGAAGTATCCAATTTTCACATGCCATGCTCTTTACCATATTTATGTATATGTTTGCTTCTCTGCTGGTAGCTGTGGCTCACTACGCCTATTTCCAATTCATCGATCATGGATTTATCATCAACTCTTACATCCAGTTGTGGGACGAACTGATGACCAACACCCCGGCTCTGATAGAAAACAAAGAAGTTATAAAAGAAACAATAGATACCGCCCGTTCACTTACTTCCATCAATATCACCATGCAACTATTGTCATGGGATGTATTTTGGGGAAGTATCCTGGCCATTCCCACCGCATTGATGGTAATGAAAAAGGCCAAACCGGAAAATGACGGAGTGTCTCAATCGTAATTTATAATTCGTAAGTAATTAGTAATAAAAAAATGGATATATCAGTTGTAATCCCATTATTCAATGAAGAAGAGTCACTACCCGAACTCTATGCTTGGATAGAACGGGTAATGCAAGCCAACGGATTCTCATTCGAAGTGATTTTCGTTAACGATGGAAGTACCGACCATTCATGGGAAGTGATCGAAAAGTTTAAAGCTCAATCGGAACATGTAAAAGGTATCAAATTCCGCCGTAACTACGGTAAATCACCTGCACTCTACTGTGGATTCGCTGAAGCGGAAGGAAACGTAGTCATAACGATGGATGCGGACCTACAAGATAGCCCAGACGAAATCCCCGAACTTTACCGGATGATTACAAAGGATGGCTACGACCTGGTATCCGGCTGGAAGCAAAAGAGATATGACCCTATTTCAAAAACACTGCCCACCAAGTTGTTTAATGCTACTGCCCGCAAAGTATCAGGCATCAAAAACCTGCACGACTTCAACTGCGGATTGAAAGCCTATCGCAAAGAGGTCGTAAAACATATCGAAGTGTACGGTGAGATGCATCGTTATATACCTTATTTGGCAAAGAACGCCGGATTCAAGAAAATCGGTGAAAAGGTGGTACACCACCAGGCGCGTAAATACGGCACAACAAAATTCGGACTGAACCGTTTCGTAAACGGGTATCTGGATTTACTCTCTCTTTGGTTCCTCTCCAGATTCGGCATCAAGCCGATGCATTTCTTCGGACTGTTGGGATCATTGATGTTTCTGATAGGAATGATTTCTGTCATCATCGTAGGTGCCAGTAAACTATATGCCATGTACAACGGTCTCCCCTACCGACTGGTGACCGACTCTCCCTATTTCTATTTGTCACTTACGGCAATGATTATAGGTACGCAATTATTCTTAGCCGGATTCCTTGGCGAACTCATCTCGCGCAATGCACCGGAACGGAATAACTATCAGATAGAAAAGAAAATTTGATTCACATTCAATAAACTGACTATGAAGAATTTAATTCGTATCTTTCTCATATTGACTATCATTGGCGGTGCAGTCAGCTTACACAGTGCCTGCTCGGATGAGAACGATTGCTCATTGGCAGGACGTCCGATGATGTACTGCACAATATATACCATTAATCCGGATAACCCTACTATTGCATTAAAAGACACGCTTGATTCATTAACAATCACAGCATTAGGCACCGACTCTATCATTCTGAACAATGAAAAGAATGTGCATACCCTGATGTTACCACTACGATACACAAGTGACACTACTGTGTTCATATTCAGATACGATCCCAAACGTAGAGAAAAAGATTTTGACACATTATACATTGTACAACAAAATACTCCTTATTTCCAGTCCATGGAATGTGGTTATATGATGAAACAAAATATAATCAGCGCTAAATTTGGAAAACCGGGAAGACCGGGTAACCCTCCTCCCTATGGCAACGGGCAGCCGGACCAGATAGATTCTCTTCATATAAAAAATAAAGAAGCCAATACAAATGAAATCGAGAACTTGCAGATATTCTATAATTATCGGCCAGAACGCACACCTGATGAAACGACTAATTAGTCTGCTTCTGCTCTTTTGCATTGGGCTTCCGTTGCTGGCACAACAGCAACGTCCGGCGCAAACGCCCAAAAGAGATCAGAAGAAAAAAGAGGTTGCCGAGATAGATACCATTCCGCTCTACAATGGTACGTATGTCGGTGTGGATTTATATGGCGTTGGAAGCAAGCTGCTGGGAGGCGACTTTATGAGTTCTGAAGTCAGCGTAGCCGTTAACCTCAAGAATAAATTCATCCCTACTATTGAGTTTGGTATGGGAGGAACAGATACCTGGAGCGAAACAGGCATACACTATAAGAGCAAAATGGCCCCATTCTTCCGAATCGGTGTGGACTACAACACCATGGCAAAGAAAAAAGAGAAGAATAGCTACTTGTATGCAGGACTTCGCTATGCATTCAGTTCATTTAAATATGATGTTTCCACAATGCCGGCAGATGATCCTATCTGGGGAGATGTAATAGGTAACCCCAGTTTGGAAGACGGTTATTGGGGAGGAAGTGTGCCATTCAGCCATCTGGGTATGAAAGGATCGGTGCAATGGCTGGAAATCGTTTTAGGCGTCAAAGTACGTATTTACAAAAACTTCAACATGGGGTGGTCGGTACGTATGAAATACAAAACCAAAGCATCTACCGGAGAATATGGAGACCCATGGTACGTGCCCGGTTACGGAAAGTTTAAATCAAATAACATGGGAATCACTTATTCCCTTATTTATAAATTGCCTCTTTAGAATACAATGACAGGACTAGAGATTTGGCTGCTTGCAATAGGTCTGGCGATGGATTGTTTCGCTGTCTCAATTGCAAGCGGTATTATTTTGAAACGTACCCGTTGGAAACCCATGCTAATCATGGCTTTTGCTTTCGGCTTTTTTCAGGCAATCATGCCATTTATCGGATGGATGTGTGCAAAGACATTCAGTCATCTTATAGAAAGTGTAGACCATTGGATTGCTTTCGCGATCCTTGCCTTCTTAGGCGGACGAATGATTTTAGAATCTTTCAAAGAAGAAGAATGTTGTAAACTGTTCAATCCGGCAAATCCGAAAGTGGTATTGACTATGGCAATAGCCACAAGTATTGATGCATTGGCAATCGGCATTTCCTTTGCCTTTCTGGGAGTTCAGGACTATACCGAAATCCTTCCTCCTATCAGCATCATCGGGTTTGTTTCATTTGTCATGTCACTCATCGGTCTGATCTTTGGTATCCAATGTGGCTGCGGCATCGCCCGGAAACTGAAAGCAGAGTTATGGGGAGGTATCATTCTAGTCATTATCGGACTAAAGATATTAATTGAACATTTATTTCTTCAATAAAACGAGTTTTCTCATCAAATAGAAGAGCGTATGAAAACAAAAAAAAGTTTCCTTTGGCTGGCTTTCCTGATTTTGGCAACTATCTGGATATTAGTCAGACATAATCAACAAGTTGGCTATTACAGTGTCAAAGGTTTGGTGTTTGGGACAGTATATAAAATTACTTATCAGCATGACGGTGACTTAAAACCGGAAATAGAAGCTGAACTAAAACGCTTCGACCAATCTTTATCGCCATTCAATGACAGTTCTGTTATCAGTCGCGTCAACCGCAATGAAGAGCTGGTGACTGATAGTTTTTTCCAGAAATGCTTCCATCGCTCGATGGAAATTTCCCGCGAGACAAAGGGGGCTTTCGACATTACAGTAGCCCCTCTTGCCAATGCTTGGGGATTCGGTTTCAAAAAAGGTGCTTTTCCTGATTCATTAATGATAGACAGTCTGTTACAAATCACCGGATATGAAAAAGTGAAAATGGATAACGGCAAAGTTATCAAACAGGATCCTCGTACTATGTTAAGTTGTAGTGCCGTGGCCAAAGGGTATTCGGTAGACGTAATTGCACAACTGCTCGACCGTAAGGGAATAAAAAACTATATGGTAGATATAGGCGGCGAGGTGGTAGTGAAAGGGAAAAATCCTTCCAAAGGCTTATGGCGCATTGGAATCAATAAGCCCATCGACGATTCACTGGCCGTAAACCAAGACTTACAGACAATTCTTGAGATAACAGATTTAGGCTTGGCTACTTCCGGAAACTATCGCAATTATTATTATAAGGATGGGAAGAAATACGCCCATACGATTGACCCTAGAACTGGCTATCCGGTACAACACAATATCTTGTCCTCTACGGTAATCGCCAAAGACTGTATGACTGCCGACGCCCTTGCCACCGCCTTCATGGTGATGGGACTGGAAGAAGCGGAAGCTTTCTGCAAAGCGGATACAACGATTGACGCCTACTTTATTTATAGTGGAGAAAATGGAGAGTTCAAGACTTATTATACGGAGGGAATGAAAAAATACATAACTACTCCGTAATATATATATTATACAAACAGAGGTTCTACTTGAGTAAAACAGAACCTCTATTCAATTGGCAAATATCTATTTCATAAACACGAAATACACTGCTGCAATCAGACAAATAAATGCAGCCAGATGATTCCAATGTAAAGCCTCACCTTTAAAGAAGATGGTAGTGAACACTGTAAAAATAACAAGTGTTATTACCTCTTGAATGACTTTTAGTTGCATCAATGAAAACGGGCCTCCATTGCCTATAAAGCCAATGCGATTGGCCGGTATCTGACAGGAATATTCAAAAAAGGCGATCGCCCAGCTGAACGCAATCACACCAATCAGCGGAAGAGCTGCGAACCAACTGTACTCCTGTTTCATCTTTAAATGTCCGTACCAAGCAAATGTCATAAAGACATTAGATACAATCAGTAACAAAATGGTATAGAATCCTTTCATAACAATCTATTCAAATTAATCTATTTTATCTGGTAATAATTCCTCCTGTACATTAGTCATACTGCTCCAAAGGCTATAACGAGCTTCCGGGTTCATCGCTTCCAACTGCCGTAAAATTCCTTTCATATCACTCCGGCTGGACTGCGATTCATAAGGACAATTCTTCACTTGCTTCTGATAATGACGCAAAGCTGCCAATTCTACCAAATCAGCTTCATGGACCAGACACATCGGACGAATAATTGTCATATCAAACTTCTTCATCACCAACCGGGGCGGCATTGTACTGAATGCTCCCTGATAAGTGATATTCATCAATAAAGTTTCCAGAATATCATCCATGTGGTGACCGAGAGCGATTTTATTGCATCCGTGCTCCTTGGCAACAGTAAACAAAGCTTTCCGGCGGTTCCATGAGCAGAGGAAGCAGGGAGATTTACGTGTATCGGTAGCAGGGTCAAAAGCAGTCTCATACTGTACAAAGGGAACTCCATACGCCTCGCAGTGCGCTTTCAAATATTCTGTATCGCTCTGATAAGGAATATTCTTCATCACTACATGAACGGCAACGACAGAAAAACGAGGCTTATAGATATGTGCGCGTCTACCCAACAGTTCAACAAGCGCCAGCGAATCTTTTCCTCCTGACAGTCCGATAAGGATTTTGTCTCCTTCTTCTATCAATCCATATTGCACCACTCCTTTACTAAACCGCCGTTCAATGCGGCGAATGGCTTTCTCTTCTTCCGTAAATTGTGTCATATCTTTGAAAATCGGCTGCAAAAGTAAGCGAAAAGAATGATTTAAAGAAGAATTAACATAATAGAATCACTGAAAAAGGGTTTATTTCTAATAAATTTGTACTTTTGAACAATTGATAAATGGACCGGTGCCCGAAAGCAGCAATGTTTTCAATCTACCCGTCACTCATAAACGCTCAAAACGATGAAAAGAAAATATATTCTATTTTTAATTTGCAGCCTCTTCCTTTGCGAAGTATCTGCACAAACGCTGGAACAGGCACGCACCTTATTCACTAAGGGTGACTATGAAAAAGCCAAGCCTGTCTTCAAAAAGTATGCTAAATCACAACCGTCGAACGGGAATTATAACTATTGGTATGGCGTATGTTGCCTGAAAACCGGAGAAGCGGAAGAAGCTGTGAAACCTCTTGAGATAGCAGTGAAAAAACGTGTTACCAGTGGACAACTCTATCTGGGACAAGCATATAATGAAACGTATCGTTTCGAAGATGCTGTAAACTGTTTTGAAGAATATATCGCAGATTTAAGTAAACGTAAGAAATCGACGGAAGAAGCGGAGAAACTTCTGGAAAAGAGCAAAGCTGACCTCCGGATGTTGAAGGGAGTGGAAGATGTATGTATCATTGACAGCTTCGTTGTAGACAAGGCGACTTTCCTCCATGCATACAAGATTAGTGAAGAATCAGGTAAATTGTTTACCTTCAATGATTTTTTCAAGACAGAAGGAGATCATCCGGGAACTGTCTATGAAACAGAAATTGGAAATAAAATCTATTATAGCGAAAAGGGCGAGAACGGTAATCTTGACATCTTCTCAAAAAACAAATTGCTGAATGAATGGAGTGACGGACGCCCGTTACCGGGTAGTATCAATGCTTCCGGAAACGCAAATTATCCGTTCGTTCTATCGGACGGCGTCACGGTTTACTATGCCAGCGATGGTGAAGGACTGGGTGGCTACGACATCTTTGTCACCCGTTACAACACGAATACCGACACTTATCTTGTTCCGGACAATGTAGGTATGCCGTTCAATTCACCGTACAATGATTATATGTACGTCATTGACGAATACAACAACCTCGGATGGTTTGCTTCCGACCGTTTCCAGCCTGAAGGAAAGGTATGCATTTATGTATTCATTCCTAATACTTCCAAGCAGACTTATAATTATGAAGCAATGGAACAGCAACAGATTATTCGTCTGGCACAGATTCATTCGCTGAAAGAAACCTGGAAAGACAAACAAGCTGTAACCGAAGCATTGCAACGCCTGGAAGCTGCCATCAGTCATAAGCCTAAAGAACGTCGTGCGATGGACTTTGAATTTGTCATTGACGATCATACGACTTACTATCTGATGAGCGACTTTAAATCCGCAAAAGCAAAGTCACTTTTCCAGCGTTACCAACAGATGGAGAAAGACTATTATCAGCAAGAAGAAAAGCTGAATAGCCTGCGTCAACAATATGCCGGTGCCAACCAACAGGGAAAAGAGAAAATGGCTCCTGCCATCCTCGACCTCGAAAAGCGGGTACTGCAAATGTCCGAAGAGCTGGATACTCTCAAAGTGAATGTACGCAATGCAGAAAAAACAAAATAAATTAATAACTCTGAACTATGGATATACTCATTATCGCCGTTCTCATTATTGCCGCAGTCATACTGTTTCTGGTAGAACTGTTCGTCATCCCGGGCATTAGCCTGGCCGGAATTTCTGCATTGGTTTGCATTCTTTATGCCAACTACTATGCGTTTGCCAATTTAGGTATGGCAGGAGGATTTATCACTCTTGGCATATCGGCGATTGCCTGCATCGGATCACTGATCTGGTTTATGCGATCGAAGATGCTGGACAAACTGGCATTGAAAAAGGATATTGATTCGAAAGTAGACCGTAGCGCAGAAGACAGCGTCAAAGTGGGTGATACAGGAATCAGCACCACACGTCTGGCACAAATCGGTTATGCCGAAATAAACGGAAAAATTGTGGAAGTAAAATCAATAGACGGATTCCTCAATGAAAAGACTCCGATTATTGTAAGCCGTATCACCGACGGTACAATCATGGTTGAAAAACACAAAGAATAATATTCACTTAATAATAACATCAATGGAATCATCTTTCTACTTGCCTATCTTTCTGATAGCTGGAGGTATTATCTTCTTGATAATATTTTTCCATTACGTGCCGTTCTTCCTCTGGTTGTCGGCAAAAGTGTCGGGAGTTAACATCTCGCTGATACAACTATTTTTAATGCGTATACGTAACGTTCCGCCGTACATCATCGTGCCGGGAATGATCGAGGCTCACAAAGCCGGTCTGAAAAACATTACCCGTGATGAACTGGAAGCCCATTATCTGGCGGGAGGACATGTGGAAAAGGTGGTTCACGCCTTGGTATCCGCATCGAAAGCGAATATCGAATTACCTTTCCAGATGGCTACTGCTATCGACCTTGCAGGACGTGACGTATTCGAAGCTGTACAGATGTCTGTAAACCCGAAAGTGATCGACACGCCTCCTGTTACGGCTGTTGCAAAAGACGGTATTCAGCTGATAGCCAAAGCACGTGTTACGGTACGTGCCAACATTCGTCAGTTGGTCGGTGGTGCAGGTGAAGATACGATCCTTGCCCGTGTAGGCGAAGGTATCGTTTCATCTATCGGTTCTTCTGAAAACCATAAATCGGTCCTTGAGAATCCGGATTCGATCTCTAAACTTGTACTTCGTAAAGGTTTGGACGCAGGAACGGCTTTCGAGATCTTGTCTATTGATATTGCGGACATCGATATAGGTAAGAACATCGGTGCTGCTCTGCAAATTGACCAGGCTAACGCAGATAAGAACATCGCACAGGCAAAAGCCGAAGAGCGCCGTGCCATGGCAGTTGCTTCCGAACAGGAAATGAAAGCAAAAGCACAGGAAGCTCGTGCTAAAGTGATCGAAGCAGAGGCTGAAGTTCCTAAAGCGATGGCTGAAGCTTTCCGCAGCGGCAACTTAGGCATCATGGATTATTATCGCATGAAGAATATTGAAGCTGACACCTCCATGCGCGAGAATATCGCTAAGCCGGCAACAGGCAATGCAGGCAATCAGCCATTGAGCAAATAATCGTTCACAAACGCCGGAATCCGATTTCATTTCAGTTGTAAGACGCACTCCCCTTTTCTAAAGGAAAAAGATAGTGGCTTCTTCTGAACTTAAATCCGGTTCCGGCGTTTCTATTTATAGATACAAATCCTATTATAAAACTAAAACCCTTCAATAACATGAAAAAGTACTTTCCATCCTCTGAATTGATTATCAATGAAGACGGTTCAGTATTCCATCTTCACGTAAAGCCCGAATGGTTGGCAGACAAAGTAATTCTGGTAGGTGACCCCGGACGTGTAGCACTCGTAGCTTCTCATTTCGAAAACAAAGAATGTGAAGTGGAAAGCCGCGAATTCAAAACCATCACAGGTATTTATAAAGGTAAACGGATTACAGTGGTTTCTACAGGAATCGGCTGCGATAATATCGACATCGTAATGAATGAACTGGATGCACTCGCCAATATAGATTTTAATACCCGCGAAGAAAAGGATCAGTTCCGCCAACTGGAATTAGTACGTATCGGTACATGTGGTGGCTTACAGCCCAACACTCCTGTCGGAACATTTGTGTGTTCGCAGAAGTCTATCGGCTTCGACGGATTGCTGAATTTCTATGCCGGACGAAATGCTGTATGCGACTTATCTTTTGAACGTGCATTCCTCAATCACATGGGTTGGTCGGGAAATATGTGCGCGCCTGCCCCTTATGTCATTGACGCCAGCGAAGAACTGATTGACCGGATTGCCAAAGAGGACATGGTACGTGGAGTAACAATCGCTGCCGGAGGTTTCTTTGGTCCGCAGGGACGTGAACTTCGTGTTCCATTGGCAGACCCGAAACAGAATGATAAGATTGAATCTTTCGAATATAAAGGCTATAAGATTACTAACTTCGAAATGGAAAGTTCGGCTTTGGCAGGACTTAGCCGGTTGATGGGACACAAGGCTATGACCGTCTGCATGGTGATAGCCAACCGGCTCATTAAAGAGGCCAATACAGGATATAAGAACACAATTGATACACTGATTAAAACTGTACTTGACAGAATATAGAGGTACGCTCTTCTGAAAGCATAAAATTGTAATCGTTAAAATAGAATTATAAAGCTGTCTAACGAATTCTAAATATTGAAATTCCCCCACGCTACAAATAGTTATAGCGTGGGGGAAATTCTTAATAAGGGACTTGTTAGACAGTCCATTTTTATCATTTAGCCTATCTTCAACATAGTATCACTATGACGCCGTGATAGTAACGCTATAATACGATTATAGTGACATTATCCGAGAAGGATAGCGTCACTTTATCACACAATTATTTTTAATCTGATTTTTTATCAATAACCAATCGTAAATCTCTCCTGATGATGTTTCGGATATTCCAATTCATCAATCATTGCGGCAGCGTAATCTTCGACAGAGATATGACTGTTCCCTACGATGTCTACAATCATATCATCTTTTCCCAACCGATAACGCCCAGTACGTACTCCCGGACGCATATCTGCTGCCGGAGAGAAGAACACCCAGTCTATTTCTTTCTCTTTCTTCAAGAAGTTCAGATAAAACTCTCCTAAGGCTTTCACTCCCGGCAATATATTTTCGGGTACTTCGCCGGAATCCATCAAACGCAAGCCCGGAGCGATAAATAAAGAACCGGCACCACCAACCATCAAAAAACGATTGACGCCAGCCTTCTTCACTCCATCAATTATAGTCAGATAAACTTTAATGGTTTCATCGTATATATCAGGATTATTCCATCCCGGATTGAACGCACTAACAACGGCATCCGCACCTTTACAAACGTCGGCCACTTCATCAAGCACGGCTACATCGGCTTTCACCACTTTCAGATTTTCATTCTCTATCTTTATCTTTTCCGGATGACGAACTACTGCTGTAACTTCGAAACCACGATTCAAAGCCTCGTTCAGAAGAGCAGAACCAACAAAGCCACTTGCTCCGATAAGGACTATCTTTTTTACTTTCTCCATACTCTAATCTATTATAATGTTACTACTATTATAATAGTAACACTACAATATTCAGAATGTTGGTTCTCTTTTAGAAAATTAATTATCCGATGTAAGATTCTATCGTCTCTCTTAGCCTCTCCAAAGAATAGAGTTTTGAAATAACGGCGTTACATCCGGCTTGAATAGCCTGTTGCTGTTCGGTATAAAAAGCATACGCAGTCACTGCAATAATAGGCACGGTCAGAGAAATCGTACGAATCTTTTCAGTAGCCTGAATACCGTCCATCACCGGCATACGAATATCCATCAGTATCAAATCCGGGCTTTCACGGATGAAACTATTGATAGCCTCCTGCCCCAATTCTGAAAAAGAGCATTTGCCCGTAATGATATCATACTCCCACAAAGCTATTTGATGAGCTGCAAGCACAGAAAGTATTTCCTGATAGTTTTCCCGTATGAGTTCGCTTTTCTCATTCGGAGAATATAAATTGATCGCTGGTTCCATAAGCATTATTGTTTTATTTTGTTTGGTGTACCACTGCACGGCAGCAAATATAAACAAATAAAGCACAAGTTGTGCTCAATTTTCTATTTTTTACTTAGAAACAATTATCTTTGCTCATCCAAAAAGAAAAAACAATGAATCAAGATACGATCTGCGCTATCGCTACCGCCCAGGGCGGTGCTATCGGAAGCATCCGCGTTTCCGGTCCGGAAGCTATTTCTATCACCGGCAGCATATTCAAGCCCGCCAAGACTGGCAAATTATTGAGTGAGCAAAAACCATATACTTTGACATTCGGACGTATTTATGACGGGGACGAGATTATTGACGAAGTGCTCGTCAGTCTTTTCCGTGCCCCTCATTCATACACGGGAGAAGATAGTACGGAAATCACATGCCACGGTTCTTCTTATATTCTTCAACAGGTGATGCAGTTGCTTATTGAGAACGGTTGCCGCATGGCCCAACCGGGAGAGTATACGCAACGTGCTTTCCTCAATGGAAAGATGGATTTAAGTCAGGCAGAGGCTGTGGCGGACTTGATCGCTTCTTCATCTGCTGCCACTCATCGTTTGGCTATGAGCCAGATGCGAGGTGGTTTCAGCAGAGAATTGACGGAGTTACGCAACAAATTGCTGAATTTCACCTCTATGATTGAACTGGAGTTGGATTTCAGCGAAGAGGATGTTGAATTTGCCGATCGTTCTGCATTAAGGAAGCTAGCAGATGAAATCGAACAGGTCATTTCGCGGTTGGCTCATTCTTTTAGTGTTGGTAATGCTATTAAGAACGGTGTCCCTGTAGCTATTATCGGTGAAACAAATGCCGGAAAATCGACTTTACTGAATGTATTATTGAATGAGGATAAGGCGATTGTCAGTGATGTCCACGGGACAACGCGTGATGTGATCGAAGATACTATCAACATCGGAGGAATCACTTTTCGTTTCATTGATACTGCCGGAATCCGGGAAACCAATGATACGATTGAAAGTCTCGGTATCGAACGTACTTTCCAAAAGTTAGATCAGGCAGAGATTGTTCTTTGGATGGTAGATGCTGTGAATGCTGCCTCTCAAATAGAGCAGTTATCAGAGAAGATTATTCCGCGTTGTGAAGGAAAACATTTGATTGTTGTGTTTAATAAGGCGGATTTGATCGAAGACAAACAGAAAGAGAATTTATTATCTTTATTAAAAGACTTCCCCAAAGAATCTACGGAATCTATTTTCATCTCGGCCAAACAACGAGAGAACACAAGTGAACTGCAAAAAATGCTTATTGATGCCGCACACTTGCCTACAGTGACACAAAATGACATTATTGTGACAAATGTAAGGCATTACGAAGCTTTAAATAAAGCTTTGGAAGCTATTCATAGAGTACAGAGTGGACTTGATTCGCAGATTTCCGGAGATTTTCTTTCACAAGACATACGAGAGTGTATCTTCTTTATTTCGGACATCGCTGGTGAGGTTACGAATGATATGGTGCTTCAGAATATCTTTCAACATTTTTGCATCGGTAAGTAGTTGATTATCAACAATATTACAATATATCGCTAACTGTCTGAAAGCCACCGTTTTGGTGGCTTTTTTCATTTTAACACTTTCCATTTGAAACTTGTTACAACCAGTTTTTAAGGGTAAATTTGGCTCAAATATCGTTCCTATCCCTAAATTTTGCGACCAAATGGCAATGGGAAAATGACATATATGGCACCTTATGCAAAAACTGCAAAAGTGATAAATGTGCGCCCGTTGACATGTTGGACACCTCGTGAAAATTCCTGCAAATACCTGAAAATTGCTGCAAAGGAAATGGACGATTTTAACATGCCAAAAAGATGAAGATATTAAAGAAATGTTTAACATGTGGAGCAGAGTTTATTGCATCCAAGATGTCAAATAAATACTGCTGTAGAGAGTGCGAACGTGACGCATCTCGCAAACGTGAAGCAAAACGTAAAAAAAGTGTCCGGGAAAGTGAAAAAGAAGCAGCTCTTGATAAAGAAAGAGATGCAGTTGCTTCACGACCATTTTTGACCCCCTCAGATGTTGCCTTATTACTTGATATGAGTGTTAGCACTGTGTATAGATGTTTCTATTCCGGAATCATCAAGGCAGTGAGAATACGTAGAAAAACCCTTGTCCGTCGTGAGGATCTTGACAAATACTTTGAGGATGCAGGACCTTATAGAAAAAGAAGTTACAAGCGTAAGCAAGAACAAGAATACTATACCCTACAAGAGATTATGGATAAGTATAAAATTGGACGTAAAGCTGTATGGGGGCGTTGTGACAGATTAGGCATTCCTAAAGTTTACGAAGGGCGTAATACTTTCTACAGTAAAAAGCTTATTGACGCAAATTTCTCTGAGCTTCTTGATGTCATCGACATTGATAACTATTACACATTGAGTCAAATCATGGAAATGTACAATATGACTCAGGGTGCGGCTCTTTGTTTTGTAAAATACCATGCGGTTCCCAGGGTAAAGAGAAATGGCAGGTCTTATTATTCTAAGGTTCATATAGATTGTATAAAACACAAGACCGATGAAATTGATCCTGACTGGTACTCTTATGAAGAAGCTATGCAAAAGTATGGCATAACTAAAGATCAGGTAAGTTATACTCTAAAGACCTATAGCATTAAGACTGAAAAGCGTGGAAAATTCACCATGATTTATCGGACGGATTTTGATAATATCATGCATCAACGTCTTCAAAATTCAACTCCACTAATAAAGTCAAATGGTGAAGAAAAGGTTGTTTTCACGGCAAAGCAACAGGAAAAAATCTGTCCAGCAACTCCTGAAGGATACTATTCTACTGATGAGGTAGCAGAGATGTTTAAAATATCAATAAAGCATGCTGGAGTTATAACAAGAGAGAACAACATACCTAAGATAGCACTGAAAGGATTTAATTTCTATGAGAAGGGATCTATTGACCTGTTATACAACAAAAAGAATAAGTATGCAGAAATCACAGACTGGATAACGCCAGAGGAAATGCGTACAACATATAAAATGACAGCAGATGGTGTACGCTCTTTTATTCATAGACATAAGATTCCAGCAAAGGTTGAGTATGGTAGTACCTATTATTCCAAACAACACATAGAGGAAATAAAGAATGGATATTTTGTTGGTAGAGACAGGTATTATTCCGTAGAAGAAGCTACAAAGAAATATAATCTTACAAATTCACTTGTCTTCTATTACGTCAATCACTATAAGCTCACCAGAGTAAAGAAACAGAAATTCATCTTTTTTAGAAAAGAAGAATTTGACCGTTTAATGGAAAAACGGTTCTCAGAAGATGATTTTATAGCAAATATTGATATATAGTGATATTTACTTTCAATTTACCGATGTCAGCAATATATCATTCGAGAATTTTGATACATAAAACTATAAAAACGAATAATATGCAGTATTGTAAATCAGTAACTCTCCGTATGCGAGATAGACGAAATGGTACTAAATCATTATTTCTGGACTTTTGGCCAGGCTATAGAAATCCTGAAACAATGGAACTGATTCGTCGTCGTTCGCTTGGCATGTATATATATGCCAACCCCATTTCTACACAACAGAAAAAGTATAATGAAGCTATTCTGGCAAAAGCTGAAGCTATTCGGTGTAAGGTATTCATAGAGGTAATTAATGAGAAATATGACTTCTTTAACCAGGACCGTCTAAAGGAGGACTTTCTTGCATACTTCAAGAATATTGTCAACAGAAACTTTGCGAAGTGTGATGCAGCCTATAAACATTTCAGCAGGTACTGCCACAACAAATGTACATTTGAAATGCTTGATACCGTATTCTGTAACAAGTATAAAGAATATCTCTTAGACACGAAAGTATCAGCAAGAGGCAAAGTCATGGTTAACAAGCCTATATCACGAAATACAGCTTCAGCATATTGGAATATCTTCAAACAAGTTTTAACTAAAGCCTATAGGGAAAGAAGACTTGTAGATAACATAGCATCCCTTTTGGATAATATTCCATGCACAATACCAGTCAAGCAAAGCCTTTCACTGGAGGAAGTCAGAAAACTATACAACTCAGAATGTTCAGTTCCAGTAGTAAGAAAAGCCGCTATATTTTCCTGTTTGAGTGGATTACGTATAAGTGATATACTCAATTTAAAATGGGAAAATATCCAAACATATGCAGATGGCGGACATTATCTTGATTTTAAATGTGTAAAGACTCAGCGTCAGACACAGGTTCCAATCGGTGATGATGCTTATGAACTAATTCAGCCACAAACAACAGATAAATATATTTTTTCAGGATTTAATCGTACTATGACATATAGAGTCATGCAAGATTGGATTAAGGAATGTGGAATAAAAAAACATATTACCTTTCACTGTTTCAGACATACTTACGCATCATTACAGCTTGAACTTGGAACTGATATTTACACAGTACAACATCTCCTTAATCACAAGAATGTAAGTACCACTCAAATCTATGCTTCACATGCTGATCCGAAAACACGAGAAGCAGCTGATAGAATTAGGTTAACAAATGTAAAAATGGAAATGCAAGAAAATGAAAACATAAATGTTAATGCAGAAACCAAGAGAAAGAAAGAGAAAGGAAAATCAAAAAAGTGACAATAAATAGTAGCGTAAATCATTGAAACACTGAAACATAAATAATGTTTTCTAGAGATATTTTATTAGTAACAACTAGTATCAATTAGTAAGTTTATCTATAAATTTGCAATAAAGTAATACGAAAAAAACCAATTGCAATGACAAAAAAGATAAGAGAGAATTTACTGATACTTCTCATTTCAAACATTATTACCATTATTCTGTTTGTGACCGCTCCATATATTATCAGGGTGGTCACAAGCACTAATGCAACAGAAAATAATAACCTAATGTTATCCCCATTGCCGATTTTGTTATACCTCATTTTATTATCTTTATTAGTTTGTATAATAACTGTCCTATACAGGTTACATACTGAGAAGCGCATAATCATTAATAATAGCATCACTTCCCTACAACCTGCTACTTCAGAAAAGAATAAAGCAGAGATTATGCGTGAGATTTATAAAAATAAACAGGACCATTTGGAGGTTAACAGATATGAGGCAATCAAGGAGTATACATATACTGTTTTTTCACCATACATGACAGATGATTGTCTGGAAACCCTATGCCAGAACATTAAACTTTACGAGATTCCAGAATCGTGTATCAATTCTGTATTAACAAATGGTCAGTTAAACACACTCGACATCAGACATTATGCCTGGAATATAGGAGAACGGCTTGGTTGGAGTGGACAAACCAGAGCTACCTTCATCAAGCTCTGTTTTCCTAAAGAACTTAATGATGTTGAAATTGAAAGCATCAGGCGTACACTCAGACAAAAAGGGAAATGTAAAATAGAAATTGACATTCCTGATAAAGATAGTTACGAGTTTCATTATTAAAAGAATTATATATGCAAGAATACGTAGAAGATAATCCGATAACCTTTAATGACATACCAAGAGTTATGTCAGATATACTTAAAAAATGTGATCTACTTGAACAGTCCATAGAAATACTTCATGAAGAGATTCGTCAATCTAATCAAAAGTCTCCATCTGAACACATTCCAATGGATGTAAAAGAAGCCTGTGAATTTCTCAAAATAAAAAAATCGACAATGTACTGTTATATACAGAACGGACAAATTCCAGTCAACAAGAAAGGTAAGAAATACACATTTTTCAGGGATGATCTCATCAAATGGGTTGAGTCTGGTTGTAAAACTGAAAAGCCAATCAGTACAGCAGAAATCAATCAAATACTCAGCAAAAGATCAAGTCGAAGGAAATAGTAGAGAAATGCGAATTCATAAATAGCCCGCATTAAGGATTATCTAATGCAGGCTATTTTTTTTGCATATATCACTTAAAAGCACTTAGCAAAGTGATCAGTGATAATTACAATATAGTATATAAACAAATGATCATAGAAATAGAATTAAATATTTATACACAAAAAAATTAATTTATGAGTAAAAAGAATCAACACTCTTTGCTCTCTCTTTTTGTATTTACAATGTAACAATCATTTCACAAACCAAGAGATTGAGCTGTCCAAAGATGAGCTTTGGGACTTATTTAAAGTCAGTTACAAGCATTATCAAACTGAAGTAATTAATGATAGAAAAATTTACAATCGCTATGTAAATGACTTAATCAGTTATCATCTTCCTGTTTTCACATCTGATGAGGAAGCAATACGAAAACATTTCCAAAATCTTTTCTGTGTTTATGAATTACTGACCGACAGAAAAGATCTTGTTGAGAAGTACTTCACTAAATCTACATTCGAAAAGACAGACTTCTCTAAAATGCTTAATGAGTTTAACCATGTGGAAGTTATATTAAAGGACTCCAATGGACTTGCATCCTTTAACAGAAAGCAAATTAAACTTATCACAGATTTTGCCAATAGAAAGAATTTCTTCACTACCCCTGTTGACGAGAATACTATTGAAAAGTTCTTTAACTGTACATTAAAAAAGACTCTTATAGCCACAAACTTGCGCTATATACTTCAGCTGTTATATTCCCTTTCCCAACAAAAAATGATTCCATATAATTGGGTATCACTTGTAGTAAGAAATAAAATGTTAGCCCCACAGAAAAGTATGATACCATCAACTCGTGGAGCAATCAGTTCACGTCTTACAGAACTAAAGAATACTACTGCTACATTTCCTGAAGAAGAATATGTGAATATAGTAAAACAACTGAAAGAAATGTATTGAAGTGAAACAATGTAAAGCAATTGAAAGAAAAATCCCTGACACTCTCCCTGACATTTTAAACTGACAGGAGACATTCAAATTGCGAAAATAACAATAGGAGTATATTTACCTCAGAATCTATTCAGCTTTTGGGGTACTCCCTATTGTATAACATTAAATCATTAGAAAATGGGAACCAGTAACATTGAAATCAGCATCTTAAAAAAGAGATTAGAACTTTTGGAAATGAAAATTGGAGAACTTAATAGTATTAATCCAGAAATACTCAATGAACGTCTTGCTAAGATTGAGGAAAGATTATATGTGGTTAAAGAAATGTTGACCACTGAAGAAGCTTCAAAGTATTTGGGAATATCACAATCCCAGATATATAAACTCACTATGAATATGCAGATTCCACATTTTAAGCCCAAAGGGAAAACCATCTATTTCAATAGACAAGAACTCCTGAGATGGATGCGTAAGAATCATGTAGTGCCAGCAAAACAAAAAAATGATAAATAGAATATTACAATGAAAAGGAAGAAACATAATAAAACGGAGGTTTATACAGATGCTCAACTGACTGCTTTACTAAAAAAGTCAGAAGTTGTCATAAGTTCCTCAAAAAATGATAATAAAAAAGAACTATATCATGATAAGAAGGAAAAACAGTAATGATAAGGAATGTTCAGTGGAAAGCTCTCTTGAAGTCGGAATGCTCAGCAAGAGTACATTCAACGACCAGGAACTTGACAACTACCTGAGACAAGGAGAAATAAAGGCATGTGAAAAGCCTCCTGTTCCACCACAGATTTTATGGGTTGGAGATTGTACCATAGCAACCTTTGGTAATTTCAGTGCATCTACCGGTAAAGCAAAAAGCAAGAAAACCTTTAATATAACAGCAATGGTTGCAGCAGCTGTAAATAATTCTACAGTACTCAAATACAGGGCCAGTCTTCCTAACGGGAAACGCAAAATTCTTTATTTCGATACAGAACAAAGCAGGTTTCATTGCCACAATGTGATAGAACGCATCTACCGTCTTGCTGGATTAAGCCTGACAAAGGAAGATAAGCGCATCAAGTTCTATGGGTTAAGGGAGTTCACTCCTACTCTACGTATTGCCCTCATAGATTATGCCCTCAGGACATTTGAGGATGTAGGACTGGTCATTATAGACGGCTTGCGAGATCTTATGTATGACATCAACAATGCCAAGGAATCAACAGATGTAATGACTATGCTCATGGCTTGGACAAGTAAGTACAATCTTCACATCCACTGCGTGCTACACCTTAACAAGAATGATAACAACACCAGAGGTCATATTGGAACCGAACTCGAAAACAAGGCAGAAACGGTTCTGATAATCAGTAAAAACAAGCAGGATTCCAATATCAGTGAAGTCAGGCCTATGCACATGCGAGACAAAGAGTTTTCTTCATGGGCTTTTCACATTGACGACAACTCTCTTCCCGTCTTAGATGATGGTTACCATATTACAGTAGTCAAGCCCAAAGATAAGCCCTTGACATCTTTGCCGGATGACTTACATGCCAAGGTACTTCGCACTGTTTTTGATGGTGATAGTCCGCAGAGGTATCTTGAACTGGTAAAAGCAATCAGTCAGGCTTACGCACAAGAAGGCTACAAGCGTGGGGATAATGCAGTCAAGGATATGCTCAAAATCTTTTGTGAGCGTAAACTGATTACCAAAGACAAAGAAGGTTATCATTATCATCCTACACTCCTGCCCCTAAAGTAAGTTTATGAGTTTAAGTTTAACAGGGTATATATATATTAAACTAATATGAATCCCATAACATTATTGACATGCCATGACCATAGATGAAATCAAATCAGTCAGTATTGTACAGTTCCTAGGAACCGAAGGTTTTCAGTATGCTTATATCCATCGAGGTAATTACTGGTATCTATCTCCCTTTAGAGCAGAATCGTCTCCATCTTTCAATGTCAGTCCTACAAAAAACCTATGGAATGACTTTGGGGCCAACTCTGGTGGAAACATCATTAATCTTGTTCAGAAGATGCACCCTTCATGGAATAATCATCAAGTTCTTACTTATCTTGAACAACAGATTAAGAGCCACAACCTCAAATATGCTGAAGATTATGAAGCGATGACCAAAGAACAACAAAGAATAAACCGTTGGAATCAAAGCCAGATAGCAGAAAAGATGAAGGAGAGTAAGAGCATTACTTTCATTGATCGTATTTGCAAGCTCAGTCATCCCAATCTGAAAAGTTATATTTCACAAAGACGTGTTGACTTCGAGGTAGCCCAAGATTTCTGTAAGGAAATACATTATCATATCAACGATAAACATTACTATGCCATAGCCTTTGAAAATATAGATGGTGGTATGGAAATCCGAAACAAGTACTGCAAGCGTAGTATCGGAAAGAAAACAATATCCATCATAAGAACAAATGGTGAGTCACATCCTGAGTGTTGTATATTTGAAGGTTTATTTGACATGCTCACTTATGCGAGTCTAAAAAAATGGATGATGGACATACAGCTTTACATTGAGTGTGAGTGTGATTATATTGTTCTTAATTCAATTAGCAATATCAAAACAGCACTTCCATATCTTCAGAACTATAATGTAATCCACTGCTATCTTGATAATGATGCTGCCGGTGCAGCGACCATGAAGAAAATCAAGGATGAATATTCAGACAAGGTAATTGATGAATCCATCAGATACCGTAATTTTAAGGATCTGAACGATGTTATCAATGGGACAGTAAAGAAGCAACAGACATAATCAATCTATTCTATTGATCTAAGGAGGTTCTCCATGACAAGAGAGCCTCCTTTCCCTCTTACTATAACAAACTATAAAAATTAAGGGATGAAAATAGTAAGATGCTTTACAAATGATAAAAAATAAACCACAATGGTTTATCTGACAGTAATACGAATAATATAATATTAAATCCTATATTAGATGCCTTGGATAATCTGGATTAAAAGAATTATCTATGTATATAAGTTTAATTTTCAAGGTTTTGTATTCATTTCTACACAATCCATATTGGCGGGAATGAAAATCATTCAGTACATTTATATGTGATCAATTTAAAGGTATTATTTACTTTAATAAATTTTTATCTAGATTTTCTCTAAATAGGTAATTATTACTGTATTTTTTATTTTTTGTTCGAGTTCAAACTTTGCTTTTGCTTGTAATACTGCAGCCTTTGTTATATGGCAAATTCTGCACCAGAAAGAAAATTACACCAATAGAATAATTGAGCATTTCATATATCAGAGACCTTATTAAATACGGCGAACGATCGGTAGTAACATCCTTATCGGTTTCTGTCCGATGTGAGCCAGGATTTGTTATCGCAACACACGAATGAAGACTTTTCTGAATATACAGGTATAATATGCTGCATAATTTGTTTTCCTATCATTACACTGCATTCCTTTAGATTTGTTCAGAACAGATACCAACTTCGTATAGTTCGGCAAAATATCATCCATTATTTTCCTTATATCATTTAGAGCTGAGTTGATTTTGAAATCTTCATTTCCCAATACTTTTAGGTCATAGTCTAATTTTATTTATAAGAAACTTATATGTGTTTATTATATTATAGCTCATAAAAAGTTATTTTTGTTTAGATTATAAAGAATCTAATATAACAGAATAAGAACTAATATCGTAAAACACTGAAATTTATTATAACGATGAATAATTACGCATTAGAACAAGCTGAAGAACTTTTTGAACAAGCTCTCGAGTATTTTTTAGGAATCGAAAAAGAAAAAAATATGATACATGCCAAAGAATTATTACAACAATCATCTGAATTAGGTTTAAGTAAATCATCGAATCTTTTAGGTGATTGGTATATAAAAAAAATTATACCAGGGGATAATTATAAAGAAGCATTTAAATTATATACAAGAGGGTGTGAATTCGGAGACATGCGTTCATTTAGTCGGTTGGCAATGTGCTATGAAAAGGGGTATGGAATAAAGAAAGATATACCTAAGGCACTGGAACTATATGAAAAATCAGTGGAATTGGGAAATAAGGATGCCTGTTTCAGTATTGCAAGAATATATGAAAAAGGAGAAAATATAAAAATGGACTTATCTAAAGCAATTTTATGGTATAAGAGAGGATATGAAAAGGGGGATGCCGATTGTGCATGCAATCTGGCTACATGCTATTATAAAGGAAAAGGTATAGAGCAAAATATTGAGAAAGCCAAAGAGATATTCTTGGCTTTCTCGGAATATAATACTCAAAACCAAAGAAACCTTGGCGTAATTTTCTATAAAGGTACACATTCTTGTAAACCAAACGAAGAAGAAGCTATATACTGGTTTACAAAAGCTGCAAATAATGGAGATATAACATCGATGCTTCATCTTGGGAAAATATATAAAAACTTGGATAAAGAAAAAGCCATGGAATGGTATAGGAAAGCTGGAAGTTTGGATCATAAGAAAGCTGCCTATTCATATGCTTTCCACCTTTATCAATATAAGATTGACTGGAATGAATCTTTTAAGTGGATGAAATGTTCAGCAGAAAATAAACATGTACCAGCGCAATTTCTTTTAGGATTATTTTATAAATGTGGAATTGGAACTCCAGTTGCTCATGATAAAGCTTTTTACTGGTTTAATATAGCAGCAGAAAATGGCTACGAACAATCATATAGTCATATTGGAAGATATTATCGTGATGGACGTATCATAAAAATAGACTATGAGAACGCATTATTTTGGTTTGAAAAAGCAATTGCAAGTCAAAATATAAATGTGCGAGGAGAAGCACTTTATGACTATGGAGTAATGTATTTGGATGGATTAGGGGTTAAGAAGAACAAGATAAGAGCTATCGGATATTTATTAGAATCAAAAGAACTTGGCTGTATAAATGCAATTAATAAGCTTAAAGAATTAGATTCAGATATTATATCAAACGAAAATATAAATAATTCCAGAATTATAGAACATGGTAATATTATAGAATATGTGGAAATGAAAGTCAATGATGGCTATGAGAGTGCTAACTGGGTAGAAAATATAGTACCTAAATTAAATATATATATTGAATGTGCTAAACAATATGGGCTAGTCGGAAAGAATTCTGAAGAAAAATGGTTTTGGAAACTAAACAATAAAGATTTTGCACAATGGGTTCTTGATGTTTCAGATGACCTAAAATTATATACAACAAACGAAAGAAACCAACGTAAATATTATCCATATTATTTTGCGAATCTGTTTCTCACAAAAAAAGGAATAAAGTTTAAATCTGAAGACTTACGCCATAATATGTCTGCAATAAATACATCAATTAACGGCAAAGAAGTAAGAAACATAAAACCTTTAATAGCTGTACGAGGTATAGCCCGCAGAGAGATTAAAGCTAAATCATTATAATTTTGTAAAGTTACACGTGTATTTTTCCAATGATTATAGTTCCCTAAATTTGTGCCATGGTAATCAGCGAACCAATCTGATACCAATATAAATCATGAAAAGAGAAAACAAAAAAAAACTAAAAAAAGCAGGCTATATAGCTGGGGGGACTATTCTAGGAGCTGCTGCAGGAATTTTGATTTATGTGTTCGGGCATAAGCCTGATGAGGTAGCAAATCCATGTTTTCGAACACTGCATCGAGCAGATGGAACACCTAAAGTTACTTTCGATAAAGCATGGGAAGCAAACTGGCAGAGTGTAAAACAACTTATATTGCATGGCGAGTTATGTAATTCTTATAAGGCTAACGGAAAATATCTGACAGGTCATAGTAGAAATGCTCTATTCAGAAATATTAATTTTCTAAAATAGATAAAAAGTCCATTAACTTATTAAGTAATAATAGATTAGAGGTATATTTACATATAAAATGAATCTATTTATCAAACTTAATTTATAATATAACATTATGGAATACGCTATAGGAGAAGAATTCTATTCCGAAGAAAACGATAGTTGGTATCGTGTAGTAAGAGGTCGACATAACAGCTGTAAAGGTTGTATTTTTGCAGAGTGGGACGACAATAATGAATGTGAATGCTATAAACCTAGTGATGCAGGTGAATGTTTAGCTGAATATAGGGATGATGGTGAAGAGGCAATCTTTAAAGATGCATAAATTTTAGAAAGGTGTCCAGTCACGTATACAAAGCTTTATGAAAAATAGAGCTATATATACAGATATTCGAATGCAGAGTAAAAAATATGATATATAAAGTTTTATTACTTTGCATTTCAGCTGAATAAGCAGTTTATTATTCAAATAAACATAAATAAGGAATATAGATTGGACATCTTATTTAGTTGTAGAAATCATATTAATTACTTTCGATTAAAAAATACTAAATACATGAATTATAAATTAGGACAATCTTACCTCCTTCCAGTGAAGGAAGTAATAACAGAAAACAAGAGAACATTCTACAAAGTTGAAGCTAATGGGAAAGAGCATAACATCTTGCTGTTTGATTTTCAGAAGGATGATGAAAAGCCTGAAGATATAGCCTGTATTGTAAAGGAGTTACGGGAAGGTGAACCGCTGTTTGTCCAGGATACACAGCCACTTCTCATGAGGTTATATAAAGAAAACGAGGTGTATCCATTTTGGGTAAAGACAGACTGTTCACATCTTCCAAACCCATACTATGAGATTGCAGACTGGCATCACTTCACATTCAAGCTACCAGCAATTGGTTTAGACAAGCTATACTTACATCAAAGGATTGAGTGTCGGGTAAAAGAAATTATATCAGGGAGAATATTCTTTGAACTAATAAAGAGGGAAGCCAGAACTTACAGCCTTCCTTATCTAACTATAGAAGATGTATTGTCTGAAGTTGAGACTGATGGAAAGATGATTGAGTGGTTCAGGAGACAATTCCAAAAAAGTAAGATATTCAGAGAGATAAGGGAGCTTTATGAAACGGGAAATGAAGAGTGGGTAATGATGGCCATAGAGTTGCTCGATAGGAATATGAATACATGGGTGACATCGAGAAAAAACGGGAACAGATATCTCCTCGAAAGGTTCAAAATGGTCTGCATCTATCTATTGGAAGATTCAGATGTCTTACTTTACTGTTCAGATACGGAAAGGAACAGATACCAGAAAATGCTATCAGATGCGGCCCAGCACGCTGATATATTTTTAGAGGCTATAGATACAGTAAAAAGAAACGAGCAGATAAGAAAAACAGACATCCTTCTTACGAAGTTAAACAAGTCGGGGTTCCTTTATGATCCTGACAGAAGATTAAAGGTGTTGATGTGCCTGTTCTCCTTGGATAAGGACCTCATGGAAGCAAAAGTTCTTAACATCTTTGATATAATAATAAAAGGGAATAAGGACAACTGGATGAGAGAACCATTCAGGAGTGCTTTCATATCTATGCTTGAACTCTTCATTAACCAAAGCAGAAACAAAATTGACAGGCTGGCGGCTATAACAACAGAACAAGAACATACTGACCTCAAGAAACTCATAGCTGCACTTGCCATACAGTTGCTTCTGATGAATGAGAAAGACAATATAGACCGTCAACTTATAAGGGCTATGTTCTATAGGTATCTTACCTATGTGAAAGGCAGTAAAAATGATGTACTGTTCGAGAAGGCATTCAGGTGTCTGACAGAAGTGGAGCAGAGTAAACTTGAATTCAACTGGAATGAGATTTCTGACCTGACAATGTTGGCGATAAGAACATCATCCATTCTTCCGCAAACACAAGGTAAATCTACATTCATGCAGTCATTCAACGGAAAGAACTCAAAACTTCAGGTTTATGATGGAAAGATAGAATTACACCCGATTGACACAAGAGGCAAGCAGGTTGCAGTACTGCCGGAACAAATGTTACCCTGGCATAATATCCAGATATATCTTAATGGTAGTATTACACCATTAAAGGAAAAAGAAATATCACTCACAGCCTATCAGAAATTCTGGAAGGAAATAGAGCATGGAGTAATCAACGGAACTGAATATACCATTCCCAAATCCAAAAGAAAGAAAGTAAAGCCGGAAGTTGGTGATGAAATCCTGATCAGGGTAAAGCATCAGGATCTTGAAGACCCGAGCCATTTCATATTTGAGATAGAGGATCCCACCTATTACGGAGAAGGAAAGCTCGCTATCAGGAATATAGTGAGATACAATCTCCTTATTGATGAAAGGGCATTCTGCGATGTTGACAACAGACCATATCTGATAAAAGCAAAGGTACTGAGCGTTGACCAGGATGGAAACCTTAATTTTATCATAACCGACCTTATGAACAATTTCGTAAGGGAAATGACCTCAATCTGTGAAGAGATTGTGTGCCTGGTAACTGATGTAAAGAACTCATTCTGTCTTTGTGTCAGCGAATATGGATATACAGTTCAAGTCCCTATCGCAGAAGACATGACAGATATTGAGACAGGCAACTATATAAGGGTACAGATAGACAATATACGGCCAACAGGAACCATTGAAGGTGTCTTTCTGTTTAAGACAGTTGAAAGCTTCAATGTAAGGGATGCATTTGAAACCCTTATAATGAACTACGCAGACGATAAGGTATATGAGGTAGCTGCACAAGTCAAGGAAGAAGAGGAACAGCAACAGGAGGTTATGATGGACTATGAGTATGTAGCTGAGCTTATCAACATGATCGACCGAATGGCCGTTCTGGACAATGACTATATAAAGACATATAATTATCTGGCTTTCGCAAGATTACTTACCTATCTTGTCAAGGACTCGGATGCAGCTGTATATTACAGTGAACGAATGCGCCTTATACAGATGCTTCAGCATTTCGCAATTAACGGAAGAGTTGAACAAAGAAAGCTTGAAGAGCTTACAAGCAATTACAGCATGATGATAAGCAACTATCCTATGTTGCAGAGCAAGCTTTACGAACTGCAGCTTATGGCTTGTATGGATATACCGGAAAGGAATGACATGGTATGGAAACTTATGTCAGAGAGTAATGACGAGCATCTAGGCCGTTTATGCAAGCTTGTTCTTGGGTACAATTCTCTCAAAGGATTCGGTATGCACAATGAAAGAGAAGCTATAAGAAAGAAGATCAACGAAGAGCTTAACATCCACGTGGACGGAGATGAACCGGAATACTTCGGAGAAGAGAACCAGACAAGAGAGTTCAAGACGACAACTGTTTATCCCGCAGGAAACAGTATGCGTGCTGATGTCAAGGCACAGACTCTTGAACTTATGAAAGTCATATGCGGATTCCTGAATGCTGAAGGTGGTACACTTTACCTTGGTGTAAACAATGAAGGAGTAGCATCGGGACTGGATAATGATATTGAGTTCTTTGGAGGCAAGGACAAACTGGACCTTCATATAAGGAACAATATTGTACAGAAGTTCGGCAATGATGCAAATTCGAGAATCAGAATCAGGACATCAGAGAACAACAACAAGTACGTATATGCCCTGGATATACAGCCAAGTCATAAACCTGTTGAACTTGATGGTATATGCTATCAGAGACAAGGATCCTCTACATGGCCGTTACTGGGTGATGATCTGGAAATGTTTAAGAACAGAAGGGAAGATGAAGTTAAAAGATTACTGGAAAAGGCTGAAATTGAAAAAGATTCACAAGAAGCAGACAATACATCCATAGCTGTAACAGTTGGCGACAATACCGGAAGGAAACCAGTTATAGAAGCCTTGGAAATCAAAGGAAACATTACACCTATAGCCACTTCCGTTTTAAGAGAGAATCCGGTACATTCATGGGAAGACAATTACGGCGCTGATATGGCCTGCTTTATGCACTTCCTGCCAAATGGCGAGTATATGATAACGCAGGATGAATACTGGGAAGATACTGAGTTGTCTCTCTGTATCAAGGAGGAGGACGAATATATTGTATTGGCTTATGACAATGCAAAAATTATCAGGGTTCCTGTATCTCAGATTATAGACAAGAAAGAAAGGGTAAAATATAAAAGGAACAAAAACAAGGTAATATTTGCTTGTCCGGTGAAAAGGTCTGAACTTATTTATACAGAGGTAAAAGGACCAAATGACAATAATTATATGAGGGTTGACGATGTACTAAAAATTAAGGAAGGGAAGATTACCGATGGTGGTGAAAGATTGTCTGTAGTTGAAAATGACGGGCTGGTCAGATGTGAAATATTATCTTCTGAACACAAAGAGCCACTTGATAAGATATATGACCTTAAAACTACACAATTAGGACATATATTAAATAATACATGGTGTGCCAAGGAGTCAGAATATATTCAGAACTTATTGAATATATAAAATAAGGAGATACGGATTTTCAATATAATTTGTAATAATATATTTGCATCCGTACCTCTTCATTTAATTATCTTGTGATGTAAATGTAGTACTTTAAACAATGAAAAATATTAATACATATTAGGTATTGATAGCAATATTAAATTTAGCAGTTATTGCGTAAATATTACGCATAATATTTGCTTATTAGAAATAATGCACTTATTTTCGCGTAAAATAAACGCAATACCTATGGAAGAATTGAAATACCACTATAAATATCCGCATCCGTCTGTTACTACAGATTGCGTGATTTTCGGTTTTGACGGAATAAGTATTAAGGTATTACTTATTCAAAGGGGGCTTGAACCTTATAAAGACGCCTGGGCTCTGCCTGGCGGTTTCCTGAAGATGGATGAAACTGCTGAAGAGTGTGCTAAAAGAGAACTTGAAGAAGAAACCGGTCTGAAGGATATTCCTGTTGAACAGTTCCATACATTTACAGCTGTTGACCGTGATCCGAGAGAAAGGGTGATTACCATTGCCTACTATGCTTTGGTCAGGATGGGTGACGTCAAAGGTGGTGATGATGCCTCTAATGCAAGCTGGTTCGCTTATGATGAAATTCCGAGCCTTGCCTTTGACCATGACAGAATTCTTCGCAAGGCTATTTCTGCCTTGAAAGTCCGCATATGTTTCAAACCTATAGGGTTTGATCTTCTTCCGGACGTATTTACAATGAGTGAATTGCAGAATCTTTATGAAGCAATACTTGAGGTTAAGTTCGACAGACGCAATTTCTATAACAAGATGCTGAAGCTTGGTTTACTTATAGAGGCTGAGAAAAGACCTGATAATACCCCTTCGAGGGTACCAGTGAAGTATCGGTTCAATCCGGAGAAGTATGCCGAGTTAAAACATAAAGGATTTAGATTAGAATTTTAAAAAAAATAATTTTATGGAAAGAAATATATTTGGAGCAATTATAGGAGATATAGTAGGTTCAAGATTTGAAAGACATAATTGTAAATCAACCACATTTGATTTGTTTACCGAAAAAAGTAAGCCTACAGATGATACAATCATGACGTTAGCGGTAGCGGAATGGTTAACAACAGGACTAGATTTAGGTTGCCTTTTATATAAATGGGGAAATGCATATCCCAAAGCTGGTTATGGAAGATTATTTCAGAATTGGTTATCTGAGGGGAAACCTGAAGAACTTAAACCATATAATAGCTATGGAAATGGTTCAGGCATGCGCGTATCACCTTGTGTTTTTTTTGCAAAATCATTAGAAGAAACTTTAGAACTAGCAAAGAAATCTGCAGAGATTACTCACAATCATCCGGAGGGTATTAAAGGTGCACAGGCAATAGCTTCAGCTATATTCTTGTCTAGAGAAGGATGGAAAAAAGATAAAATAAAGACGTTTATTGAAGAGACATTTTGTTATGATCTCAGCAGAACATGTGATGAGATACGGCCAGATTATAATTTTGATGTGTCTTGTCAGGGATCATGCCCAGAAGCCATTATAGCTTTCTTAGATAGCACGGATTATGAGTCTGCAATTAGACTTGCTATTTCACTAGGTGGTGATAGTGATACGATAGCATGTATGACAGGAGGCATAGCAGGAGCCTATTATGGTGTTCCATCAAATATTATAGAAGAAGCTTTACCATACTTGGATAAGAAACAATTAGTAGCAATAGAAAATTTTAAAGAAAAGTGCAAATCAAGATAAGGTATCAATAATAAAAGCTTACAATTGGATTGAAGGGAAAAATAAAAGAAATCATAAGAATGCAAGTTACACAACTATAAGCACTACTCTGGTAACTATCGCTTATAGTGTTAATAATATGTAAATGCATTTATACTCCCTTCAAATCCTAACGAATGAACGTAGTTACATTATACCTATGTATATTAGCTATTAAATAATCTGAGTTATTAATTGGTAAAATAAAATTTTCTTGAGGAATGAATTGTGATATATGTTTTGTAGTTCCAGCTCTGCAGCCAAAGTTAAAAGAGGAGTCCATAGGAACATTAATTCTTGCAAAGAAAGTTATTGTTGAAGGATTTAAAGCTCAAATTGTAAGATATTGGGAGTCAAAAATATCACCTAAAAATGACTATAATTCTTTCAAATACAATATAATTAATTGTATAATATCGAAACAGCCTAAAGTAGTTAGTTTCTATTGTAGATGCGAGGAGTATCATATATGCATAGATCTTGCGAAGGAAATAAAAGAAAAAGATGAAACAATAACAATACTTTTTGGTGGTCCTCAAGCAGAGTTAGTTGCTAAAGAAACAATAAAAAAATTTTCTTGGGTGGACTATGTTTTATGTAGCGAAGGAGAAAATACGATTGTTCCTATATTAAACTTCCTGACTAGAAATAAAGCTGGAAAGATACAAGCGAAAGATATACCAGGTTTAACTTATAGAGATAAAAGAGGTGATGTTTTACAAAATAATTTTCCTGAATTACTTTGCGATCAATATGTCCGTGAATATCAATATTATGATTTAATTGAATCGTCTATTTTAGAAAAGGCCAAAAGTGTACAAATAGATGTCGGTAGGGGGTGCCCATTTGCATGTACATTCTGTAGTACTAAAACCTTTTGGAAAAGGAAATTCCGTTTGAGATCCGTAGACAATATTCTAGACGAAATCGAATATGTAATTAATACATATGGTATTACGGATTTTGATTTTAAGCATGATTTATTTACAGCAAATAAGAGAAGAGTTCTTGAGTTTTGCAGAGCATTACGAAAAAGAAAGCTTTCAATTAGTTGGGGATGTGATTCGCGATTAGATACTATAGATAAAAACTTGATTGATATCATGTGTGAATGTGGGATGAATAGAATATTTTTTGGTGTTGAAACAGGTTCAGAACGCATGCAAAAATTAATCAACAAGAATTTAAAATTAAAATCAGGTGTAGAAGTAATTAGTCATTGTATAACTAAAGGTTTACATGTAACAGCATCTTTTATATATGGATTTCCTGAAGAAACAGAAGAAGATTTAAGCCAGACTCTTAAGATGATTATAGAACTGCACAATAATGGCTGTAATATACTTACAAATATGTGCCACATAATGAATGGAACAGATTTATACAACAGGTATGGAAAGTCCTTAGTCATAACAGAGAATATTTCGTATAACAAGTCGATAATTGCATTTGAAGAGTTGTATGGATTGATTTCTAGCAACAGAGATATTTTCCCTAATTTCTACGACTATCCAACAGAATTAAGAAAATCTATGACATATCTTGATATTTATAGATTTGCTCTATTATATTGTAAAATACACATGCCAGAAGTACACTTGTTCTTGCAAGCGCATAATTATGGGTCTTTAGATATGTATAAAATGTTTTGCAATGCAAATTCAGACATAATCACTGAAGGTGATATACCTTCAAATGGAGACCCGAACAAAATGATAAGTAAAATGAAGCGATTGCCAGATCTGGTTTACAATCAATTAATTAAAAATTTAGTTACTCTAATAAATGGAAAATAAGACTTTAAGAATACTACTTTATCTTGGTAAATTCCCAGGATATGGATTTGATGTAGATGGTGGAAGCATTCTTGCAAAACAACTTATAGATAGTCTTAAGAGCTATAGTAAGTTAGATGTTGTATTTATACGTAAGAATAAAGAGGAATATCATGATGAATTCGTTAACTCAGTAAGGTATGTGGAATATAAATATGCAAAAGAAAATAAATTCTTTCGCCGTCTTAATAATTTAGATACAAACCGGGAAGCAATAGGTGATTTTACTCAGTATGATTGTATTATAACAGCGCATGTAAGTAAATTCTTTGGGCTGCAAGATTTGGGTAATGATTTTTGGGGAAAAACTATCTTATTCCCTATGTTCTGTACTTCATCATATAAGAAAGCAGGAGAAAATGTACCTGAAGAATACACTATGCATGAGAATTATGTTATAAATAAAGTAAACACTATCATAACTCCATCTCATGCAGAAAAGGAACATCTCATTGAAGATTATAAGTGTAATAAGGAAAAGATATACGTGGTAAACAGGGGCATAAACCCACTATTTGAACCTAAGAAACAAGATATGTCTGAAAATATAAAACAGATCATATATGTAGGTTCAATTAAACCGCAAAAAAACACAATAGAGGCATTGAATCTCATTAAGATCTTAAATAAATCTGATGAGGAATACCATCTGAATCTTGTAGGCACAGTGCAAGATGATAACCTTATGAATGAATGCAAGAAGTTCATAGATCAAAATAAATTAGAGAAATACGTCTCCATCTATAATGAATTATCACAAGAACAATTGGCGAAATTATTTCAGAAAATGGATATAAATATATCCGTATCAAATTGGGAGACTTTTGGACGTGGTATATTTGAAGGAATTCAAAGTGGATTACCAACATTTGTTCCGTCAAGACTTACGGTGGTTAAAAACATATGTGATAACAATCCTGGGGTTATGTTCTCAGAAAATGTTGAAGAAATGAGTAGACAAATACAAGAAACCTGCCAGAATAATGATATATATTGTTATAAGAAACAATGTTTACCAATAATTGCAGAACAAGTTTCATATGCGTCTGAAAGAAAGATATTAACCGATATTATTTTAAATACCTGTCAATAATATTTACTGCAATATTATGAATATCCTTTATCGAGAAAGACATCAATTAGCTGTTAATATAGAAAAAATAGAAGACAGACTTCTTTTTTATCAAGATAATATCTATGACAATGTATATTTTCTTGATAATCATGGGGGCTATCTTTATTATCTTAACTGGCAAATTGAAAAAGATCATAATGAGTGTAACAATAAATGTTACATGGAACTTAATGTTTCATATACATCTGTTAAGGAGTGGTTTATGAATAATAGAAATATTTACAGAGTTCCCGTTTTAGAAAATGGAATATTAATTGGAGAATATTATGATTCCGATTATACAGGAAGAAGTCTTTATAAAAAGATAGAAGATAGAGCACTAGAGATTATACCTTTATTCCATAAAGAAATAACTAATTGGATTGAAAAGTTGAATGTTTCATATTTGGAATATAATGGTCTTTTACCATTAAAAAGAGGGTATAGCATACAAAGCAATATAAACTCAGATGCACCAGATTATTCTGTAGACCAATATTTCACAAATGACATGAGAAAAATATTGATGCCAGATACATACAGTAACCATCATACTGAATCTGACATACTTATAAAATTTCTTATTGAGAAATTATGTTCATTTTCAAAGCAACGAAATATTAATTTATATGCAGTAAATGGTATAAAGCGTAAGGAACTTGAGAATCTATCCCATAAGGAACAAGATAACTTAGGAAAAAATATAGAAGAAGTATGTCAAGACTACAGATACCTATGTGAAGTTTTTAAAGATGATGAAAGATCTCTTCAACACGTATATGATAACAGGTATGAAATTGGCAGTTTGTCAAAAGTTATAAACAATGGAATCCATAATATTTTAGTTGATGTATATTCTGAAGATTTCAATGTAGTAAATGGAATGCGCCTAACTGTTGGAACACCTGAAAAGGCTTCTCAAAACGTACATATATTCGGTCCTTGTATAGTTCATGGCTTATGTGTTACTGACGATAAAACAATAGCAAGTCTGTTGCAAAAGACAATAAAAGAAAATGGATATAAAAACGTATCTGTTCACAACCACGGATTAGCATATGGAAAAGATCTACTAAATGATATACTTGCAATGGTATCAACGCCATTAGATGATGGAGATATAATAATATGGATATGTGGTTGGAATAAAGATGAGTTACAAATATTACGTGATAACAACTTTTATATTATTGATGGAAAAACTATGTTTAAAGACATTCATAACTGGTTCTTGGACAATCCTTTTCATTGTAATTCGAAAGCCAATGATTTGCTGTCTCAGGAAATCTATAAGTCTATATATAACAAACTGACCATAAGTCATAAAAAAACATCTTCTAGCACAAGTTGTAGAGAATATTATTCATTTCCATTGAGATATAATCCCGATGAAATGATTAATTCAAAGGAACTTGATTCATATATAAATTATATATCACACTATAAGGTGGACAAAAACATTGTAGGTGCTATTGTCATGAATGCCAATCCTTTCACGAATGGACATAGATATCTGATTGAGAAGGCTTTGGAAGAAGTTGAGTATCTTTATGTATTTGTCGTAGAAAGTAATAGATGTTCTTCTTACGACTATATGGAACGAGAATGGATGGTAAGAAAATCAACAGAGGATTTAAAAAATGTATGTATTCTTTCCGGAGGAAGTATATTTACATCAGAACTTAGTTTCCCAGAATATTTCAACAGGTCTGCGAGTAAAACCGAGATTAATCCTACGTTGAATAATAAGATATTTGGCATGAGAATAGCTCCTGCTCTTAATATTACACATCGGTATTTTGGAGAGGAAACCATTGACAATGTAACAAAAGCCTTAAATGAGGCGGCATCTTCTGAATTGCCCAATTATGGTATTCAGGTACATATTGTTGAACGATTGAAAATTGGGCAAGAACCTATTTCTGCGAAGAATGTAAGAAAATACATTAATTATGGAAATAAAGAGGAACTAAGAAAGCTAGTACCTAATTGTGTTCTTGAAAAAATTATTATATCATAAAAATGAATATATCAGAATTGCAATTATTAAGAAAAGGTGCATGGTCCACTACATATCGAGATGATGATACTTGCATTAAAATGTATAATTTCTTTGAACCAGAGGCTATAAGAAGAGAGATTCAAGCTTCACAAATAGCAAGAAGTTTCAATATCAATACACCATACTTGATTGATCATTACATATCAGAAGGATGCTCTTATTGCAGGTTTAAGTATATAGATATGATAACCTTTTCTGTAAAGGAAATAGAAAAAAACATATTTCTTCAGAAGGCTATACTTGAACTTTTAAAACAGATATCATCGGTTAGCTGGACACCATCAGATAGATACTGGTATGAACATATTCTTATTGAATTTGCGCATGAGTTTAATTACATAACACTTGGTGAAGCCAAGAATAGATATAATTCATTTTTGGAGAGTCTAAATTTATCTGAATTTGTTCATGGTGATTTTACTGTTGAAAACATGGGGCTCAAAAATCATGAAATTGTTATTTATGACTTTCAGCATGGTTCATTTGGACCGAAAGGATGGGATAAGGCATATTTTGCAGCTACACATACCAAAGATTGTATGGAATGGCTTGGACTGAATTCAACTGAAATAAAAATGGCTGAAATTATTGCTGCTGTTAGATGGGGAAGAGCTGTTAAGAAGAATCTTAGTACAACAAAAAAAAGAGAGAATATTTATAAATCATGGAAACACGAATGGTAATATGTAAGGAAATAATTTTTTTAGTCCATTCTCTAGAAATTGGTTTTGGTGGCATGGAAAGTCATCAGAACGCTTTCATAAGATACTTTATCGTGAAACAGGAATTACCTATAATATGCAAGTATGTTGTAGAAAATAAAGGTAATAATTATAAGGTATCTATATGGGATGGGAAATGTTTTTGTGTTATTTACGCCACTAAAGATATAGAGGATATAATGAATTTCTTTAAAGTAAAGCAAGGAAGTGATAGAGATTATATATTCGTATTAAATGATAGTTGGTGGATTGAATATATATACTCAATACGCAATACATTTAAAGAAAACATAATAGCTGTAAGGTTAGGTGGAAATGACATAGAATTAGCACCTTGGAATATTGGTGGCCTAAATTATAGTGAACGAAGACTAAAATGGAAAGATGCAACCAATCAAGTCAATTATGTTATAGCTAATAGTAACTATTCTTATTCATTATTAACTAGATTAGGAACAGATAAAACAAGGATAGTAAAAATACGAGGTGGTGTAGACGATACTTACAGAAACTTATTTTTATCACAAAAGAGTTTATGCAGGCAATGGATAATAGATAAACATAATATCGAGAATCCGATTATTCTGGCTTTTGCATCTCGATTTGTGCCATTCAAAGGCATCATTCAAGCTCTCGAAGCTATAAAGAATTCATATATAGCTAAAGTAGTTCATATATTGTTAATAGGAGATGGTTGCTTAGCAGATGAGATAAAATCATATTGCATGTCAAATTTTTCACATAACCAATATAGTATTGTTGGTGTATTAAGCAATGAAGAAACATTAAAATACTTGGCTGCTTCAGATTATCTTGTTAATGCCTCTATAGAATATATAGCTCAAAGTGGTGATGGAAATTACATTCACACAGAAACAATGGGACGAAGTATGATAGAAGCAATATCAGTCGGTACAAAGATTCTAGCTACAGATGTTGGTGGAACGTCTGAGTTATTTGAAGAAAACAGCTTCATTGGGATTCTTACAAAACCACAAAGAAGTAATTTAATAGATATGTTTAATGAAGCATACAAAAAATTACACAAAGAAGTTGAAGTAAAGAAGGATTATGGATGGAATTCTGTTTTTACAGAATATATGTCCCTATTTAAATAAAAATTTTAATCTGAATAAAATGGAAATAATTAAGATAGAACGAAATACAATTATTTGCGAATATTTAAATCAGATAAGAGATAAATACGAGCAGTTAGACAGACATCGTTTCAAATCAAATATTGAACGGATAGGTATATTATTGGCATATGAAGCTAGTAAGCATCTGGATTATAGAATGCACGAGGTGGAAACACAATATTGTACAGCAAAGAATGAAACAGCTTTAGATGATTATCCAGTCCTTTACACAATAGTTAGAGCTGGTCAGGCTATGACCAATGGTGTATTAAGCATTTTTGATAAATCAGATTGCGGTTATTTCTGTGCGGCTCATGTGCATACACCTAGTAAATTCTTATCATTATTGAAGGCTCCGTTGATAGAGAATAAAAATCTAATCATAGTTGATCCGATTATTGCAACAGGAGAAAGTATGAAAGCAGCTATAGAATCAATAATAGATAATAATGGTACGCCTAAGAGAATAATAATACTTAGTATAATATCTACGCCAATGGCCATTGAATTATTGAAAGATATTTTACCTTCCAATGCTATCCTGATAACTTGCGCAATTGATGAATTTAACCCAAAAGTCAGAGGAACACGACCTGGTGTAGGTGATTTCGGAGATTTATTATATGGATTTCAAAATAAACAGATGAAACAATGAAAATAAATAGTATTTATGGAGGCATGCATACAGCAGCTAATAATGTGCCAGACGGAGAAAATGTAAAGTTACTTCTTCGTCATTCAATTCGTCATGAGAAGCCTGAAACAGACAGTCCTGACGGACTGTTACTAACTAACGAGGGTATTGAAATGTCTAAATATTTTGGGCAGGGTTTAACATATAAAATAGGATGCATGTGCTCAAGCAATTACAAACGTTGCATTCAGACATTAAATGGAATAGCTGAAGGTAAGGGATTAAAGTCAAATGATATTAAGATAAGTGAGGAATATCTTTCCTCAGTGTATTGTTATGATAAGGAAATTAGTAATAAAGAATTACGTGAGCGTAATGGCATTAAAAATACTGTATTTCCTTTATGCAATCACGAAATTATTTCTGGGTTCAATACCATAGATGAAACTACAAAAAAAATTCTGGATTTTATTTTTCAAAATGGTAACCAACCTAACACTTTAGATATATTCTGTACACATGACATAAATATAGCAATACTTTGTGCTGCTATATTTGGAGTTGGAAATAGAGAAGAATTTAAAAAGGATTGGCCAATGATGCTTGAAGGAGTTTTTATGTGGGGAACAAGAGACAATTTTAATTGTGCATATAGAAACAAATTAATAAGAGTACAAGATTTTTAAAATAAGATTTATATGCACAACAAGGATAAGATTTTTATTCATGAGTCTTTATGGTCAAAGACATATAAAATTGGGAATTATATAGAGAAGGAATACAAGCAACCAGTAGAACATGCTGTAAAGAGAGAAATAAATAATTCATTATTGGCACATGAAAATTCTATTTTGACTCCCTATTGTTATGGATATAGAGTTGAAAAAGGAGTAATTGTATCAAAGTTTGATTACTGGGAAATGGATAAAGTATGTTTAGAATCAAAATTAAAAGAAGCTGTACAACTTACAGAAAAACTCCAAACATTGCCATTTTCATCAAATGATACTTATTGGGATAGACATATCGTACCTGAACAGATAAATGCGCTGGCTTATCTTGATTTTGATACAACCAATCTTAAACAATTATTAGTAACTTTACCGAAATCAAATTTTATACATGGTGATCTAGCCTATACCAATATTGGTCTATATGAAAATCAGATTGCTGTATTTGATTTTCAGCATGCATGTTTTGGGCCACATAATTGGGATCTGGCTTATTTAATAGCATCTTGTATGGAGAAAACGCAACTAAATATTCAACTTCCTGAAGATATTGAAAAAATGATAAAACTTGTATCAGCCATACGTGTTGGAAGAGCAATAAGGAAAGGAAGTTCTGAATTAAATACAAGATTACGTATCTTTAATTCATGGAATGAATAAATGATAATAATGTTATAATACGTAAGCAGAAATAATTATTAATCATCAAAATACTATTTATATGAAGCGTATTAATTATATTATTGGAGATGCGACTAAGCCCTCAACAAACTTACCTGGGGTTCATGTTATTGCTCATTGCTGTAATGATATTGGAGAATTTGGAGCTGGTTTTGTTGTACCTCTAGCAAAACAATATCCAGGTGTAAAACAAGAATATAGGTCGTATATCAAAAGAACAGAAAACCCTTTAGGAACTGTTTTCATGTTTAAGACAGAATGTAAAAATTTGTGGATAGCAAATATTATAGGTCAACATAATTTAGTTCCAATAAATGGTGAGCCACCAGTAAGGTATAATGCTTTAAAACAAGGCTTTATTGAAACTGTTATGTTCTTTAAAACTGAACATATTCATTTCCATATGCCAAGATTAGGCTGCGGCTTAGCTGGTGGTGAATGGAGTAAAGTAGAAATCATTCTTAATGAAATATTATTACTAAATAATGTTGAGTCAATAACAGTCTATGATTTAGTAGAAAAATAAAAATGAACAGCAGGGAAAGAGCTTATTCTCTCATTCCCTGACTGATCTTTCTCAAAAACCCAAAACTGGCATAAGGAACTTCAAAACTTTATCAACCACAACCTGATTTACATCCATAAGGTCATCACCCCAGGATTCAGGGAAATCAATGATGGATTTTCCATTGTTCAGGACTGCATTCCTGATGGCTTTCTTTACATTCGGGAAAGATGGCTCTATCTGGAAGTGCAGGCAATGGCGTACAGCCATTGTAAGAGTTTCCTCGTCTATGAAGAAACGGATGGTCACATTCATGTGAATTTGGTTTTTCTGTTCATATTTTTTTACTTTTTGTCTGGAGTTTTGACAACCTGGAGTAGAAGAATGACGGAACATTCTTTCCTTCGGAAACAAGCCTTTTAATTTCATCCTGGATTTCATTTATACCGTCACGGATGTCATTAAGGTCAGTACAGTTTGAAGCTATTGTATAAGGGGATAGTTCTGTTTTCATGTCAATGTGATTTATAGGGTTAAACTTTATATCTGTAGTTCTTGTAGGATGTCTTGCGTATATCCACAGCATCATATACTTCGTCCGTATGTTCTGATGGCATTATAAAGCCGTTACATTCAAGAATATGACAGACTGTATATCTGGCGGCAATCCTGTTGTCCAAGATGATAAACTCTACTTTCCTGAAAAACCCTTTGAAGGTCTTGCCGTTTGCATCTGTGATTATTACAAGCTCTCCCTTCAGGTGGTCAAGTTCTGCAGCTCTCTTCTGTGCATTCTTAAGCAATATATTGGCGCTTTTCAAGCCTTGCTGAATAATTGTTTCCGGTTTCATATGATAACAAATTAAAGTGTTGTATAATTGGGTTTATTATACCCTATCCTTTATACCTTGATACAAAGGATAGGGAAAATGAGTCAGTCAATGTCATAGCCTATCATGGTATTGTCATTGATAAGCAAATAATAATAGCCGTTCTCGGTATTTCGGTATTCCTTCATAAAGCCTGCTACCATGTCACCGTCCTCACGGGGTTCACACCAGAGTGTGCCGTCATAGCCACAAAAGTCAAACCTGTAGCTTGAATACTTCTCCTTCTTTTTGAAGGCATCTTTGAAACATTCCATCACCATGCAGCCGCAATACTTTTCAATGGTGCTCAGTCTGATACATTTTCCGTCAATGGTGGTTCCTGTCGTGATATGGTTTTCAAACAGTGATTTCTCCGGATCTGCGTCTGCAATCTGTCTTAGCCAGGCATTGGTGTGTGTAGCCAGTCTCGCCTGCTTCTTGTATTTCAAGACCTCTTTCATGACGGTTTCCTTTTCATCCTTTCCGGTCGGATAATAGACATCCTGGATGGATGCCCAGTCATAGAACCTATACCCTCTCCTTTTCTTTCTCTCTGCGATTATACCTATCACTCCTTCCTGACGATTTATAAAAAGCCTTCTGCGCTTACCGTTGATTTTTACGTACAGTGAAGATGGGTTGTTGGGGTTACGGAGATATGCTTCTGCCGGATGTATCGTTGTTGTGTTCATATCGGTAAATTTTGATGATTAATACTATTTTGATTCTGTGACAAAATCAGATTAAGAGAAAACCATATCTTCGGCAAACCTCTCTATCCAGTCAACGATATGGTTCATGTTGTATTCAGAAGTGATAATAGCTTCCGTTTCGCTTATCTGAGTGAACCTTGAAGATTCATATCCGTCTATGAACTCCTTTAAGCTCTCAACACCGAACATTTCCTTTTCTTCCTCGAATTCCTTGTCTATTTCAGCAAGCGGTTTATTAAATTTAATACGCAAAGTTTCATAGTTCTTTTCCATAATACATTCATTTAGAGTTATTGATAATGGTAATATTTCCGTACACTTTTCTGAATGCTTCTGATACATCATCAAAGTATCTGTTACCATACTCACAGGTAAGTTCCTTTGTCCAAAAGTCAAAGCTGAAAGATTCAGTACAGTCTATCGTTACACTAACATAGTCCTCCATACCGCTCTGGCACACAATGGTATGCCGTTGTACCTTAAACTGTCTGTTCAGGCTCATGTATCTTGCGGTCAGCTTTTTGACCATCATTTCAATCCACTTCATAATGTATGTCATTTAATTGTTTTGCTACTTTTTCTTGAAAAAGTAGTCACAACCTTTTTTAAAAGGTTGTGCTACTCGGCTCACTTAGATTCTGCCTTCATCTGCATAACTGTAATAAGAATCATTACAGATGATAACATGGTCAAGCATTCGAATATTGGGTGTCTTTGCTGCCGTTGCTGCCGACTGTGTCAGCTTATCATCTTCTATACTCGGTTTGGTGTTTCCGCTCGGATGATTGTGTGAAAGGATAAATGAGGTTGCCTCACAAAGAATAGCCTCTTTAAGCAGTACCCTTATATCAATCAGGCATGTATTCAGTCCACCGGAAGAAATGCGTATTCTCTTGATAACTCTTGCAGACGAGTTCATGAAGATAACCCAACACTCTTCTGTCTTGTTATCTCCCATAACGGGGTGCATATAGTCGAAAATATCTGTACTCTGTCTGATAACCGGTCTTTGGTTCTTATGAGAGTTGCAGCGTTTGTAAAGCTCCACACCTGCCATGACGAGATTGCGCTTGCCTGGTGTCATTTTCGCCAGAACATCCTCAAAGATGCATTCTTCACCATATACCACTTCCTTTTCCTGTACCTTGTTTACCATAACTGCACTGTTAGTAAGAATGTACACAAGTTCTGAACTGTCCATCAGTCTGTAGTCGCCGTTCACTTCAAATCCTTTTCTCATATCCGTATGCTTTAGAGTGTTAAAACTTGAATTATTCTTCAGCTAGATTTAGACCTTTTTTTAAAACCTTTGTCTTGGTTTGGTCTTTTGTCCGCTGACTTTTTTTTTAGATTGAGAATCATTCCCCATCTGAGTTTGAGCCTTTTTTTTACGGCTTATCGAGGTACGGGAGGGTGGAATTAGAAAAGTTTTGAACGAAAAAAATGTTGGGGAAGTCGCAGACAACATCGTTATTTTTTTTCTGGGCAAAGGCTGTAAGCCGGAACTCTTTCATTTCCACAACACCCATATACCTTTGCCGTATAAAAAGAAAGGCTCTTAGATGGGGTGACACTAATAAATGAGGAAGCGGACAGCAGAAAAGACCAATGAAAGACAATCTAAAAAGAAGTTATACCGATTAAAAGATATAGGACAAAAGAACAAGGTTCACTGCAATGAGAATAGACCTTGAACATACAGGTTCAATATAAATTTACATTTGAAAGAGGATGCTTATAGTTACTTTTGTACAGAATGTTGGTGAGAGACAAAGAAGAGGGCGAAATTGTATAGCATTGATAAACCGAGCATTAGGATTATAAGACAACAATAAGGGGCATCCTTAGCGATACTTTTGTACAAAATATTGGAGGTACTAGGAAGAATAATGTTTGATGGAATAACAGGGTAGGAAAATAAAGGCAATTGAGCAGAAAGAAGACTACTTGGTTTCACTCCTACTCTATTCATATCTTATATTTAATAGTATGATTTTTGGCGAAATATCATACTTCTAAACAAATGTATGTTAAACTGAGGTCCAAATCGGCATATTTTTATCGAAATACCATAAAACTCATTTCCTTTGTCATGTCACAGGAGCAAATTAGTTTTCAGTTTTGTCTTCTGAGTATGGAACTTTTTTTTAATAACACATTAAAATCAGATTGAGAATGCCAGGATTTGTAATATTCGTATTGGTCCTCACCTTTGCGTATGTGGTTTACTTTTCAGTAATGATTACCTTTGACCTTCATAGTAAGAAAGACGAAAAGAAAACGGATGAAGAGACCATTGATGTCAGCAGCATGGATAATGAAGAAGTGCCGGTTTCCGTGGAAGAACATAATGATGGTCCTGAAGGTAGTGACATGACATACACAGAGCAAGTAACAGATGACGGACTTCGGGTAGTCATTCCAACAGGCAATAAGCAGACCAACAGTCCCCCTCCTGAAGAGGAAGAGTCTAAATCCACTCAACAGACTACTACAACTGCAGAGCTCAATAAGGAAAATGAAGAGAACATGGAAGAAATAGAGCCAGCTCCTCAATACAGTTTTTATCCTGATGAGTTCATGCAGAATCTCAACGACAAACACAACAAAAGAAAAATAGAGAAAAGGAATGCAATCGATAAACTGTAAAATCAAACAACTGTTTTTTATTGCCTGTTTCGGCTTCATGTTCCTCCAGCCTCAGTCGGCATTTGCTAAATGCGGTGGTGTTGACTACAGCTGGGGTGCTGACGCATTGAGTAATGCCCATGATTTTACGGTCACAATGATGCTCTATGTCGTATATCTTCTTTATGCTATTGCATCCATAGTAGCAATTATAGGAGCTTTACAAATCTACATCAAAATGAATACCGGTGAAGGAGATGTGACCAAATCAATAATGATGCTGGTTGGAGCTTGCCTGTTTATGATTGGAGCAACTATCATTTTCCCTGCATTCTTTGGCTATAATATTGTATAAAAGTAAAAAATAAATAACCAAGCAAGTAAGGATAACGTGTCTAATTTTTTAACTGTAAAACAACAAAAAAATGAAGAAAATCAAGAATTTAACCAAAAGGATTTTCAATGCTAAACGTATTGGAACATTGGCCATGTTGCTCTTTTGCGGAGTAGCTGCCACTTATGCTCAGAATGCTGCAGGAGACTACACTGCCGGAACAAATGCACTGACTACAGTTACGGAAGAAATTGCAAAGTATGTTCCATACGTAGTGAAGCTTTGTTATGCCATAGCCGGTGTCGTTGCCGTTGTGGGTGCCATAAGCGTTTACATTGCAATGAACAATGAGGAGCAGGACGTCAAGAAGAAGATCATGATGGTTGTTGGTGCATGTATCTTCCTTGTAGCTGCTGCACAGGCTCTGCCTTTGTTTTTTGGTATCTAACTATTATCCAAGTAATATGGATTCATCATGACAAAGGAATCGGGCAATCATCAATACGTCAGCTATCCCATGTTTAAGGGGCTTCAAAAACCCCTTGAATTTATGGGATTCCAAGGCAGGTATATCACCTGGGCTGCAGCAACTGTAGGTGGAGGTATTCTCAGCTTTATCATAGTGTATTGCATCCTCGGATTTATTGCCGGACTCATCGTCCTTGCTGCAACTCTATGCACCGGTGCTGCACTTATCTTTTTCAAACAAAGGAAAGGATTACACACCAAGAAAGAGGAACATGGCGTATTCATCTATGCCAATGCACATAAGATGTAATCGGACAATATGATAAATGAGCAAGAGAGTTGGATTTTGAATAGTGTGTGGTTAGGCTCACCCTCCCGTTAGGATGAGCCTAACATAGTTTATACGACAACTCTCAGATTGTGAACGTAACTGATAAGTAATCGAATAATAAATTCAAAGAACAATGATTCTATACGTCATCTTAACTTTTGTGGCAATCCTTATTGGTATGGCTATCTCAGTCATGGCTTTCGGTACTGGAGGGAAACGCAAGAAAATCTTCCAGAATATCTACTTCTCTTTGGAAGAGGTCAACGGTATCGGGGTGCTTTACACCAAGACCGGTGAATACTCGGCCATTCTGAAGATGGAAAACCCGGTACAGAAATATTCGGCAGACATTGACAGTTACTACGAGTTCAATCATCTCTTCACTGCCCTTGCACAGACTTTAGGTGATGGATATGCCATCCACAAACAAGATGTATTCATCCGCAAGAAGTTTCATGACGATAGTAATGATAATCATGAATTTCTGTCGGAATCATATTTCAACTATTTCACAGGTCGTACCTATACCGACTGTCAGAGCTACATGATTATTACTCAGGAAAACAAGAAGAGCAATCTTTTTTCATTTGACAGCAAGAAATGGCGTGATTTCATGGTAAAGATACGCAAGGTCAAAGACCAGTTGAGAGACTCCGGTGTGGATGCCCAATTTCTTGATGGCAATAAAGCCCGTGATTACGTAGACCGCTATTTCTCAATGAACTTCACGGACAAAAATTTGTCGATGAACAATTTCAAGGTAGATGACGAAGCTATTACCATGGGTGATAGAAGATGCAAGATATATAGTCTCGTGGATGTGGACTGCATCAACATCCCCTCTCTGGTACGTCCGTTTACAAACATTGAGGTGAACAATGTTTCCATGCCAGTAGACATGGTATCATTGTTAGACAGCATACCGTCAGCTGAGGTGGTCGTGTATAACCAGATGCTCTTCATTCCCAACCAGAAAAAAGAGCTTTCTCTGCTTGAAAAGAAAAAAAACCGCCATGCAAGTATGCCCAATCCAAGCAACCAGATTGCCGTGGAGGACATTAAAAATGTACAGGATGTTATCGCAAGAGAAAACAAACAGTTGGTATATACCCATTTCAATCTTATCGTTGGAGTACCCATCGATACGGATATTCAGCGATGTACCAATCATCTGGAGAATCTCTTCAGCAAGTTGGGAATCCACATCAGCAAGCAATCGTACAATCAGTTGGAGCTTTTTGTCAATTCATTCCCCGGCAATTGCTATTCTACCAATCCCGAATACGACCGCTTCCTGACCCTTAGTGATGCAGCAACTTGCCTTATGTACAAGGAAAGGATTCAGCATAGCGAAGAAACACCGCTGAAAATATACTACACCGACAGACAGGGAGTGCCTGTTGCCATAGACATCAGTGGTAAGGAAGGTAAGAACAAGATTACAGATAACTCCAACTTCTTCTGTCTTGGTCCTTCGGGCAGTGGCAAAAGTTTCCACATGAACAGCGTGGTACGTCAGATGTGGGAGCAGAACACTGATGTTGTAATGGTTGATACAGGTAATTCATACGAGGGACTTTGCGAGTATGTAGGTGGCAAGTATATCAGTTATACCGAGGAGCATCCTATCACGATGAACCCTTTTGCTATCAAACATGAAGAGCTGAACATCGAGAAAATCGGTTTCTTGAAGAATCTGATTATGCTTATCTGGAAAGGCACCCAGGGAGTAGTTACCAAGACGGAAGACCGGCTTATTGAGCAAGTCATCAAAGAATACTTTGACGAGTATTTTGTGAACCGTCGTATTGAGAATCTCTCGTTTAACACCTTCTATGAATACAGTATTGTCCGCATTCCACAAATCATTGAAGAAAATAAACTTTCCGGCATTGACTTGGCAGCCTACAACTATCTATTGAAGGACTTCTACAAGGGTGGAAGCCATGAGGTGACGCTGAATGAGAACCTGGACACCAAACTGTTTGATGAGACCTTCATCGTGTTTGAAATCGACTCCATTAAGGATGACCCTCTTCTATTCCCTCTTGTTACGCTTATCATCATGGATGTATTCATCCAGAAGATGAGAATCAAGAAGAACCGTAAGGTACTGGTTATCGAAGAGGCATGGAAGGCTATCGCCTCTCCCATGATGGCCGAATATATCAAGTATCTCTACAAGACTGCCCGAAAGTTCTGGGCTTCTGTCGGTGTTGTAACGCAGGAAATACAGGATATTGTAGGAAGTCCTATTGTCAAGGAAGCTATCATCAATAACTCAGACGTGGTAATGCTGCTCGACCAGAGCAAATTCCGTGAGCGATTTGATGAGATTAAAGCCACGCTCGGTTTGACGGACGTTGATTGTAAGAAGATTTTCACTATCAACCGTCTGGAGAATAAGGAAGGACGAAGTTTCTTCCGTGAGGTCTTTATCCGACGTGGAAGTGTCGGGGCCGTATTTGGAGTTGAAGAGCCACGTGAATGCTACATGACTTACACTACAGAGCGAGCTGAAAAGGAAGCCTTGAAACTCTATAAAAGAGAGTTGAAGTGTGACCATCAGCATGCCATAGAAGCCTATTGCCGGGATTGGAGTCTTTCAGGAATAACCAAGTCTTTGGCCTTTGCACAAAAGGTGAACCAGGCTCAACATGTTCTTAATCTCAAAACAAAAACAGAAATGTAAGATTTGAAAATGAAACGCTATCTGATAATACAACTTCTATTTCTCTGTGCTATAGTGCCTGCTATGGCACAGTATTACAGTGTAAATTATGATACTCGCACTGTAGCGGAAATGTCGGCGGCTTTCGGTACAGAAGCTGCTACTGAGGCGTATTATGCTCAACAGATAGCCAAGATCAGGGAACATTATCAGGCAGCGGAAGTGGCTGCTGCAGGAATCTTCAGTTCCAAGTTCCTCGATCGCAGAGCTCTCACAAATCTGGGACTTTGGACCAGTGCAACAGAGAACTACTATTACCGCCGTATATACAATATGGTGTCTGCCAAAATTATGCCCAAAATATGGACTGTTGCCGGCATGATACTTAAAAGTCCTCATAACGCCCTCTATTGGGGTAGCTATCTCTATAAGATCTGTGATGAGGTAAAGACTTTGTGTTATCAGTTTGAGTCTATTGTTACCAATAGTACTTTGTCATTCAAGGACATCGTATTTCTTGAAATCAACCAGGAACTTGCAGCAATTCTGAAATTGTCAGAACTGGGCAATGTGGATTGGAATGTTCTGCTTGAAAGCTTCTCAAATATCGGGACAAACTTCACAAAGGAAAACCTGAAGCAAGACACAGATAACCTCTATGCGATGGGCGTTAGCCTTGCTTCAGCTGGAGCCGGCAATGCTGTAAGTTCCATTCTTGGGAACAGTTCCTTTAACGGTACCATCATGGAGAAGACAAGCAGTGTCATTGAGATAGCCGAGAATGTGTACGACTTATACGGCAATCTTTCCAAGAATGCCGGAAATACCTTATTACAGTTTATCGGTGGTGAGGAGGGCATCGCCAATCTCTTCTCTTTGTCGAATTACAACACAACGGCATGGATTACAGACTATGCCAATGAAGCATTCGGCCAGTACTACACACAAAGGTGGTATATCTACCGTGTAGATGCTGGCACCATTAAACTTTGCGACTATTATCCTCCCGAAGACAATAACTCAATTATCAATGGTGATCACTGGTACAGAATCAGCACTACAGATGAAAACTTTTATCCATCATCTACCCAACGAGAAGCTGCACTGCAGAACTCCGAGAATCATGCAGGATACAGCCGTTCACAGATAGCCAATCTGAACAAAGCCAATGATGGTTATACCTACAGCATCTCATACTACATGCTCGCATATAAGATTACTTCTTCAAAAAAAGGATTATATGCAAAAGCATACGCTTACGAGATTTATGCTACCAAAAGCTGGAATCGTAAGGAAGTAGCCTATGAAGACATATTTGATTCATACACTATGGACCTGAATACCTTTAAGGCCGGGATGAACGCACGTCTGTCTGAACTTAACGATAATGAAGAAGGCTATACCTATTATCTGGGAAGTGACCCAAAGAAATACTACCAGACTACCAATGCCCAGAAAATTTCAGGATGTGAGACAGCAACCATCAGCGTAACCTGTCATGGTGGCGCCAAATTAGGAGAAGGTTCAACACAATACAAATGTTCTGATTGTGGAAGCAGTGTAAACAACCATACCAAGCAATGTTCTATGGCAACAAGTGTTTCCGAAGGAAGTATCAATATATCTGAAATAGACTCCAAAATAACGGAGTTGAAACGAAATATTGTCTCAGTACAATCAGAAATAACAGCACTGGAGGCAGAAAACGCAGAGCTCCTGAAAAAAATCCAGACAGCAAGCGTTGAGGATGCTGCAATATACAGACAGTCCTACAATGAGAACAAGGACAGAATATCAAGCCTAAAAGCCGAGATGAGCTCGTATGAGACAGAACTGTCACAGTATGAACAGGCAAAGCAGGAAGCTATCGACGGTGAGAATGCTGCCACGGATGACTACTACCGCATACCGGCTATCATGCAGGATTGTAAAACAGCCTATAATCTGTCGTGGAACGGTTCAGGTGCATGGGAAGGCAATACATTCGTTCGTACAGCCTCCATGCCCAACATCAACGGTACCATAACCTTTAAGGCAACCATATCCATAGCCCGGAAACCAAAGTATTTCCTTTGGATTAAGATACACCGTGCTATCGTACAAATTTCATGGACGCTTACTACTGAGTACAGTGACACACAGGTTGTTGAAGTTATCAATCTCGATCCGTCCAAATCGGATGCGGAAAAAGCCAACGAGGTCAATTCAAAATTATCAGAAGTGGCCAGAGAATTTCCGGATTGCACTCCTTCTGTGGAATATGCCAAAAGCAGTCCTACAGAAACAGATGATACCGGTGATACCTATCATCTGCTCTGGTCAAGTGACAGACTTGAAATAGCCCGTCAGATTGACACGAGACTAACCAATATCTATGCCGACCTTGTGTCATTGGAAAAGATGATGCACTACAAACATTCCATCATAGATATGCTGAAAAGCGTAGTCCCGTATATCAACGATGACAGTGGCAAAAGATTGACACTCATTGAACAATGTAGAAAACGATGGTTGCGTCAGGCAGCCTCCAGTGCCCACTCAGATACATATAATGGTAAATACGATGAAGATGAAAGCGACCAGGAATAAAATATTGCCGATTATTGTTTGCCTTTTGGTATTGTTCCCGTTCACTGCCAAGGCTCAATATGGTTTTGATGTAGCTTCCATAGAAGCCTATATCAACGACCATAAACAACAACGAAGTCTGCTGCTTGTTCGATCCACACTGGAAGCGAGCAACAAACTTCTACATGAGTACAGCAGTGATGCCAATATCGGCTTCAGGGACATCAATAAGGAACTTGACAGATACACACGTGCGTTTGACGTTATTGACATTCTGTATCAGTCTCTTAGAACTAGTCTCAATATCTACAACACCTACGAAAACATCAGTGACCGTGTGGGTGATTATAAAAACATGCTTGAAGACTTCAGAAAGAAGTGTCTGGACAGAGGAAACATTGTAAGCACAGATACCTTGATAATCACAGTCAATGCCGGGGCCTTGGCAAAGATTGCCGAAGAAGGAGACAATCTGTATCGTTCGGTCAGTGATTTAATCCTGTATGCTACCGGTGCGGCAGCCTGTTCTACAGCGGATCTCTATCTCATTCTGATGAACATAAACAACTCACTTGACAATATCAGGACGCATCTGAACAGGGCATACTTTGAGACCTGGAGATACATTCAGGTACGCATCGGATATTGGAAAAGACAGGTTTATCGTGCAAAGACCAAGGAAGAGATTATTAATGATGCTTTTGGCCGGTGGAAAGTTGCGGGCTATTTAGGCTATTAAATAACAATTTAAAACTCAACAGATATGGTACATTCTATCAGTTATCGGACAACATTATGTTTATGTGCAATGCTGCTTTGTTTCAAAGCAGCTGCCCAGTCTTATGTGACATACAACCACGATGCTACAAAGATGAATCAGATTACAGTTCAGGAAATAGGTGTTGGCGGACTAACCCCTGCTTTCTACTACACCCTCTTTCATAACAGCTACCAGAAATCGGCAGCAAGTAAAAACAAGCTGAGCTTTAGGACACTGGCTGGTGTAGAATCATACCAACAGGTAGATTTAGCTGACAGCATTCAAGCGTCACTGACTCAGCGGGCAGAAATTGAAGCTCTCAATATTGCCGATAGACAGATTGATATTGCCTGGCTTGCAGAAGGCAGCAAAGTGAATAACAAGCTATCAGACTTTGAAAAGAATATCAACCGCATCATCAGTTCTGGAGGTACGGTAAATGATAAAACGCGATGGAACGAATACTACAATATGTTCAGGACAGCCATTAAAGAAACCCAGGACGCTTATATGCCAAACGCCCAAAGGAAAAGACAATACCTTGCGATATATGCTGATATAGAGCATCAGAATGAAATTCTCATAGCGTATCTGATTCAGTTAAGCAACAGGAACAAGACAGCTTCCTTGTTGGCCGCCCGCTTGAACAGACGAACTGATGTTGCTTCTCATGCAACCGAAGCATTTAGCCGTTGGCGAGAAGCCGGGCAACTAAATTCAGAAGGGCACAATTAACAGAGAATTATAACATAAAAGGAAACTAAAATCATGGCAGATTCAAATATACTCTCAGATTTCGGTATCAATATTCTTGAAGAAGAGATTGATGACGTGATTTTCCAGACAAACGAGTTCCTTACAGATGCCACATTCACAGGTTCACAAGGACCATTCTGGTGGATTCTCCAAATGTGCATGGCTCTCGCTGCTCTGTTCTCTATTGTAGTGGCAGGAAATATAGCCTATAAGATGATGGTGAAGCACGAGCCTCTGGACGTTATGAAACTGTTCCGGCCATTAGCTATATCCGTTATTCTATGCTGGTGGTATCCACCTGCAGATACGGGTATAACTAACAGCGGAAGCAGTTGGTGCTTCCTTGACTTTCTTTCTTACATTCCTAACTGTATCGGTTCATATACTCATGACCTTTATCAGGCAGAATCCTTACAGATAGAAGATAAATTTGAGGAAGTCCAAGAACTCATTTATGTCAGGGACACTCTCTATACATCCTTGCAAGCTCAGGCTGACGTAGCACATTCAGGAACGTCCGATCCGAATCTTATTGAGTCCACGATGGAACAGACCGGTGTTGAAGAAGTGACCAACATGGAAAAGGACGCATCCAGACTATGGTTTACTTCACTCACAGCTGGTGCAGTGGTCGGACTAGATAAAATCATTATGCTCATCGCTCTGATAGTTTATCGCATCGGTTGGTGGGCAACTAACCAATACACAATGATATTGCGCTATAAATAAGTATTTTACAATTAAATATACGGCAACAAGTAACAAAAAGGCAACAGTAACAAATTTTATTTGTATATTGCCACAAATGGTATGAGTGCATACAAAGATACGATAAAAAAGCGGAATTTCGTGCGACGTTAATATGAAAACTGAACACCAGAAGACGCCATGTGGGCTGTTCAAACATTTGAAAGAAGGGAATAGTGCTGACTGATACAGGCGATAAACTGTAAACTCAAATGGTTTGCCAGAAAACAAGCAGCCAGTTGCCGACTGGCAACTGGCTGCTTGTCAAACCGAATACGACCCGTACCGGAACCGGTGGCTGTGTAAGTTCCCTAACTGTCGTTATTCCACCGTAACGGATTTGGCTAAATTACGGGGCTGGTCTACATTCCTGCTTTTATATATGGCTATATGATATGCCAGGAGCTGGAGAGGTATGGAAGCGACGATGGGAGAAAGGCATTCCGGTGTCTGGGGAATCTCAAGGCAGACATTCGCCATCTCTGTCATAGCTATATTACCTTTGTTTACGATTGCTATGACAGAACCTCCACGGGATTTTACCTGTTGCACGTTGCTCACGATTTTCTCATACAGGGAATCATTGGGAGCGATAATCACGGTAGGCATTTCCGAATCGATTAATGCGATCGGGCCATGTTTCATTTCCGCTGCCGGATAACCTTCCGCATGGATATAGGAAATCTCTTTCAGTTTCAATGCGCCTTCAAGTGCGGTTGGGTAATTGTATCCCCTCCCCAAATACAGGAAATTGCGGGCAAAGGTGTACGTCCTGGCCACTTCCTTAATTTTCGTATCCAATTCCAGCACTCCTTTGAGAATATCGGGCAGGGCTTTCAAATGTCTTGCGATGTCAATAACCTTTTCCTGGCTGACAGTTCCGCGTATCTGGCCCATACATAGTGCAAGCAGGGTGAGTACAGTCACCTGACCGGTAAACGCCTTGGTGGACGCCACTCCGATTTCCGGACCGACATGGATATATGTCCCCGAATCCGTATTCCGGGGTATGGAGGCGCCGACGACATTGCAAATACCATAAACGAAGGCCCCTTTACTTCTGGCAAGCTCGATGGCGGCCAATGTGTCCGCGGTTTCACCGGACTGCGATACGGCTATCACAATGTCCTTGTCCGTAATATACGGGAACCCGTACCTGAACTCCGAGGCGTATTCCACCTCCACCGGGATATGGCACATCTCTTGGATGACACGTTTCCCGATCAGCGCGGCGTGCCATGAGGTGCCGCAAGCCACGAAAATGATGCGGTTGGCATGGATGAACCTCTCCTTGTTCTCAATGACGCCGGACAGCACCACACGCTTGCAGTCATCCGTGATGCGTCCACGGATGCAGTCGCGTAACGTGTCGGGCTGCTCGAATATCTCTTTCAGCATGAACGTGTCGTATCCGCCTTTCTCCAGCTGACTGACGCTCATCTTCAAGGTCTGTATATTGAGTTGTGACGGTTGGTCATCGGTCAAGGATAATATTTCCGGCTGCTCATTCCTGCGGATAACAGCCATTTCGTTGTCTTTCAGATAAATCACCTTGTCCGTATATCCCACGATAGGCGTGGCATCCGAGGCGATGAACGTTTCCCCGTCACCGATCCCGATAACCAGAGGGCTGCTTTTCCGGACGGCAATAAGGGTGTCAGGATTGTCCTTCTCCACGACAGCGATGGCGTAAGCCCCTTCCACCTGCTTCAAGGCTTCCTCGACAGCTTCTGATAATTTGCAGGAGTTTGTAGCCTGTATGTAGTCTATAAGTTGTACGAGCACTTCCGTGTCCGTCTCGCTGCAAAAGGTGTATCCATGTTCCGTCAAGGCTTTCTTTAATATCGCATAGTTCTCGATTGTACCGTTATGAACGATGGCCAGACGGCCACTTCGGGAGACATGCGGGTGGGCATTCACGTTATTGGGCTCGCCATGTGTCGCCCAACGGGTATGGGCGATACCCAGCCCTCCGGTGGTATCTTGATCCGCGGCTACGGATTCCATGTTATTCACTTTGCCTGTCGATTTATAGACATTCATGGTGCCGTCATTTTTTACCAAGGCGACACCGGCACTGTCATATCCTCTGTATTCCAGGCGGTGTAGTCCTTGTGTCAGCACATCATAGGCATTTCGATAACCTATATAACCTACTATTCCACACATATATGTATTCAGGTTTAGTTAAAAATTCTTTTATGTGTATATCACTATGATTTAGTGAAATCTGTATTGGCGAGAAAGACACTACTTTACCGTTTCCAACGTTTCATATAGCACAACTGCCTTTATCAGAGGCAGGTTCTCCTTGCAGAACCACGGGAAATCGATACATCTGAAATCGACACGGCTCTCCTCCAGCAGATTGAAAAAACGGATGTCGTTTATCATCTCTTTAACGGAAACGAACAGGAGAGGAATCCTTTTCCTTTTACAAAAGAACAACGCCTTTTGCAGTTCCGCGTACACGATGGCTCGTTCATCCTTGTCGGTGGAGTCATTCTTCTGGTCAAAGAAAGACAACCGGACTTTTAATGAACCATGACGTTGTAGGTATTCCGCCAGCAGTTTCCGTGCTTCGGAAGAGGTCTCATCGCCATATAATATTATATCACTGTATTGTCTCATATCGGGCATTTGTTCCGGTTGTACGCTTCTTCTTTCCAAAGGCAATCCCGCATATTCTTTTAACAGATGCTGTTTCGTGACCTTCCGGGGATTCTCAACGGAGTAGAATGCAAATCTGAATATAAACTGATTCCCTTTCTTCTGCACGGATTCTTGTTCCAAGAAAAAAGAATTCAGACGTATCCTGTTTTCTTGAAGGATATGTCTGGGAATATCTTCCTGATAGGTATCGGTCGTGTATTCAAGGACGGTCTTTTTCATAAAAAATCAATGAACATATTGACCAACTATAATAGCTATATGATGATTCCCGTTACATAAGAAAGTCTGGATGAATCCAGACTATTTATTCGTTGTTTCTTGAGACACATCGGCAATTCGTTTTTTTAATTCATCAACTTTTCTTTTACATTCCTCAAGTTCCCTATTAAATTCCTCCCGCCATTCGTCATGTATAAATTCATGATATTCATATTTGAGAGGTGACAAAATTAGAAATACCAGAATCAAGCAAATAATCATTCCCAGGAAATAAATAATCCCATCATAATTATATGTAATCTCCGTATTTATTACTTGTTTTGTAGGATCAGATAATTCCAATTCAATTGTATTACCATGATGATTAATATTAGTAATTTGCTCCACATTATTTCTATAAGAAATATGTTTCTCTACTAAAGGCCCTTTCCCAATAGATGCCACAAAATTAAAGGCAGCCAAAGAAAGTAAAACAATCAAAGTCCATTTAATGGCGTTCTTAAAAAAGTTATTCGCATTCTTCATAAATTAAATATTTGATTTTACTTGTATATACGCACGCATTGAAGTGACAATCATTACATTTTTTAATTATACAGGTTCAGTTATCGACTTTTCTTCAAGAATCAACTGTATGAAGATTCCGATGAACATCGCAAAAAAAGTAAATTGAAGCAACATATCTCTAAATATGAGAATATTAAACTTGTCTTCTTTGAGAATCTCGTGTCTGTCTTTATCCATAGGTGCCAACTCTTTAAGCACTTGCTGATATACATGATGATTGTCCAAACATCTGAGAAGTTCGCAACATGCAGAATTGTAGAAAGAAGAATCCTCTTGGCATGATTGACAGCCTTGTGCTCTTAATTTATCGTACAAAACGCAAACAGAATCAACCCTACTCTTGGTCGTGGAACCATCAAACAGTTTTTCTTGCATTTTTGCCATATCGGGGACATGACTGTTATGCACAAATTCTTTTAACAGAACAAGGGTGAACCCATAATCAATTTCAGCTATAGTCTTTCCTGTTTTATCCATCACATCAAACATTGGATATCTATCCTTTTCTGTTTGTGTATGTAATGTATCTACACCTTCTATATCTTTCCACGTTCGGCCAATCACCGGTACAATCGAATCATTATATTTATTCAGTGTCCCGTAAAATATATCATTGACAATCCGTGGTTGCCTGTTTTCCGGAATCTTAAAATCTGGAACTTTGGTAAAAACGTTGTTTATATAAAACTCATCGATATAGTCACTTCGTTCCAAGTATTTTCCACCAAAGAAGTTTATGACAAGTATCCCGACAATGAATGCATAGGAAAATGCGACTGAAATGAGTATCGTAGTCCTATATACTTTCTTGCAGAAAGATATATACGGATTGATTTTACCGATTTCATAGTTTACAAAAACGACCAGTATGACCAGCAAGGTACATGACACCCATTTCTGGTGTATGATATCAAAGAATCCTTTGAATATGTCTTCCCCAATGGCTAATGTGAACCACGCGGCAACAATAGACGCAAACAAACGGGGCATAAGGATGTTAATACAACTGACAGATCTGATATGCCATCGTCTGTAATTTATAAAGCCTAACACCCATAGGAACAAGATACCTGATACGATAATCAACGAGGGGGTCACTTGATCCGAAAATATTTTTTTATCGAAAGACGGCAGGAGGAATATGGAACAGAGACTAAGTACAAATGACACGATAATGACATTCATCCATTTATACCATCGCCCGTACCATATTTTTAGAGTTCCGCTGAAGCTGTATTTTTTAAGATACCAGTTGGATGCGGCCTTTGCCGATGTCGTTACAATTCCGGTTATTTCATCTTTTGTAGATTTATACTTGTTCGATAACAGTTTGTGAGAGGGAACAATGATTTTGGAAACATACTCATTACAACATTCCATATAATCGTTTTCCACTCTACCGCAACCCCTGCATGTCACCTCGGATTTAGATATATAAACAGAATCTATCTCAGACTCGACATCGGAAAACCATTGCGAGTCGTTAAAACAACGGTCTGCCTTGGCGCTGGTAATCGTTTCCACCCACCGTTGTTCCGCCTTGGCATAATATTCGGCGTAAAAAAGTTTTTTCTGGGGTATGTCCCACGGAGCCCTAAGAGTTCCCTTATATAATACCTGCTGATATCTTTGATAGTAATATTCCGCTTTATTGGCTATTGCATTGAATAAAAAGTTTTTATGCAGTTTGATATAAATGTCGTCATAAAGGACGGTATTTTCGAACACATCGGAATGTTCCAGATCATACAAAAAATCAAGGAATAATTTTCTTACAAAATGGTGATTGAACGGTTCTTTTTTGTCAGTGCCTTTTCCACATGATCGCTTTTCTCCTTTATTGAATATGTTCAACGACGAATAACATACCAATCCGGTTGGTTTTGACACGCATTCTTGAATGACTTCATAAATGGGGTTATTCGAGAGATTTAAGGGAAAAACCGTATCGTATATTCGGTTTATCGCCTCCGTCAAATTATCCTTGACATCCAAATCTGAAGAAAGTGACAGGGATAAAATGAGACTATCCTGATGAGCCACTTGGCTTTCCCCCAATTCCTTGACATAGTGAAGGTAGAAGGAAACCCCCTCGGGTGTAAATTGGAGGTATATTGGATACTGAGGCGTATCATGTATCTCCTTACACCAGTTGTTCCTGTTCAGATTCTGAACCTCATGATAATTGAATACAGCTATACCATGAGAGATATCAGAAGCGTCTAAATCCAACGCGAAGAAACGGCCGTAATTCATTACCTGTTCCTTAACTGTATGATATAATCTTCAATCTTGTCAGACAACAAGCGGACTTTTCGGAACGGACAATTATTAACGGTCTGAACCTTCTGTTCCGCCTCTTTAAGCCGATCACGGACAAATACATATTCCTCCCACATTTCTGGCCATTGCCGGACTGTACCAAATGCGACAAGATAAATAAGTTGTTGCATGTGCTCCCAGAATGCGTTGCTATAACATTTTATATCAGGGAACAAGGAATAAACCAATAGAGACCCCCGTTTATGTAACCAATCCAAATCAGAATCCTCATCGTAGACATCATGTTTCATGATATCATATTTATTTCGGAGGTTCAGGAGGGTATTAAAATATTTGGAAGCTCTATACTTTACTTTCTTGAAATCATCGTCAAATATGTTGTTTAAAAAATCAACAAGTGTATGTCCACTCATACCTGATTCTTTTCCAAGACTCATTTCATTATACCGCTTTTCCATTAGGCGATATAAATAATATAAAAAAAGATACGGAGTATTTGTAGGACATGCACCACGGGCGATATGCCAATACTGAGTATCTCTTATCAATCCTAACTCTTCTAAACGTTCTGATATAGCCGTGACAAACGATGATATATGCATGAAATAGTACTTACTATATTGTCTCAAGCCAGGATGTTGATCATATTCATTACTATTAGTTGGCCCCTTCTCTGCTGTTTTTTTAATTTTACACAACAATTCATAGCTATATTCCCGCCTCTTTTTATTGTTATCGGAGATAGGCCCCAATAAATAGTCCAATAGGACTATATCAAATTTTGCAAATTGCAGGATTTTAATTGCGCTTTCTATATCCCGAACACAGAAAATAGAGATATTGGATTTTCTATTGTCTATATTTGTAGTATGCCATTGGCAATCAAGATTTTTTAGATGAATAATTCTCTCAAGAGTCAACTGGGAAGGACAACACCAAACAACACTCTGTTGAGATGCTAACTTAATATCATTTATAATGATATTCAATTTCCCTGTCCGGCATAATTCTTTTTCTTGACGTTCCACAGGCCAATCTATGTTCGTTCGTGTTTTTTCTTTTAATTCATTATTTACATAATCATCGATTAGAAGAATGCGCCATTTATTATTTTTAATGATTTGGCGTAATGAAATTCCCCCTATTTCGGTATCTAGTAAAGCTAATGTTTTATCATGCATCCTTTTCTCAGAATGGAACAAGAAAGGAGAAACGAATTTTCCATGAGCTTTTTTATTGATGTAAGCTTGTGACACCAGACGCGAATTCAGATCTGCGTATTCTTGACTAACATCTAAATCATATAGATTGCACTTATAATTACGGACTATAGCTTTTATCGCATCTTTAAAAGAATTAATAGTATCCTCCTCTGTATTAACAACAACAACTTTGTTCCATATACTATTATCCATTATTTGAAAATAACGTGGACAATGGGCAAATTGTTTTCTGATATCATCATCAAAAATATCAATTGGGATTATATGTATAATAGGTATCATATTATCCGAATCTGACATTTTAAGCTCATTTTGAGCAAACCTATCTTCACGATTATCATTACTGGTAGTATCCTCATTTTCATGATCATCAAAGACAGCCATGTCATGATACACCACTTTTATTTTATATTGCGTCACGGTCGGATTTGATGGGAGAGGTTTTGCTTTAAGCATCAATGATATTATACCCTTCTGCTCCTCAGCGTTGTTTACATACCAATCTTTACAATCCTCGCAGTAGTAAAGTGTTAATACCGATACCTTATTACTCATAATGACAAAAGATTGAGATAATATTTTTTCATTGTATCAATTCGCTCAAATACAGATAGATCTTGAAATGTTTCTAAAGGTGGTAGGGAAAATAATGTTTCAATATTATACAACTCCTTGTAAATACAAAGAATATTTTCTGAGAAAGAATCTGTCATTAGTAAATTAATAATTTTACAAGCTTTTTGTTTTTGCTTTTCTACATGAAAAAGACGTATTACACGGTCATAAACGTCTTTAACTATATCTGATTCTTTTTTATGGACTTCCTCCGTTAATGTTAATAGTCCTGCAATCGGATCAGTAATAGGTTCATGATAAAATCCTGCCAGATAAACGCTAGGATCTGTTGTGCTTAAAATATTAAAAGCCCCCCTCTTATTCAGATCCGAACTTCCATGCATTATCAAATAGAGTCTACATTGATCGTCTTTTTTAAAAGTATGCTCTAATGCCATTCTCCATCTTTCTTTGTATTGTGGATTATGGGCTGCGAAATTATCCGGTAAACAACTGGTTGCGTATATCTCAATATCATTACCTTTATTCTCATCTTGACCCAGTTTATATACAGTCATATAATCTTCCTTATTTTGGAATGGCCAATGCTCATTCTTACATAAAGCAGCAACTTGTTTCATATCATTCTCGCCCAGAGAAAAAAAACGATCATAGCACTCTTTTGAGATATCTCCATTACAGCCTATTAATGGGGAAAAATCCTTTAATAAATATGAGGCTAGGTTATATCCGGATTCTTTATAACGATTAAAAATTTGTTCTCCCCAAAACGAAACTAAATCGGGATAATTTTCTGGAACAGAAATCTTAATACTTCGTTTTTCCGAAAAAAGGTATTCGTCTCCTATGTATTGAGTGGTGAATACAATAACAGTCTTATTCATAACGGGCAGAGTCTAACAGTTGTATCAATGAATATTTACAATCCAACACAGCATGTTCTATTGCTGCATATTGAATAAATGGTAACCGCTGTGGCATATCCATATAAGATGGTTTAGATCTTCCAGAATGTATATACATTTGTGGAAGGAAAATCTCGTGATTTTGTATACATGATGTTACATCCAGTGGAGTTTCCGAAAATGTATTATAGAATGTTTTTGTAAATTCAAGTTTGGCCTGTACGTCATCCTTTATCTTAAACTCATCATAGATTTTGTCTAATATTCCTTGATGAATACTTATGTATCCAAAATGTGTATTTGGATCTTGTTTCTCTATAACAATTGATGTTTCTCTCTGAATAATTTGCCCGATTTTAATACATCTTCCAAATACCATTTGTTCTTTATAGGTATATCCACCATAACCGTATATATCAAATATCTTATCATCTATCTTCAAAATATTAAAAGTGTCAACTCCTTTTAAATGGTAAATTATACTATTATAATCGGAATCTAAGTAATCACTTCTGTCTGTTTTGTGAGAGCTTTTTGTGACATCATTTTTATCTGCTATGATTATCGGAGGGTAGAAATGCTCTTTGATATTTGTCTCTTCTAGTCTAAAAATGCGGGTAAAAAGACGCTCGTCAAAAACTGCGACAGATTCTTTTATCGCATGTAGCTGTTTAAATAACCATGATTCATCTATTTTCTCATTTCTGATTAGTCTATCAGTAGAGTTATTACCTGTAATACCTTCAACAAATACACATTCTTGCGGATATGATTTTATAAATGGGAAAAATTCTTCTTTCGTGTCAAAATGCTTTTTGAAGAGGTATTTTAAATCATTTTTGCGTATTCCATTGGTTATTTTTACATTTTCTATCAAACTCTCGTTCCTATATCTATTGAAGACTTTATCATCACTTATGGTTATAATATCTTCATCTTCAAATTTCGCCAAATATCGATACAATTGTCTTTCAACATTGATATAATAATCAGAAGTAACTTTCTGCGTCGTTAAATAACGAATAATATTATCTCCTAATACATTTGAATAATATAATCGGTTAGAACTTATCGAACGAAGTTCGTTGAAACGACTATACCCATCTTCTGCTTCATCTTCAACATCGAATAATATGAACTCAAAGTTTTTATTTGTTGCTGGACATGCATATTCATCGAATGTATAGACATTCCATGTTGCTGATGTCAATGATTCTTTGTTGATTTTTTCTATTTCATTTTTACGACTGGAAATGACTGCTATTTTTTTAGGACGTAATACGCAGAACGTGTATCGAAGATGATTCTCGATTTTATCGGCTAACAATATCGGAGCTTTTCCTAAGTGAGAGCTGCTCGAACTGAACAGTTCTTTACTCGGGGCATCTTCTAAAGAACGAAGCCAAGCTGCTGAAATCCGCATCTCTTTTATCCCCTTATTGCTATTTACCATTTTGCCAGCGTCATCAACATATCTTTCCACGATGGCTTCTTGAATTTTCTCAAGCGTATCATCTTGAATTTCAAGATTGTCAGTGATAGTAATAATGTATAAGTTATCGATATCTTCAGAGTTGCGATAATATTTATCATACAAAGACTTAAACTTGTTTAAACGATTCAAAGGGTTCGGACTCTCGCTTTCTCTTGATTCGATAAAATCCTGTTTGCAATATATATCAATTGATAACTCCAGGTCTTTTCCACATTTACGCCAATTCCCATGTTTGGCCGCATTACGAATAATATTTTCGATAATAGAGAATATTGCCTGGCGACCTACAACTCCGCCGGGAAGACTAAACTCATATTTACGCATATCTTCAAGGGACTGTTGTGCATCTGAACGCTCATCATCGCTTTTATACAATCTTAGGTCAGTGACTGACTGCCCGTTAAAATTTCGAAAACGAAGGATTATATCGTGAAGGGTATGCTGTTTTTCTGTTGGACTTGTTAATCGTCCCAGTCCTTCCGATCTTGCTATATTCCCTAATAAAATATTATCCGTTTCCAAATCTGAACGATCTAAATGTCTTTTATAGCGTAAATCAGGATTAAGTTCATCGTATATGCTATCTTTAAAGTTTACTTCTGAATAATATGGAATATAGTCTGTGGCGATAGTAGCAATAAAATCTTGACGTTCCTGCAAGTAAGACACAAATTTCCCCAAACCGACAAGAAAAGGAAGAGCCACATTTTCTAATTGTTCACAAGCTTTTTTAGTATAATCATCAGAGCTTATATGATTTATATGTTTACATTCTGTTGTGCAGAAAAGTTTGGTATTATTGACTAAATTAGCTAAAACGTTATCCACGATTATATTATGCACAGAATTAAGGTGCTGTTTTAGGTATGCCATGACATGGCTACCTAGGTTATGACTCATGTTTCGCGACATGATAGCTGATTTTGCCGTTTTGGTAGCAGATTTAAGTGCTTTTTTCTTTTCTTCAGTGATTGCCTCAACCGTTAGTTTTGTCAGCATTCCTGATAAATAAATTGAAATCAAATTTTCATCGGATATATTCATTTCACTATATGTAGTAAGAAATGCTGCTCCATTATAATTCTTATCACATATTGAGGGCCTAATTATATAAAAAAAGATATGGTTCTTTTGTCTATCATATTCTTTCAAGATAATATTAGCAGCTTTAAAATAACCTGACATGGTTGTAATAAATGTTGTCCTTTCATTATCTATATTAAGTTTAGATAGAGCATCTTCAAAAGCAGATTTGAGTTGCTCTAGATTCGCATAATCTACAAAAAAACGAATAGGAGTTTCATTATTTCTTTTAATGAGAACCTCATAACCTGCATCATTCCTCTTCTCTAGTTTGATATACATAACAGTAATTTTATTTTCTGTCATGTATTCTATAAATTTGAACGAGGAATCTTTATTTAGTTTATTTTGACTAATTTCTAAAACAGGCTCTATATCAGGCTTTAAAAAGATGTACTTTTCATTATAAATTCTTTCCCCAAGGCGAAAATCGGGGCAATCACCAAGACTAGCAATGCCTCCATATAAAAATTGGTCTTGTAGCAATTGTTGGATAATTTTAAACAACTGCTCTTTTTGCCCCAATAGTTGTTCTATTAGGCTTGAACTATAAGTATTCATTTTAGCCTCTATTTTATAAGATCAATACATTCTTTCAATTGTAGATTGTATTTTATCTCGGAATCAACAACCCTGGTCGGACCAAATAGTCCGTCGAATTGAACTTTCATTAAAGAATCGCATTTTAATAACTCAGGATTACCATTTATTTTCTCATATAACGTAAGAATTAAGTCTGTATTATTATAGGCGTCAAGAGCTAATTCGCTAGGTTTTTGATGATGCTTTTTATAATATTCATCTCTTATGAGATCAACTTTATCTGTTTGAATTACAGATATGTAATACACATTGTTTAATATATCCTTGCTTAACACAGATAGGGTTGATGCACTGGTTATATTGGGTTCGCTTAATATAATACCGTCATATCCAGATTCGCGAATTTGTTTTATCAGCCTGCCAAGACTTTCTTGTTGTCCAATCACAAAAAGTACATTGTTGTTGGATAAACCTGCCTTTAGAATTATATTTCTATATGATAAATCTGATTCATCATATCCTATCGTTTTACACTCCGATAACCCTGAAGCTTTTGTTGCCTGCAGAGTCGCATCCAAATAACCCTGGCCAAATTCGTTATTACAATAAAATATAATTAAATCCTTCCCCGAAAATTTAGTTGTCATATCTTTTATTACAGCTTCTCCAATTTGTTTTGGAGAGATTGACCCCCTTATAACATACTTGGGGTTATTTGTCAAAAGACTATTGGCTCCAGAAAATGCTAAATGTATGATTTTATGCTCTTCCAATATGGGTAACATACCTAATGAAACGGTACTCATGGCACTAATAACAATGTTTGCATTATCAGTACTAGTTATCTTTCTTGCGATGTTTATCGCTTCTTTTGTTTGTCCCTTTGAATCATGACACTCCACTTTTATAGGATAACCATTTATTCCTCCAGCCGCATTCCATTTGTCTACGCATAAATTTATAGCATTAATGGTAGCTTCGCTAGCAGCTGCACCATTTCCCGTTAAAGGAAATACTAAATCCAGATGTATATTTTCATTATTCCCGGATTGACAAGAATTGAATCCTATCAAACATACTGCGCATAACACAATAATGGATAAAACTTTTTTCATGACTATTATTTTTTAAACATTAAACATTCTATTTCGTTGATATTCGGATTTGTAATGGTATGTGCGATCCGTCCTTGCTCTAACAGTATGCACCGGTCAGATAATGTAATTGCTTTATTGATGTTTTGTTCGATAAGCAATATACTGATATTCATTTTATCACGAACGCAGCCCAGTATCCTGTACATATCATCAACCGCCCCGGGAGAAAGTCCCGCACTCGGTTCGTCCAGTATCAACAATCGGGGTTTGACGGCCAGAGCCATTGCCAAGGCAAGTTGTTGGCGTTGTCCCCCGCTTAACTTATCCGCCATCTTTGAACCCAAATCATTTCCGGAATCCTGAAATAAGGGTATGATAGATTCAAGCAGAGTGATATAAGATTTATCGTTTTGTCTTCGGAATGCCAGTTGAAGGTTCTCCTGGACTGAAAGGCTTTTGAACACCTGCCCGCCCTGTAGCATAAAGGCCATACCAATACGCGCCAAATCATGCGTAGCAAACCCTGCAACGGATCTGCCCTCAAAAAGAATATCCCCATCACGATATGGCAGCATGTTCATGACGGCTTTACCGAGAGTCGATTTTCCTGAACCGTTCAATCCGATTATACTGACTGTCTCTCCGTTGACAAGTTCCAGGCTGACATCCTGCAAGATATTAATCAAAGGGACATACCCTCCGGATAAATTCCTAATCTCCAATATGTATTTCATAATCCTAAATAACTACTCCTTACATCCTTGTCATCAAGTACATCTTCGGTCGTGCCGACTTTTTCTATCTTCCCGTTATCAAGGTAAGCGCAAAAGTCGGCAATATCCCGGACAAAGTGCATGTTGTGTTCTATCATCAAGACTGTCAGGCCATTTTCCGTCACCATCTTGCGGATAATTCCTTTGATTGTCTCTATATAAACAGGATTGACCCCGGAAGTGGGTTCGTCCAATAACAGCAACTTGTTGTTCCCCATCAATAGGCGGGCTATGGCAATGAGCCGCTGTTCCCCATAAGATAATTCCGAGGCTTTATTGTCAAGCATCGCCAAATATTTGTTATCCTTTCCAAATATCTGTTCCAGAATTTCAATTGCTTGCTCTTCCTTTTGCCGTTCTGTTCTCCGGTGTTGTCCTTGTCGGAAAAAAGCGGTCAAAGGATTCTCCCCATCCCTGTTAACCGATGCTATTTTCATGTTCTCCATCAGACTCAGGTTGTCTATCAATTGCCTGCCTTGGAACAACCGGCCAATTCCAAGTCGGGAAATCTTGTGTGGAGCCATACCTTTTAGATTCAGGTTGTCGAACAATATTTCTCCTTTGAAGTCATCCGTGAAACCTGATATAACATTGAACAACGTCGTTTTTCCGGTTCCGTTTCCTCCGACAAGAGCTGTTACTGTCTCCCGTCTGACATCAAGATTTACTCCGTTCAGCAAGTTAAACGTTTCCCCTCGTGAATCCGTAAAACTGAGTTGTATATTCTTAAGTTTCAGTATCATTATCTTACTATATTTTCTCCGGATATACCTTGCGGCCGGAAGTACATGACCAGCACCAGCGCCAATCCATAAATAATCTGACGCATATTGGCCGCCACCGTATCCGGCATCCCGACAAAACGCAGGATTTCCGGTAATAGGATTACAAATAAAGCCCCTGTGACCGGTCCTTTCACGTTACCCGTTCCACCTATAAACAAGGCACTGACAATAAAGATACTTTCGTCCAAGGTAAAACTCGTGGGATCGATATAACTTACATAGGAGGCGTATATCAACCCGGCAAGTCCTGTCAGTGATGCTGAAAGGAAAAAAGCCCATGATTTGATCCGGGCAGTATCCCGTCCCAATGCCTTGACGGACAACTCGTCATCCCGTATCGCTTTTAATATTCGACCGTAGGGGGAATATTTCAGCTTCCGGAATAAACAGATGACAACAAAAGAAATGATTGTAGTCACTGTAAAATAAGCCCATATATTGCCGGATATATCCCAGAACCCCAGCAGTTTTATTCCTGGAATACCCGGAATGCCATAAGGACCACGGGTGATATCGGTCCAGTTATACAATACTGTGTACACGATCATCTGAAACCCTAACGTGGCGAGAATGAAATAATCGCCCTTTAACCTGACAGATGCGAAAGATACCGTGTAACTGAACAGCCCCGTAAGGATCATGACAATAAGTATGACCCCGATAAAAGGCAAGTCAAACTGCATCAGAAAAAAAGCACTGATATATGCGCCTATACCATAAAAGGCAGCCTGGCACATGGTCAGGAGGTTGGCCATCCCTATCGGCAGGTTTGCGCTCAAAACCAGTAAGATATAGATATTGAGCATGATGATGACATGTAAAATGTATTCCATTATATTGTACGTTGTTTATAACCTGCAATCCCTTGAGGACGTAAGAAGAGGAATAAAAGCAGTACGATGAATGTTATCGCGTTCTGCCAGTTTGAGGCGAAAAAATAAACTGCCAGGGATTGTAATATACCTAATAATAGTCCACCGAGAATACAAGCACTAAAATTACCTATGCCACCGATTATCATGGCAACCATTGCGCTTACCAAAACATTCATGCCCATATGCGGATCAAGTCCGGTGTCATAAACGGTAAGGCAACTGGCTAAAGCGATGAACAGTCCGCTTAATAAAAACACGAATTGTCTCATGCGTTTTGTACGGTATCCCAAAATCCCGAATAAAACCTCATCGGAACTCAGGGCTTTGATTTCAATCCCGAGCCTTGTCCCCCGGATGAAAAAAACAAATACGGCCAGTGCAATGAATCCCACGACTGCCTGATATATTTGAGGAATCGTTACTGTCACTTCCCCAAAAGTAAAAGCGTCTTGAATGGTGTTGTCTATCACCCTTGTCTCGTTACCGAAACACAGGGAAATCGTATTTACCAGAATGGTCATTACTCCTATCGATGCAATCATGACAACATTTAACGACGCTTTCTTGATTTTGAATGGATAATACACCGTCAGTTCCAACAAAAGACTGGAACACATGGTAAGGCAAACGGTTAAAATAAAAGCAAGACTGATAGGGAAGGACATTACGTTGGCAAAGGAATAAAATCCATATGCGGCAATGATGTACAATGCCGCTGCCGCGATATGGAATATCCTTGTCGTGTTGTAAACCAAAGAGAAACCTATCGCAAACAACGAATATAAGAGTCCCGTAACAATGCCGTTTGTAATAAATTGTAAAATCATTCTATTGTTAAAAATATTACATATTTATTTTTTATTACATTTTAGATTACTATCAGTCATACTTAGAGTAAGCACATTATATGTGCCCCAATAGCTTTTGACTATGAACCAAAGAAAAATCTACGACCACTCCCAGTCGAACCGCTCGATATCCTCTTCGACAAGCAGATCTCCGGACTGCACCTCAATGAAAGTCAGGTCGGATATTGCATTGACTGCGTGTTTCACCCCTTTTTTGATATGTACCGTATCGCCTCTGCCTATTGATGAAACAACCCCGTCAAGCACAAGCAATCCATCACCGTCAATGAATGTCCAGACCTCGTCCCTGTGCCGGTGTACCTGATAACTGATACCTTTCCCTGCCTTGATTTTCAACTGCTTGGTAAGGGATTTGTAACCATCGGAAAACTCGGCCGTATCAACGACTTTGTACTCTCCCCAGCGGCGTTCCTCATACATGGGGCGGCGTTGCAGACTGTCGGCATAATGCTTGATGTTCTCGCTCTGTGCCTTGTCCGACACCAGTATGCCGTCGCATGAGGCGGCTATCACCATGTTTTTGGCACTGATGCACATGACAGGTATTTCCAACTCGTTTACAACATGGGTATTCTCTGATTTCTCATCCATCACCACGTTACCGATGCAACGCTCTTTAAGCTCGTCGGTAAGCGTGTTCCATGTGCCGAGATCCTTCCATTCCCCCTCGTATGGCACGACCGCCACGGACTTGGCTTTCTCGGCCACCTCATAGTCAAAGCTGATTTTGGTGGTTACTGGGATATGCTTGTGGCGATAGTGACAGGACAGGATAGTCCCGATTCTCTGATTTGCCGTATGACACGCTGTACCATAGACTCCCTGCCTCCGTCCGGGGAAGGCAGCAGCCTGAGAAACTGTTTGGAGCGTGCCTCATTTGAAAGCGGCCACAGCCTTTTACCGGAACCGCCGGAAAGTAATATTAGTCTCATAATATATGTGATTTCTATTTATGGATAGGTTTTAGCTTGGCATTCGCCATAGCAAAACCAATCGGGTCATTATATATGGTAAGTTCGGATATATTGAAGTATTGCTCAAGGGCATTCTTGATTTTTCTTTTCGCTTTTTTATGTATCGGTATTACCTTTATGGCATGGTCGTCTGCCACCATCGTTTTCAATCCGAATATGAAAACGCTATCCTGCCGCACTATGCGGTTGTTTATCGCTTTCGGATACCATAGATAAAAATGAGGCGACTTGTTGTTTGATTCTTTGTTTTTCAATTCATTCAGGAGTATATCTATAGGTCTTTCGTCATCATGTCTGACTTTTATCAGCGTTTCATGTTTCAATTCTTTTTGAACATCCAGAATATATAGGAATCCAGTTTTATCCAGATCATCTTGACATGCGAACCATAAGGAAGTAAGGATATTCCTGCTAAAATCAATAAGGCATGTCGCGCCTCCATTATGCTGTATGTCTGATAGGACCTCAAGATCACTTCCGATATAGCGGGACGGGAACTGTCTCCTCGCTTCTGTCAATAACGATGTCAGGTATGATATGGCGGATTCGTCGGTAAGATTATCTCCTTTTGCCAAACGAATCAGATGTCCTGAAGGAATCGTATGGGTATGCGGAGTGATGCCTTTGCCGAATCTTTCTCTCACATCTTCGCATTTGTAAAATGCCGAAACACCACGGAACAAATATTCTCCCTCTGTGTTGATTTTGGAAAGTTCCGTTATACGTAGGATTGTCTTGCCAATCACGTTTATACCTTCATCCTCCTCATCGAGCATGACGGAATTATCCGCAAATAAAAAATCGTGAGCCGTATCTAATATCCCGGCAATATACTTTTCACTGCCGTCTAAAGGGTTATTTACCGCCAAATCGAAATATTTCGCATAAGACATATCCTCTTTGACCCTTCTTATCCGAGCCTCTATTGCGTCATAGGTCTCGGTATTCCTTATATAAAACCGTTCACGAAGTTTTTCAAAAGATCCAATACCGATAAAAACTGTAAGAACCGCAGTCCCGAGCCGTTGTTTGATTAGGTTTACTTTTTCAGGCGAGATCTCGAGGATAAAATTGCTGCCAGCTGATTCAAACGCACTTATTTCCGTACCGTAGAACTTATCCTTCACTACTTCTTCATATTCCACGAATCTCCCCTCATTGATTCTCTTTTTGAATTCATCCGGTGATATAAAATGATAGTTCACACCATCAATCTCCCCCTCACGAGGCTTTCTTGAAGTCGTGGATATGGCGCACTTTAGATTTAATTCGTTTTCCTCTATAAGCCGTTCTACAAGTTTTCCCTTTCCGGATGCCGCAGTGCCTGAAATAGCAATGATTTTTCTTCCCATATTTGAATTAGGTTGAATCATTACATATGTTTTGATTGCCCGAGATTACTTGTTACTAAGCATCCCAGCCTTAACCAATGTTCTCTTGGCTTGTATTTCTGCCTGCAACCTTTCAATCAGATTATGAATGGAATACATGACATTGAAGTCGCAAGTATAATAGAATCTCACATCGTTCTGATCCAACAATATATTTGTCCGGTTATTGTTCATTCTTCTAAGCTGCTTCATTATGGCTATTTTGGAAGATTCATTGGCGGTAACAATAGAAATCCGGACTGATTCTGATGAAGATAACCCAAAAGATGATTTTGTTTTGAAAAATTCCGAAAAATACTGATAGTCGGTACTTCCGAGAGAATGCCCAAAAATTATTATCTCCCTGGCATTCATAAGTGCCTGTCTCAGATGTTTTGATTCATAATTGGAATTAAAGGATTTTATCATGTAGCTGTAATCCTCAATCCCTTCGACATCGTCTTCAAAGCCGAGTATGATTGAATGATCCTCAAGGTTTCCATGTACCTGTGAAAAAGATATGTACCTGTGTGGAGATATTTTATCGTACAACTCACCCAAGTTTGTGTAATTAAATGAAAAGACATCAAATTCGTTTGGGTAATCCCCGATAAGATTTAACAAACATGCGGCAACGGAATTCTTTTTCAATTCGCATTTTTTCTGGGCATTGCTTAAATATATTTCGAGCGCATGAACAATCTCTCTGTAATCAGCAAAAAAATCAATTCCCTCTTTTACCTTCAGATTACTGCCTGTTTTTGCGATGGCCTTCAATTCTTCCTCTATGTCAACCCAATTATGGAGATTGTATTTCCCCATGATTGTTTTCAGTATATGGTTGTAACCTTTTGCCAATAATGTCCGGCAGTCCTCGCTTTCTATAAAATGACGGTATGAAGATTTTATACCGAGATTGAGGTCAAATCCGTTACCTATGATAACCAATGTTTTCATCTCTTCTACTTTTTATCAGGTTCCGGCAGTTTCCAATCTTTGTCGCGAAAAGCAAGTTGAATGTCTGTGTACACATCATCCGATGACATTCCACGTAGAAATGGAAAATCATAGTTCTCAATGTTCCGTATAATTTCATGACGCATATTGTCCGGAAGTTGTAATTCAGGCTTGTTTGTGTCAATATGGCAGTCTTCGCAGACTGAATGCAATACTTTCACGCACATCTTAAGGAAATAGTAATAGCACTTTATCTCCCGATTCCCAACATATCTGTTAAACAAGCCGTTCACATAACTTTCATCATTCTGTCCGGTCTCTCTAACCATCAGCCCATTATGAAGATAATCAATCATGGAATCCATTATGTCCTTTGCCAGTCTCGGAGTAGACAATCCTCTGCAGAAATAGAAATCCGTGTATTCCAAAATTGTTCCGGCTATTTCATAAACCAGCTCATTGCTCAAGTTCCCTTGTTCTTCAAACAGGCCCTCTTCTTTATATACATCACGCAACTTACTATAGGTTCTTCCTGCCATACCGAGCAAAGATTTATAGTTCCGTATTTTAGGTAATGAACCGTGTTTGGATTGCACTTTATCTTCATAGTCTTTCACCTCTTTCCTGTTATTGGAATCCAGGAATATATCTTCGTAACACTTCCAAATCTTGTTCAAGAACACACGGGCATACTCGTCCTTCCCTTTATCCTTGAAATAGAAGTTCATAAGCTCCAAATCGGAGTCTCCCTTAAAGAACTTTTAAGCAATGGCCTAAGTTCTTTAAAAAGGGCTGATGTTTTATCCTTTTCTTTATTATATAGCGAATGTCGTGAAATAAAATCCTCAAAATCAGTCGTTATAATGTCTATTGTTATATCCTCTGGATCTTTATGTGAAACATCTTCTTTTGCGGTATCACCCTGTCGGCAATAATATGTATATAGATACAGTTGTTTCAATTCAACGAATAATGATTCAAGATTAAAAACGCTTTCTTCGGATGGAGTTTCAAGTATATTGGCTATTTGTAAGAAAACTTCATCACATCGAAAATACGTTACCTTATCCTTTTGTTTTCGACAATTTTCATTATTCCGATTATCCGTGTGCTGGGATTCTTCCGCTTTCTCATTCAGCTCTGCAGAATCTGAAAGAGAATCATCGGAAACTTGTATGTCAAGGTTTTTCCCCTTGTGCATCGAATAATACGCAAGAGCCCCTTTGACTATAAGATTTAAAGCAGTTAAAGCCAACATAAGATTACCGTTCCGCTCTCATGGGATTATTCAAAAAGTCCTCGTATGAGAGGCGTATGCCTTCCTCCAGCTCAGTCTTGTAAGTCCAACCGAGCGAAGTGGCTTTCGACACATCGAGCAGTTTGCGTGGCGTACCGTTGGGACGTGTGATATCCCAGCGTATCTCGCCGACATAACCTACAACTTTTGCCACCAGTTCCGTAAGCTCTTTAATAGTCAGTTCCTTGCCCGTACCGGCATTGACCGTTTCATTGCCGGAGTAGTTGTTCATCAGGAACACGCATAAGTTGGCGAGGTCGTCAACATAAAGGAACTCCCTTAAAGGTGAACCGTCACCCCAACAGACAACTTCCTTCAACCCGGCCTCTTTCGCCTCATGGAAACGGCGTATCAATGCCGGGAGCACATGCGAATGTTCCGGATGGTAGTTGTCATTAGGTCCGTACAGGTTGGTCGGCATCACGCTGATATAGTCGGTGCCGTACTGCCTGTTCAGGAACTCGCAGTATTTAAGACCGGAAATCTTTGCCAGAGCGTATGCCTCGTTGGTCTTCTCCAGTTCCGATGTCAGCAGGCAGGATTCCTTCATGGGCTGTGGAGCCATGCGCGGATAGATACACGACGAGCCAAGGAACTCCAATTTCCTGCAACCGTTCTTCCATGCCGAGTGAATCACGTTCATTTCCAGTATCATGTTGTCGTACATGAAGTCGGCCAACGCGGATTGGTTGGCAACGATACCGCCCACCTTGGCGGCGGCAAGGAACACATATTCCGGCTTCTCCTCCGCGAAAAACCGCTCCACGGCTTCCTGCCGTGTCAGGTCCAGTTCCGAATGGGTGCAGGTTATGATGTTTGTATATCCCTGCCGTTGCAGTTCCCGGACAATGGCGGAACCCACCATGCCTCGGTGCCCCGCCACATATATTTTTGAATCTTTTTCCATTATCTTAAATTGAAAATGAATAGTTGTCGAGATTGTTTATCAGATACCTATAACAATCCCCCTTAAAAGGTTTTTCCAAATAAGTATATCCTTTATATTTCCGATAAAAAATATTGTTCAAAGTATCTTTTGATGTCGTTTTTAAAGTTCGATACACCGATTTTAGCTTACCAGCTTCACCCAGATGTACCGGGATTAAAGCATAACCATTGTGGTGAGTCTTAATGTATTTTATGAGATAGTTTGAGGCCTGTTTGTCTGAAATGATACAAGTATTCTGTAACTCGCAAATTAACTTCCATAATTGGAAACTCATAAATTGAGTCGCAACCTGAAGTTCCTTTTCAGAAATCTCGTCGACAGCAGAAAGTAAGGGTTCTCCTTTAATTGCTTTTCCAATCATTCCCCATACGCATTTTAACCCTTTCTTAGACAGCCTTATATACGCTTGTCCTACTGAATGTGAGAACAAGCACATTATGTAATCTTCAAATGTTGTCTCAAGCTGTTCAGGATGTTTGGATATATACTCTAAAACTTGATGCCTTTGAAAATCTTTTGCAACTTGAACGATTTTCTGCGTCATTAAATCTGCAAGATAATTGCAGATGTCATCATCTAAAGACTCAAGAATTTTTACATGAGATTCTGTCATTATTAAGATGAGTGATAAGCCCAAAACATCAGGTGCTATTTCACGATTCCTTTTTCGAGGTATTCGGCGAGGTTGGTGCGCACGGTTTCCGACGCACGCTCCACGGCCACTTTCGCCATGTCCGCATCCGTCATGATCTTCACAAGCTGCTCGAAGGAGGTTTTCTGCGGATTCCAGCCTAATTCACGGCGGGCCTTGGACGGGTCACCCCACAGGTTCACCACGTCTGTCGGACGGTAGAAGTCGGGCGACACTTCGACAAGCGCCCTGCCTGTCGCCTTGTCGATGCCCTTCTCATTCTCGCCCTCACCCTGCCATTCAAGCTCGATGCCTACGTTGTGGAAAGCGAGGGTGGCAAACTCACGAACAGAGTGCTGCTCGCCGGTGGCAATGACGAAATCTTCCGGCTTGTCGTTCTGGAGAATAAGCCACATGCACTCCACATAATCCTTGGCATAGCCCCAATCGCGGAGCGATGACAGGTTGCCGAGGAACAGTTTGTCCTGCTTGCCTTGCGCTATACGAGCGGCGGCAAGCGTTATCTTACGGGTCACGAATGTCTCGCCGCGACGTTCCGACTCGTGGTTGAACAGGATGCCGGAGCAGCAGAACATATTGTACGCCTCGCGGTATTCCCTTGTAATCCAAAATCCATACTGTTTCGCCACGGCGTATGGAGAGTAGGGATGAAAAGGAGTGTTCTCGTTCTGCGGAACTTCCTCCACCTTGCCGTAAAGTTCCGAAGTGGAAGCCTGATAAATACGGCACGTTTCAGTCAAATCGCACTGTCGTACTGCTTCCAAGATACGCAACACGCCGGTCGCATCGACATCTGCGGTGAATTCAGGGGAATCGAACGATACCTGTACATGGCTTTGTGCGGCAAGGTTGTATATTTCGTTAGGCTTTACCTTTTTCACCACTTGCAGGATACTCATCGAGTCGCCGAGGTCGGCATAGTGGAGGTGGAAATTAGGATGCCCCTCCAGGTGGGCGATACGCTCACGGTAGTCCACCGACGAGCGGCGTATGGTGCCGTGTACGTCATAACCTTTCTCCAACAGGAACTCGGCAAGGAACGAGCCGTCCTGCCCGGTAACGCCGGTGATTAATGCTGTCTTCATATAAATATCAAATTTGTGATGTATATTTTCGAGAGACCTTGGTTGCTACAATTTCATATATTTTGTAGATGTATCTCAACGATTCAAGCGGAACATTACTGTAAACTCCATTATCCTTAAATGCCCGCTGGTGATCTTGTAAAATTTGTTTATGGCTGGACAATCCGCTGGTCGATGCACCTCCTGTACGCATTGTTACAAAATCCATCGGGATGTATCGGAGCCGTATTTTATGGACGAATATTAATCGCAGCAGACATTCAAAATCGGCAGCAATTTTGTACGACAGATTGAAGCCGCCGTATTTCTCATATATTTCTTTGCGGCAATAAAAACTCGGATGGGCCGGCATGAAGCCGAGACGCATCCAGCGGCGATGAAAAAGTTTCGAAGAATAATAACGGGTACACTTTTGTAAATCATTGTCTTTCACATAATGTATATCGCCGTAAACAGCATCTATGTTGCCATTTTCAAATGCGGATACCACTGTTGAGAGTACACTGTCGCCGGTATAGAAATCATCACTGTTAAGTATTCCTACGATATCACCTGTAGCCATTGCGATACCCTTGTTCATGGCATCGTATATTCCTTTGTCTTTCTCGCTGATATAGCGCAAGCGACCTTGATAGTCAGGTTCCAATTCATGCACGATTTCCATTGTGTCATCAGTTGAACCGCCATCCACGATGATATGCTCTATATTTGGATAGGATTGTGACAACACACTCCGCATTGTGTGACGCAAAGTCGCACCGCTATTCCATGTAGCGGTGACAATTGTTATTTTCATCAGATTAAATTGAATTGATTTCGGGCGAAGAGTTTGACTATGATTCGGACATTACCCGTTCTGCGACTTTAACAGCTGGATTTCCTCGATATATCGAATATGGCATTAAATCTTTAGAGGCTATGGAACCGACAGAAAGAACACTATGCGAGTGCATCGTTACTCCGGGACAAACAGTAGATTGAGCGCCAACCCATGCACCATCTTCAATAACAATAGGTTTTACGATAAGGTCAAAAGTTTGTCTTTTGTAATTGTGATTACCACACAACAACATGGCTCCTTGGCTGATACAAACATTTGATCCGACAGTAACTTGGACCAAGTTGTCTATCCATGCATTTTCACCAATCCAAGAATAGTCTCCGATTGACAGATTCCACGGATATTTGATGTTGACTCCGGGTTTTATCACCACTCCTTTCCCTATTTTAGCTCCAAAAAGGCGTAGCAGGCGTACCTTAATTACCGATAAAGGTTGTAAACTACATTTTACAAATAATATGTTACAAAAATACCATAGCATATTTTTGAGATTCCCAGCTCCGATACGAAACCATGAATTATCGTATAGACTAAGATCGGTCTTCATACACAAAATCAGGTTTGGATGCTTGACCTAAAACCCATTCATAAAGTAATTTCATTTTAGCGCCAAGCACATCTACTGAATAGTTATTACGCATTAAAGATTTCCCATTCATTCCCATTTTGGAACGTATGTCTTTTCCTACGTTATAAGCATCCAGTATAGTTCTTGTTATTGTATCTTGATCATTGTTAATCCACCAACCGCAATTGTAATCTTCCAATTCCTTCCAAGGCGTTCCTTTAGATGCGATGACTGGAACACCACGAATCAATGCTTCCGACACGATATTGCCGAAATTCTCAAAATCACTTGGAACAACCAATACTGACAGTTCCATTATTGCCTTGTCTTTTGCCTCTCCGGTAAGAAATCCTGTGAATCTCACATTGGAAAGTTTTAATCTCTCGGTCTCGCCAAGTAAGAAATCTGTGTAGGATTTATCTCCAGAACCGATGATTACCAATTCCATATCATCAATATTATGCCGTAATGTATCTACAGCATAAATTAGTCTTTCTATGCGCTTCCGGGAGTGTATTCGCCCAAGGTAACCAATCTTGAAAGTGGGCTTCGGCGGTATTTCCCTGTGGACAAATTCTGCTGTATCGATAGGGTTGGGGATTATGGCTACCGGATTGGAAAAACCCAATGCGCGATAATGGTTCATTTCTTCCACACATGTCGCTTGTATGCATGCCGCTTGTCGTAAATCGTTTCGTTGATAAAGGGCAAGAGAAAGTTTTTTTATCACTGACGATACAGCCAATGCTTGAGGATATAACATCCCCCGGAGCGTAACAATGTAGGGAATTCCATGTTTCCGTGCGTGACTTGCGGTAGCATGGTTTAAATAGAGCCATAAGCCCTGGATATGAAATAAGTCGGCATTTAGGTCGTGCAGGACTTTTCCTATATTCGGAATATACCCCCAACGGTGATTCAAAATATGTTCTGTATAATGGATATCAATATCGTCAGCGAGCAGTCGTTTGTGATTATCCAATGGAGCCATTAATAGTGATGTGCTCACATTGTTATATTTTAATCCCTTGATCGTTAAATAAGTGCTAAGGGCTGGGCCACCATATTCAATATCCAATGTCCCTGAATGAATGATTTTCATATTTTCAGTTGATTATATAGCGATTTGTATTGTTTCGCGATATTTTGAGGAGAAAACCGCCTGATGTTTTTCCTCCCGTTTGCTATTAGGTTCGCTTTTAGTTCATTATTATCCAGCAGCTCGATAATTCCATGACGAATATCTTCGATAGAATAAGGGTTTACAAAATATGCGGCATCGCCCGCAACTTCATGCAGAACATCTATATCACTTGCGAGAACTGGGATTCCTACCAGATTCGCCTCTATGACAGGCATACCGAAACCTTCGTAGAAAGAAGGAAACGTAATCATATCCGCTAAGGCATACATTTCTAAAACTTTGGAATACGGAAGGTTGTAATAGTTCTCATACTCTACGCCCGATGAATCCGCCAATAGTTGTTGCTCTCGGGTCATAGCCCCGAGGACGATAAGTCTTACAGGTAGATTCGTGACAGCTCTCAAAACACCTTCCAAATTTTTGTTCGCTTTCGTGCCTATATGTAGAATTGTCTTTTTTGTAGAATTTTTTCTGGGAAAAGTTGCGGGTGATACAATCTGTGAATCATTGATGGGATTATTGATGACAGATATTTTCTTTTCTGCAAAAGGACACAGACTGATAAGTTCATTTTTTGTAAATAAGCTGATGACTGATACCCTGCGAACTATTAACAGTGGAAGAATGAACCATAACCATTTTTTTACTGTTCTCGAAATCCTGCCGCCTCTTATAATCGACTGGATATCATGAATTGTAATCAACGTTCTACGCCCTGTTCCCAATGCGATATAATGGACTTCCCCCGTTATATGATTGATGTCACCACGATGTTTCCACGCAAAATATATGTTTTTGACAATAGAAGAAATACTTGCTCCAGCAAATGGCAATTCTAACAATTCAACATCATGCCCCAAGTATTTGATTAATGAATAGAATATTTCCTCAATACTATTAGCTTCCGATCGTTTTTTTCTAAGGAATATCACTGTCTTTTTCTTGTCCATCTATCTGATCTATAGCAATGTTTAATCCAATCATAGTGAAATACATCATATAAGCGAACCAATTGTACAGGCATAACTGTACATAGAAGCTCATAGGAAGAATTATAATTGTCGTTGCCCAAGAAAGAACCGCTAAATATTGATTTTCTATGGAACGACTAATCCTAAACATAAACACCAATGTATAAAGTCTTATAATTGTGACTATTAAGAATCCAAAAAATCCAAATTCAATCATAATCCGACCTATTTCTTCTTCCCAATCGACTAATGATGGGTTGACTAAAAACGATTGGACAGACATGTTGGCAATTCCTACTCCATTCCCGAAAGCTCCCGCATAATCAAACATTCGTGAAATGTCAAAAGTACGTGTTATACGAGTATCTACATCATACGATGATGACGTGGCGCGAGATATAAAATTATCTACTGCTGCAATTCCATATATATCATAATATATATATGCGCAACTTATAAGCAATATAAATCCGAGAATCAATTTAGGATTTCTTTTATAAATCCATTCATATATTGATGTACCAATAATAATTAAAGAACTCAGAATAACCACGCTACGCGATCCTGTCATAAAACTACCCAGCAAAGCAAGAATAAATAACGTTGTTATAATCCACTTTGTAGTAGAATCCCATTTTAAAGAAAGCAATAATGTGGTAAATACCAATGTTATTATACAGAAATCGCCCAATGGGGTTATATAAGAGAACACGCTACATACACGCACTGATCCCCCTACCATAGCAATCCCATTTTTCATATCCATTGCATATTTGTTTATATATGCATAAGGTGGGCTTGCATATTGAATAACGGCAAGAGTAAGAACGATAAAAGCTATAACTGCACCTCCTATAATAAATTGTTTTAATCGTTGTTTGCTGTCAATCCATATAGGCAAAGCACATATTAGAATTATGGGACTTAAATATTGAATAACGGTAATACCGCCGACGATGTAACCATTAACCCAAAATGTTATACATATTGCCGATAAAATAACAATGAGGCCATATATTGCATATGCCTTATCCAAAGGCGTCGAAATTTTTATGAGTCCATTATTTCTTTTAACTAAATAAAAAAAGGCTATCATTATCAACAAAAAGTACTTTATCGAATATAATAAAGTACCTGATACTCCGGGAATGACCCACTTTCTCAATACTCCTTCCAGAAAGAGATAAATAAAGAACAATACAAGACAATTCTTCATTTCTCTGTAGCTATTTTAAGCAAGAATTCATTATATCGTTGTCCGTATGCCTGCCATGAGATATTAGATACCGCATTTGGCGTAAGATAGTTGCGAATACTGTTTCTCGGTTGCTGTTCAGCTTTTTTTAATGCTTTGAGCAGAGTGTCTGACAACGAATCTACAGTATACTCCGGCATCTCAAATAAAAATTCATGGTCGTCAACTAATTTCTTCAAGTCAGGACCACCTGTATAGTGTGAATAGACCAATGGAAGTCCACAGACCATCGCTTGAAACAAAACCAGACCAAATCCATCCTGACGGGATGGCAGACAAAGAATTTTTGCTTTCGAATAGAAATGAATCAGCTCTGGTTGATTTACCGGGTCTATATGGTGGAATCGGTCGTTTTGTTCAGGAAATGCAAAATCAACAATCGCACCCACGTGCAACAATGACAAACCACTTTTCAGACAAGCATCTACTAAAATATCCACGCCTTTCTGGAGAGACCAATTCCCGACAAATATAATGTCATACCCGTCAGACTCAAGAGGCAATGGGTGAAACATTTCCAAATTGACGCCATAGGGATTCACAAATAGTTTTTCAACTTTTTCTCCTTCCTGTATGAAAGATTCTTTGGTGTGCAGAGATGGCAATATTATATAATCTGCCATTCCATACTGTTCAAGTTCGATTTTTATATCTTTTCTATAAACCTGTCTGGCAGAAGGGATACTATTCAGAATGTCATCCTGTGATAAAATATGCCGGCATCCACGGTCACAGAAAAACAAAGCGTGATACCGACTTTTCGCTTTTTTGGCACTCAACAATGCGCAGCCACTCAAGCCAATTAATATATCACATTTCTTCAGATATAAAGCCGAGAGAAAATCAACCAGCCTTACAATCCAATAATATAAATGCCGATTACCATCTCTTGGCAGTCTAATTTTTCGGAAAATGAACATTAGTGGGGCACATATATAAAAGAAGGAAACAACCTTGTCCGCTGGAAATCCGAACTGTTCACAACGCTTTTTAGATACCATTGTATAAAAGGTAACATCGTGTCCATTCTTTATGTGCATAATCGACATATCAAGCAAGTGAGAACGTCCCGGACTAACTACTGCGATTTTCATTTTGTCATATATGTTTTTATGTAAGTTAATAGATCCCCTGCCAAAAGAGACTCAACGCAAATATCAGAATGCACGGTTTTCCTATCACGGATTCTTTTCGCAGGATTTCCCCCGACTACAGTCATTGGAGGAATATCTTTTGTTACGACACTTCCAGCCCCGATAACAGCACCATAACCAATGCGTTGGACATTGGGTAGTATTATCGAATTCGGACATATCCAGACATAAGGTTCAATTTCCAAACCCTTGCCAGGCTGAATATGAGTCCACTCTGAAGAATCTATGTCATGAGTAGATAATATAAAACTTACATTATTACCGATAATTGCATGATGTCCAATATGCATAGGACATAACATGGAAGTAAAATCGACATCATGCCCAATTGAAACATTGCTGTCAATGGTTACACAGCGATTGAACTTTTTTGCCACTGCAATGGGGAATGTCGCAGACCTATCAATAGTCGCCCCTTTGGCACGAGCGATCAATCTTGAATATGAAAATTTCAGAAATGGAGGAATTCTCACAAATAATCCAACAAGAAAATGTATACATCCTCTTTTTCGGACACGTTGCTCATATACGGTTCCCATTATATTTGAAATGAATCTTTTTAGTTAAAAAAGCGGTAAATGATAGTATCATATGGCTGAGCATTACAGGAAGAGACAAAATATTTAATATTATTTTTCGCTTGGTTGATAATGGATAATACTTTTTCTTTATCTGACGGATATGCTCTTTTTCCCTACGCAGTATCCTTATGCCATCTTCGTGTGGCATATGAGAATGAAAGTATAGATTGTATATCGCCAGGATACGTTGGCTATATCCCGTGCGTGTCAATACTTCTGCTTTATATTTTTCATCCGATATTTTGAATTTTGCGAACAAATCTGGAATGATTGATAAAAAACAATCTGAAGCATCAAATAGTTTCTGTACCTGCAACTTCCCTATTCTTGAAAGAGAATTATTTGAATCTTTTCCATTGTAGGCATAATAGTATCCGCAGAATCTCGAAAGCATAATGTTCTCGACAAGAAGATAATACGAGTACACGAAAATATGGTCTTCGTGATAGGACAAATCAGTCCTAAAGGTCAATTTACTTACTTTAATCAATTGTAAATCAAATAGCTTATTAACAGGGCCACCGTCACGAAAAAGATCATATTTGCAAATTATTTCATGTGCGGCCACTCCAGTCATCGTACTTTCATCGGCATATTGAAATGAAATATATTCCTCTGAGGGTGTCTTGGTTATCAATCCGCTAACTACTATTGAGTTTCTTTGTGGATTACATCTTATAAAGTCTGCGATATATTGAGACTCAACCCAATCATCGCTATCAATAAAGGTTATGAAATCGCCGGATGCCTGTTCAATACCTAAATTTCGGGCGCTACTGACCCCTCCGTTCGGTTTGTGGATAGTTCTTATCCTGTTGTCTTTCCTTGAATAACTATCACAGATCTTACCACTATTATCTGAGGAACCATCATCGATTAATAGCAGTTCCCAATTAGCATACGACTGATCTAATACACTATCAATGCACCTATTTATGTATTTTTCAACATTATAAACAGGAACAACTATTGAGATAAATGGTTGCATTATTTTTCCCTTTGTATGTGAGTCCATATTCATTTATGAGAATTTCTATAAATTGGTTTGACAAGGGAGGCTGTTCCGGGCGTCATAAGGTCTCTTTTTCGCTTCTTCAACTTTAATCACCTCAGTAAACTACGTAATCTTAAGAAAGTCTCGAATCCTATGAGATTACAAATTCTATCAGCCTTTGAACCTTTGTGAGGATGGGAGGGAGTATAACCCAATTTAACTATTTCATTCTTTGCTTCCCTGTAAATCTGGGAGTTGAATCGCGCCTTACACATTACTAAGGCGAAATTTCTGGCAATACCCCTGCGAGCTTCCGCAGATGTTGTCTGTGCGAGCAATATTTTTGCCTGCTCTTTATACGATTCTAATAAAGCAGTCAGTTTAGTGTCGCTAAAAATATCATAGGTACTTAAAGACGCATGACCTCTACGGTAATACACTCTTGCGTCGGGACAGAATATTACTTTAGAAGCAGAAGCCAGAACTTTTGAAAAATATACGCCATCGTCGTTAATTGTAAAACGACAGTCCCAGTATCCGGCACTCTTTATCAATTCCTGCGACATCATCCAACAAGAATTTAGCATCATTTCCCCCTTGTTCAACATCTCTATAAGCATGTCAATCGGGTTATGATAATTCCTATAAACACATCTATTGGGAAATGCAGCTTCTTGAATATTTGAACAAAATATATCCCATTCGCATGAAACTATAGTGTACGGATCGTTCTCTTGTAATATTTCTATTTGTCGTTGAATCTTATGATGAGAAATAAAATCATCACAGTCCATAAACATTATATATTCGCCTGTAGATTCCTTTAACGCTCTGTTTCTTGCCGAAAAAGCGCCCTCGTTTGATTGAGAAAACACTTTTACCCCCCCCGTTTAGATTTATTAACATATTGTCTTGCAATATTATAAGAATCATCGGTGGAGCCATCATCTACAATAATCAGCTCAATATTGCGATATGATTGTGCCAAAATATTATCAATGGTATAGGATAAAAATCTCGCTCCATTATAAACCGGCATACATATAGAAACTAAGGGATATTCCAATTCCAGCATTGTTTTATTCTATTGGTTATAAACGATATGATTTGTTGGCGTTCAGTGGAATTTGTTCCAAGCGAAAAGCAGATGGTTATACATAGCAATTCACTTAAACATAATCCACAGAATATTTCCCAATTGGTATTTGAAAGAAATGATCTTATAAAAAAATGGATAGCGACAAGAACAATTACGACTTTCCCTATCGGATATAAAATCGCTTTGAAATATTCCCGATATGAAAATTCTATATATGGTAACACTATCCATATACGCGCTATTTGGGCAATATACTCAATACACAGATAAGAGGCCATTACGGTAAACAAGGAAAAATGAAAATATTTCAATTCGATATAAGCTACAGGTACTGCCATCAGTAAAATTGTTCCTTCTATTATCTGAAACCGTTTGATATTTCCAGTTGCATTTATGGATTGTATCAATGGTTGGCGTAATGGAGTTATGAAACATACCAATAAAATAATCTGTACTAAAAATATAGTATCCTCCGGAATATGTACTAACCATAGGTTCAATATAGATTCAGTATAATTTAATATCGGAAATGCGACCATTAGCATAAGATAAAATCCATATTTAGAACATATAATTACCAGTCGTCTCATATATGACAGATTACCACTCGCGTAAGATTTTATTATTTGCGGTTGTAATGCCATCTGATAACTTTGGATAAAGGTATTTGTGATATTTTGAACTTGTACGGATATGCCTCGAGCAGCATTGACAACAGGACCAAAGAACATATTTAAAACAATGTTCAAACCTTGCCCACAACCAACAAATGCAAGGTCTCCATTAATCTTCCACCCGATAAAGACCGCCATCTGTTTTGTCAGATGCTTATCAAAACCCATATGGGAATGGGTGACTGAAAAATTTTTACGACAAAACCATCCATAAATAATACGCACTGCTATTTGTATGATACACATGAGAATGGCATATACTATTAACCTGTCAACATTACCCAAAAGCAGTAATGAATAAACAATTCCCAATTTGGCTATTGACTCGAATACAGAAATATATGCAAAAGCATCCATTCGTTCATATGCAATAATAAGCGAATTATAGGGTACACTTATCAATGAAATGGTGCTGGTAAGCACAGAGCATTGTAAAACCCAAAATGCTGCGACCATGCGGTCTGCCGGAATATTCATTTTATTATATAAAAACCATACTCCAATAATCTCGACTATGACTACCAGAAACAAGGCAACGCTTCTGTGGATAATCAACAGCGTGGAAAATATATGCTTTTCTTTTTCTTTATCCTCTGCCCCTATTGCATATGTAAGGAACCTTGTTGAAGCACCGGCCAAAGACCCATTTACAAATCCTAATACGATTACGATTCCGCCTACTACATTATAAATACCAAAATCCACAATGCCTAAAATCTCCAATACAGCTCGGGATGTGAATACCGATATCCCCGTAGTGATCAGCATTCGTATGTAAAGCATAATCGAATTTTTGGCAATACTGGTTCTTAACGTAGGCATGGCGTAAAATTTCTGCTTTGTAAAAGGGTTTGATTTAAGCACGAGAGTTAATCTCTCTGAAATATGTCCCTCGTATAAACTTTTTCTTTCACATCATCAAGGCAGGTGTCATAGCGGTTGGCGATAATGGCTTGACATTGCTTTTTGAAAGTATTTAGGTCATTCACGACCTTACTACCGAAAAATGTGCTTCCATTCTCCAGAGTCGGCTCATAAATGATTACCTCCGCACCTTTAGCCTTGATGCGTTTCATCACCCCTTGGATGGATGACTGGCGGAAGTTGTCGCTGTTTGATTTCATGGTCAGGCGATAAACACCGATGACACAATTCTTTTCCTCATTGGGATTGAAATCTCCACGATTGTAATAGTCATAATAACCAGCCTTGTTCAAGACCCTATCGGCAATGAAATCCTTACGGGTACGGTTGCTCTCCACAATGGCTTGTATCAGATTTTCAGGTACATCCGCATAATTGGCAAGCAACTGTTTCGTGTCTTTGGGTAAGCAGTAACCTCCGTAACCGAACGAAGGGTTGTTGTAATGTGTACCGACACGAGGGTCAAGGCTCACACCATTGATGATGGCTTGTGTATCCAATCCTTTCATTTCGGCGTAGGTATCCAACTCGTTGAAGTAGCTCACACGCAAAGCCAGATAAGTATTGGCAAAAAGTTTCACGGCCTCGGCCTCGGTCAGTCCCATGAAGAGCGTGTCGATGTTTCCCTTGATTGCTCCTTCTTGTAGCAGAGCTGCAAAAGTATGTGCCGCTTCGTCCAAACGGGTATCACCCTCCGGTCTGCCCACAATGATACGACTGGGATAGAGGTTGTCATACAAAGCCTTGCTCTCTCGCAGGAATTCTGGCGAGAATATGACATTTTCCGTATCGAGTTTCTTTCGTACACTCTCGGTATAACCGACCGGAATCGTACTCTTAATGACCATAATGGCATCAGGATTAACGCTCTTTACCAACTTGATGACTTCTTCCACATGTGAGGTGTCGAAATAGTTCTTTACCGGATCGTAGTTGGTAGGTGCGGCAATAACCACAAAATCGGCATCCCGATAAGCTGTCGCACCGTCAAGGGTGGCTGTCAAGTTCAATGGCTTTTCCGCCAAATATTTTTCGATATATTCATCTTGTATAGGTGATTTCCGCTGATTAATCAGTTTTACCTTTTCGGGAATAACATCCACGGCTATCACATGATGATGTTGCGCCAGCAGTGTGGCAATACTCATCCCGACGTAACCCGTTCCGGCTACGGCAATTTTATATCTTTCCATTTTATATCGTAATAATAGTTTAATCAAACAACAATTTCCGTTGTGCGGTACTTTAAGTCATATACGACACATCTTTCCGTTACTCCAATTTGTATTGAGATAATCTAATCGAAAAAATTTTGCGAGAACAACAGCCCCACGACTCCCAGTGGTAAAAGTATGAGAAAGAAGATCCATAATATCTGCGGACGTTTATACTCCGCACCGAATATTTCCCGGAATAAAGTCAACGCGGCGATACCGCCCAATATTAAATAGATATTTGAAATGTAAACAATTCCGTCATAAGTCTGGCTGGCAAAGAATGAACAAATACCTCCTGCGATTGTGGAAAAGATGAATAACCAAATGATCGTTGGCAAGTGCATTTTCTCCAGAAAGCCTATAGCCGACAAATAAATGCTTATTCCGCACAGGGCACAGAGTACAATCATGCAGAAGCCAAGAATTAATAGTATCTCCATCGTTTAATATCAGATTACATTTTATAAACTTCAGGTATTTTGCCTTTCAGCGTTTTTACCCAGCCTCTATACGCATCCATAGTTATTTTCTCCGGCATTCTGATTCCGATATGAGAATCCGTCTGTTCGGTGATGTCGGTCGTATTTTGCAACAACTGCATAAGCACTTCCTTTGTTATTATCAGACATGGCATTTGCATTCCTTTGGAGAAACTTTGCAAGGCATTGTATCCGTTCGACTTACAGAATAGCAACAAGCCGTATGCCGAAAAGCCGTATGCACACCATTCACCTATCGATTCATTCATATACAAATTGATAAATGAACCGTCGTTATTGTATTCGTCTATTGTTATGGCTTGGGTATCCATTGACCGTATTCAATAAAATAAGAGGGTAGTAATCCAATTATAAATCAAGCAGTTTCCGTACATTTCCTGTAACACCCGTACAAATGAACCTTTGAAATGTATTGTAACTGTGAATGTCTGTCCCGGTATAAGCAACAGCCTTCTCACTTAAAAACTGCACGGCCTTTTTCTTAATCGGGTTGCCGTACATACCCGCTATTGACGGAAGATTGAGTTGGAACCTCACGCCCATGTCTTTCAGCTGTCGGTAATCCGATTCACCCATATAAATATACCGTTCCGGGTGGGCGAGAACCGGGTAGTAACCTTTGGACTTGATGCGGAGCAGGATGTTATTCAACCCCATCGGTGGGCTGAAATAGGAGGTTTCCACCAGCAGGTGGTCGCCGTTCTCGCCCAATGGCAGCAGGTCGTTCTTTCCCAACCGTTCCTCGAAGATGCTGTCGAGCATGTTCTCGGCCGCAAGATGGAGTGTTATCGGGCCGGTATAGGCGGCTTTCAGTTCCGCGAACCGCTCCCGAAGATGCGCCGTGGTATTGGGTGTATCCTCCATGATATGCGGTGTCAGCCACACGGTTTTCACGCCCAGCCCTTCGTACAGACGCAGTATCTCCAACGCTTCTTCCATCGTCCGCACCCCGTCGTCCACACCCGGCAGGATGTGTGAGTGCCAGTCGGTAAATCCTTCGAATATGCCGCTGTCTTTCAACAATATGCGTTTTTTGAACGGCCACACCATGATTGAATGGATTTATTTGAAAATTACAACTTGCTAATTATTTGATAACCAACCATTTACCCCCTCCCCCGTTTTTCATCGGAGCCATAATGGTATCCCGAACCGTAACCGTAGTGATAACCATACCGATAGCCGTAGCGGTATCCGTAGCGGCCGCCGCTGCCCTCGGTTCCGTTCAGGATAAGGGACATGTTCTTGTATTTCTTCTCCCCGTAGATTTTCTCCAGTTCGGCGAGCATACTCCGTTCGAGCAATCCCGCGCGGACCACGAAGATGGTGCGGTCGGCCAGCTTCTCGATAATCTGCGTGTCGGCCACCAGTTCGATGGGCGGACAGTCGATCAGCACATAGTCATATTGTTCCCTTACGGTATCGATCACCTGTTTCAGCCGGTCGTTGAACAACAGTTCGGTGGGGTTGGGAGGTATGGTGCCGACGGGAAGGACGTCCAGATATTTCTGTTTCGGATCGGTGACGATGATTTCATTGAGGCTGTCAAGCCTGCCGCCGAGATAGTCGCTCAATCCCCTGGCCGGAGAGTCGATATAGGATGACGCGGAGCCGTGGCGCAGGTCACCGTCGATTACCAGCACTTTCTTCCCCTTGACAGCGAAGCTCACGGCGATGTTCATGGTCAGGAACGACTTGCCGCTGCCCGGGTTGAACGAGGTCACGACGATGACATTCGATTTCCGGTCCTTGCCGGTCATGAACTCCAGGTTGGTGCGCAACACACGGAATGCCTCGTTGATGACGTCACGGCTGCCCTCCTTGACGACGACTGCCTTGACTTCCTGCGGTTTCTTCCCGAATATCCCTTTCCTCTTTCTCGCGAACAGCGGAATCTCGCCGATGAACGGCACGGTCACGCTCTCCAGGTCTTTCCTTCCCCGTACACGGGTATTCATGTTCTCGCGCATGAAGATGATGACCACCGGAATGAGCAGCCCCAAAGCAAACGCGACCATTAAGATGTTTTTACGCACGGGTGACGTCGGCAACATGCTGCCATGCGGCGGGGTGACGATGCGGGTGTTGTAGGCCGTGAATGCCTGCGACAATTCGTTTTCCTCGCGTTTTTGCAGCAGGAACAGGTAAAGAGCCTCCTTTACCTTCTGCTGGCGTTCCACCGAAAGCAGGTATTTGGCCTGTGTCGGGTTGGCCGCTATGCGTGATGTCGTCTGCCGCTCCGTCTGCTGCAAGCTCCTTATCTGCGCGTTCAGCGTCACGATCTGGTTGTCGATGGACCTGATGATCGCCCCCCGCATGGATGCCAAAGCCTGATCCATATCCACGACCAGCGGATTCTCCGTGCTGCTGTTCGCAACAAGGCTGTTGCGCTGCAACAGTTGTTTGTTGTATTCGGCAATCTGCGATTCGATGTTGGCGCTCTCTATGCCGGAGTTGGCCGGGAGCAGCTGGGTACGGTTGGCGTCATTGGACAAATAGTTCCGGATGTAGCGGGTCATGTAGAGCTGGTTGTTCAACGCAAGAATCTGTGCGTTGGTCTGGCTGCTCTGTGCCATGTACATGCTCGATGCCGCCTGCACGTCGGGCAACAGGTGTTCCGACTTGTAAGATGAAATATCCTCGTCCACGTTCCCCAGTTCCCGCTCGATTACCCCCAGACGTTCGTTGATGAACATCGAGGTGCTGACAGCAATCTGGTTCTTGTCCTTCACCCAGTTCTCGTTATAAACGGAAATCAGCATGTCCAATACATCCTCCGCCCGTTGGATAGAGTTATCCCTGAATGACAGGTCGACAACCGACGCTTTCTCGTTGTTCAGCGATACGGACAGGTTGGACGAGCAGGAGTTTACGGCATTATACAAGCCGGATTTGTCCACATACAGCGTATATGCCTCGCCTTCCACATAGTTGGGCGTTGTGTGGACAACGATTTTCCCCAATGGCGTGGTGATGGAGTCGAGCAGGCGACCCTTTATATCCTTTCCTTCGAGATCTGTCCCGTTGCGTGTAAAACCGGATAAGAGCAGCGTGCTGTCCGGCCGTACTTCCAGCGTAAAACCGGCCGATTCGTTTTCAGGCAGGTCGCTTATCGTCACATCCACGGGCAATGTCAGCCCATAGGCCACCTGACGGTGGAATTTCCCCGGAACGAAGTAATTCATGTCCAGACGCAGCCGTTTGACCACCTCGGTCATTAAAGCCGGCGACTGGAAGGCGATCAGCTCGTTATTCACATTGGTATTGGACTGGAACAACCCGAACTCCGAGAAGGATTCCAGGTCCGAGGAAACCGACTTGCCCTTGGAATCCTCCTTGATCAGCACCGAAGCGGTGCGTGTATATACGGCAGGGGTGCGCAGCAGATAGACGGCGGCGACACCTGTCGTTACCACTAAAGACAGGACGAACCACTTCCACTTCGCGAGGCACAGGTACAACAGGTCCTGTATTCGCAAGAAATCATCCGCCTGTCCCGGTCTTGTATTCTTTTGATTTACGGCCATATCTGATTCTGATATTTATTTCACGATCAACACGGTAATGGTGGTCAGCAGCGAGGCCAGCGACATCCAGAAGGAAGCCGAACGGACGTTGTTGCCGTTGACGGTCGCCTGCCGCGCTCTCATCGAGTTTGGTTCGACATAAACGATATCGTTCTGTTGCAGGTAGTACACGGGAGAGGCATAAAGGTCGTATCCCGAGTTCAGGTTGACCCGGTACAGGGTCTTTTTGCCGTTTTCCTCACGCTGTACCAGCACGTTCTCCCGTTTCCCGTAGACGGTAAGGTCCCCGGCCATGCTCAAAGCGTCCAGGAGCGTCAGCCTGTCCTTGTCGATATTGAAACGCCCGGGGTTGGCGACCTCACCCAGCACGGAAACGGTCAGGTTCATGAACTCCACCGTGACAACGGGGTCTTTCACGAGGTTCTTCGATACCAGTTCCCCTTTTATGTACGCCGCGATTTCCCCGCGTGTCATTCCAGCCACATGGATATGCCCCAGCACGGGAAAATCGATGTCCCCATCCTTGTTTACAGTATATCCCGATATCCCCTGACCGTTGGACGTGCCCGATGTACTCCCGATCTGCCGGGAGATAATCGGAAGATTGAAAAGGTCCATCAACAAGGGGTCCTTGCTGTTGACCAGTATGGAAATCTTGTCTTCGGGACGCACCCTGATTTCCAGCGGATTCAAGACCTCCTCTGCGGTCCCCGGTTTCAGGTCCGTGAAATAAGCAACTTTCGGCGCGGCACATGATCCCAGCAGGAGAGCCACGGTCAACAGGAATAAAAAGTATCTGATTTTCATATTTAATTGATTTTATTTGTCGTTTGCCTGTCCCGACTGAAGCTGCCCGATACGTTTCGTCAGCCGGATATTGGCGAGAGTCCATACCAGGATATCACCCAATACGATCCAGTTCACATCGAGATAAAGGGAGAAAAAAATATTAAGCAGTATGAATACCGTCGATACGGAAATGATGATAATCATGGCGTTCCGCTGTTTTATCCCGATGGCGAGCAGCTTATGGTGGATATGGTTCTTGTCCGGCAGGAACGGATTCTTGCCGTTGCGCACCCGGTGCAGGTAAACCCGGACCACGTCGCAGCACGGAACCAGCAGCGGAGAGAAGGCCAGCACCATCGGGTGTACGTTTCCCGTGTTATCGTCCGGGCCGCACATGGCCAGCTTGAGGCTGAGGAAACAGAGCATCATGCCGACGGTCAGGCTGCCCGTGTCGCCCATGAATATCTTCCTCCCGTGCTCGGCGTTCCCGAAAACGTTGTAATAGAAGAACGGGACCAACACACCCAACGTGGCGAACGCCAGCATGGCATAAACATGCCGGTGGAGCATGAAGAAAGTCAGCCCGTAAAACAGGCAGGCGATACTGCACAGCCCGGAAGCCAGCCCGTCGATACCGTCGATCAGGTTGATGGCATTGATGATGAAGACCACGATCAGAATGGTCAGGGGATATCCCGCCCATAACGGAACCGCGTGGATGCCCAGAATGCCGTGCAGGTTGTCGATATATATTCCACCGGCGATAAGCATCACGCCGCACAGAATCTGGATGACAAACTTGGCACGGTAACGGATGCCTATCAGGTCATCGGCCATGCCGACCAGATACAGCAACATGATGGAGCAGAAGGCGAAAGCCAGGGGCCGCACGTCGTTCCCTATTTCGTACAGCATATCCGAATGTCCCAGCGTCATATTGACTCCCAGCAACAGGACTATGGTGAAAAACACGACCGGCTTGAACGCTATGCCGCCCAACCGGGGTACCGCGCAATGATGGATCTTCCGTTCGTCGGGAAGGTCGAACAACTGCTTGCGGAAAGCGATCAGCAGAATCTGGGGAATGACGAAGCCCGCACAGAAGACGCAGAGCAGGAACGCCAGGAAACAATTTGCAATCCAAAAATACATATCTTCCAAAATCGAATCAGTCATATTTACGCCTCATTATTACAACAGCTTGATATATTCAGGATTGACTTCCACTCCCACTGCAAGGAAACCTTTCAGTTCGACGAGCAGACGCCTGACCTTGGAGCCGCGGGTGGTCAGCAGGCGGCCCTCGTATCCGTCGAGCGTGCCGCCGACGATGCGGATTCTGCGTCTGTACATTTCCGGGGTGACCTCCTCCGGCAGGTAATACTGCGGGAATTCAGTCGAACTGACGGCCTTGATGAAACGTTCCATGTCCTTGTCGGCCACAGTCATAGGCTCGCGCCATGTGTTTCGCAGCCAGCGGTATTGGAGGGTCGGCGTCTTTTCCACTGCCAGATCGAGGTTCGTCCGTGCCTCATGCACGAAAAGAAGGTCGGGTATGAACGGAACCTCCTCACGGACACGCACGCCTTTCTTCATCTTTAAATGCTGTTTCATGGGGACGAAGACCTCCATCCCCATTCCTTTCAGCTCCATGTAGGCAGGCTGTTTGGCGTTCACCCTTTTCAAGTCGCGCATCACATACCACCGGGTGTCTTCATCGTTTCCTGCGGGTGCCGTCATTTCGTTTCAGGACATATTTATCAATCCTGCAAGATTGAGCATGTCTTTGCTAATCAGGCAGTTATGATTATCTTTAATAAAAGTTGGGGATTTCTCCCCGTTTTTGTTTCCTTGCTTGGGTCTCATAGCAAATCAACGACTGTTCGCCTTTCCATCGGCTGATTCTTAGGCATATAATCGCCTGTATCTTGCACTTCTCTCCGGGAGAGAGGTATCGGGGATTGATTTATGGCGTAACTGCTTGTTTGACAGTTATAAACTGGTTTTTCACAGACCGGATTTGCTCAACATTTGATGTGCAAGCCTCACGGAAAATGAAAGCAACTGAAAATAAAAAGTCGTTTTTATAGCCATATTTTCAATAAATTATGTAATTTTGCATGTCTAATACCTCTCTCCCGGAGAGAATTGTTTTTTTACTCAACAAATCTGTCGCTTCCGATATTTCTCTTCACAAGAGAAGTAACGGTTGTTTATTTTATTATATATCAAGACATTATAATAAAAAGGAAGCCTTGTTTGCTCAACATTTGTCCTTATTTTGCGATTTCACTTTTTTGCACAGGGAAAGGGCTGTCCTTGCCATGATGTGGGGATTTTCATACTTCCGGCCGGGGAAATCCTTCTCTTTCAATGAAAAGAAAGTGGCATTTCCTTTCAGTTTTTGACCGTATTTTCCTATCTTTGCATCCGAAATACTTCTCTTGTGAAGAAACCGTTCAAATCATTGCCGGGCAGGGATAATATACAAATGGGACCGTAGGGGTACGGAAATGAATTGCCGTAAACCGGACCATTGCGGGAAGGGCCAAGGTCGGTTTACGGGAAAGTGTCAGCCGTTTTTTTGTGTTACAGGGACTTTAGGATAAGGCTGTTGGCCTTGTCCACCACCGATGTGTCGAGCGAGGCGAGGTAGATGCGGGTGGTGGTTTCGGAGTCGTGTCCCATAGCCTCGCTGATGGTGGAGACGGGTATGTTCTTGCTCCTGGCGATGCTGGCCCATGCGTGGCGTGCGACATAGGTCGTCAGCGGTATGCCCAGCCCCAGCTGTTCACCGAGTTTCTTCAGCTTGGCATTGACAAGATGCGCGGCGTTCTTGTACTGCTTGCGGGCATCCTTCTCCATATCCCGGATGATCGGCAGCAGGTAGGGCGTGCCGGAGGTGTCGTATTTCTCGACAATCTCCTGCATCGGCTTCTCCCACTTGATGAACAGCTGCTGCCCGGTCTTCTGCCGGCGGTAGGCCAGCACCCCGTTCTGCAAGTCCTTCTTTTTCAGGTAGGCCATATCCACAAATGACATGCCGCGCGTGTAGAAGGAGAACATGAACAGGTCGCGGGCGTAGTCCGTCGCCGGCGTGAGCGTCAGGTCGGCGTCCCGTATCTGACGGATGATTTTCAGCGGTACGGCGCGTTTGACGGTCTTGTCGATACCCGTATAGACATGCTTGAACGGGTTGCGCTGCACGGTCAGCTCCTTCTCGACCGCCCGGTTGTAGACAGCGCGCAGCCCCCGCATATAATAAGAGGACGAGTTCGGGCATATCCCCCTCGCTTTCAGGAAGGTCTCGTACCTTACCATCAGGTCGGAATCCATTTCTTCCGGAAGCACGTCGCTTTCCCCGAGGAAACGTCCGAAACTGTTCAGAACGGTGGTGTATCGCTCGGCCGTGCGGTTCTTGCCGATTTGCCTTAACTGCCTGACAAGCCCCCACGCAAAAGACATGAAGCCTCCCGTATCCGAAGGTGTGAGGTAGAGTCTCACCACGTCTTCCGCGGTATAGGCACGTCCGGCACGGTCCAGCCGGGAAATGATGTTTCCCAGCCGTGCCGTGTCCTCCGCGATCCGTGTCCTTAACGCCGACAGATAGGCGTGCCGGCTTTGCCCGGCATCCGGCGGCAGGGATATGCCGGCGTGCGGCCCGTCCCATTCCCGCGGGTACACTCTGTAACCGGTATGGATCTGTCTTGCCACCCGGTTGTGAATCACTTGGTAGAATAATGTGCCCTCTCTCGTTTCGGAAGAGGATGCACGGAATTTGGTTCTCACTGTTGCCATTGTATGATAGAATTAATGTTTCCGCTTGTAAAAGACAAAGGAGACCGTGGCGAGTGTGACGGCAATCAGTCCGGCATGTATGACTGTTATCCCGGTCAATATCCCTGAATGGAGCAGCCTCACGTTGGCGAAAATGACAAGGGCGAAGAACGCGGCGAGTATCAGCAGCAACGCAATCATGCACCAGAATGTCGTCTGCGTCATGGAAACGCGGCTGTCGTTGTGCTGAATCTCCCCGGCCGCTTTCTCGCGTTCTTTGCGGATATGCGATATTGCGCTGTCGGCAATGGCATTGATTCCGTCCAGCAACGCCTGCCTGTCGTTCTCCGTGAACCTTACCGGGAACGAGGTCTTGAGCAGGTCATGGAGATTCCGCATGGTGTCCGCGTATGCGCCGATTCCCTCAATGAGGCCGTTCAGCTTCCTGTGCGCGTCCGCGATCTCCGGCTTGAGCTTGCGGAACTCGTTGGCGAGCGCGTCGTTCCGCTGCTCAAGTCTCTGCCGCCGTGCTTCCTCCGCTGTCACCTC
>ERZ779974.3-NODE-3-length-123038-cov-4.18814_pt1 | contig 123038 bp, 96 predicted proteins | sample MGYA00511026_ERZ779974 | MGnify/ENA primary metagenome ERZ779974 (study PRJEB29588, sample SAMEA2153010) | human gut metagenome | biome: human gut; feature: human-associated habitat; material: faeces | place: Denmark | collected 2008/2010 ... | reverse complement strand
CGTCTTCTTGTCGGTTTTCCTGAGAAGATAGTCAATTCAAAAATCGTAAATATGATTTCTGTTGTTGTATATCCGTCGAGAGTGTATTCCAAATTCTCATCTTCGGAGAAATACTTGAGGTAAACGGTTGGCACACCCATATAAAAGTCAAGAAAAAGATAAGAAGTATAGTTATAAATGCCCAAGTCGGCAAATTTATTTAAAATGTCATTGTTAAAAACAGTACACCATCCTGTTTGGGTTTCGAATCCCGACATTTCGAATCTGCGATGCTCTTTCATAAATTTGTCTTTGTCCACATGCCTTAATTGTTGCTGCAATTCGTCACCAAAAGAAAGGCGTTGTCTGATAAGGTTAAAAACTTCCTCCTTTGTCATTTGTTTTAAGTTAGTTATTTCCATTTTTGTTTATTAATTCTGTAAAGGTACTTCCTTTATTTTGTAATAAACGGAATCCGGACATTTTTCTTTTATTTATTTTTCGGCTGATAGTCCTGAAAACTTCCGGATATATTGTTGCCAGTGTAATGTCTCAAAACGAAAAAGAGGAAATTCCTTTCGGAATCTCCTCTTTTTCATCTTACAAGAAAGACTAATTATTTCTTCTTACGGTCACCGTAACGGCTCATGAACTTATCAACACGTCCTGCAGTGTCTACCAATGTAGATTTACCTGTATAGAACGGGTGAGAAGTGTTTGAGATTTCAATCTTCAGCAACGGATAAGTTTCACCTTCGAATTCGATGGTTTCTTTAGTTGCTACAGTTGATCTAGACAAAAACATGTCACCATTTGACATATCTTTAAATACTACCGGACGGTATGATTCTGGATGAAGGCCTTTTTTCATTTCAGTATCTGTTTTTTTAATTTATATTCTGTTACTATTTTGGTAAGAAATAGTGTAATGGTCATTTTCAGAGCGCAAAGATAATGCTTTTCTGTGAAATAGAAAAAGGTTTTATGGAAAAAACTTCGATAAAGGTAATCTGTTTTATAAAATAAGTATGTCATCATCATTGGTTTATACAACTATATAAGGCACAGACTACCTATATATCCTGCATATAACAGGATTTTTCTCTTAATTCATATATAAATGACTGCGTGGATACAAGCAATACGCGTTACTGTCTTTTATCCGTTTATTTGCAAGGTAGACATTACAATCTAATGTCACACTCATATTCCTGCAGAAAAATGGTGTCTGATTTAAACCTTTTTCTACTATATTTTTCTTTCCGATGTTCGTTATTCGATGGATAATGCTTACTTTTGCGTAGAATTTTTATTCACTAACAATAAACTTTAAACAAAATGGTAAATTACAAAGATTTAGGATTGGTAAACACAAGAGAAATGTTTGCTAAGGCTATCAAAGGTGGATATGCTATCCCAGCATTCAACTTCAACAATATGGAACAAATGCAGGCTATCATCAAGGCTGCTGTTGAAACTAAATCTCCTGTGATTCTTCAGGTTTCTAAAGGTGCTCGTCAGTATGCTAACGCTACTTTGTTGCGTTACATGGCACAGGGTGCTGTAGAATATGCTAAAGAATTAGGCTGCGCACATCCGGAAATCGTTCTTCACCTTGACCACGGAGATACATTCGAAACTTGCAAATCTTGTATCGATTCTGGTTTCTCTTCAGTAATGATCGATGGTTCTCACCTTCCTTACGAAGAAAACGTAGCATTGACTAAGAAAGTTGTTGAATACGCTCACCAGTTTGACGTAACTGTAGAAGGTGAACTTGGCGTATTGGCTGGTGTAGAAGATGAAGTTTCTTCCGACCATCACACATATACTGACCCTGAAGAAGTAATCGACTTCGCTACTCGCACTGGTTGCGACTCTTTGGCTATCTCAATCGGTACTTCTCACGGTGCTTACAAGTTTACTCCGGAACAATGCCACATCGACCCGAAGACTGGCCGTATGGTTCCTCCTCCATTGGCTTTCGAAGTATTGGACGCTGTAATGGAAAAACTTCCGGGATTCCCTATCGTTCTTCACGGATCATCTTCAGTTCCGGAAGAAGAAGTGGAAACTATCAACAAATATGGTGGTGCACTGAAAGCTGCTATCGGCATTCCGGAAGAAGAATTGCGTAAAGCTGCTAAGTCTGCTGTTTGCAAAATCAACATCGACTCTGACTCTCGTCTGGCTATGACTGCTGCTGTACGTAAGGTATTCGCTGAAAAACCGGCTGAATTCGACCCACGTAAGTATCTTGGCCCGGCTCGTGACAACATGGAAAAACTGTACAAGCACAAAATCATCAACGTGCTCGGTTCTGACAATAAATTGGCACAGTAATAATCTCCGGATTATTCCATAAATAAAAGAAAGAGGCTGCTCCGGTTTGAACACTGGTAGCAGCCTTTTTTATGACGTTTAATCGTTTCTGAACGGAGGGAAGATAACACTATGGCTGTAATTAAAGAACACCCGTGTCACAACTGAATGTAACACGGGTGTTCTTATCTATTATAATAATGTTTCTTACATCAAGAATCCAAGCAGGATACCGGCAGCAACAGCTGAACCGATCACTCCGGCAACGTTCGGACCCATAGCGTGCATCAGCAAATAGTTGGTCGAATCGTATTCCAAACCAATCACTTGTGAGATACGTGCAGAGTCGGGGACAGCAGAAACCCCTGCATTACCGATCAATGGATTGATCTTGTTGCCCTTCTTCAAGAAGATATTGAATATCTTAACGAAGATTACACCGGATGCAGTTGCAATGATGAATGACAATGCACCGAGGGCGAAAATCTTGATAGAATCGAGCGTCAGGAATTCGGAAGCTTGCGTAGAAGCACCTACTGTCAGACCCAACAGGATAGTGATTGTATCAATCAACGGACCACTGGCAGTATTAGCCAAACGGCGGGTTACACCACTTTCTTTCAACAGGTTACCGAAGAACAGCATACCCAGCAAAGGCAGACCGGAAGGAACCAGGAAACAAGTCAGCAACAAACCGATGATCGGGAAAATCACCTTCTCCGTGTGAGAAACGGCACGCGGCGGTTTCATGCGGATGACACGTTCGTTCTTGGTGGTGAGCAGACGCATGATAGGCGGCTGTATCACCGGAACTAACGCCATATAGGAGTAGGCGGACACCGCAATGGCTCCCATCAGGTTAGGTGCTAGCTTGGAAGAAAGGAAGATGGCCGTCGGGCCGTCTGCTCCACCAATGATACCGATAGCACCGGCTTGCATCGGGTCGAAGCCCATTTCTAGCGCGATCATATAAGCACCGAAGATACCGAATTGTGCAGCTGCACCGATCAGCATCAATTTTGGATTAGAGATAAGTGCCGAGAAGTCCGTCATGGCGCCGATGCCCAAAAAAATGAGCGGCGGATACCAGCCGGAGGTCACTCCCTGATACAATATATTCAATACAGAACCTTCTTCATAAATACCGACTTTCAGCCCGGCATCCATATTAAAAGGTATGTTACCGATTAATATACCGAAACCGATAGGAATCAGCAGCATTGGTTCGAACTCTTTGGCTATTGCCAAATAGATGAATACCAAGCCAACGAGAATCATGACTACATGCCCTACCGTAGCATTGGCAAAGCCTGTGTATGTCCAGAAGTCGGCCAGGTTATTTCCTAAAAAGTTTATAAAATCTCCCATATTATTCAATAATTACGAGGTCATTACCTTCAAGAACAGAGTCTCCCTTGTTGACGTTGATGGCAGTAATCTTACCGTCCTTATCCGCATTGATATTGTTTTCCATCTTCATGGCTTCCAATATGATAATGGTCTGTCCTTTCTTTACAGTATCGCCTACATTCACTTTGATGTCGAGGATCACACCCGGCAACGGAGATTTTACTCCTGATTTTCCGGTAGACGGAGCGGTCGGTTTCACTACTTGAGTAGGAGCAGCAGGAGCATTAGGCATCGGGCGTACTGTCACGGGTTTCGCAACAGGCTTCGGCTGTTTCTCCATTTCTACTTTATAGTGTGTACCGTTCACTTCTACATGAGCGATGTTGTCTTCAATATCTCCGATGGTTACTTTATATGAGTTACCGTTGATTTTATATTTATATTCTTTCATCGTTTTTACTTTTTAAAAGGTGACTTACTTTCTGGGAGGAGTTTCACGCAAAGTGTAAATCTTCGAACTCCATGGTGAGTAGCTGCGTTTTACGCGGGTGATGGTCAGCACCGTTTCTTCTACGTCGTGCACCTCATCCTGCATTTCGTGTAATGCCATAGAAATAGCAGCGTATACTTCGCCCGGAGCCTGTGACAGTTCCTTAGCTTCATGCTTGTCAATGCCTTTAGATTTCATAGCGTTGCGCTTGCTCAAATTAACAGCTACTTTTCCTACAATCTTAAAAGCAATAAAGAGAAGAATCAATCCGCAGAATACTACGCTCATGGCAGAAATGGACATTCCAACGCCATCAGCATCGTGTTCTTCAAACTTTTCCATCTTGGAATTGCTGTCAAGAGTCTTGTTGTTGGTGCTTGGAGTCACGTATTTGTCACCGCTTCCACTTTTTACTTCCCATTCAGCTGCCCCGTCGCTTACACGAGCGTATGATTGATTGGGACCGAGAGCGCCTGCGGGCACTACAATCTGGTCGAGCAACTTTTTGCCGGAGTCGAACAGACCAACCCAATTAGCTGTTTCCGGATTCAGCTTGAAGCTGGTATGGAAAGTACCACGGTTAGGTTCGCCATCTGCCCAGAATAGTGCATGTTGGCGTGGTTTCACTAAGGTAAGTATATCACCTTTCGGGATAAAATAAGTAACTGTATCGCCCGGTTGGCTGCTTACTTTCAGCAAGCAAGCTGCCAGGTCGGCGCTACCGAATGATTTATTGAATATTTCAATCCATGCGCTGTGCAATCCGTAATCGTCCTGAAAATTACTCTGATTGTTTATCAGGATTTCGTTTAGCACCAGCTTATTGTTCGACTTTTGCTCTCCACAAGAAGTCAGACCAATCAGCAACAGCAAAGAAAGGAATATTCCGATTTTGGTTTTGTTCATAATCGTTCTTGTTTTAATGTGAAAAGTAGGATTACAACGGAATATTACCATGCTTCTTAGCCGGATTACTCAATTTCTTAGTCTGCAACTGCTGCAAAGCACGGATCACACGGAAACGTGTGTTGCGCGGTTCAATCACATCGTCGATGTAGCCATATTTAGCTGCATTGTAAGGATTGGCGAACAATTTCGTGTATTCTGCTTCTTTCTCTGCAAGGAATTGAGCAGGGTTTTCCTGATCTTTGGCTTCGCGTGCGTACAATACTTCTACTGCTCCTGCACCACCCATTACTGCGATTTCGGCAGTAGGCCATGCGTAGTTCATGTCACCGCGAAGTTGCTTACAGCTCATTACGATGTGAGAACCACCGTAAGATTTACGCAATGTAATAGTAACCTTAGGCACAGTAGCTTCACCGTAAGCATACAACAGTTTAGCACCATGAAGGATAACGCCATTGTATTCCTGACCTGTTCCCGGAAGGAATCCCGGTACGTCTACCAACGATACGATAGGAATATTGAATGCATCGCAGAAACGAACGAAACGTGCGCCTTTACGAGATGCGTTGCTATCGAGTACACCAGCCAGATACTTAGGCTGATTAGCAACGATACCTACCGATTGTCCGTTGAAACGGGCGAAACCGATGATGATATTCTTTGCATAATCTTTCTGGATTTCAAGGAATTCACCGTTGTCCACAATAGCGCCGATCACTTCGTACATGTCATACGGTTTAGTAGGGCTGTCGGGGATAATATCGTTCAAAGAATCTTCCAGACGGTCGATTGGGTCTGTGCAATCTACATAAGGAGCTTCTTCAAGGTTGTTTTGAGGAATATAGCTCAACAGTTTGCGAATCAGTTCGAAACCTTCTTCTTCTGTTTGGGCGGTGAAATGAGTCACACCCGATTTAGTGGAGTGAACGCTTGCGCCACCGAGGTTTTCCTGGCTAACGTCTTCACCTGTAACGGTCTTCACCACTTTCGGTCCGGTGAGGAACATATAAGAAGTGCCTTCCATCATCAGTGTAAAGTCGGTCAGAGCCGGAGAATAAACAGCACCACCGGCACAAGGACCGACACCCGAAGCGAGGATATTGCGCTGGAAGATTTCTGCGTAACCTGCCAAAGCGTTGATACCTTCCTGGATACGTGCACCACCCGAGTCGTTGATACCGATACAAGGAGCACCCATCTTCATGGCCTGATCCATAATTTTACAAATCTTCAATGACATTGTTTCTGACAGTGAACCGGCAGAAACAGTGAAGTCCTGTGCGAACACATATACCAGACGTCCTTCGATTGTACCGCAGCCGGTTACTACACCGTCTCCCGGATAATGTTTTTTCTCCATTCCGAAGTTCGTGCATCTGTGCTCAACGAACATGTCCATTTCTTCGAAGCTACCCTCGTCAAGCAGCATAGCCAAACGCTCGCGTGCTGTGTATTTCCCTTTTTCATGTTGCTTCGCAATTGCTTTTTCGCCGCCTCCGATACGTGCTACGGCACGGCGTTCAATAAGCTCTTTAATTTTTTCAAGTTGATTACTCATGAGTTCTTGTTGGTTTTAGAGTTTATGATTAATGTTCGCAGAGTTCTGTCAACACGCCCAAAGTTGATTTCGGGTGAAGGAAAGCAATATTCAAACCTTCGGCACCTTTGCGGGGAGCTTTGTCGATAAGGCGGATTTCTTTGCTTTCTGCCTCTGCCAGCGCATTGGCTACGCCATCTTCTACAGCAAATGCGACGTGGTGAACGCCTGCACCTTTGTTTTCAATGAATTTGGCAATAGTACTCTCCGGGCAAGTAGGCTCCAACAGTTCAATTTTTGTTTCGCCCACTTTTAAAAAAGCAGTTCTTACTTTCTGATCTTCCACTGTTTCAATGTTGTAACACTTCAGACCTAATACATTTTCGTAGTAAGGAAGGGCTTCTTCGATGCTTTTTACAGCAATGCCCAGATGTTCAATGTGTGAAATCTTCATAACTATACTTTTTTTATTTGGTTTTAAATCTGTGCTTATAAGGCATAAAACAGCACAAAGAAAGACATTTCTTATCTAATAAAGAAATATTTCTGCATTTAATTATTGGATTATTAAACAGAAAAAATGGTGGAAAAGGAGCATAAAACATTGTTTTGTAATCTTGAGATTACATTTAGACATAAAACTTGACTAAGAGTTTGTTCAGCCAACTCCAATTGATGCGGAACCAACGGCGGGTACTGCTTTGTTTTCCTCCGAAGCGAAGAACGAAATCACGATAACCGTGTTTACGGAACGGAAGTCCTACATCCATAAATTCCATGTGGCGGAATCCCCGTTGGTGTGCGTCTTCCAATGCTTTCCAAACGGCTAGCACACCCGGATATTGAAGTGCGTATGTCTTTCTCATTCCTCCGGAAAACCAAAGGTATGCGTCGTCTCCCGAATAGATACAGACAGAACCGCCAATGATTTTCTCTTTGTATTTCACAACGAATATTTTTGCCTGTTGTCCTTTGATTAACATATTGTTCATGTGGCGGAAAAAGTCGTTGGCAGGGAAATATCTGCGTATGCGGGAGGAATAAACCTTGTGCAGCATCCGTGAGAAATCGTGTATTTCTTCCACGGTATGTGCCTCCTCTACTTTGGCTCCATTCTTGAGTCCTTTTTTTATCTGACGGATGCGCGACGGGCTGAACCGGTCTTCCGTCTTTTTCATACTGTGCAGCGAATTGCGTACCCGCAGCCAGTTGACAGGGAAATAATCATTGGCACGGAAAACCCGGTAACCGAACATCGAATTATTGAGGTTCCGGAATTCGATCAGGACACAGCTACGCGATGCTTCTTGTGTGAGATGTTCGAGCATATCGCCAAAGACTTCTTCTGCCTTTTCTTTGTTGGTCGAAAGCGACTCATCCAGAAATTCACCTTCGCTATATACTACGCAATGTTTCACTAAAGAGGAGGGAAGCCACTTTTTCGCTTTGCGGATGGCGGCAAGCAGGCGTGCCACAGGTCTGCCGTCTTCTGTTGCTACTATTAATAAAGGAGTATACCCCGGAGTCGCTTCATAAATCTGAAATAACTCTTTGGAATGGAAGGCGTTTTTTCCTGGTAATTCAGGAATGTCCTTCCCATGATAATATGTGGTTAGTTTAAGTGGCATCTAGGTACAAATTTACACTTTTTATTCTTTATTCAACAACAAAACAAAGAATTTGTTGGAGCTGCTTGAAGTAAAGTATAATATATAGTTGCGTATTTAATGGAGAAAATATATTTTATAGGAGAAATATGGTATGAAAAGTGAGTACGTATTAAAATTAGATTCGTCTTTAATTAAGATTATAATCGAATAGTTTTTGCAAAACAACGAGAATTAATATTAACTTTAAATTAGAACGAATGAGATGTAATGCATTTGTTGAAGCATGGAAGAATCATCATAGACGCGCTTCCATGATTTTAGGGCTGTCTTTATTGTCTGCCCCTCTGTCATATTCTGTGTATGCAGAAGATGGAGTTTCTAATACTATGGTGCAAGTTGTCACACAAACGAAAACTGTGAAAGGAACTATCATTGATGAAAGCGGGGAGCCGCTGATTGGAGTTTCTATCGTTGTGAAAGGAACAAGTACAGGTACGATTACCGATTTTAACGGTAACTTCTCTATCGATCTTCCGGCGGGAAGAAAAGAACTGGTCATTTCTTATATCGGTTACAAAGAACAAACGGTGACAGTGACAGGCAACGGACCGGTCAATGTGAAAATGGTTTCGGACACACAGGCATTGGATGAAGTGGTTGTTGTGGGTTACGGTACGATGAAAAAACGCGATTTGACAGGAGCTATCACTTCTGTAAAAAGTGAAGATGTAGTGATGAATCCAAGTTCAAATCCGATGCAGGCTTTACAAGGTAAGGTGGCAGGATTGGATATTACGCGTGAATCGGGACAGGCCGGTTCGGGAGTAAAGATGCAGTTGCGTGGTAACCGGTCATTCCAGAAGGATTCCGGAAATCCTTTATTTATAATTGATGGTATGCCGGGGGATTATTCTACATTGAATCCGAATGATATTGAAAGCATTGAAGTTTTAAAAGATGCTTCTTCGACAGCTATTTATGGTTCAAGTGGTGCGAACGGTGTTATTTTAATTACTACTAAAGGTGGTAAGGAAGGCAAAGCAATTGTTAATTTTAATGCATACGTAGGTGTAAACGGCTGGTCAAGGACTCCGGAGATGCGTAGTGGAGAAAGTTATATACAAACCTTGAGAGATGCATCTGTTGGTGCTGGCGATGGACGTTGGAGTTCGGTTGCTGATGATAAAAATCTGTTTACTACTGATGCTGAATGGAGTGCACATCAAAATGGCCAATATATAGATTGGGTGGATGCTTTGTTGAAAACCAGTGTAACACAGAATTATTCTGTTTCTGTGGCTGGTGGAACGGAAAAGACAAAGGCATATTTTTCTCTGAACTTCTCTAATGAGGATGGGCAGTTTGCACAAGATAGCTATAAACTTTATTCATCTAAAATCCGGGTAGATCATAAGATTAAAAAGTGGATGAAGGTGGGCATTGATGCTCAACTGTCTTATGTACATCAAAATAAAGCTGATTCTGATTTACAGACTTTGATGGCGTCAAATCCTCTTGGATCGTTGTATAATGAAGATGGAAGCATCAATCCGCAACCTGTTGCCGATCCTTCATCTACAGTATATAATTATCTTTTAAATGAGGATAAAAGTTTGTACCGCAATCAGGCTCAAAACCTTAAGGTCTATTTTAATCCTTACTTGGAAATCACTCCTCTTAAAGGGCTGACTTTTATTACTCGTGCTGGTGCTAGTTTGGGATATTCACGTAGTAACACTTTCACAGGAGAGGGGTCTGTTCAATGGTATAAGGCAAATCAAACGGCAGACGGCATTAAGGCGCAAGTTAAGGACAACCGTTCGTATAATTATAAGTGGGAAAATATACTTACTTACAATTTCCAGATTAAGAAAGTGCATGATATAACTCTTACTGCAGTTACATCTTGGAATCACAATCGTAGCGATGTCACTACTTTGTATCAAAAAGGTGTTTCTGATAATAAATTCTTATGGCATAATATTCTTGATGGTAATTCCGCAACTTCGGGAAGTACTTCTTATAGTATGTCTAAGGGGATGGGATATGTCGGCCGTTTGAACTATTCATATATGGGTAGGTATTTATTTGCTGCATCTGTCCGCCATGACGGCTCTTCCAGACTGGCAGAAGGTAATAAATGGGATACTTTCCCGGCTTTTTCTTTGGGATGGAGAATCTCTGATGAAAAATTTATGGAGAGTACGACTAACTGGTTGAGTAATCTGAAAATTCGCTTCGGATATGGTGTTACGGGTAGTACAGCGGGTATTGATCCGTATTCGTCTGCTGCATCATTGGATGCTACTGCTGTAAATATGATATTAGGAGGTGTTCTGACGCCGATTTATAAATTCTCACAGAATATTCCGAACTATTTGCTTACATGGGAAAAGTCGTATAACACGAATATTGGTATTGACGCTGCATTCTTAAATAATCGCATTGATGTCAGTATGGAATATTATAATACAAAAACAAAAGATGTTATATGGAACAAGGCACTTCCTGTTATTAATGGAGCATTCTCCCCGGATGGCGGACCTAAAGCGAATTATACTACTAATTTAAATATGTGTGAGACTAGCAATAAAGGTTTTGAGTTGGCTCTTAATACACGTAATATTATAACAAAGAACTTTACCTGGAGTTCAAGTGTAACTTTCAATCATAATAAAGAGAAAATAACCAAATTGTCCGGTGGAGATTCAGATGTGCTTAATAATGGTGACACCGGTTATGCATTGGCATTGGGAGAAGCTATTAACTCTTATTATCATTATAAGTTGGATGGTGTATGGCAAAAAGGTGAGGAAACTGATGCGGCGGTATTTGGTGCTGCACCTGGTGATTTGAAAATCAATATACCTAATTTAGTAAAAGAATCTGATGGTAGATTCTATAAAATAGATGAAGAAACGGGTAGTGCTGCTGTAGATGAAAATGGTAATGTTATTTATTACACTTCTGATAATAAATATACTCCAAGTGATGCAGATTATCAAATTCTGGGTCACAACTCTCCGGATTGGTCTTTAGGATTCCAGAATAATTTTACCTGGAAGGATTTTGATTTAAGTGTGTTTGTTTATGCACGTTACGGACAGATGTTTGCTTATGATATGTTGACGTCTTATGACCCGAAGGGTATACGTAACTTCCCGACCTATTTTAATTATTGGACTGAAAACAACCCTTCAAATGATTTTCCTGCCGCCAATGCTAATAAAGGTCTCGAACAATATACGGGATATTACGCATTACGCTATGTAGACGGTTCGTTTATAAAGATTAAGAACATTACATTGGGATATAGTCTGCCGAAATCTATCTTAAAATCAGCCGGTATAGAGAAGTGTCGTTTCTATGCTACCATTACAAATCCGTTTGTATTTGCGAAAAGCCATTTGCTGAAAGACTATGATCCCGAAATGAATGGTTCTCTGAAGTACCCATTGACCAAACAATTTGTATTTGGTGTAAATGTTACATTCTAGTTTTTCACTAAAAAAAGTATTGAAATGAAAAGTACAATCTATAAAATAGCAGCGCTTACATTCGCTGTGGCTTCAATGTCTGCCTGCTCGCTTGATGAGTATAATCCAAGCCAAAAAACAGGAGATGAAATTCTTGCAACGTTCGATGGGCTTAAAGGATTACAGTCTTATTGTTATTCATCACTTTACGGGCAGTTATTCAGTGTCTATGATTTCTTGTCTGTGGCTGAAGGTGGTACGGACTGCTGGATAACTCCTGCCGGTAATCCGGATTATGCCAAGCAGGTGATTTATTATGATGGTTTAGCTACGAATACGAATGCTACAAATAAATTATTCGGTCAGGCTTATTCTATGATCGGTAATTGTAATGCAGTAGTAAACAGGGCTGAATTACTAACGGATGGCAATGAAAAAGATATAACGACGTTAGTGGCTGAAGCCCGCTGTCTTCGTGCGTTTTATTATTCCATATTGGTGAATACGTATGGGAATGTAACGTTAACATTGGAAGAATCGTCTCAAGATCCTATTTTGACTCCGCAGCGTAACTCTATTGAAGAACTATATACGCAGATAATTGATGATTTGAAATTTGCGGCCAATAATCTTGAAGATACTCCTTATGATAATAATCGTGCGCGTGTGACTAAGAAAACCGCGTTAGGACTTTTGGCTCGCGTTTATGCTCAAGGTGGTGGCGAATATGGGCTGACAGAAGAGGGAGTATCTTATTGGCAACGTGCTAAAGAAGTGGCAGAGGACATGATTTTAGCGTATGGTGACTGTCTGTATGATGATGTGGAAGATGTTTGGGCTCCGGCAAATAATCGAAATAATAAAGAAGCTTTATTTATTGCTGCCGGTCCGGATGCTACGAATTTGGAGAACTGGAATGCTGGAACACAATGTAATAACAACTTTACTTATATGTATCCAAAGCCAAATACTCTCACTATTTATCCTACTCCGGATAATCAAAATTATTGGTATGGACGTACTAATAATAATACGTTGGCACCTTCCAAATATTTGCTGGATTGTTTTGATGCTGATTATGATAAGCGGTGGGAAGTAACCTTTACTACGGCTTTTGTACAGTTTTCTGCCGTACAGTCAGGAGGTAGTTATTTATTTACTAATAAGAAGCAGACATTGGATGATGGTACAAAACCAAAAATTGGAACAAAACATGGCGTAAATGATAATATTAGTTCATTTACAATTCTTACTCAAAATATAATCGATACTTATGGATTGGATGCAAAATTCCATAATGAGTATATTTATCCTTATGGTGATTTGAATTATACATATTATGATGGAACTTGGGCGCCCAAAATGATAGCCAAGGTTTGGCCGAAAGGTGAAAATAGCGGTGATCCTTCCAAATTGCAGGAAGTGAAGAACCCCTATGTGATACCTTACCCTGTAGCTGAAGATGATAATAGAATCTGTTTCTACTTATCAAAGGAAAGACTTTCGGATGCGGAGAAAGCGAAACGTAGATATTATGTAATCAATATTGATGATTTGTTTGATAACGGACAATATCGTAAAACAGATATAAAAGTTACTAATGACAAAAATATGTACCCTGGTTTCAACAAATACAATTGGTTGTCGGAAGATTCATATAGTAGCAATTTGCAACGTAAGACAGGTGATGTGTTCATTATGCGTATGGCTGAAGTATATCTGATTGCAGCTGAAGCTAACCAACAATTAGGAAATGGCGGAAAAGCTGCTGAATATTTAAATGTACTGAAAAAGCGTGCCGCTCGCAATGATGCATCTTACAATGCTATGAAATTGAGTAATGCTACACAGAATGATGTTATGGACGAATATGCTCGTGAATTATGTGGAGAATATCAACGTTGGGTATTGATGAAGCGTCACAAAGATTCTTTCAAACAACGTCTTGCTGTTGGTAATCCTCGTGCAGCTGAAAATTTTGATGAAAACAAGCATTATTTGCGTCCGATTTCTTTTAACTTCTTGAGTCAGATTGATAATGCAGAAGAATATGGAAACAATGGGTATTAGTACTCTTACAGATTAAATTTAGATTAAAGAGGGGATATGTCGTGATGATATGTCCCTTTTTTCTATATCTTTGTGTAATCGAACAGAACTTTTAAAAAGCGGAACTATGTTAGAAGAAATTTTAGCTTACAACAAGCAATTTGTTGAGAACAAGGGATACGAATCGTATATTACCAATAAATATCCCGATAAGAAAATAGCTATTCTTTCCTGTATGGATACCCGACTGACTGCTTTGCTGCCAGCAGCATTAGGAATTAAGAATGGCGATGTGAAAATGATAAAAAATGCAGGTGGCGTTATTTCCCATCCTTTCGGTAGCGTGATACGTAGTTTACTTGTAGCTATTTTTGAGTTGGGGGTAGAGGAAATAATGGTGATTGCTCATTCTGACTGTGGAGCTTGCCACATGCACAGTGAAGTAATGCTCGAAAAAATGAAAGCACGCGGAATCAATCCGGATTATATTGATATGATGCGTTTCTGCGGAGTTGACTTTCATTCGTGGCTGGATGGTTTCGAAGATACAGAAAAGTCGGTGAGAGGAACGGTAGATTTTATTGTGCGTCATCCTTTGATCCCTTCAGATGTGACAGTCTACGGGTTTATTATTGATTCTACGACCGGAGAATTAACTCGGATTGTATAGATTATTAGATAGATAGGTAAATAGATAAACTTCTTTTTTAATCCCCTAAATATAGTGACGCTATCCTATCATGATAGTGACGCCATTTCTATTGTATAGTGTCGCTATGTCTGGAGGATAGTGACGCTATTTTGAAGACAAAAAAATAAGGCAGCTTTTTGTCGGCTGCCTTTATCTTTCTGCGGTTATATACTTTCTTTGACTGGTGCACTCGTTTGTGACAAATAGGGTGTCCGTACATCTCAATTTCTGCCTCACGGCTAGCTTTACGATTCGCTTTAACGTAATCGTCCTGTGTAATTCGCTTTTTCATAATGAAATTATTTCTCTGTGCAAAGATACAATATATTCTTCATTTAGTATAAACTTTTATTTCCTATTACGCTCGGTTTGCATTATCTTTGCATACATTAATCAAATGAAACCGGAAATAATATGGAAAATTTCAGTGAATTGATAAAGAACCGTCGTAGTATGCGGAAGTTCACCGATGAAGAATTGACACAAAATCAGGTAGTTGCGTTGATGAAAGCAGCTTTGATATCCCCTTCTTCCAAACGTAGTAATAGTTGGCAGTTTGTAGTGGTTGATGATAAAGAGGTATTGAAAGAATTGTCTCATTGCAAAGAACAGGCTTCTTCGTTCATTGCCGATGCAGCTTTGGCGATTGTTGTAATGGCCGATCCGTTGGCCAGCGATGTTTGGATTGAAGACGCTTCCATTGCTTCCATCATGATACAGTTGCAGGCTGAAGATCTTGGCTTGGGAAGTTGTTGGGTGCAGGTTCGCGAACGTTTCACTGCCACCGGAATGCCTTCCGATGAATTTGTCCATGGAATTTTGGATATTCCCTTGCAACTTCAGATTCTTTCTGTCATTGCTATCGGACATAAAGGGATGGAACGTAAACCTTTCAATGAAGAACATCTTCAATGGGAGAAAATTCATATTAACAAGTTCGGAGGAAAATAAGTATGGGAGCTGCTAAAGCGAATAATAGCAAAGATACCTATCTGGCTACTGCTGTTACCTTTATCGTTATCGGAGCACTTTATCTGATTGATAAACTGATTCATTTCTCTTCCATTGGACTGCCTTGGGTGATGAATAAGGACAATATGCTATTGTACGCCTCGATCTGTTTCCTTATTTTCAAACGCGATAAATCAATTGGTTTTGTGTTGCTTGGGCTTTGGCTAGTGATGAATATCGGTTTGGTCATGTCCTTATTGGGTTCGTTATCCGGATATCTGTTGCCATTGACACTGCTCATCATCGGAATCGTTTTATTCTGGTTTGCAAAACGATAAGAGAATAATGAAAAGAAGTATAGAAGATACACCGATCGTGTTTATCGGTGCAGGTAACTTGGCTACTAATCTGGCGAAAGCTCTTTATCGTAAAGGTTTCCGCATTGTACAGGTATATAGCCGGACTATGGAATCTGCCCGTACCTTAGCCGAGAAAGTAGAAGCTGAATATACAACAGATTTACAGGCAGTCTCCAAAGATGCAAAATTGTATATCGTATCGTTGAAAGATGATGCTTTAGTAGATTTGTTACCGCAGATAACAGAAGGAAAGCAAGTGTCTTTGTTGGTGCATACGGCAGGAAGCATTCCGATGAGCGTTTGGGAAGGGCATGCAGAACGTTACGGAGTATTTTATCCGATGCAGACATTCAGCAAACAACGTGAAGTTAAATTTCAGGAAGTGCCTTTCTTTGTTGAAGCGAAAAGGCCGGAAGACGTGGAATTGTTGAAGGCTGTTGCCGCCACACTTTCGGAAAAGGTCTACGAGGCTTCTTCCGAGCAACGTAAGAGCCTTCATTTGGCTGCTGTTTTTATCTGTAACTTCACCAATCACATGTATGCATTAGCAGCTGATTTGCTTGAAAAATACAACTTGCCTTTCGATGTCATGCTTCCGCTGATAGATGAAACAGCACGTAAAGTCCACGAATTGGCGCCACGTGATGCACAGACCGGACCCGCTGTTCGTTACGATGAGAATGTGATGAGTAATCATCTTGCCATGTTGGTAGATTCTCCGGCATTGCAGGAAATATATAAACTAATGAGCAAAAGTATCCATGAGCACCATCAATTATGATTTATCCCGTATCAAGGCTTTAGCTTTTGATGTAGACGGAGTATTGAGTTCGACAACCGTACCTTTGCATCCTTCCGGAGAACCGATGCGCACGGTGAATATCAAAGATGGGTATGCCATCCAGTTGGCTGTGAAAAAAGGACTTCACATAGCTATCATCACCGGTGGCCGGACAGAAGCGGTACGTATCCGTTTTGAGGGACTGGGAGTGAAGGATTTATACATGGGTTCTGCTGTGAAGATACATGATTATCGTGCTTTTCGTGATAAGTACGGATTGACCGATGATGAAATTCTATATATGGGTGATGACGTGCCGGATATTGAAGTGATGTGTGAGTGTGGACTGCCATGCTGCCCGAAAGATGCCGTGCCGGAAGTGAAATCCGTTGCAAAGTATATTTCTTATGCAGACGGTGGTCGTGGATGCGGACGTGATGTAGTGGAGCAGGTGCTGAAAGCTCACGGTCTATGGATGGTGGAAGACGCCTTCGGTTGGTAACTTAATCATAAATAATCGTTGTTTAATAACGAATAAAACCATGCTTGATAACTTAAAGAAATATCAGATTATATTAGCTTCCAATTCTCCCCGTCGGAAAGAACTGATGTCGGGACTGGGAGTAGACTATGTAGTCAGAACATTGCCGGATGTAGACGAGTCATACCCGGATACATTGGTGGGTGCTGAAATTCCTGAATATATTGCCCGTGAAAAGGCAGATGCCTACCGTACCATGATGAAGCCGGGAGAATTATTGATTACGGCAGATACCATAGTATGGTTGGATGGGAAAGTACTTGGGAAACCGGAGGGTAGGGAAGGAGCCGTTGAAATGCTTCGTGCTCTCTCGGGAAAATCTCATCAGGTCTTCACAGGAGTTTGCCTGACTACTACCGAGTGGCAAAAAAGCTTTACCGCTTCCTCCGAAGTATTGTTTGATGTCTTGTCGGAAGATGAAATCCTGTATTACGTAGATCGTTATCAGCCAATGGATAAGGCAGGAGCTTATGGCGTTCAGGAGTGGATCGGGTATATCGGGGTTAAATCAATTTCCGGTAGTTTCTATAATATTATGGGGCTTCCCATACAGAAACTGTACGGAGAGTTGAAAAAGCTGTAGTAAGTATCTTGAATATATCTGAATATATCAGTGTAATAAACTTATTGATTACATGAAATACATAAGATATACTTAGTCCAATAATGCAAAAAGGCTACCTCAAAATAGAAAATGAGGCAGCCTTTTTCTGTATTTTTAAGCAGGAACATTTACTGAATATCCCAAACTGAAAGATGTGGAAGACTATAATAAATCCAACATCAGAGGAATATCTTCTTCCCGAATTCCTTGTGTGAGAAGAGCTTCTTCATCTTTATGGAACATTTCCAGGAATCGTTCCCGGTTTCCACTAGCCGTAATGGCTTTTCCATAGAAAACGGAAGCTTTCTGAATATCTCCCATCACCCAGGCGACATGTCCTGCATTCATATAGTCAATAGCCAGAGGCTTTTGTTCTATTATTTTTTCATAATACTTCATCGCTTGTTCATGTTTCTGGCTGATAAATGAACACCATCCGATACCACGCCATGCCTTAATACAGTTGTTCTCGATGAAATCCAGTTTGAAGAAATAATTCAGTGCTTCTTCATATTGCCCCAATTCGGCCAGACAGCTACCGATATGGAAAGTCACATTGGTATCTTCCGGAGCAGCTTCTTCTACCTTCTTATAATAGGTGATTGCTACCTGGTAATTTCTGTTCAACCGATAACAAATAGCCAGATGGCGATTGTTCCAGATATTATCCGGTTTCAACGTGTCTGCTTTCAGGTAAGCCTGGATAGCTTCTGCATATTTCTTTCTTTTCTGCAATGCATAGCCAAACTTCTGGTAATATTCAGCACTCTCTCCTTCGAATCCGCCAATCGTTTCCAACTCTTCATAAATTTCAATAGCCTCGTCCCAACGTTCCTTTGACAGGTAGAAATCGGCAATGGGGAATAATACATCTTCCCAGTGCAATATATTGTCGAGTGCAGGGACATGATGAAGATCGAGCTTCTCTTTAAAAATATCTCTGAATTCACTCTTGCGCACACTAAGTTTGAAGAAACGATACAAATCGTGCAGGTACTGGTTGCTGACCGTTCCCGGACGTTCATTGAATTTCTTCATCGTCTCAACATTCGATTTCTCCGCCAATTCTGCAACCTGTTGTTCATTCAGTTGGCTCAACATCATATCCTGTTGTGACTGTGGCAATTGATGGATCGTGAAAAAGAGAGAGTACTTATCACTGTTACTGAAGAATCCCGATTGAAGAATTAAATCCAGTAGACTGCCTCCCTGATTTCCTGCCTGCTTCATTGCCTTGAGCACATTAGACTGTTGCTTGCTGAATGGATAAAACCAGTTATGCACCTCGCGGAAGAACGGATAGTTTTTCAAAGCCGCAAAAGTACTCATATATACATCTGCACCCTCCAGCTGCAATTCGTTCATTTCACGCAATTTATCCCCCAGTCCGGATTTCTCGAATGCATCTTCCCAATCCGGATTCATGTCGTTGTTCTCTTCATCGCTTTCTTCAAAGCCGAACCGCATATTTTTCATGGAGGAAACATTCTTCAGCATTTCGGGAATAATCTCCTCCCTCATCTTTTTGTCAATCTTTTCCGTTTCCTGACATAATAGCATTTGGCGGTAAATGCGAGCGACATCTTCTCTGAATGAAGGAATTTCTTCCATGAGATCCACCCTTTTTATCAGTTCCGGATAGAAAGTAAGTCGGCTTCTGTAAATGTGGAAAATAATCATCGCACCAACCAATGCCCGTTGGCTGACGTTGACGTTGGGATGCTCGTAAGCATCAAGCAACCACATTATTTTTCGTAAGTCGAAACATTCCATCAAGCTTAATGTGAGGGCACTGACAAACAAACATAAATCATCTCCCGGAAGTAATTCCGAGGCAAGCATGGCTTTTGCATCTTCCTCGTCTTCGGGAGTCCAGGCACTGTTCGTCCATGTTCTTATAAACATAAACTTGAGCGTGTCCTCATGCCGCTTTAATACTTCATCCATCTTTTCGTCAGACAGTAATCCACTGACTGCCAAGTCGTCATTAAAAGACTCCAGTATGTGCAATATGGTTTTAAGACCATAGTTTGACAAATCTGACGATTTGGGAGTACGTCGTACTTCATGATAGTATCTTGATGAAGCGTTATCCAATATGAGCAAACGTGATTGGTCGGCAATTCCCCACGTGTCTGATACCATTTTCTGATACAGATTCCATCGTTCAGGGTCATTTGCTCCCTGTTTCATGTATTCCAGCATATATTTGTAGGAAGTCTGCAATTGTTCCAGGCGAGTGCGTAGATCCCAGTCAGGACACTGCCACAGCAGAGATTCCAACTGCATCAGAGCTTCCTTGAGCCTTTTCTCTTCAAGTAAGGTACGTATATATGCGTATTGTTCATTAATCGTTTTTTCGTTCATCATTATTTAATTATTTATTTTTTCCAATCCAGGTCAAACGTTTCCAGAGACCCTCAAAAGGACCATGTTTATGGTGTCGGAGCCACCACGAACAGAATACCATTTGTAATAGAACAAAAAGGATGCCAAAAAGGAAGCTATATGTGATTCCTAAATATCGTCCCAATTCGAATCCCCAATGATAGAACAAAAGAGAACCGAAAATGGATTGCCCGAGATAATTCGTTAAACTCATTTTACCATAAGATGTGAAACGCATAAAGAAACTGCGGTCTTTCACACGGTAGAAAGTCAACAGTAATCCTGTCACCAGTAATACCATGAAACTAAGGCTGCTGAATGAACTTAATATCAACTGTAGAGGAACAAGGACGGCACTCCGTTCGATGAATTCCGGCAACATATTGTTCAATCCGTAGATGGGGAAGAAGCAGAGAAGCGAAATGGCTAATGCTTTTAACCACAAGCGTTCGTTCTGTTCGCTATACAGGAAATATTTGCGGCGGCCAACCAGCATTCCGAATAGGAATAATCCCGGTGTTTGTAAGATACGTCCATGTTCCAAAGCCCAGGTCATGTTAGCCATTTGTCCTTCCCACATATTCATGCGGACTGTTTCAAGGAAGTTGCCATGTTTTTGTACGTCGAAAGCGATGCTGAAATAATAACCTGCCAAACTTTTACCTGCCACATAGTCAGGATTGCACAAGGCATAGATCAGTTTTGCCCAGTCGATAGGTTGAAGGATTAATAAAGTAGCAAAGATGGCAACTGTACGGTCACTCATCCGGCAGAATATCGGCAGGATAATTCCTAAAATCGCATACATGGTTAATATTTCGCCGGTAAAGAAAGCGGCATTGAATTGTCCTATAATGAATAGGATGAATAATCTCCATAAAAAACGCAGGCGGAAATCTTTCCCTCTCCGTTGTTGGTTATTGTCCTGAATATAGAAACTGAAACCGAAGAGCAAAGCAAATACAGCGTATGCTTTATTACTGAATGTGAAGAATAATCCTCTCCAGATTGCCTGATCGGTAAATTTCATCCATTCAAAAGGGACTTCTTCCGGGAAAGAATAGAAATTAAAGTGTTCAATGCTGTGCAAGAGGATGATCCCCATTACTGCCAATCCTCTTAATACGTCGGCCACGTCTATTCGGGCGTTGGTTTCGGCGATTTTGTGTTCCATGATTTTTGTTCTGTTATTAATAAGGTTTATATTTTATAATTATTTGATTCGGCTTGCTTCAACTCTACTGCTTTAATCCTATTGTTAAGGTACTACTTACTATAGCCTTGATACTTTACTCTTGGAACTTAACCCTGATGCTTCGGCTCTAATACTTGATACCTAATACTTAAATTTAGTCCTTGAATTTAAAACCTCACTTGTACCTGTGCCTGTATCAGGTTGGAATCTTTTTGTCCGTCTCCTTTCTTATTACAAAAGGTGTATTGTGCCTGTAACCGGCATCTGGGATAAAACCAGTATTGTACGCCTGCAATATAGTTATTTTGTTTGAAATCTGCTGCTTTGTTCGGGTCGAAATAATCGAACGAAGCGATGAAATCGAAATTCCGGGCGAAGCGCACGCTTCCTGTTGCATAGAAACCTTCACTTTTCACATTCCTGTCTTTTCCGGCAAGATATTCCGTACGCAGATTAAAAGTGGAAGTGGTGACAACCCCTCCTGCACTCCAGCGTCTCTTGGCGTAATTTTCTCCTGCTTTGATTCCGGTATATTCAGAGTCAGCTATGGCGTGTCCTGTTCCGCGGATAAACGAACCACCTACGGACAACCATTTCAGCGGATTAACCATCAGATTACCGACCACATCTTTTTGACTGTTTTTGTCTTTGGTATTCAGTCCCTGTCCGTTCATTACAGCTACTTTATATTGTAGGAAGTCACGAAATAATTTCCCGTGAAGCATCATACCTATATCCCGTCCGGAAGTCATTCCGTAACATTTATCGCTGCCGCTTACTCCTGCCAGATAGCAGACAGATTGTGAATAGCAATTGATAAGTTCTACTGCAGTAGGAGACAATTCGTTTTCTATGGTATAAGGAACCTTGAATTCACCGATACGTGCCGTAAGTCCGGGGAGAAACTGATAATCGGTATACACTTCGAGTAACATGCCCCCGTTGTAGAAGTCGTACATAAAATCACAAGTCCACCGTTTGGTGATCTTTCAGTGTGCCATGAAAATGATTCGTTTGATGTCGAATGTGTTATCCGGATTCGCTGCATCGTCATAAGTGTATCCCAGTTGGGCATATCCGGAGAGACTAATCCGTTCTTTCAGTGTGTTGACAACTTGATTTAATGGTGTCTGCTCCTGTGCCAGGAGAGGATTTTGCATACTTGTAATGCATAATACAAAGGTTAAGAGTTGGAGTAGTGTTTTTCGCATGAGTTAGTTGTTATTTGATTTTGATTATAGTTGATACTGTGGGAATAAATGTAGTGTCAATCAGATTCTTTTCAGAGTAGGTTTGGGGTATTCGGTGGTTTTCTTTCAACCAGTGTATAGCCTTGTCTATCGCTTCAGCGGAGGGGCGTTTTGCTTTTTGATAATTGGGGAGGGCGACGAGTCCTGTCAGATTTTCGGGCACACCTATTTCTATCAATACTTGCTCCCATTCTTTCTGCGGGTGCATTTTTATGTAATCTACTCCCAGGTTATATCCTGTGATGAGTAGCTCGATTTCTTCTCTCTTCTCGTTGAGCGCTTTTTGTGAAAAAGCGGTAGCGGTGAAATCGATACCCAACTCTTGCGTACTTACCAATGAACGATGTTTACTGTTCATGGCGATGGATGCGGCAGGGTCGGGTAGGAAAGAGGCATCAATTTGATTGTACTGCAACATTTGCAGACGGAGAGGAAGCTGGCCGATTTCCGGCATGTTTATTTCCGCATGCTTGATTCCGGCTTTGCTTAATAGCTGGTCGGTGGCATATTCGATAACTGTGTTGCGCGACACGGCGATATTCTTTTCCTTGAGCTGTTCCAGTTGGTTGATGTTACTTTCTTTGGAGACAATGAAGCAGAAATAACCATCATTCTTCAGGATGAATCCTAAATCAGTATGATGAATAGCTTGTAATGCTACCGCACTGGGATAGTCAGTAATCATGCCATCCATTTTCCGGGTTTGGAAAGCCGCGTCCCGGTCGTTGGCAGAGTTGAATGAAAGAATGGTCAAATCCAGTCCTAATGAGTCGTAAATGCCTTGCGTTTTGGCTATATGAAAAGGAAGTCCGTCCAGTGTAGGCATCATGCCCAGGGTAAGTGGTTGCAGTTCGGTTAGAGGTAAAAAAGAGCTATCTCCTTTCTTTCTCTGACAAGAGTAAAGGAAGAAAAGGATGAACCAAAAGAATAGTATCGGTCTTTTCATACCTCGTTTTTATAAATAAGAGGAATTCTGTTTTTATAAATAAGGGCAACTCTTTTCACAAAGAACTGCCCTTCTAATAATTAACTATGTGATTTTAACAATTATCTTATTCTTGAATAGCAGCGATACCCGGAAGAACTTTTCCTTCGATTGCTTCGAGCAATGCGCCACCACCAGTTGAAACATAAGATACACCGCTAGCCAAACCAAACTTGTTAACACAAGCTACAGAGTCGCCACCACCAACAAGTGAGAATGCGCCGTTCTTAGTTGCTTCAACGATTGCTTCACCTACTGCACGTGAACCGTGAGTGAAGTTGTCGAATTCGAATACGCCTGTAGGACCGTTCCAAAGAATAGTCTTAGATTCTTTGATAACGTTAGCGAAGATTTCTTCAGTCTTAGGACCGATATCAAGACCTTCCCATCCGTCAGGAATTTCGTCAACAGCACAGAATTTAGTATTTGCATCGTTAGAGAATGCGTCAGCAATCTTAGCGTCAACAGCCAATACCAGGTTTACACCTTTTTCTTTTGCTTTTTTCATCAAATCCAAAGCCAGGTCAAGTTTGTCGTCCTCACAGATAGAGATACCGATTTTGCCGCCCATAGCTTTAGTAAATGTATAAGTCATACCACCGGCGATAATCAGGTTGTCTACCTTGCTCAACAGGTTTTCGATGATTTCGATTTTAGAAGAAACTTTAGAACCGCCCATAATAGCAGTGAACGGACGTTTGATATCGTTCAATACTTTATCAACAGCTTTCACTTCTTTTTCCATCAAGTAACCGAACATCTTGTTGTTTACATCGAAATATTTAGCGATCAATGCTGTAGAAGCGTGTGCACGGTGAGCAGTACCGAATGCGTCGTTTACGTAGCAGTCAGCGTAAGAAGCCAATTTCTTGGTAAATTCTTTCTGGCTTTCTTTTACTGCTTTCTTAGCAGCAGCTTTTTCTTCGTCAGTTGCATCTTCTGCCAAACCTCTTGGTTTACCTTCTTCTTCAGCGTAGAAACGAAGGTTTTCGAGCAACAGCACTTCTCCCGGTTGCAGAGCAGCAGCTTTTACAGCAGCTTCTTCGCCCATGCAGTCGTTAGCGAACTGAACTTCAACGCCCAGCAATTCAGACAGATGCTTGATGATATGTTTCAAAGAGAATTTATCGGCAACGCCTTTCGGACGGCCCAGGTGAGAGCCAATGATGATGCTTCCGCCGTCTGCCAGAATCTTCTTCAAAGTAGGAAGAGCTGCACGCATACGAGTGTCATCTGTAATGTTGAAGTTTTCGTCCAGGGGTACATTGAAGTCCACGCGAACAAATGCCTTTTTACCGGCAAAATTGAATTTGTCAATTGTCTGCATAATACTCTATTTTTATTTAAAAGTGTTTTTAAAATTCTTCTTTTAGAACGACCGCAAAGTTACTATTTATTTCGGTTCCTTGCTATTAAATCGTTATTTATTCTTGGCTTTTGGTTCCTCTTTTGTAACTTTATAGGTGTTACAGAAATATTTGCACATCATTTGCAAACCACAGGTGTCACATTTGGGAGTACGTGCCTGACAAACGTAACGGCCGTGCAGGATGAGCCAGTGATGGGCAATCGGTATGAGCTTTTCCGGAATATTCTTCACCAGTTCTTTTTCCACGCTGAACGGGGTGGTGCAACTGTCGGGCACCAGTCCGATACGGTGGCTGACACGGAACACGTGTGTATCTACCGCCATTGCCGCTTTTTTGAATACAACCGACTGGATCACATTGGCAGTCTTTCTTCCTACGCCGGGCAACTTTATCAGATCTTCCAAATTATCCGGCACCTCGCTATTGAAGTCATTCACCAGCATCTTTGCCATACCGACCAGATGTTTGGCTTTGTTGTTGGGATAAGACACGCTTCGTATATATTCGAAAATCACTTCCGGCGTAGTGGCAGCCAATGCTTCCGGAGTCGGAAAATCTTTATACAAAGGAGGAGTGATGATATTCACCCGTTTGTCCGTACATTGTGCAGAAAGAATAACAGCGATCAGCAACTCATACGGATTGTTGTAATGCAGTTCGGTTTCGGCTACAGGTATGTTGTCCTGAAACCAGGCGATTACTTTCTCATAACGTTCTTTCTTTCTCATCGTAGCTTGTTTTTATGGTAATGAGGCGTTACTTTTAGTCTGAAATAGAGGGCGGAAACTACCGTCAGGCAGGCTCCGAAAAGATAGGCCTTATCAAATGTACTTATTTCTGCGATATATCCTCCCGTCAGCATACCGATACCGATTCCTACATCCCAGGAAGTGAGGTAGGTGGAAGTTGCTGTTCCCCGCTGACTGTTGGGGGCGAGGTTGACAAACAGCGTGTTAAATGCCGGAAACATAATTCCAAACCCGACACCCATTAATAATGCGATGCCAAAAAACAGCAGGGTACAGGCTGTATCATTCCATTGAATCAGATATACACAAGTTGAAAGCAGGAAGAAGCTGAAAACAACCAGGTATAATCCGGCAGCTATTACTTGCGTTATTTTTCCGCGATCCACCAGTTTTCCTGAAAAGATACGCGAGATGGCCATACCGACTGCCATAAAGGTGAAGAAGAATCCGGTTTGTGTGTTCAATCCTATTTGGCGGGCGTACATGGCAACATAGTTGGTCGTCATTCCGTAAGGGATGGAAAGTAACAGCAGACTAAGTCCGGCAGGCAGTCCTTTCATCAGGATAAAGCGGTCGAGCGAGATCGGTTCCCGTTTCACAGGAGGCTTGTAGGGCGTTTTAACCAGACTTGCGCATAGAAAACCTAAAATACAGGAACCGAATGCATAGCAGAATATCGTAGCAAAAGAAACTCCCGCATCATGCAGAAACAGTCCGAACATCGGTCCGATGGACATGGCTGTATTGTTGGTAAGCCCGTAATAACCTAAGCCTTCCCCTCGCCGGGAAGAGGGCATAATGTCTATTACTACCGTGTTTCCGCCTACTGTGACCATTCCGAAAGAGACGCCATGAATGATTCGGAATATAATAAATAAGGTAAGGGAACCGGCAATTAAATATCCGCCGAACATCATCATAAAGATGAAGTAAGCAAACAGATAAAGAGGTTTTCGGGCAAACGTGTCGAGCAGATAACCGGAAAATGGACGGATACAGAGAGCTGCCACCGTGTAGCAGGAGAGGACAATGCCGATAGTGGAATTTCCAGCCTGGAAGAATTCGGATAAATAGAACGGCAAAACAGGAATCAGCAACCAGAAACCGAAGTATAGCAGGAAGTTGGCTGCCAAGATGAAACAATAACTGGGAGTAATGAGTCTATCCTTTGCCATAATGAATGATCGTTCAATCGACCGATTCGCGTTGATTGGAAACCAACGCCGTTGGCCTGATTGGTCTGTTGATGAATATGCCAATGTCCCGATCACCGTCCGACGGTTTCATTGGGAACATTGGCATACTGGTAAATTTAGCACATTATTAATATGCCGCTTCGAATTCTTTTAGGAAGCGTGTATCGTTTTCAGAGAACATACGGAGGTCTTTCACCTGATATTTCAGGTTTGTGATACGCTCGATACCCATACCGAGGGCATAACCGCTGTATATTTTGCTGTCTATACCATTTGATTCAAGTACGTTCGGGTCTACCATACCGCAACCGAGGATTTCTACCCAGCCGGTGTGTTTACAGAACGGACATCCTTTACCACCGCAGATATTACAGCTGATATCCATTTCCGCACTTGGTTCGGTAAACGGGAAGTAAGACGGACGCAGACGGATCTTTGTATCAGCACCGAACATTTCTTTGGCGAAGAGCAGCAATACCTGCTTCAAGTCGGTGAATGATACGTTTTTATCTACATACAGCGCTTCTACCTGATGGAAGAAACAGTGTGCGCGATAGCTGATAGCTTCGTTACGATATACACGTCCCGGACAGATGATGCGGATAGGAGGCTGTGAAGTTTCCATCACACGAGTCTGTACAGAAGAAGTATGTGTACGCAATACTACGTCCGGGTGAGCTTCGATAAAGAAAGTATCCTGCATATCGCGTGCCGGATGGTCTTCGGCAAAGTTCAGTGCCGAGAACACGTGCCAGTCATCTTCAATTTCCGGACCTTCGGCAATGCTGAATCCCAGACGGGCAAAGATATCAATGATTTCGTTCTTTACAATGGTGAGCGGGTGGCGTGTACCGAGTTCCACAGGATAAGCCGAACGCGTCAAATCCAGTCCGTCACAATCGTTGTCCTGACTTTCAAACATTTCTTTCAGCGCGTTGATTTTGTCCTGCGCTTTTGTTTTCAGTTCATTCAGTCTCATGCCGACTTCTTTTTTCTGTTCGGCAGCTACATTACGGAAATCTGCCATTAAGTCGTTAATGGCTCCCTTCTTACTCAGGTATTTGATGCGGAGAGCTTCAAGTTCTTCGGCATTGGAGGCGTGTAAGGCTTCCACCTCTTTCAGAAGTTGTTCAATCTTAGCTATCATATTTTTGATGTATTGTTATTCAGTTTCTTAGTAAAAACCGTGCAAAGATATAATTTTATCACGAACCATCGAAATAATTTGTATCTTTGTTGCCGATATGTACCGAAAATCCGGCAACTTATGAAAAAGATTGTTTTCTGTCTTCTGCTTTTAACCTTTTCTTTTCGCCTTGCGGCCCAGATTGACTATTTGGAGCCGGTGAAACCTTTTTCCACTTATACAGGCGAGTTAGGCGAATATTATCGTAGTGTGTTTTCTTTACTTAATACGGGCTTCCAGAAACAGCCTTATGCGCGTTTTGCAGCTATCCCTTCCTTTTCGCCGGAGTATGCAATGTCGGTAGAGAAGAGGAATGGACGTTATACCCTGGTTTCGAACACATTATCGCGTACTTATTGGCAGGCAGAGAAGGGGACGGTGACGGTGGATACTAAATCGGTTGTCATTAGTGCTTCCCTATATCAGTCTTTAGGGGCTATCTTTCGTTTGGTGACAGAGCAGGTACAGGATTTGGACGGTTCTACGGCTGGTTTGGATGGAATTGTTTATTTTTTCTCTTCTACGGATGCTAAAGGTAAAGAGCAGATGGGACGTAAATGGTCGCCGGAAAAGGGAACGTTGATGGAACGTCTCGTGTTGGTTTGTCAGTCGGCTTATATGTTATCCCGAGGGGAAAATATTTCTGAACAGACGTTGGCAGTGGAGGCTGCTGCTTTATTAAAAGCATTGCAACAGCGCACCAAGGAAGAGCCGGATGCTTATAAGCGGCCGATGTATATCGGAATTTATCCGGTGGGTCCCCGTTCAAAGACACTTTCCGGAAGACAGGTGGAGGAACCTGCTCATTTCTCTGCGATGACTCCGGAAGAATATATTGCCAGTGAAATGGTTTATCCGTCAGGGCTTTTGGAGAAGAATGTTTCGGGTTATGCTTTATGTGAGTTTACTATTGATAAAGAAGGGGTTATCCTTCGTCCTCATATTCTACGTTCCACTCATCCGGAATTTGCAGAGGAGGCTCTCCGCATTGTCAAAGGAATGCCGAAATGGTCACCTGCATTGGTGGGAGGAAAGCCGGCGGATAGTAATTACACTCTTTATGTTCCTTTCCGTCCGCAACTCTATCGGAATAAATAAGCAACTTTGCATCTAAAGTCCGATTAATAAAAAAGAAATATTGCATTTATAAGTTGAACTTATACTCTCTCTAATAAATAAAAAAAATAAATTTGCTGTCATCTGTCACAGATTGTAGCTTAACTGTTTGATTATGAAAAGTTAATGGCGTGACAGCAGCATGGTGACAGCACTGTGACGGCAATAATGCTGTCACTGCAAAGCTAAGAAGAGATAAACGCACTGCAAAGACGGTATGGTAGAGATGCATACCCAAATCAAGTAAAAATCACAGATGAAGTTTCATTGCCTGAATAGTATTAACCACAGGCAGATAAGCTATTTTATTTATTACCCCTGTACTTACGGGGCGGGACCTGCCTTGTAACCGATAGTTTCAAGCCTTGAAACTTTAGTTTCTCTTGCTTGGAACTATTAGTTTCTTACTGATGAAACTATAGTTTCACACTGATGGAACTTTAGTTTCTCACCGATGAAACTATTCTCCCGTGTAGTTGTTTACTTATTTGTCTTATATAAAATTCTATTGTAACTAAAAAGCTTGTCATTTATTATCTTTCTTTTCAGAAAAAAGAAGTATATTTGCAATCAAGGACCGGACCTTTGACAGCCGGACTTGTATTTATAGGACATTTAATTTATTAGTAGGAAAGTCGCATTTTCGAATAGATGATAAATCAAATGTCCGTGCCAAGCTTATATCCCTATCGATATATAAGTTCTGGTGCGGGCATACTGTATTTTTCATCTATGGGTATGCGACTACCTCTACTAGGAAATACATGTATCGTTCGCACCTTTTTTTATATCTGGTTGCGACGCATACATCTAAAAATAAAACGAGGTATGACAACAAAACAATGGATTGGTATTGAAGAAGCGGCAACCAAGTATCAGGTATCTACCAGACGTATTATTACTTGGTGTAAAAGGCAAGAGATTATTTATTCAGAAGTCGGCGATTATCTAATGCTTGATGAAAACAGTCTGACGGATTGTCTTGAACGAAATATCCGGTTCAGTCTTTCCGAAGAAGAACACAAACGCCGGATGGATGAGAAGATGAAGGAAAATGAAGAGGAATTTTTTCTACTTCAATCACTGAAAGAGTTGACCCCATTGATCCGGTTAATAATAAAGGAGCTTGCCGGAATGATAAGGAATGATGAAAGACGGCAACTATTTCTTTATACCGTCTTACAAGGAAATATTAAGGATTTTAGTGTCCGGAAACGCATGAAATATCGTCAAGCGCAGAAAGCATTTGAGGGACTTGTACAGGAAATAAAATCTCAAGCGGGATTCCTTAGGACGTATAAGGAAGAAAATATCCGCCTTAGAGCAACAGTACGGGCGTATGAAATGAAATCCCGCCAAAATGGCTTTGATAATGATATGTTCATGAGAGAGGCGGAAGAAACGAATCCGGAAATTTTTATTCCCGAAGATATAAAAGCGGCAAAGGCTTTACTTGATACTCCTATCACAGAATTGAAATTCGATATTCGGTCGCAGCGGATCATTTCTGAAGCTGATATAAAAACACTTCGGGAACTGCTACAAATCACTTCTCAATATGGGTTTAGGAAGTTGCGTGATATGTTACGGAATTTCGGGCTGGTTTCACAAAAGAAAGTGGAAAAACGCTTGAAAGAGCTGAATGTACTGGACGTTGCCGGCAACTGCAATTTATATAGGTATCTGGATGAATGACACAGATTGGGCTGGAGTGTTTCTTTGATAGTATAATAACATGGCTGATTTCTTCAAAAATCATTAAAATAGAAAACTTTTCTTCGTTTGTATTGTCTTATAGCCATAAACTTTTAAAACGAAAACTTATGGATGATATGATTAACAGGCATGATTCGATAGCCGAGGAAAATATCGAGCCGAATGGTCGTCCGGCTAAGGACCAGTTTGAGGAATGGAGCGGCGAGGTTGCCGACCGTGCCGATGACGTATTTAAGAATGACAAGAAAGACGGTCCCATTAAAGATCGTGAGAAACGTATAAAAGAAATGGACGAAGTGATTAAAAAGGACCTTGAATAAAGGTCCTTTTTTTGCTATTTATGCAAAAAAAAGGAAGTCTGATTTGTCGGGATATTATTTGATTGTAATTTCTATTTGTATATTCTTGGGTATAAGCTCTACTCCATATTTTTTCTTGAACATAGCTTTAGCTCTTTGTACCGAAGTGTCATTGGAGGGATTACGGCTTGATACAATAATAGCCTTTTTTTTAATTGTATGGTTGGGGGCTGATAATTGCTGGATACTGGCTTCCAGTTGTTCAACAGCATGAGGCAGATCTTTCCCCTTTAATTCAACAAAATATTCGTTGTGACAATGGTCGAGTATCAGGTAGTCACATCTGATGCCATCAGTAATTTGGCAACCATCAACCTTTATTTTTGTGAGTAGATGCTGATTGGGATTTGAGAAAACGCATTTGCATTTATTTTCTTTTACTACCAGCAACTTATCTGTTACTTCCCATGTGCAGGCTTGTTTGAATATTGCCATATTATTCTAAATCTAATAATGAAGAAAAAATCCTTCCCTGTTCATCTGAAGTAGAGTCTATTTGGTCGGCGACAATGATGTTATATTCTTTATCTAAGATAGAAATGATATGTCCTTTTTCTATCTTATAGGCAGTAATTTTATTAAAGTCAACCCAACTGCTTTTAGGCATGAGTGCTGCAATCTCTTCTTCTTTTTCCGGGTGTAACTTAGATACGTTACCGGCTTCTAGCATATTGTTTAAAGCCGACAGTAGATATGGGCTATGAGTTGTTATTGTCAGCTGATGACATTCTTTTACTATGTGTTGGAGCAAAGCAATTTGAGTTTCAGGAAAGAGATTAAGTTCCGGTTCTTCTATTACGAAGTGAGTGTCCGATTGCTCCTTGGTGATGTAATCAATAACCATGAGTAAGGGTACGACGGATTGAATACCCGACGATGCGTCTTTGAATGGAATGATTTTATCATAATTGCTTAAAACTAGATTCTCACTAGCCTCACGGACTTGGAATATTATATTGAAAATAGGAACTTGATAATTTACGAATAGGTTCTTTGCTTTTTCATAGAAAGAGGCAAATTCCAACAATGTGACTGGTATAGGTGCTTTGGACAACACCAAAGTAGCTATGGAGCGGGAGAATGTACTAATGAAGAAGCGTTCTGCCGGAATGTATAAATTATGGCTTGTCGAATGGTACGAAAAAGTGAAATTGAAGGAACCATCTTCGTAGGTGATATCTCCTTGTTCTGAAGAATAACTAATATAGCTGTCCGGATTAAAATACGAAATAATATTGTACTCGGAGAACTTAGTCATTAAATAGTCGGAATCAACCTTCAAAACTTTATCCCTACTATTCTCGAAGATAGTAATTAGTTTGGCCACTGTGCTCTTTCCGGCTCCTTGTTCACCTATGAAGATATTGAAGTCTTTCAATGCAATATCTGCTGAAGCGATAGCTCCAAAATTACGAATGATAAGTTTGCGCTCCATAATTATCAAATAACTTGGTTCTGATTCGTACAATATAATTACTTCAAGAAGGCTATCAAAAAAGAGCAACTCTTTTGGAAATTGCTCTTTTAAAAAGTGGAGCGTATCGGACTCGAACCGATCACCTCGACACTGCCAGTGTCGCGCTCTAGCCAGATGAGCTAACGCCCCTTTTCTATCTTATATGATAACGTTTGTAAACGAATCTTTTTTGTTGCCGCAAATATAATGCATTATTCTGAAATAATTGCTATGTTTGCGGTAAATAATAGTATGAAATTAAGATATGCTGATTTATAATACAACTTTTCAAGTGGACGATGACGTTCACGACAATTTCATGATTTGGATAAAAGAGAGTTATATTCCTGAAGTACAGAAACACGGTACGTTGAAGGCACCGCGCATTTGCAGGATATTAAGTCATCGGGAAGAAGGAAGTGCGTATTCTTTGCAATGGGAGGTGGAAAGCAGTGGATTACTACATCGCTGGCATCTGGAACAGGGAGTGCGGCTAAATGACGAACTGGCAAAAATATTTAAAGATAAAGTGATCGGGTTTCCGACCTTGATGGAGGTGATAGAGTGATTCAACCGGTAAAAGAAAAGATAATCCTGGGGATTGACCCCGGTACGACAATCATGGGATACGGTGTTCTAAGAGTGAAAGGAACCAAGCCCGAAATGATTGCGATGGGGATTATCGACTTGCGTAAATTTGCCAACCACTATCTGAAACTTCGCCATATCCATGAACGGGTATTGAGCATTATTGAAAGTTATCTGCCTGATGAGCTGGCTATTGAAGCGCCTTTCTTCGGTAAAAATGTACAATCGATGTTGAAGTTGGGCCGTGCACAGGGGGTAGCGATGGCAGTGGCGTTGAGTCGGGATATTCCGATTACGGAATATGCTCCTTTGAAGATAAAGATGGCTATTACCGGAAACGGGCAGGCATCCAAAGAACAGGTAGCGGATATGTTGCAGCGGATGTTGCGCTTTCCCAAAGAGGATATGCCTACTTTTATGGATGCAACAGACGGATTGGCAGCAGCCTATTGTCATTTCCTGCAAATGGGGCGGCCGACAATGGAAAAAGGTTATAATAGCTGGAAGGATTTTATAGCGAAGAATCCGGATAAGGTGAAGTAAAGCGACTGATTATAGGGATAGATATAAAGGAAATATCTAGGGGAGGTTTAAATGAAGATGGGAGGTAATTATTTAGCAATATTAGGGGTGACTACAGTGACAACAGTAATGAGCTGCTCCCCTGCGAAAAAGGAATATGCTTCTTTTGAGCTGTATCCGGTTCGTACGGGAAGTCTTACGGAAATGGAATATACGCCGTTGGCAACCAAATTTTATCTTTGGTCACCAACTGCAGAAGAAGTACGCCTGATGCTATATGATGCCGGTGAAGGCGGACATGCTTATGAAACAGTAAAGATGGAGCCCACAGAAGATGGAACCTGGACAACTTCAGTAGATAAGAACCTACTTGGTAAATTCTATGCCTTCAATGTAAAAATCAATGATAAATGGCAGGGAGACACGCCGGGAATCAATGCCCATGCTGTCGGAGTGAATGGGAAACGTGCTGCCATTATTGACTGGAAGACTACAAATCCCGAGGGATGGGAGAGTGACAGGCGTCCTTCTCTGAAATCTCCTGCTGATATGATTATCTATGAAATGCATCATCGTGACTTCTCGGTTGATTCTACTTCGGGAATTAAGAATAAAGGTAAATACCTCGCATTGACTGAACACGGGACCATGAATTCAGATAAGTTATTGACCGGTATCGATCACTTGATAGAACTGGGAGTGACACATGTACATCTTCTTCCTTCCTCTGATTATGCTTCTATCGACGAAACAAAACTGGAAGAAAACCACTATAACTGGGGATATGATCCGGCGAATTATAATGTGCCGGATGGCTCTTATTCAACTGACCCTTATCAACCTGCCACTCGTGTGAAAGAGTTCAAACAAATGGTACAAGCACTGCATAGAGCTGGTATCCGTGTGATAATGGATATGGTTTATAATCATACTTTTAATACCGTTGAAAGTAATTTTGAACGTACTGTTCCCGGTTATTTTTATCGTCAGAAAGAAGACGGGACATTGGCAAATGGTTCCGGATGCGGTAATGAGACGGCAAGTGAACGCCCTATGATGCGCAAGTTTATGATAGAGTCCGTTCTTTATTGGATAAAAGAATATCATATTGACGGTTTCCGTTTTGACTTGATGGGAGTGCATGATATTGAAACCATGAATGAGATCCGGAAAGCGGTGAACAAGGTTGATCCTACCATTTGTATTTATGGAGAAGGTTGGGCAGCCGACACTCCCCAATATCCGGCAGATTCGTTGGCAATGAAAGGGAATGTTTCCCACATGCCGGGAATTGCCGTATTCTCGGATGAATTGCGTGATGGGCTTTGCGGACCTGTGTGGAAAAAGGAGAAAGGGGCTTTCCTCGCCGGAGTTCCGGGAGCAGAAATGAGTGTTAAATTCGGAATTGTGGGTGCTATTGAGCATCCGCAAGTACGGTGTGATTCTGTTAATTACAGTCAGAAACCGTGGGCGGAGCAGCCTACCCAGATGATTAGCTACGTTTCCTGCCATGACGGTTTGTGCCTTGTTGATCGCTTGAAAGCAAGTATGCCGGGAGCTACTCCCGAGCAACTGGTTCGACTTGATAAGCTTGCGCAGACGGTAGTCTTCACTTCGCAAGGTATTCCTTTTATCTATGCAGGAGAAGAAGTGATGCGCGATAAACAAGGAGTGGGCAATAGTTATAAGAGTCCGGATGCAGTCAATGCTATCGATTGGCGACGTAAAACGACGAACGGAGATGTTTTCATGTATTATAAGCGACTCATAGATCTGCGTAAGTCCCATCCCGCTTTCCGTATGGGAGATGCGGAAAAGGTTTGGAAGCATCTGGAGTTTCTTCCGGTGGAAGGACAAAACCTGATTGCATTCCGCCTGAAGGATCATGCGAACGGAGATAGTTGGGAAGATATTATCGTGGCGTTTAATTCCCGTATGACTCCTGCGCGTTTGGAAGTGCCTGTTGGTAAATATACAGTGGTATGCAAAGATGGTGTGATAGATGTGCGTGGATTAGGTACGCAGATCGGACCGGAAGTAATTATTCCCGGACAGTCTGCATTGATTATGTATAAGTAGCTTTAGTCATTATTTGTCATATCAATAACGGCTTTCTTTCTAATTTAGATTCTTGTTTGTAACAAGTCTAATTCTGTTTGTTACATCTGTTGTTCTTTATATTCACTCGGTGAAATTCCGTAAAAGTCTCTGAATGTATTGGAAAAATGAGAGAGGTTGGAGAAGCCTGTAGCGTATGCAACTTCCGAAACGCTTAGATTCTTCTCACGTAGCAGATTGGCAGCTTGTTTCAGTCTGATAGAACGAATGAAATCTCGTGCTGACTGATTAGTCAACTCCTTTAATTTGCGGTGCATATGTACGCGGCTCATTCCAACGTTGGCTGCCAGCATCTCTACATTAAGGGTAGGGTCGGCAAGATGGTCATTGATGGTTTTCATTACTTTACTCATCAAGATCTCATCATTGGACTTCATTTCTATCTTTGTTATTTTTTCTTCTACTTGTTGTTCACCTACCAGTTTGCCACGCAGTCTTTCCCGATTGGCTATCAGATTACTGATAGTAGTTCGTAATAATTCAGTGTTGAATGGTTTTACGATATAAGCATCTGCTCCAATTTCAAGCCCTTCGATTTGGTCTTCGGCTTTCGATTTGGCGGTTAATAATATAATCGGTATATGATTGATATTGATATTCTGTTTTATTTTCCGGCAGAGAGTGATCCCATCCATTTCGGGCATCATAACATCACTGATGACGAGATCGGGTTTCTCCTTCAAAATGGTTTCCAGTCCTTCCCGTCCATTTGTACATTCATAGATACGGAAATCACTATCCAGTTCGCTACGTATGTAGCGGCGTATTTCTTCATCATCTTCTACGATTAAGACGCGATAACGTGTTTTTGCTTTGGGTTTCCTGTACTCGTTAGTTTTGTTTTCTTCTTCCGTTTCATAGATCGAATCTTTGGGAAGTTGGGAGATTGTTGGTTCGCTTCCGGTTTCTTCAGGATTTTCCAGTTCTTCTGCTTTCAAGTGATTACTACCTAACGGCAGGCGGATGATGAAACGGGTTCCTTGTCCGTCTTCGCGGTTTTCTGCTTTGATGATGCCGTGGTGCAGTTCCACTAACGACCGTGAAAGATGCAGTCCGATTCCTGTACCGAAATTAGATTGTGTCATGTCGTTGTCAATCTGATAGAAACGTTCGAATATTTGTTCTATTTTGTTTTTGTCAATACCGATTCCGTTATCGGTGATATCTATCTCGAAATAATCTTTCAAAGCACCCCGGTAGGCATCGTTGTGACCGGTTTTCAATAACACTTCGATATTTCCTCCCTCATGTGTATATTTGAAAGCATTGGAAAGGACATTCATCAATACTTTGTCAAAGTTATTTAGATCAATCCATACTTTCAGAGAATCAGCACCTTCCAGTTCTTTTTCGAAAGTAAATGTGATGTTCTTTTTTTGCGCTTGATAATTGAATGTTTGCATCAAGTCATTGATAAATCCTACGATGTCTGTTTCCCGGAATTTCAGATGCATTTGTCCTTTGTCCAGTTTTCGTATGTCCATCAGTTGATTGATCAGACGTAGAATACGTTGGGCATTCCGGTAAATCATGAGATAAACCGGTTGTTTCTCGGAATGTTCGGCTAACAGTTTCTCTAACGGGCTGATGATAAGAGTCATCGGGGTACGTATTTCATGTGAGATATTAATGAAGAATTGTAATTTGGCTTCGTTAATCTGTTCCATGTGTTTTTGTCGCATCACTTCTTGCCGGTGGCGGATACGTGACAGAATATACATGGTAAGAGCATAGATTAGTAATGCTCCGAGGCATCCCCAGATTACTTTTGCCCACCAGGTCTGGTACCAGGGTGGAGTGATGGCAATAGTAACTGTGCGGATATTAGAGAAATTATTATGGTCGCGTGCCTGTACGGAGAAAGTGTATTTCCCCGGTTTCAGACTGCTATAAGTCACCCGGTTTGTTCCCGGTTGCGTACTGATCCATTCATCGCCTAATTCTTTTATCTTATATTGATAACTAATCCGGTCGGGATTGCTGAATTCCAAAACAGAAAAATCAATGCTGAATGTATTTTCATTATATGCCAGTGTAAATTGCTCGGTATCCATGACAGCAGTATCAGTGATGACATTGTTGCCGGATTTATCCCCTTTTTTCACAGGGCGGTTAGCAACGTGAAAGCCGGTAATCAATACATTCATTTCTTTTTTGATTTCGGTGATATCCTGGGGGTAGAAAGCTGTTACTCCATTGGTACCTCCAAAAAATATCTTGCCGCGTTTATCTTTAAATACAGCAGTGCGCGTAAACTCATTTCCTTGCAGACCGTCGCCTGCATAATAGTTGATAAACTTCTTTTCCGGAGGATTCAGTTTGGAGATTCCCTGATGGGTACTGATCCATATATTTTTTTTCTCGTCTTCAGCCAGGCCGCAAATAATATCACTGGGGAGTCCATCGGCAGTAGTGAAAAGTACAGGTGTTAGTCTGTCTTTATTCAGGCAGACCAATCCTTCGGAAGTACCAGCCCAGATCTCTCCATTACTACTTTCCAATAAACTGTAAACGACATACCCGGGGAGGAGATTGTTTTGCTTTTTATAATTGATAAAATTGTCCGTTTGAGGATTGAGTACGGCCAGACCTTTATAAGTGCCGATCCATATCATTCCCTCTCTATCTTCCAGTAGGTAGCTGATCCAATCGTTTGGAAGTCGGTTGATGCTCCAGTCATCGTTTTCGTTGCGGGTAGATTCGTAATAGGTGACATGTTGAGTTGGTAAATTGATTTTGTATAAGCCCGAACCATAAGTACCCACCCAGAGATTCTTGTTTTTGTCTTCAATGATGCAGGAAACTTTGGGCTTGCCTGCGTTAAGATTTCCTTGTAAAAGCGAGGTGGCATCTTGACATGTTCCGGTTTGTTTGTTCATCCGTGCCAGACCATTGAAGTAAGATCCTAGCCAAAGTTCCTGATTGGAATCTTCATAGAGACATAGGATAGTGCCGGGGACAGATTGGGGATTACCTGCCTGATGGGTGTAATGGCGTAATTGTTTTCCCTGATCGTTTATGGCATATAATCCGTCGTTATCCGTACCTATCCAGATTGTAGCTTGTTCATCTGTATGAATAGCCATAACACAGCTGGAACCAATGGTGTTGTTGTGTATTGATTTGTAGCCGTAGTAGTCGAACTTATTTGAAATGCCGGGCACTAGTATCAAACCTTTCTGAAAAATGCCCAGCCATAAATTGTGATCTTTATCTTCGATTAACGAGTGAACCTTGGATTTGGAGAAGTCAAAGGGACCCGCATTAATCTCACTGTCCACAATAATATCTTGTTGAGGCTGATATTCTTTTACTCCTTCACCGTCTGTTCCTATGATAAGTTTTCCACGGGTATCAATGATGAGAGTCCGGATATTCAAATTCATCCGGTTTTGGTAGAGGACAGGTTCGAAGTTTCCTTCCTGCCGGGATGATAGTCTGAAAAGACCTTTTGTCAAGGTTCCTACGAAAATTTGTCCGTGTGCATCCTCACAAATGGCAGAAACGTCATCACCTGCTATATGATAAGGTGCTTTATAGCTTTTAAGCTCTTTATTTTCCGGAGAATAACGGTAAAGTCCTTTTTCTTCTGTAGCAATCCATAAATTTTGCCGGGAATCTTCGAAAATGACATTCAGGTAGTTACTACCTATCCGGTCTGTCAGTTCGGTTTCGATATGGAAGGAGGCGGGATTGCTGTTCTTTTTTAGGGATATGGCGCCTTGTCCGGAAGTTGCTATCCAAAGATCTCCGTTCCGGCGTTCAATAATGGAAGTGATATGAGGATTCTTTCGTCCGTCTTTCCGAGAGATGAATAATTCGTGAAAGTTGTCTGTGGCGCGGTCATATCGCTGTAAGCCATTGATGCATCCGATCCAGAAATTACCGCGACTGTCTTCGAATAATGTCCGTACATAGTTGTTTTTCAAACTGGTGCTATCCGTAGCATTATGTCGATAGATCGAGAAACGTGTCCCGTCGAATTTATTAAGTCCGTTTTCGGTAGCTATCCAGATAAATCCTTTCCGGTCCTGATATACGGCATTGATCAGACTGTTGGAAAGTTCTTTGTCTGTTGAATAGAATTTGCCGGTCTGTGCTTTCATAACAGGAGTGCTTCCTATCAGGAAATAGTATATGGAAAAAAGGAATAGGATTTGTGCTTTCATACTCATTAATATAAGCAGGGTTTATTGGTGCTTTTTATATAGACAAAGATACTATATTAAATTAAAATAGCATTAGCTTTGTTACTTTTCCTTTTACTGATGTTACGTGCAAACCCTTTAGGGATGCTTCTGGGAGGGGTATGTAACGGGTGTGCAATAGCTTGTAACGTACATGCAAGTGTATGTAACCGCCTGTCAATTGCTTGAAACAAAATCTCCACCTATGCTTGATATATTATCCATAAATTTGCATTAACCAAAAAAATGAATTGTCGGACACCTTAAAATAATAACTGCTTATGGAAACATGAATTCCTTACTCTATTCCTTATTATAAATAAGAAGAGAAAAACCTATAACTTGGATTAACCACTATCATTATTAATTAAAAAAATGATTTTATGGAAAGCACAAATCATTATTTTCGACCGTTAGGTCTTATCATTCTTTTCTGCCTCTTCCCTGTATGGGTATTGGCACAGACTGTTTCCGTGACGGGGATGGTCAAAGATGCATCGGGCGAACCGATTATCGGAGCCAGTGTAGTAGAAGCTGGCACTACCAATGGTATAGTTACCGATTTGGATGGTAATTTTAAGTTGAATGTATCAGCCAAAGGTAGCTTGAAGATTTCTTTTATCGGATATCAGACACAAACGATTCCTGTAGCCGGGAAAAAGCAGTTTGATATTACCCTCAAAGAAGATGCAAAAGTATTAGACGAAGTAGTTGTAGTTGGATATGGTCAGATGAAACGTAGTGACCTGACCGGTTCTGTTGTATCGGTCAACGATGAAGCCATTAAGAAATCTGTAGTGACTTCCGTTGACCAGGTACTGCAAGGACGTGCTGCTGGTGTGCAGGTACAGGCTAATAGCGGTATGCCCGGTGGTAGTTCTTCCATCCGTATTCGTGGTATCAACTCTTTGAATGCCTCCAATGAACCTATCTTTGTCATTGACGGTGTTATCATCGACGGTTCCACAGGTTCGGGAAGTGATAATGCACTGGCATCTATCAATCCTTCGGACATCGTCTCTATGGACGTATTAAAGGATGCTTCCGCCACTGCTATTTATGGTGCGCGAGCTGCAAACGGTGTGATTATGATTACTACCAAACGTGGACAGAAGGGTGAGGCGCAAATAACTTATGACGGATATATAGGATGGCAGGAAATGCCTAAAAAACTGGATATGCTGAATCTGCGTGAATATGCGGAGCATAAGAATGTTCGTTCAGGAAAAGACTATTCGGGAAATGATTGGGGAATAGTGAACAAGGATAATAACTTTGTTCGTCCGGATTTACTAGGTGAGGGTACAGACTGGCAGGATGAGATGTTCTCTAAAGCTATGATGACCAGTCATAATCTTTCTGTGACCGGAGGTACTGATAAAAGTAACTATGCATTGGGAGCAGGTTACCTCAATCAGGATGGTATTGCTGTTGGTTCAGGGTTCAGGCGTCTGAACTTACGAGGTAGTTTTGATGCCCAGGTGAAGAGCTATTTAAAAATGGGTATTAACTTTGCGTTTAGTAATTCCCGTCAGAAATTGACTGTATCTGACGAGTCGTTGATTAGAACTGCTTTATTGCAGAGTCCGAGTGTGGCTGTTCGTAATGCTGAAGGCACATTTGACGGACCGGATACGGACGAATGGGTACAAACGAATCCGGTGGGTCTTGCCATGATTAAGGATAACCGCAACGAGAAAATGGGTATTCGGGCAAACACCTATGCTGAAGCTACTATCATTGACGGACTGACGTTTAAAACGGAATTGTCTTTCGATTATGGGGTAACTAATACTTATAAATTTGATCCCTCATATACTTTTGGTGCGATTGAAAATACGGACCGTCAGGGGACTTTCTCCAAATCATATAATAAGTTCTGGAGTTGGAGAAATATCGTGAATTACATGAAAACTTTTGGAGTGCACAATGTGAATGCAATGATTGGCCAGGAAATGCAGGAGAGCAAATGGGAATATCTGATGGGAAGCCGTATGGGATATTTGTCCAATGCTGCAACCGATCTGACATTGGGAGATGCCGCAACAGCCAAGAATAATGGTAATAGTGGAGAAAGTTCGATTTTATCTTATTTCGGCCGTCTGTTCTATTCATACGATGACAAATATCTGTTGACATTTACTCTTCGTCGCGACGGTTCTTCCAAATTCTACAAAGATAATCGTTGGGGATGGTTCCCGTCGGCTGCTTTGGCTTGGAAGGTTTCCAATGAATCTTTTTTGAAAGACAACAATATTATTAATAATCTGAAATTGCGTTTAGGATGGGGTGTTGTAGGTAATCAGAATGTGCCTAATAATGCATATAAAGCCATTTATTCATCTGTTGCTACCGTTTGGGGAACAGGATTGCTGGCTGGCAATACTCCGAATCCCGAATTGAAATGGGAGTCTACTTATTCAAGTAATCTGGGACTTGATATTAATCTTTTCCAGAACAGGATTGAATTGATAGCCGATATTTATTATAAGAAAACAAATGATTTGTTGTTGCAAGTGCCTCTTCCTGCTTATGTGGGAACTTCAGGTCAGGGCTCTACTTCCGCACCCTGGAAGAATGTGGGTTCTTTGGAGAATAAAGGACTTGAGTTGACTTTAAATACAGTGAATATTGATAAAGGCGGATTTCAATGGAGAAGTAACGTGGTATTCTCTATGAACCGTAATAAAGTAAAATCGCTGGATACGGCAACCAGCCTGATAGATAAGAGTAATCAGACAGGCGAAACAATAACCGTACTGACACGTACATCAGTAGGAAACCCTATCGGACAGTTTTATGGTTATAAAGTGATTGGCCGCTTTGAAAAGGCTACTGACTTTTACTATAAAGATGCTTCCGGAGCAATTAAGCCGGTAGCATTGCCTGAAGGTATGTCGATTTCCAAGAATAGTATCTGGATTGGTGATTATATTTTTGAAGATGTAAACAAAGACGGTGTTATCAATGAACAGGACCGTACTTATATCGGTAATCCTGAACCGGACTTTACTTTCGGCTTCGGTAACTCTTTCTCTTATAAAGGCTTCGACTTGAGCATTAACCTGACCGGATCGGTGGGAAATGAAGTTGTAAACTGGGGGCGTCGTGAACTTGAAAATCCACGGGGCAATAATAATATCCTGAAATCGGCGTTGGATTATGCACAACTGGCTTTGATTGATCCGAATGGTCCGGATGATTATCGGAATATACAGATTGTAGGCGGTGACCCTTATGCTTGCCGTATGGCTATTGCCAAAGGGACAGATGATTCCAATTATCGTTTCAGTGACCGCTTTGTGGAAGATGGTTCTTTCCTGCGTATTCAGTCTATCTCTTTCGGCTATACGTTCCCGCGTAAATGGTTGGCACCGATTGGTATTCAGAATCTGAAACTTTATTGTAACCTGCAGAATGTATATACATTCACAAAATACAAAGGGATGGACCCGGAAATAGGTTCTGCCAATCAGGACGCTTTGCTTACAGGCTTTGATAACTATCGTTATCCTTCTCCGCGAATTTATACATTCGGTCTGAATTTAACCTTTTAATCATTTAAAGTGACTAAATATGAAAACAAGTAAATATATATACTCTTTCATGTTGGCTGTAGCTTTGGCGTTTGCAGGATGCAGTGACTTCCTCGATTCTGAAGATAACTCCAATATCGCAGGAGATAACTTTTATCAAACGGAAGATGATTTCCGGGCAGCAACAGCTCCTTTGTATAATAAGGTGTGGTTCGACTTTAACGATAAGTTCTATTATGGACTGGGTGATGGACGCGGATTCAACCTTTGTGCGACAACCTCTAATTATATCTATCCTTTTGCCGATTTGACCGAAACCGGATTGACGGGGCCGTTAGTTTCGGCTTGGGGCTCATTATACAATATAGTACAGCAAACTAATAAGATTATTAACGGGATCAAAGGTAACTCATCCAATAGCGAAGAAGTGAAGAACCCATATATTGCTGAAGCACGGTTCATGCGTGGAGTTGCTTATTCCTATCTGGCGATGTTATGGGGAAATGTTATTATAAATGAGGATACGGATGAACTGGTGGCTAATCCAATTGTCAATACTAGCCCGGTAAGTGATGTCTATGAATTTGCGATGCGTGACTTGGAATTTGCGGCAAAATATTTGCCGGAGGTTTCTTCTGCTGCCGGACGTGTCAATAAATACAGTGCCTTTGGCATGTTGTCGCGTGTTTATCTGACGTATGCCGGTTATAGTAGTAACCCTAATAGTGCGACCCGTAATCAGGACTATCTGGATTTGGCAAAGAAAGCGGCTTTAAAAGTGATAGAAAACAGAAATTTTGAACTGATGACTGATTATGCCGATTTGTTTATGATTGATAAAAATAACAACTCGGAAACACTATTTGCTTTACAATGGGTTAGTAATGGTACGTATGGGGAATGTAATACGATACAGGACTATTTTGCTTGTGAGTCGGCTATTACCGGTAATGACCGTGCATGGGGCGGTTATGTTTTTGCACAACCGGACGTGATTTGGGAGTATGAAAAAGGAGATAAACGGCGTCAGCCGACTTGGATGGCTTATGGCGATCATTATCCTGAAATACAGAAAGCAAACGGAGGATATACTTGTGAGAAGAAAGCATCGGGTACTGTTTCCGGAATTTATTGTAAGAAATATGTTTGTGGTTCTAGCAAAGATAATGCGAAGATCACTTCCGGAAGTACTCCTATCAATACTTACATGTTGCGTCTGGCAGAAGTATATCTGATTTATGCAGAAGCTATATTGGGAAATAATCCTTCAACAGATGATGCCGATGCAATGGAATACTTTAACAAAGTGCGCAAGCGTGCCGGTTTGGAACCCCAAAATTCGATTACTTACGAAGATATTCGTCGTGAGCGTAGACTGGAACTTTGTCTGGAAGGACAGTATTGGTATGACTTGGTACGTAGAGCTTATTATAAACAACAGGAAGTACTCAATTATATCACCGGACAGGATAGGGGTACTGCTATTCCTGTAGTATGGGATGCGGATACACAGACTTTGAAGAGAGACGAGGATTCGGATGAAACGAAGCGTGCCATAGGTGACGTCGATTCCAGTATATTCCTTCTTCCTTATCCGGAATCGGAGACTGTGCAAAATCCTTTGTTGAAAGCGGATCCTATGCCTTATGCATTTAAGGAAGACAGAATAACCGATTTGTTTAACTAAAAACGAGAATACGAATGAAAAGCTTGATATATAAAAATAGTATGAAAGCATTTGGCTTATTGGTGAGTCTGCTCATCTGCTCTTGTTCATTTGTTTCGTGTGACGACGATGACGATAATGGCGGAAGTTCTGTGATGAACATAACAGGGATCTATCTGGAAGACGCGAAGTCGAATGTTCCTGACCGTTTGGTTGATTTTGCCCGTTTGGGACAACTGATCCGAATTGAAGGTGAAGGATTCAACGGATTGAAGAAAGTGTATATTAATGGATATAACTGTTATTTTAATCCGGTATTTGTTTCGAATAAATCTTTTCTGGTTAGTGTGAACAGTAAAGTTCCGACTACAGAAGCAGACGAGAATGTACGTAATACAATTCGTTTGGTAAAAGATGGCGGTGAATACGTTTATGATTTCCAGATTCGTGCTGCTGCACCGTCTATAACGAAAATCTCCAACTGTATGCCGAATGTAGGTGAACCTATCATTGTTTATGGAAGTGGATTGACGGAAATAGCAAAAGTCGTTTTCCCCGGAAATGTGGTGGTGACAGAAGGTATTATTTCTGATCTTGACGGTGAATATTTTATGGTGGATATGCCTGCCGGAGTTTCTGAAGAGGGCGGTTCTATTTTCGTAGAAGGTTCGAATGGTGGTGCTTATTCTCCTGCCTATTTCAATTATAAGAAAGGCTTGTTGTTGAACTTCGACGGAGTGGGTGCACAAGGGGCATGGGGCGATTCTGAAAGTATGATTCAAACAACCGAACTGGAATCAGCTTCGATTGGTGAAGGTAATGTGTCGCAAGGTGCTTACTGTCGTTTGCCATTAGAAAGACAGTTGCCGGTGGCAGCAGCGAAGAATCGTTGTGCTGAAGTTTGGACAGCTGGTAATGGCACTGATCCTGACTGGTTGACGCTGGGTGTCCCTGCTGAAACTCCTGTTGCCGAATGTGCTATTCAGTTTGAAATTTATGTGCCCGAACCTTGGTCTGAATCCGGATTCCTGAAGATTTGTGGTCAGAACGGATTCAACGGTGGAGAATGGGAGAGAGACTGTTATAATTACGTACCGTGGCTTGTAGACGGAAAGATTGTTCCTTTCCAGACAACCGGTTGGCAGACTGTAACTGTTCCGTTTAGTGAATTCTACAAATCGAAAGCATCCAGCGGAGCTTGGACCACTTTTGCCGATGTGGCCGCTACCCGTGCATCTGCTTCTTATGCCAACTTCGGTTTCTATTTTGAGAACTCTGATATTACATTGGATAAGATCACAGGTGCGAGCTCGGATAAAGAAACAGAGTTTCTATCCAAAGCAACTTCCGTGAAGATTTATATTGATAACTGGCGTGTCGTACCTTTGACGAAGCCGGAATATACCGATTTCCCGGACGAAGAAGAGGATGCAGAATAATAATGACTTTAAATTGAAAAGATTATGAAATACAGAAATATGCTTCCGTTTGTTGCCTTGTCGGTGCTGATATTGACATCGTGTGACGATAATAAGATGGAGTGGTATAAAGACCCTACACATGGAGCGGTTACTTCTTCCGAACTGCCTTTACAGTTGGCTGAAAAGATTTCCCGTTACAAGCCGTTGAAAGAATATTTATCCGATCCCAACTTTAAGTTGGGTATCGGAGTGGGGATGGATGAATATCTTGGTGACGAGACAACGACTACCATTGTGAATGAGAACTTTAATGATCTGACGATAGGATATGCCATGAAGCACGGTCCTATGGTCGATTCTAAAGGGAATTTGAAATTTGATAAGGTAGATCAATTGTTTACAAAGACTACAGAAGCGGGTATAAGCATTTATGGACACTGTCTGATTTGGCACACTAATCAGAATGCGAGTTATCTGAATAGTCTGATTGCACCGGAAGTTATTCCGGGACCGGCGGGCAGTAATTTGTTGGATCTGTCAGGCATTGAAGATGGAACCTTTGATGGCTGGAATCGTAAAAATGGAAGTGATGCGATGTCCATTGTGGAAGGGGAAGGACTGACAACTACTTCCAAAGCATTGAAATTTACAGTAGGATCTTCTGTAACGGCTGCTCATTCTGTGCAATTATATACTCCTGACATTTCAGCAGTAAGTGGGCATAATTATGAAATTTCATTTTTTGTCCGTTCGGATAAAGCTGGTAAAGCCCGGTTGACTTTCGCTGGGTTAGGAAATAATTATCCATATAAAGACTGGTATGCTACAGGTGGCAGTTGGACGGAAGCTTTTGAGACAACGTCTCAATGGCAGCAGGTGAAGATCACAGTGAATGATTTTGTTAGTACTACATTTCAGATTGCATTTGAATTTGGTTATTTGCCGGATGTGACTTATTATGTAGATAATATTGTTGTGACAGACAAAGATGCCGATCCTACTGTGGTTAATCTGATTTCTAACGGAGATTTTGAAAGCAAAGCTATTACTCCTTGGGGAGCTTGGAGTAGTGGAAAAGCCGCGATTTCGGAAGAAGGTGAAGGATATGGAAGTTCATATTCGATGAAGCTGACTAGTTCTGTTGACGGAGGGGCGGGCAATGCATATAAGGCACAGGCTGGATATGGCTTTGATACTCCTTTGGAAGTCGGCAAGACCTATGAGTTCTCTGCTATGATTAAAGCAAGTGTCTCAACTACTTTCCAAATTCAAATTCAGAACTCAACGAGTTATGCAGGTGAATGCTATGTAGATGGAAATGTGAGTACGACTTGGACAGAATTTAAGAAAGAATTTACAGTGTCTAAAGAGGATATGAATCGATTCTGTATCAATTTCGGAGTTAGTGCAGGCGATTATTATATAGATAATATCGTATTGTCGGAGAAAGTGGTGGAGACACGTGCAGTCACTCGCGCTTCCGGTCCTACTATCATTGAGAAGACCGACGAAGAAAAAGCCGAGATTATCAGAGATGCTATGGAAGACTGGATTTCAAAGATGGTTACCCATTGCAAACCTTATGTTCATGCATGGGACGTAGTCAATGAACCAATGGATGACGGAAAAACATCAGACATTAAGACTGGTAAAGGCAAAACTGATCTGGCTTCTGATGAATTCTACTGGCAAGATTATTTCCTGACTCCGAAAGACTATGCAGTAGAAGCTTTCAAACTTGCCCGTCAGTATGGAAATCCGGATGATAAACTATTCATCAATGATTATAATCTGGAATATAACCTCAATAAGTGTGACGGTCTGATTAAATATGTGGAATACATCGAAAGCAAAGGAGCCATAGTGGATGGTATTGGTACACAAATGCATATTGCTATTGATTCCAATAAAGACAATATTGCTCAAATGTTCCAGAAACTGGGTGCTACCGGCAAGTTGATTAAAGTATCCGAGTTGGATATTAAGGTTAACACCTCGTCGCCTACTACTGAAAATCTGGCACAACAGGCAGAAATGTATCAGTATGTTATTGATATGTACAAGAAGTATATTCCGGTGGATAAACAATATGGTATTACCATCTGGGGAGTATCGGACAATGAAAAAGAACATGTGAATTGGATACCGAATGACGCTCCGAACCTTTGGGATGCTAATTATGCACGTAAACATGCTTATAAGGGAGTAGCCGATGGTTTGGCTGGTAAGGATGTCAGCGAAGACTTTACCGGAGATTTGGAATTATAATAATTAAAGAGGGGGAGAGTGAGGGTTACAGTAGTTGTTATCATCCTGGAGCGGATCGAATGAATAACAATAACTACTGTAATCCGCTCTTTCTAAAACTTTCGTTTTCCTCCTGTTCATCGGTGGTTTCAGCTTGAATGTAACATTGCAACAAGTTTTTGTAACATACGTAAACGATGATGTAACAAGCGAGTAATGATTTGAATCAGAATTTCTGGGTAAGTGGGAAGAAACTTCCTAAGTTTGCAAAGTGGAATCCCGATGGATTTCTTCTCTTGCTAAATTATCATGAAATAAAGACATATAAAAGAAAAGACAGAATGAATAAGTATTGGTTTTATAAGGTAGGGTTAGTAGTTGTGTTCCTTTGCTTCGCCTTGTTGGGCGGAGCAAAGGTTAAACTTCCGACTCTTGTTTCCGACGGAATGGTACTTCAGCGTGGGGAACCTGTCAATATCTGGGGAACGGCTGATCCTGATGAAACCGTTGATATAACTTTCCTGAAAAAGAAATATAAGACTGTTGCTGATGTACAAGGTAACTGGAAAGTGACTTTGCCTATATTGAAAGCTGGCGGACCTTATACGATGGCCATTAATGATATCGAATTAAAGGATATTCTTATTGGTGATGTTTGGGTATGTTCGGGACAGTCGAATATGGAATTGCCTGTTTCACGGGTTACAGATCGTTTTCGCGATGAAATATCTACGGACAGTAACTATCCGATGGTACGCTATATAAAAACACCTCTGCTCTATAATTTTCATGCTCCGCAGGCAGATATTCCGGGAATTTCCTGGCAAGCGATGACTCCTGAAAATGTGATGCCTTTCTCTGCTTTAGCCTATTTCTTCGCTAAAGATGTCTATCAAAAGACAAAGGTTCCGGTAGGAATCATAAATTCCAGTGTCGGAGGTTCACCGGTAGAAGCGTGGATCAGTGAGGGAGGGTTGAAGCCTTTTCCATTTTATTTGAATGAAAAGCGTATCTATGAGTCAGACGATTTGATGGAGTCGATGAAAAAAGAGGAGAGGAAGAAAAGTCATGCCTGGAATGTGGCGTTGTTTCAGGGAGATAAAGGGATGCATGAGGCTACCCCTTGGTATGCTGCCGATTATGATGATAGCAATTGGACAGAAACAGATTTGTTTACTTCCGGCTGGGCAACAAACGGACTGAATACCGTCAATGGCTCCCACTGGTTCCGTAAAGACTTTCAGGTGTCTGCACAACAGGCGGGAGAGAAAGCGACTCTTCGTTTGGGATGCATCGTAGATGCAGATTCGGTCTATGTAAATGGCACATTTGTGGGGACTGTCTCTTATCAGTATCCTCCCCGTATCTACACCATTCCTGCCGGATTGTTGAAAGCCGGAAAAAATACAATAACCATACGCCTTTTCAGTTATGGCGGTCGTCCTCAATTTGTAAAGGAAAAGCCTTATAAAATCCTTTTCGGAAAAGGTCAGCCGGAAAAAGGAGAATCGGAGATCAATTTGGAGGGGAGTTGGAAATATCATCTCGGTGCTCCTATGCCCGCTGCTCCGGGACAAACGGCTTTTCATTATAAACCCACAGGACTGTATAATGCAATGATTGCTCCTTTGCTGAACTATACGGTATCCGGTGTCATCTGGTATCAGGGAGAATCGAATGTCTCACGCAGAAATGAGTATAAAGACTTGTTGACGGCTATGATTAGCGATTGGAGACAACGATGGAATAAGTCGGATATGCCTTTCTATATCATTGAGCTGGCGGATTTCCTTTCACCCACAGATAAAGGAGGACGCACTGCCTGGGCGGAATTCCGGAAAGCGCAGGCGGAAGTAGCCGATACAAATAAAAATGTTACTCTGATTAAAAATAGTGATTTAGGAGAATGGAATGATATTCATCCATTGGATAAAAAGACGCTAGGGCAACGAGTGGCAGCAGCTATCTTGATAGAAATGAATACGAAAAACAGAAAATGACCAATTTATCTATTTTATGGAGAATACAATAAAGACCAATGAAGCGAAAGGTTTCTATAAACTCTCTTGGCTTCAACGTATAGGATTCGGTTCCGGTGATTTGGCGCAAAACCTTATTTACCAGACCGTATGTATGTATCTGCTGATTTTTTATACCAATGTATATGGACTTAAACCGGAAGTGGCAGCCGTGATGTTTCTTATTGTCAGGATAGTGGATGTCCTTTGGGATCCTCTGGTGGGTGCTTTCGTCGATAAACACAATCCTAAACTAGGTAAATACCGTTCATATCTTATTTGGGGAGGAATTCCGCTGACTGGTTTTGCTATTCTTTGTTTTTGGAACGGCTTTTCGGGTTCACTGTTCTATGCCTATTTCACTTACGTTGGATTATCCATGTGTTATACATTGATTAATGTGCCTTATGGAGCACTGAATGCGTCACTTACCCGCGATACGAATGAAATCACGGTGTTGACGTCAGTGCGTATGTTTCTTGCCAATTTGGGTGGTTTGGCTGTGGCATACGGTATTCCGATACTGGTGAAGGTGTTGTCTCCCGATGGTAAAATCAATACTACTGCATCTGCTAACGCATGGTTTATTACGATGACTATTTATGCTGTTATCGGATTGGCGTTATTGATGTTCTGCTTTAGCCAGACGAAGGAGCGTGTGGTTATGGATCAGGAGGAGACATCTAAAGTAAAAGTGTCCGACTTGTGGGTAGAATTTTGTAGAAATAAACCTTTGCGTATTTTGGCGTTCTTTTTTATTACTGCTTTTGCAATGATGGCGATTGGTAATTCTGCCGGTTCATATTATATGATTTATAATGTACGTGCACCGGAGATGTTACCTTATTTCATGGCCTTGGGCTCGATACCCGCATTCATTTTCATGCCGATGGTACCTGCCATTAAACGTGCCATTGGAAAAAAGCAAATGTTTTATGTATTCCTTTCAGTCGCTATATTGGGTATGGCATTGCTGTATATTATTTCTGTGGTTCCGGTACTCAAAACGCAGATATGGTTGGTCTTTGTGGCGCAGTTCATAAAATCGACGGGAGTCATTATTGCGACAGGGTATATGTGGGCTTTGGTTCCCGAAGTAATTTCGTATGGCGAATATACTCATGGTAAACGTATTTCGGGTATAGTCAATGCTTTGACTGGTATTTTCTATAAAGCGGGAATGGCTCTTGGAGGAGTTGTACCGGGACTTGTTATGGCTTTTGTCGGATTCGACCAGACAAATGAAGTGTCACAATCACCTTTTGCCGAACAGGGAATACTGTGGCTCGTAGCCGTTATTCCGGCGTTGTTGCTTTTGGTCGCTATGTTCATTATTTCTAAATATGAATTGGAAGATAATGTGATTGACAATATAAATGAGGAGATAGAATCGCGCTGTAAAAAAGGCGAATAGATAAGATAGTAGAATGTTTATTACTCAAAAATATAACGTATGAAACTCAAACGAATAATTCTGTTGTTATTGACAGTGATGTTTTCTTTTTCTTATGGAGAAGTTTTTGCGAAAGATGGAAATTCGCTGAAAAAGGCTTTGAAAAACAAGTTTTTGATTGGCGTGTCAGTGAACACACATCAAAGTTCCGGTAAGGATGTCGCAGCTGTTGAAATTGTAAAGAAGAATTTTAATTCCATCGTGGCGGAAAACTGCATGAAGTCTTCTGTCATTCATCCGAAAGAAAATAAGTATAATTTTGCGCAGGCAGATGAATTTGTCAGTTTTGGTGAGAGCAATCAAATGGCTATCATTGGTCACTGCCTGATTTGGCATTCACAATTGGCTCCTTGGTTTTGCGTAGATAAGGACGGGAATAATGTTTCTCCGGAAGTCCTGAAGAAACGGATGAAAGACCATATCACTACCATCGTGAAACGCTATAAAGGCCGTATCAAAGGCTGGGATGTAGTAAATGAAGCGATTGAAGATAATGGAGCATATCGCAAGACAAAGTTTTATGAGATTCTGGGGGAAGAATATATCCCATTGGCTTTCCAATATGCACACGAGGCTGATCCGGATGCCGAACTTTACTACAATGACTACTCAATGGCCCAACCGGGGAGAAGAGAAGCCGTCGTGAAAATGGTGAACGATTTGAAAAAACGTGGAATCCGTATTGATGCCATAGGTATGCAAGGACACATCGGCATGGACTACCCGAAAATCAGTGAATTTGAGAAGAGTATGCTGGCCTTTGCCGGAACAGGAGTGAAGATAATGATAACAGAACTGGATTTGACGGTGATACCATCACCGAATCCCAATGTAGGTGCAGAAGTTTCCGCTTCCTTTGAATATAAGAAAGAGATGAATCCTTATCCGGATGGATTACCGGAAGAGGTATCGAAAGCATGGACTGAAAGAATGAATGACTTTTTCCGTCTGTTCCTGAAACATCATAACCTCATCACCAGGGTTACTCTTTGGGGAGTAGCCGATCAGAACTCTTGGCGTAATGACTGGCCGATGAGAGGCCGCACGGATTATCCGTTACTTTTTGATCGCAATTATCAGCCGAAGCCGGTAGTCGGCCTGATTATCAAAGAGGCTGAAAAAACAAAATAAGTTTCTAACAGAAAAACCGAAAAAGCATGAAAACAGAAAAAAGATATTTAGTTCCCGGTGATTATATGGCTGACCCTGCCGTACATGTATTTGATGGCAAACTGTATATTTATCCCTCGCACGATTGGGAAAGTGGTATTGCTGAAAATGATAATGGCGATCATTTCAATATGAAAGATTATCACGTGTATTCTATGGATGATGTGATGAACGGTGAAATAAAAGATCATGGAGTGGTGCTTTCCACAGAGGATATTCCTTGGGCGGGCCGTCAACTATGGGATTGTGATGTGGTTTGTAAAGATGGTAAGTACTATATGTATTTTCCATTGAAAGATCAGAATGATATATTTCGTATCGGGGTAGCTGTGAGTGATAAACCTTATGGTCCTTTTATACCGGAAGCTAATCCGATGAAAGGAAGTTACAGCATCGATCCGGCTGTATGGGATGACGGAGATGGTAACTATTATATATATTTCGGTGGATTGTGGGGTGGACAACTTCAACGTTACCGTAATAATAAAGCCTTGGAATCTGCCATTTTTCCGGAAGGAGAGGAGGAGGCAATCCCGTCGCGTGTTGCTCGTTTGAGTGAAGACATGATGGAGTTTGCCGAAGAACCCCGTGCAGTGGTAATTCTGGATGAAGACGGTAAGCCATTGACAGCAGGGGATACGGAACGCCGTTTCTTCGAAGCTTCGTGGATGCATAAATATAATGGTAAATACTATTTTTCCTATTCTACGGGAGACACTCATTTGCTCTGCTATGCAACAGGTGATAACCCTTATGGTCCGTTTACTTATCAGGGAGTCATTCTGACTCCGGTGGTAGGATGGACTACTCACCATGCTATTGTAGAGTTTAAAGGTAAGTGGTATCTGTTTCATCACGATTGTGTACCATCAGAGGGAAAGACTTGGCTCCGTAGCCTAAAAGTCTGTGAACTTCAGTATGATGCAGACGGGCGAATCATTACTATCGAGGGAAAAGATGAATAATAGAATACATTAAAACAACCGCTTCTATCTGAAAAATATGCCTAGAAATATATTTGCATTGATATTCACTATCCTTTTTTGCTTTTCTTCTATTTGGGCAGAAGATGGAAGTGCCTTGTGGCTTCGTTATGCATCGGGAGCGAAAGCGGAAATTACCAGCAAGAAACAATCACCTACATTACGTATTGCGGTTTCCGAATTACAGAACTTCTGGCAGGGAGGAATCCCGGTTACTTTGGAGGTCCGGAACAATAAAGAACTTCGTGCACTTGGAAATGAGGGATATACGATTCAGACCTCCAAAGGTGGCAGTCAAATAACGATAGCTTCTTCCGGTGAACAAGGAGTACTTTATGGAACGTATCATTTACTCCGTCTGCAAGCTACCGGACAACTACCGGAATCAGCTTTGCAATCCCTCAATATCTCCGAACGACCTGATTATCGAATTCGTATCCTGAATCATTGGGATAACTTGGATGGTACAATCGAACGCGGATATGCCGGACATTCACTTTGGAAATGGGACGAACTTCCGTCTGTTGTCTCTCCCCGTTATGAAGCCTACGCTCGTGCCAATGCTTCTATCGGCATTAATGCCACTGTAATAAACAATGTCAATGCAAGTCCTAAGATACTATCTAATGATTATTTGCAGAAAGTCAAAGTCTTGGCCGACGTTTTCCGCCCTTATGGCTTGAAAATATATCTTTCTATCAATTTCTCTTCTCCCGCAGCTTTAGGCGGTTTATCCACTTCCGATCCGTTGAATAAAGAAGTGATAAACTGGTGGAAGCAGAAAGCCAAAGAGATTTATTCTCTGATTCCCGATTTCGGAGGTTTTCTGGTGAAAGCGAATTCCGAAGGGCAGCCCGGTCCGTGTGACTACGGACGGACTCATGCCGAAGGAGCCAATATGTTTGCCGATGTGTTGAGGTCCTATCATGGCATTGTGATGTGGCGCGCTTTCGTTTTTTCTCCTACCGACAGCGACCGTGCCAAACAAGCCTATCTTGAATTTGAACCTTTGGATGATAAATTTCGGGATAATGTTATTGTGCAGATCAAGAACGGTCCGATAGATTTCCAACCCCGTGAACCATTCAGCCCGCTGTTCGGAGCCATGAAAAAGACGGCAGTTATGCCCGAATTTCAAATCACACAAGAGTATCTTGGTTTTTCCAATCATCTTGCATTCCTTGCTCCTATGTGGAACGAGTGTTTAGACAGTGATACTTATCTGCAAGGTAAAGGCTCTACCGTTGCCCGTGTGACAGATGGTTCTTTATTCTTTCATCCGCTCACGGCTATTTCCGGAGTGGCAAACATCGGTGATGATACTAATTGGTGTGGACATCCTTTTGCTCAAGCCAACTGGTATGCTTTCGGACGATTGGCATGGAAACATTCGCTCTCTTCCGAACAGATAGGAGAAGAATGGTTGAAACAAACTTTTCTTCCCGTTACCGGTGCGCAAACCGATACTCCGGCAGGAGAAGTCATTCAAAAAGAGCAGATCGACGCTGAACTCTCCCTTCTCAACTTCCAAGTGCTTCAGAAATCGAGAGAAGCAGTAGTAGACTACATGATGCCTCTCGGCTTGCATCATATCTTTGCATGGGGACATCATTACGGACCGGAACCCTGGTGTGATATTCCCGATGCCCGCCCGGATTGGCTGCCTCCTTATTACCACCGTGCCGACAACATGGGAATAGGTTTCGACCGCAGCAGTACAGGAAGTAATGCTACCGGACAATACCATTCTCCATTATGCGAGCAACTGGACAATGTGAATACTTGTCCGGAGAATCTGCTCCTTTGGTTTCACCATGTCCCTTGGAATCATCAGATGAAGAGCGGACGTACACTTTGGGCAGAACTGTGCTACACGTATGATCGTGGTGTAAACGAAGTGAGAAACTTTCAAAAAGTGTGGGACAGGATGGAACCGTATATTGATTCCGAACGTTTTCGTGATGTGCAACACCGCCTGAAGATTCAGGCACGGGATGCTGTCTGGTGGCGGGATGCTTGTTTGCTTTACTTCCAGCAATTCAGCAGACAATCGATACCTTACGAATTGGAACGTCCCATACACGAGTTGAAAGATATGATGGAATACAAATTGGATATTACCAATTTTGAATGTCCACCTTATGGGTTTAGTAAGTAAATAAAGATATTCCTTCTACGGAACGAATAAGAATATGTTTGCAATTTGGCGTCTTTTATGATAAAATTGTTACCTTTGCGGGCAATAATAAAACAGAATAAAAGAATATGAACCAAAATACATTCTGCATGGCGGGGGGCGTAGCACGCAACCCGCTTGTGCGTTTAGCCAAACCCATCACGGCAACTATCGGAGCGAATGAACACATAGCTATTGTAGGTCCCAATGGTGGCGGTAAAAGTCTTTTTGTAGATACCCTGATCGGAAAATATCCATTGCGTGAAGGAACCGTACAATATGATTTTTCCCCCTCTGCCACCCAGACTCTTTATGATAATGTGAAATACATTGCTTTCCGTGATACCTATGGAGCTGCCGATGCCAATTACTACTACCAGCAGCGTTGGAATGCTCACGATCAGGATGAAGCTCCTGATGTTCGTGAGATGTTGGGAGAAATCAAGGACGAGCAACTACAACGCGAACTGTTTGAACTCTTCCGTATCGAACCGTTGCTCGACAAGAAAATTATTCTCCTTTCCAGCGGTGAATTACGTAAATTCCAGCTAACCAAAACCCTGTTGACTGCTCCCCGCGTGTTGATTATGGATAATCCGTTTATCGGACTGGATGCTCCTACGCGTGAACTGTTGTTTTCTTTGCTCGAACGTCTGACAAAAATGTCGTCCGTACAGATCATTCTGGTACTTTCCATGCTCGATGATATACCTTCATTCATCACTCATGTCATTCCTGTGGACAAAATGGAGGTCTTTCCTAAAATGGAACGTGAAGCCTATCTGGAAGCTTTCCGCAGTAGAGATGTGGTTACCTCTTTGGATGATTTGCAGCAACGGATTATAGATTTGCCATCTGATGGCAACAATTACGATTCGGAGGAAGTAGTAAAACTTAATAAGGTCAGTATCCGTTATGGCGACCGAACTATTCTGAAAGAACTGGACTGGACAGTCCGTCGTGGTGAGAAGTGGGCGTTGAGTGGTGAGAACGGTGCTGGGAAATCGACTCTGTTGAGCCTTGTCTGTGCAGACAATCCGCAATCGTATGCCTGTGACATCAGTCTCTTCGGACGGAAAAGAGGGACGGGAGAAAGTATTTGGGAAATCAAGAAACATATTGGTTACGTAAGTCCGGAGATGCACCGTGCTTATCTTAAAAATCTGCCCGCTATTGAGATTGTAGCCAGTGGTTTGCATGACAGTATCGGTCTGTATAAACGTCCTCAACCGGAACAGATGGCTATCTGTGAGTGGTGGATGGATATATTTGGCATTGCAGATTTGAAAGATAAACCATTCCTGCAACTATCCAGTGGAGAACAACGTTTGTCCTTGTTGGCAAGAGCTTTCGTCAAAGACCCGGAACTGCTGATTCTGGATGAACCGCTTCATGGCTTGGATACTTATAATCGTCGACGGGTAAAGAAAGTGATTGAGGCTTTCTGCCGACGCAAAGATAAGACGATGATTATGGTGACACATTATGAATCGGAACTTCCCAACACTATAACAGATCGTATTTTCTTAAAGAGAAACCGGTAAACATTGTTTTCTGATATTTATTTTGAATTTAGATTTTAGTTAATCGGATGCGTAAACCAGAAACAAGAACCTTTCCCCGGTTCTGATTCCACTCCGATTTTGCCGCCTAACTGTGTGACGATACTTTGACAGATAGGGAGTCCCAGCCCTGTGCCGGCAATAAAATTATTCAATTTCACGAATCGGGTAAAGATAGCTTCCTGCTTTTCCGGTTCGATGCCCATTCCCGTATCTTGAACCGAGAATCTGACTTCATTTCCGTTGATTCGGTAATCAATAACAATACTGCCCTCGGAAGTAAATTTCAGAGCATTCGTTACAAAATTCAGCAATACCTGATACAACCTGTTTTTGTCGCTGGTAAAAGTAAGCTCGGGCAGTTCCGGTGCTAAGAGAATCTCTACTTGCTCTGTAGCCCTTACCTGCATAGATTGTAGCAGTTCGTTGCAAAGTTGTTGTGCATCCACTTGTTCTGGGATAATGTCGAAAGTCCCTGCCTCAATCTTTGACAAGTCAAGAATATCCGAGATCAGTTGTAACAAGAGCTTGTTGTTTTCTTCAATAATCGTTGCATACAGATGTTTTTCTTCTGCATCCTCCGCTTCCTCAAGCAAACTGGAAAAGCCTACTATCGCATTGAGCGGGGTACGTATCTCATGACTCATATTCGCAAGAAAAGCAGATTTTAGCCGGTCGGCTTCTTCAGCTTTCTCTTTGGCGCCAATCAGCATCCGCTCTGTCTCTTTCAGTTCGGTAATATCAAAGTTGATACACAGCATTTCGATGATATTGTCCTGGAGCTGGTAATTCCTTACTAATACGTTAACCCGTGTCCAAGTGTAATTTCCATCTGCTCTGCGAATCCGGACATCGCGGGATAGCTTGGAACTTTCTCCTTTTATCACTTTATCCAGGAAGTCGATCATCACAGCTCGATCTTCTGGATGGAAATGGGAATGAATGCCGATGATTTCCGGCAATGGGGTACCCTCTTCTTCACCTACATTCCTGTACCAGCTTCTCAAAGCATACCCATCCCGACTCAAAGCATCGAAGTGCGCGTAACCTACTTTGGCATAATCTCCTACCAGGTCGAAAAAACTCTCGAATTCCTGAATCTTATTATAAGCAATTGTATCTTCGGTCTTGTCTACATTAATTAAGAGGTAGTTGATAGGTTCGTGATTGTGATCGTATAGAGTGGTGACTTTGGTTGTTAAGTCAATGAAACCGGTTGTACTGTTAGGCTGATAATATTTGTTGATTTTGGAAAAGTCGTACCGGAATGTAAAATCTGCGTTCTCATTGTCTTTTATTTTCTGTTTTATCTCTTCCGGCAATATAGGATTCTCGAAAATGTTGACTCCCAAAATATCTTCTTTATTGGAAATACGGAACATTTCCATATCTTTTTTATTCAGGTCGACCATTTGACCGTCCTTATCATATAATTCGATGCCTACCGGAAGATTCTTATATATATTATGAAGGATCCGCTCGCTATTTTGTAGAGCCTGGTGTGCAGATGCTATATGAATTCCCTCTTGGGTTTCGGCAATTCCATATACTTTGGTGTTACCATTTTCGTCTGTTTCCTGGAAGCATGCCTTGCTACGAATCCATACATGACCTTTGGGAGTATCAAACAAGTATATTTCTTCTACAGTCTGTTGTACTTTGTCAAAAGACGGAAAAGTTGCGTATCCCTGATCTTCTTTTAGAATACGCTTGTTGAAATCTTCGAAACTGATGAGCCCGTCTTCTCCTATTCCGAGTAGTTGGGAGATAAGTTCCGAACACTTGTAAGTCTCTGCTTTCAAGTCAGCTTCCCACCATCCTATATTCGCTTTGTTCATAAGCTTTTGTAGGAATTCGCTTTCGTTTTGTTCGTTTATTTTCAAGGTATGTCTGTATTATCAGGTAGTTAGACAATAATTTGCTCGTAAAAATAATCATTTTTGTTGAATTCCACCTTAAAAAAGTAAAAGATAGTATGATTGTATCACAAGGAAAGTATGTATTACAAAGAAAATGGGCATATATGAGCAGAGTATCAATAAATTATCTTCGTGTAAAAAAAGTAATCGAAGCATTCTGTACGCGTAAAGATAAAGCGAAGATTAAATCAACGTCCAGATGAATGGAAACGGCCGGATATAGTTGTGAATCGTATCTTTCTGGAGAGAAACATAGTGTCAAAATATAAAGAGTCAGACGATGGGAATAGAATATGTCTATAACAACAAATGTATTTATATGAATTATAATCTTTTTTAATAAATAGAATGTTTTTTGCTCCAATTGGTTATCTTTGCGCTCTATGAAACGCAAAAAGTAACTAGAAATACATGAATGATAGTCAAAATGCTATAACTGTTATATACAGGGAACATTGGCAAAAACTCTATATTCATGCATATAATCTGCTGAATGATGAGGAAAGCGCAAAAGATGTGGTGAACGATGTCTTTTGTTCGGTGCTTGAGAGCAACGAACGGTTGACAACGGAAGAGGATCTGCTGCCGTTATTTTTCGTCATGGTGCGAAATCGTTGTATTGACCAAATACGTCATCAGAACGTGGTGCATAAAAATGCGGAAAGATATCTGGAAGAACTTTACAGTGGCTGGACTGTGAAAGAATACCGTGAGTATGAAGACAAGATAAACCGGATGCAGGAGAGTATTCGCCAGATGGCTCCACAAATGCGAACCGTAGTGGAAGAATTCTTCTTAAATGAAAAGAAATGTGCGGAAATCAGTGAAAAGTTACGTATTAGTGATAATACCGTTAGAACGCACATTGCCAGAGCTTTAAAGATACTCCGAAAACAATTAACCATCTTTTTTTAAAAAAAATCCTATCGGGGTGTCATCAGTTTCAGTAACCTTTACGTGTTTAATGAAACTATTGACACTATGATAGACCATTCAGATAAAAAATTAGATTATGCACTTCGTGCCATACAACATCCACAATTAAGAGAAACTGATGAATTTCTTCAGTGGATAGGTATACCTGAAAATAAAGAACTTTTCTTGGAATTAATGGCTTGTAAGGAAGCTGTGATACGTGAGAATCTGCAACGGAAACGCAAGTACAGAAAGAAAATGCGTATCTTGGCAATTGCTTCTTCTGCTGCAGCTGTCTTGATACTGGCTTTTCTGATTCCTTCTTTGCTTCCTTCCACTTCTTTACCTGTAGAACAGCCGATACGTTTTTTTGCTGCGAACAACAATGATGAACATGTGGTCCTACAAATGGATGGTCGTAGTGAACAGCAGTTATTGACAGACAGTGTGATGGATGTGAAAGACTGGAAAACTGTCTCGGCAGACACTGTATGCTGTCAGACTTTGACTACACCACGTGGAAAAGATTTTCTGCTGGTACTGGCTGATGGGACTAAGGTATGGCTCAATGCTGAAAGTCGTTTGCGCTACCCTGTGGCATTTAATGGAAAAGAACGACGTGTGGAACTAGAAGGGGAGGCTTGCTTTGAAGTGGCAAAAGATGCCGAACATCCGTTTATTGTATGTGCTAATGGCATGAATACCATGGTGCTGGGAACTAAATTCAACGTGCGTTCCTATAGTGTTGAAGATCGTCATGTAACTTTGGTGAATGGTAAGGTGCAGGTTACAAACACAGTTAACAATAAGTCGGTAACATTACGTCCGGGACAGGATTTGACCTATACGGAAACCGGAGAGGAAAAAGTATCAGAAGTGAATATCGCTACATATACAGCCTGGACAGAGGGAATGTTCTACTTTGAGGATGTGCCGTTGGAAGAAATCATGGGTGCTTTGGGAAGATGGTATAATGTGAATATCGATTTCGAGCGGCGCGAATTGTATCATATCAGGTTGAACTTCTGGGCTAATAAAAATACCCATTTGGATGAAGCATTGGAACTACTGAATAAGTTGGAGAAAGTGCAGGTAGACTATCAGGACCGAACCATTACGATCAAACAGATTTAACTATACAAATACAACTCTTATGAAAAAGCAACAAATTACATTATTAGAAAAAAGAACTAAAAGAAAGCTTGTATGGATGAAAACTGCCTTTCTATTGCTGGTGCTCACAGCAGCAACCTTGCAAGGATGGGCGCAGAATGCAGAAAACAGGCAGATTTCTTTAGAGATGAAAAACGAACCGCTCGGTTCGGCCTTGAAGCAGTTCAGCAATGTATCTGGTTATAAGGTGAATTTTCCCAGTGAAGACGTTGCACCCTATCGTGTAACTGTGAGTATATATCAGATGGCTCCTTTTGCAGCACTTCAGAAGATTCTGGAAGGAAAGCCTTTTGAGTATGATGTGAAACAAAATTTCATCACTGTCCGTAAAGTGAAAGCTACCTCGACAGCTGCTTCAGGTAAGTTCAGAAATGTTGGGGGACAGGTAGTGGATGAAAGTGGTGATCCCTTGCCGGGAGCAAATGTAAAGGTGCTTAACAGTCCCTTTGGTGCTATTACGGACGCAGAGGGAAACTTTACTTGTAGAGTTCCGGTCGATGTACATACATTGGAAGTGTCTTTCGTTGGTATGCAGTCGGAAATGGTTTCTGTTAAAGATCGTAACAACGTCAGGGTGATAATGCATGAGGACAAGCAACAGTTGGGTGATGTTGTTGTGACGGGTTATCAGCGTATTAGCCGTGAACGTTCTACTGCCGCTTTCGGTTTCGTTGATTCCGAGCAACTGAACAGACAGATGCACAGTGATCTGGCCTCATCTCTGGAAGGGCAAGTAGCTGGTTTGCGTATGAATATCAATTCGAATACGGGTGATATGAGTCCTATTCTTCGTGGGGTAGGTACATTCTCGCATGATGTGGGAACAGAACCACTGATTGTTGTGGACGATATGCCAACCAATTTGAGATTGAGCGAGATAAATCCGTATAATGTAGAGAGTATCACTGTACTGAAAGATGCTGCCGCTGCCAGTATTTATGGTGCTTTGGCAGCCAATGGCGTTATTGTGGTAGCCACGATGCGGGCTAAAAAAGAAGGTGCGCACGTGAGCATTAATGCAGACTGGTTTATCACTACCAAACCAAATTTCAAGAGTTTGAATTTAGCTTCAACAAGTGATATTATTGATTATCAGACAGCTGTTTTTGATGCCAATGTAGCGGAAAAAGGAAGTGCGGCGAATTTTTTATCTTCTTTTGAGTATAATTATTACAATCCCTTGTTTCAGCTTTATCTGGATCAGGCCAATGGGGATATTACCAGTGGTGAAGTAAATGCTACGTTGAGGCAATGGCGCAATAATGATTATTATAAAGAATATCGTGATAACGCTTGGCGTACGGCTATAGCCCAGCGCTATAATGTAACCGTATCACAGAAAGCCGGAAATAGCAACCATCTCCTTTCTTTCAATTATGAAAAGGATAGTCAGCGCGTTATCAGTGGCAAAAGTAATAAAATTTCTTTATACTATAAATCGAATTATGCGGTTACAAACTGGCTGAACCTGAATGCCGGAGTGGATGTACGTATGGGACGTAGTTATACCCCGAATAGCGGTTATACTAGCTACACCCTGCAACAGCGATATGAACGGATATTGGATGCCGACGGTAACCATTATACTTCTCCTTACGTGAATGTGGATACATCTCCTTCCTATAATGGGAGTGTTGTAAGAAAAACTGAGGGTGTCTCACCTTATAGAACGTTTGGTTTCAATGTACTTGATGCATTGGAGGAAAGCATAACAAAGTCACATGATGTTAGTATTCGTCCGTTTGTAAGTTTACAGGCTCGTTTCCTGAAAATGTTCAAATACAACTTCATGTATCAGTATGAATGGAATAAAGGTAAGAGTGAACTATTTGAGTCGGAAAATACTTATGTAATGCGTATGCTATATAACAGTATGGTTGATACAAATGGAAAAGCACAATTGCCGCAAGGGGGACGTTTTAATCAGACAGAAGTAGAAAGTAAGCGTTACACGGTACGAAACCAGATTGACTTTGACAAAACTTGGAAAGACCATGCAGTAACTGCCATTGCCGGTCTGGAATTTCGTGAAAACAAGATTCCGACACCTGCCCGCCAATTGTTGTATGGCTACGATCCGCAGACATTAACTTCTGATTTTATGAACTGGCAGACCTATCGTGACGGTGTAGGAACAAGTGCTCTTTCTGGCAGAACAATTACTTTATCGGGGCTGTCTGCTACTTTGCACGAGTCACGCCATCGTTATGCGTCTTTTTATGCAAATGCAGGATACTCTTATCTGTCACGTTATAATCTTTCCGGAAGTATACGTTGGGATCAAGCTGACTTGTTCGGGCTCGATATACGCAATCAGCGCCATCCTTTGTGGTCAATCGGTGCTTCTTGGATTTTATCGGAAGAATCGTTCATAAAAGAGATTTCCTGGCTGGATTACCTTAAACTACGTATGACATACGGTATCAACGGTAATGTCGATCAAAGCTCAACTACCTATTTTGTTGTAAAGAAAAAAACGCAAAGTAATCCTATTAAAACGACCTATCTGACTTATGAGGATGATGATTTGCCAAATCCGAAGCTTCGTTGGGAGAAAACAGCCACCTACAATATAGGATTAGATTTCCGTCTTTTCAAGAATCTGATAAGCGGTAGTCTGGAATATTACAATCGTCACTCATCTGATTTGCTGGTACGCCGATATATGGACCCTACTTTAGGAGCCGGTTCACGTGTGGTGAATAATGGTGAGATGCGTAATCGTGGCGTAGAACTTTCCCTTACAACCAATATCATACGTAAGAAAGACTGGAACTTCGCTGTAGATTTTAACTTTGACTATAATAAGAACAAAATGTTGAAAGTCGATCATAGTGAATCTGATAATGCAAGAGTCTTTATCGCAAGTCCGCAGGTTTATTTTATGGAAGGTACTAGTTATAATACGTTATGGGCTTACCGTATACATTGTATCGAGAATGGATATCCGGTAGCAGTGGATAAAGATGGAAATGATCTGGTGAAATTTAATGAAGACGGCACGGTAGCCAGTATCACTTCTGGTTCTTCGCTCAAAGGTACTGATGACTTGGTGAACCTTGGTTCGCTGACTCCGAAATTCAGCGGGTCAGTGGGGTTAAGATTCAACTATAAGAATTTTGATTTGAATGCATTCTTTGTGTATGCTGGTGGTAATAAGCTGCGTAACAGTGTATTAAAAATGGATGACCAGTTAGGTACTCAAACCTTGAAAGGAATTGCCAACCGTTGGACTGCGGATGATTCGAATGCACAGGTACGTATGTACCTCGATATACCGGCACAGGTGAAAACTTATGCCAGCACTTTCCAAGATTGGTGGCAATACGGTGACATCAATGTGAAAGATGCAGGTTATGTAAAATTGCGTAGCTTGAGTGTAGGGTATAACTTACCGTTTACGGTTTGCCAACACCTCCGCCTCTCTTCTCTGAAAGTGAAAGTGCAGGTAAATAATCTGTTTACCTGGTGTAAGGCAGGAAGTGATATTGATCCGGAAAGCTATGGAATGAATGACGGTACACGTGGCATCGCTTCTCCCAAGACTTACTCCATCGGATTATCAACAAGTTTCTAACCATTTAAAAGATATAAGATATGCGTAAATTACTTTATATATTGCCAGTTATTCTCATATTGGGTTTTGCAGCCTGTGAAAACTATGTGGATATTACTCCTACAGGCAAGAAAACGGTGGATTCTACTGATACTTATTATGAATTGATAGCCCTGCCCAACCGGGCCTACCATCCGGCAGCTTTTGCCTTGTTGAGCGATAATGTCTGGTCGAAAGAATCGAATATCATAGGTAATGAATTTATTTCATGGGATGGTATTAACATGACTTTTAATGAGGCAGCTAACCGGAAAGAGCTAAGTGATAACAATTTATATGAAAATTGTTATACATATATCCTACGGTCAAATATCGTAATTTCATTGGTTGATGCTAGTCTGGGTGATAAAGATGTTAAGGAATTGGCAAAAGCGGAAGCAAAGATCATGCGTGCCTGGGATCACTTTATTCTGATAAATACATTTGCGAAAGCATATAATCCGGAAACTGCAGCCACTGACGGTGGAGTTGCTATCATTGATAAATATGATTTGGAGGCTACTCCAACCAAATCTACGGTTGCTCAAGTATACGATTTTATTATTAAGGATATAGAAGAAGCGCTTCCTTATTTACAGGAAGAGCCGGTGAATGTATATCATCCGTCAAAAGCTTTTGGATATGCGTTGGCTGCCCGTGTTTATCTGTTCCATCGAGATTGGAAAAAAGCGAAAGAAGCTGCCGAAGAATCATTGAAGTTGAATAATACCCTGATTGATTATATTGATTTGGGAGCTAAAGGAGGGCCGACTAAGGTTACTACTTATGCCAAAGGCGGTAACCCGGAAGTGCTGAACTATGCTTATATGGGTGGTCCTACTGAAGTTTTGGTCTTTTGTTATGGTATGCTTAGCCCGGAGATGGTACAACTTTTCGGGCAGAATGATGAACGTTTGAACCAATTCTTTAAAACGAGTGACAACAGTATATACTACTTTGACGAAGGTTCAGGAGCTGCTTTGTGGAATACTTCGATTACTTATTCTAAGTTTCAGCCTATGTCTGTGGGAATGCGTACTGCCGAAGTTTACCTGATTCTGGCAGAAGCGAAAGCACGGCTGAAAGATATACCGGGAGCTGTCCAAACATTGAATCAGTTGCGTGAAAAACGAATCAAGGGAGCCGAAGCTGTATTGCCGGAACCTGCTACCGAACGTGCGATGGTGCAGGCAGTCATTGATGAGCGCCGTAAGGAGTTAATCTCCGGATTTAGTCGCTTCTGGGATTTGAAACGATACAATACGGAAGCTGATTACGCAAAGACAATCACCCGTACTTTTCCGCTGGTATCTACGGATGTCGAGAAAAAGACATATACGTTGAAGCCGGATTCACGGTTGTATATCATTCCATTCCCGTTGGCTGCCCGTGAAAAAAATCCGAACCTGACAATGAACACTAACGAATAAAAAAAATAAAGAGAAAACTATGCGAAAGATTTTGATGATGGCTGTGTTGGCGTTCCTGTCCTTGCAAGGTGTGGGAGCTCGTGCCAGTGGTATATCTCTTCTGGAAAGTGGAAAGAAGAAACTGGTAGCACAGGGAGATACGGTCAAGAAAGACACTGTTAAGAAAGTAACGGCTTATGAAAAACTGTTGAAAGATGGAGGAAGTGAATGTGAGGGTATGTTTACGGTACGCCACATCAAAGATAACTGGTATTTTGAAGTGCCGGATACTCTTTTAGGACGGTTGTTGTTGGCTGTGACCCGGTTTAAAGCAGTGCCACAGGGTTTCAAAATGCTTAGCGGAGAAGAGGTGAACCGGAGCGTTGTTTATTGGGAACAGCATGATGATAAGACTCTCTTTTTACGCGAATATGTGCAATCACAGTTTGCCCGTCCGGGTGATAACATTGCCGAGGCATTGAAACAATCGACTGTAGATCCTGTAATCTATAAATTTGATGTAATCGGTAGAAATCCGGAGACTCAGGCACAGCTCATTGATGTATCAAAACTCTTTTTAGGTGATAATAAATTGTGTGGCTTTACCTCAAGCGACCGTTCCATTCTTGGCATCGGTACTTTAGCCCAGGACCGCACATTTATGGATACGATAAAAACTTATCCTATCAACGTGGAGGCAGTGACTTTGCGTACTTATAGTATTAGTGCTGGTAGACTACCGGCTGCACAGACTGGTTCGGTGACTGTGAAACTGAATACAAGCATCGTGATGTTACCCAAAGAACCGATGCAGCCACGGTTTGCCGATGACCGGGTGGGATTTTTCCAAAACTCGTTGACCGAATTTTCGGACGACCAGCAGACTACCGATCGTGGAGCCATCATCCAGCGCTATCGGTTGGAACCGAAAGATCCGGAACGTTACCGTCGGGGACAACTCTCCGAACCGAAAAATCCCATTATCTACTACATTGATCCGGCAACACCGAAGAAGTGGATACCTTATCTTAAAGCAGGTGTCGAAGACTGGAATACAGCATTTGAAGCTGCCGGATTCAAGAACGCTATAATAGCTAAAGAATGGCCGAACGATCCCAATATGAGTTTGGACGATGCGCGTTATAGTGTGATACGTTATCTATCCTCCGAAACGGAGAATGCTTACGGTCCGCGTATTGTCGATCCGCGTAGTGGAGAAATTATGGAAAGTCATATTTGTTGGTATCACAACGTAATGAACTTACTCAAAAAGTGGTATATGGTGCAGTGCGGGCCACTGGATAAGCGCGCACGCACGATGACTTTTGACGACAAATTAATGGGCAGTCTGATTCAGTTTGTCTCTTCACATGAAGTGGGGCATAGTATCGGCTTACGGCACAATATGGCAGCCAGTTCGGCTACTCCGGTAGAGAAACTGCGTGATAAAGCTTGGGTAGAAGCCAATGGTCATACGGTATCAATCATGGATTATGCGCGGTTCAATTATGTAGCCCAACCGGAAGATCGGATTTCCGAAAAAGGATTGTTCCCTCGTATCGGTGTTTATGACAAATGGGCTATCCAATGGGGATATCGCTATCGTCCGGAATTTAAGGATCCTTATAAAGAAAAAGACGTATTACGTGCCGAAGTAACCAAAAAACTGCGGGGAGATCATCGCTTGTGGTTTGTTGGTGATGAAGGAAAGGGATTTGATCCCCGTAGCCAGAGTGAGGACTTGGGCGACAATAATATGAAAGCCAATGAATACGGTATAAAGAACCTGAAAAGAGTGATGGAAAACATACTGACCTGGACAGCACAGCCTGACGGAGAGTACACTGACTTAACCACCATTTATAATTCGGTTCGTGCCCAACATCTGAAGTATACCCTGCAAGTGCAGAAGAACATAGGAGGACGCTATACCAATAATTTGCCGGATCTCAAAGTGCATGATTATCTGCCACGCAGTTTGCAGAAAGAAGCTGTTGAATGGTTGGGACGCAATTTGTTTGTAGCTCCACTCTGGCTCTACCCTGATGAAGTGGTGAGTCGTACCGGAGTCAAACCGGTGGATGAGATTCGTGACCGCCAAAGCTCTGTTGTAGCTTTGCTACTTGCACCGGGAATGTTGTATAATATTTACTCAACCTCATTGTGTTCTTCGGAATCGTATGCACTCGATGATTATTTGAACGATGTATTTACTGCAATATGGAAACCGTTGAATGATCCCAATGAACTGGAGAATAATTTCCGCCGTCAGTTGCACCGGACTTATCTGGGGTTTGTCGAAGGAATGATTAAACCTAGTAGCAAAGATGGTGCCAATGCAAATCTGGCAATCAGCCGTTCTGATATTCAGCTTTTTGTAGAACAGCATTTAGATAAGATTGAAGAGTCAGTAAAAGAGCAACTTGCTGCTTCTAAGGAGGGAGATCTCAATTACCGGCATTATGCAGTATTGCTGCGCAACGTTCAGAAAATAAAAGAAGGATATTATGGAAAAGATGCTGATACGCGGTCTTCTGATAAATAGCTTTGAGGAAAACGAAGAATAGAAAAAAATAGAAAAGTAGAACAGATTTTCTTGTATATATAAACTCTCTCTTTTTACTTTTACAGACTTACTCTTCTCTAATGATAACCTTGCTTTGATGAATCATCATCCATAATGCAAGCTTAGAATTAGAGGAGGGTATTTTTTTATATCCCTGATTACTGCATCCCGCTTCTTTGTAGAAAGAATCATTATTTCTGGGTATTGACAACTATTTATTTTCTAGTGAACTTTGTGAAGAAACAATCTGTTGTATATATAAAAAGAAGAAAGGAGAATTTTAGAAATGAAAAAGATAGTATTACTTCGTCACGGAGAGAGTGCATGGAATAAAGAAAATCGTTTTACGGGCTGGACAGATGTAGATCTGACAGAAAAGGGAGTTGCCGAAGCTGAAAAAGCCGGAGAGACATTGAAAGAATATGGTTTCAATTTTGATAAGGCTTATACTTCCTATTTGAAGCGTGCGGTGAAAACCTTGAACTGTGTTCTCGATAAGATGAATCTGGACTGGATACCTGTAGAGAAAAGCTGGCGCTTGAATGAAAAGCATTATGGTGAATTGCAGGGATTGAATAAAGCCGAGACTGCCGAGAAATATGGAGAAGAACAAGTGCTAGTGTGGCGTCGTAGCTATGATATAGCTCCCCATCCTCTTTCAGAAAGTGATTTGAGAAATCCCCGTTTTGATTACCGTTATCATGAAGTACCCGATGCGGAGTTGCCTCGTACTGAATCGTTGAAAGATACCATTGAACGTATTATGCCTTATTGGGAAAGTGATATATTTCCTAGTCTGAAAACAGCTCATACGCTGTTGGTGGTCGCTCATGGCAATAGTTTGAGAGGCATCATCAAGCATCTAAAAAACATCTCCGATGAAGATATTGTCAAGCTGAATCTACCTACGGCTGTGCCTTACGTATTTGAGTTTGATGAAAACCTGAACGTTGCTAATGACTATTTCCTGGGAAACCCGGAAGAGATCAAAAAACTGATGGAAGCAGTAGCCAATCAGGGAAAGAAAAAATAGAAAAGTTACACATTAAAAAAAGAAGTTATGAGTAAAGTAGTAGAATTATTAAGAGATAAGGCCTGTTATTACCTGGACCACACTTGCGAAACCATTGATAAATCATTGATTCATGTTCCGTCTCCCGATACAATAGATAAAATCTGGATTGATTCGGACCGGAGCATCAGAGTATTGAACAGTCTGCAAACGTTGTTGGGACATGGCCGCCTGGCAAATACCGGTTATGTGTCTATACTTCCTGTCGATCAGGACATCGAACATACTGCCGGAGCATCGTTTGCCCCCAATCCGATCTATTTCGATCCGGAAAATATCGTAAAACTGGCTATTGAAGGAGGCTGTAATGGAGTAGCTTCTACCTTTGGGATTCTTGGATCCGTAGCACGTAAATATGCCCATAAAATACCTTTTATCGTTAAGTTGAATCACAATGAATTACTTTCTTATCCTAACAGTTTCGACCAAGTATTGTTTGGTACCGTTAAAGAAGCCTGGAATATGGGAGCAGTAGCGGTAGGCGCCACTATCTATTTCGGTTCGGAACAGAGTCGCCGTCAGCTCGTGGAGATAGCCGAAGCTTTTGAATATGCTCACGAACTGGGGATGGCAACCATTCTTTGGTGTTACCTGCGCAATAATGATTTCAAGAAAGGTGCTGTCGATTATCATGCTGCCGCCGACCTGACAGGACAGGCCGACCGTTTGGGAGTGACTATCAAAGCTGATATTGTGAAACAGAAACTTCCGACTAATAATGGTGGCTTCAAAGCTATCGGTTTCGGAAAGATCGACGAGCGTATGTATACCGAACTTGCTTCCGAACATCCGATTGACCTTTGCCGCTACCAGGTAGCCAACGGCTATATGGGACGCGTTGGTTTGATTAACTCCGGTGGAGAATCTCACGGTTCTTCCGATTTGCGTGATGCCGTCATTACAGCTGTAGTCAACAAACGTGCAGGAGGTATGGGATTGATTAGCGGACGTAAAGCGTTCCAGAAACCAATGAACGAAGGGGTGGAATTATTGAATACTATTCAGGATGTATATCTTGATTCGTCAATAACGATTGCATAATCAGAGATGAATGGAAATAAATTATTATCTTTGACTATTAGATCGTTAACCATTAAAAATTAAGAGTATGAAATTTTTTATTGACACAGCTAATTTGGAGCAAATTCAGGAGGCTTATGACCTCGGAGTACTTGACGGAGTGACTACCAACCCTTCGCTGATGGCGAAAGAAGGTATCAAAGGAACGCAGAATCAGCGTGAACATTATATCAAGATATGCAAGATTGTCAACGGAGATGTCAGTGCCGAGGTGATAGCAACCGATTATGAAGGAATGATTCGTGAAGGTGAAGAACTTGCCGCGCTCAATCCGCATATTGTAGTAAAAGTCCCCTGTATTGCCGATGGCATTAAAGCGATCAAACATTTCACGGAAAAGGGAATCCGTACTAACTGTACATTAGTCTTTTCAGTAGGACAGGCATTACTGGCAGCTAAAGCCGGAGCTACCTATGTTTCGCCTTTTGTCGGTCGTCTGGACGATATTTGTGAAGATGGAGTAGGGCTTGTGGGAGATATTGTACGTATGTATCGTACCTATGATTACAAGACACAAGTGCTCGCTGCTTCTATCCGCAATACGAAACATATTATCGAATGTGTGGAAGTGGGAGCGGACGTTGCTACTTGTCCGTTGAGTGCTATCAAGGGTTTATTGAATCATCCGTTGACGGATTCGGGATTGAAGAAGTTTCTGGAAGACTATAAAAAAGTCAATGGTTGAGTAAGTAATGAAACTTGCAGTATATTAAAATTTTTAGGCACGGATTATTTGCTCAGGTCTTAGAATTCCGTGCCTAAAGAATATTTGTTTTTTCGGGTAGCTGCTCATTACTCTTTTTTCCGTTCCTGTTTTCTCTTCTCCTTATATTGAGTTGGCGTTTCTCCTGTATATTGTTTGAAAGCCGTACTGAAATAGCGTGAAGTAGTGAAGCCGACCTTCTCGGCAATTTCCGTGAACGACATGTCCGTACTGGTGATTAATGTGATCGCTTTCTCCATCCGGAATTTATTAATGTAATCATTGGCTCCCATATCGGTCAGAGCTTTTAGCTTATTGTAAAGGGAAGCCCGGCTCATACCTATCTCCTTGCAGATAAAAGTGACGTCCAGATTGCTGCTATCCAGATGTTCCTGAATAATTTTATTCAGTTTCAGCAGAAATGTTTCATCTGCCTGGCTGAAAGTGCTCTCTTCCGGCGCAGGGACTAATCCTGTATTCAAATATCTTTTCTTGATAGATTCGCGGTTTTTCAATCGGTTGCGAATGATTTCCATTAGCATTTCTATCTCAAAGGGCTTAGTCAGATAAGCGTCCGCCCCGTTCTTGTAGCCACTCAACTGACTTTGTTTATCATCTCTTGCTGTCAGCAGAATGATAGGAATGTGACTGATCGTAATATCTTCCTTTATATTTTTGCAAAGTTCATATCCATTCATTCTCGGCATCATCACGTCACTGACGATAATATCCGGAGCATGATTTCTGGTCAGTTGAAGGGCTTCCACACCATCGGAAGCAATCACTACCCGTTTGAAATATTCTCCCAGTGACTTTTTCAGAAAATCCGTCAAATCCGGATTGTCATCCACCACTAGAATACTGTAAGGACTCGTATCAAACGTATTTTCCTCCGGTAACTGTTCTTTGCTATCATCGTTCATCAATTCGTTCAGATATGCCTTCGGCTGACAGACGATCTCTTCCGATTGTTGTCTCAAGGGTAGTTCAAAGAAGAATGTTGCACCAGCTTCCTGATTATCCCGTGCACCGATGGAGCCTCCGTGTAGTTCTACCAGAATCCTGGAATAAGATAATCCGATACCTGTGCCGCTTTGCTCTCCTGTACCTTGATAGAAACGGGTGAAGAGTTTTTGTGTATTTACTTGTTTCAATCCGTTTCCCCGGTCAATGATGGAGATACGTACGCTATTTTTCTCGGAAAGCAACTCCGATGTAATTGTTATTTCTGCATCTTGTGGACTGTGTTTCAAGGCATTGATAAGCAGATTGCTTAGAATAATCTCACACTTATCTTTATCGAAACTTACAGTATTGACCTGTGGGTCAAGCTGATAGCGGATACGGACGTTTTTAGCTTCACCTTCGCTGACGAAATCTTGGGATACATGTTCAATCCATTGATTGAGAGCATACGGCTGTATCTGCAATTTACTTTCCCCAACCTCCATTTTGCGTACATCGAGTACCATATTAATAAGGTTTTTCATTCGCTGTGACTGGCGATAGATTGCTTTTATAGGTAAATATTGTGTATCTTCGGCAGAAAGCGATTTCAGTATCCGGCTAAGCGGTGCGTGTATGAGCGTTAAAGGTGTGCGCAGCTCATGACTGATATTAATAAGGAAACGTACTTTTTCTTCATATACCTGTTGTTCATGTTCCTTCATTGCCCATTTCAGTTTTTCTTCCTTACGCTTTAGAGTTCTTCGGAAAGTTTCAATAATAGCGGCAGCAGTAAGAACGGTACAGCTAAGAATAAACCACCATGTCCGATACCAGGGAGGGAGAATGGTTAGTTCCAGTACTTCCTGACTGGGAATCCAACTGCCATCTTTAGCTGTACATGAAGCCATAATCTTATAACTTCCCGGAGGAAGTGAACGTATAGCCAGTTCGGGATTGTACGATTCGATTTGCTGGTCATTCAGCCCTTCTATCTGGTATCTGTACACTTTCTGTCGGAAAATGTCCTTCTCTTTCGACATGATCCGGATAGTGATATTACTGTTCCAGGGAGCGGAGATCCCTGTTGGTCGATTGGTTAATTCGTTATTCACGGATTCTCCATTGATGATGACATCGGATAATTGGAGTTGGGGAAGTTCAGAAGTTGTTAATGGTATTTTGCAGTTAATGTGCAGTAAACCTTTTACTCCACCCATATAGACGTCTCCCTGCATACTTAACAGGCGGGGTTTGGAAAGATATTCGTTCTGGATTACGCCGTCTGATTCGCCGAATAGAACGAACTTTTTTTCTTTGATAAGCCAAGCGAAAAGCATGCTGTCAGCTCCTATCCATACTTTTCCTTGCTGGTCGCATACGATCAAAGTGTTTTCACTAAATAGAGAGGTCGGGATCGGAGTCTGTATTTTGGTGGCGGGATTGTAGTGTACCAATCCGTAATTGTTCCCAATCCAGAAGTTTCCCTCTTCGTCTCTTGAAACGGAGTTGATGGTCGTGTCTTTCCAGCATCTGTATAGGGCTTTCAGCCGGTTTGTATGGTTGTCCAGTTCATATATGTGCTTCGTATCATTTAGATAAGTGGTGTTCCTATAATTGCCGATTGGCAGGAGAGCACCGATAATATCTTGTTCTTCCTGTTCTATAGCGGTACTGAAAGTACGTGTATTCAAATCATATATATAGATATGTTCTCCAAGGAACAGAATGCTGTGATGAGTGTTCCGGAGTAGATTTACAGCCTTGCCTCGATTGCATAAGAGTGCTGTTGTTTCAGCGTCGACAATGGTGAAAGGTTGTTTTTCTCCAGTTGCCGGATTGAAAATAAATACTCCTTGTGAGAAAATAGAAATTAATAATTTACCGGGAGTAAACTGACAGATAGAGGCAACTTTGTCTTCCCAGGTTGAGGGATAATGAGTAAATTTCTCTGTGAGCGGATTAAAGTTGTTGATACCTCCTCCGTCCGTGCCTACCCAGATTTGATCTTGAGATTCCTGGAAAAGACTTAGAACGGTATTGTTGCTAAGTCCCCGGTCGTTGCCGGGTGGTACGTCTGTATATGTTTTCATGGAAACTTCCCGGATGCTGATTAGTCCGTTGCGGATGCTGCCTGCCCATATATTGTTGTTGTAGTCGTTGTATAGGCATAAGATAGAGTTGGCGGGAAGTGAATAGTTGTCACTTCCGGGCACATGTTCCAGCAGAGAAAAATGTCCGGTTTCCGGGTCGAGAATATTAATGCCTCCTCCGTCTGTTCCAATCCAGATTTCTCCTTCCCGTTCGGCGAGACTTAGTACAACATTGTTACTTAGAGAAGAGTTGTGGGTAGTATATGTAGCCAGTAGTTTACCGTCGTGTGTCAGGCAGTTCAGCCCTCCGTTGTAAGGGGCTACCCAGATTCTTTTTTGTGAGTCTATGAGTACGTTCATTATTTCCTTTCCGCAATCGAAAGGAGGACGGCGGCATTTTCCGGTATTCAGGTCGAGCAGGAGTAGTCCTTGCCAGCGACTACAACAAAGTAATGTTCGTTTATCCCATAGACTTAGCAGAGTCACATTATAATTGGGCTCTAGGTCAAACGTTTGCAGGAGGCGGAAAGTGGCATCCTGATAATTATAGAAAAAGATTTTATTTTTCGAACCGAATAACACTCCATCATCAGTCAGGCAGACGGAATAGGCGATGATATTATTTCCTGTTTCATCAGTCGGTATAAGAAAGTCATCGCTTTGCCGCTGATAACGTGCCACTCCCTTATCTGTCAGAATCCATATATTGTTTTGTACATCTTCTATCAGCTGGTAGATTAAATTGTGAGGAATGGAATGAGGGTTGTTTGACTGATGGACATACTTTTTAAGTTCATGTCCGTCATATCGTCCCAGTCCGGAGCGGGTTCCAATCCATACAAAACCTTGTTCATCCGTTAAGATGCATCGTACGGTAGAAGGCAGTCCGTCTTTTAGTGAGATTTGCTTATAGTAATAATGACCGGCTTGAAGAGGGGAGATGCCGATAAACAGTGCGATAAATGCGATGCATAGTAGTAAAAAGGTCTTTCTTCTCATGAGATTAGGTCAGTTAAACTAAAACAAAGATAATACATTCGGATGAATGTTTGTTGAAAAGCAAACTTATTTTGTATTCCTTCAGGTAAAAGAGTTATATATAGTTGCTTTTTTCTATTTAATTTTGTATCTTTAAAGCTTTCCGTCCTTCTAAAGATAAGTTGTCCCCTTGTAATGGGATAATAGTCATCTTATAGGGTGCTATTTATCACTTTACAAAATGATTATTGTCACCTTATAAGGGGATGACTACTCGACTGCATAAACTATTATAAATTTCTGTACTGAAAATCTTTAATCTCTGCACTGAAAATCCTTGAATACAATGAGAATTGCTAATTCTTCATCTTATATTCATAGGGAGCCATTCCAACAACTTTTTTAAATAACCGGCTTATTGGAAGTAAAGGCCTGTACACAGCAGATTAGGTAAAGTAGCCGGTTTTTATCAGCGGGAAGATAGTATTATTTAGCTAGATTCTCTATCTTTGCTCGAAAATATACGACTATGATTACCGAAGAACTACAGAAACTTTATCAGTCATATACGGGCGTTCCCGCTGAAAACATAACAGAATTACCGTCTTCCGGTTCCAACCGCCGTTATTTTCGGCTGACGGGTATAGAAACATTGATTGGAGTTTACGGAGCTTCTATCGATGAGAATGAAGCATTTCTTTATATGGCAGGACACTTCCACAAATGTGGACTGCCTGTTCCCGAAGTGCGCATCGTTTCGGAAGATAAGACCTATTATTTGCAGGAGGATTTGGGCGATACTCTGTTGTTCCATGCCATAGAGAAAGGACGTGCTACCAGCGTCTTTTCAGAAGAGGAAAAAGAGTTGCTTCGCAAAACGATTCGTTTGCTTCCTGCCATTCAGTTTGCCGGGGCCGATGGATTTGATTTTTCCCGTTGTTATCCTCAACCGGAGTTCAATCAACGCTCCATTCTGTGGGATTTGAATTACTTTAAATATTGCTTCCTGAAAGCTACCGGTATGGAGTTTCAGGAAGATAAACTGGAAGATGATTTCCAGAAAATGAGCGATGTCTTGCTTCGCAGTTCTTCCGCTACTTTCATGTATCGTGATTTTCAGAGCCGTAATGTGATGATAAAAGATGGCGAACCATGGTTTATTGACTTTCAAGGAGGACGTAAAGGCCCGTTCTATTACGACATAGCCTCTTTCCTGTGGCAAGCGAAAGCGAAATATCCCGATAGTCTTCGTAAAGAACTGCTGCAAGAGTATATGGAAGCTCTTCGCAAATACCAACCGATTGACGAATCCTATTTTTATAGCCAGCTTCGTCACTTTGTCCTTTTCCGTACGTTGCAAGTGCTGGGAGCTTATGGTTTCCGTGGCTATTTCGAAAAGAAACCGCATTTTATCCAAAGTGTTCCCTATGCTATCGAGAACCTGCGTGAATTGTTGAAAGAAGAATATCCGGAATATCCGTATCTCTGTAACGTTTTGCGGGAGCTTACCGGACTGAAACAGTTTACGGATGATCTGAAAAAGCGGCAGCTAACTGTCAAAGTAATGAGCTTTGCTTATAAGAAAGGCATTCCTGATGACTCCACGGGTAACGGAGGAGGTTATGTATTCGACTGTCGCGCCGTGAATAATCCCGGTAAGTATGAGCGTTACAAACCTTTCACCGGACTGGATGAACCTGTAATCACTTTCTTGGAAGAAGATGGAGAAATACTCCGTTTCCTCGATCATGTCTATGCTTTGGTGGATGCCTCCGTGCAACGTTATATGGAACGCGGATTCAGCAATTTGTCCGTCTGCTTCGGTTGCACCGGCGGACAGCATCGTTCTGTTTATTCTGCCCAGCATCTGGCAGAGCACCTGAATCAGAAATTTGGTGTGAAAGTCGAACTGGTGCATCGGGAACAGAATATCGAACATACGTTTGAGGCAACAATCTAAGAAGAGTAAATATTAAAGAAGAAAGTAACCGAAAGAATGAAAGCAATGATATTTGCAGCCGGTTTGGGTAGCCGGCTGAAGCCGCTCACCGATACCATGCCGAAGGCTTTGGTTCCCATAGCCGGACATCCGATGTTGGAACATGTGATCTTAAAACTGAAAGCTGCCGGATTCACAGAAATAGTGATTAATATCCATCATTTTGGCGAACAAATACTTGATTTCTTAGAAGCCAATGAGAATTTTGGGCTTATCATACATATTTCCGATGAACGCGATCTGTTGCTCGACACCGGTGGGGGAATTAAGAAAGCCCGTTCTTTCTTTGAAAACTCCGATGAGCCTTTCCTGATACACAATGTCGATATTCTTTCAGACGTGAATCTGAAAGAATTATATGACTACCATTTACGAAGCGGTGCTGTTGCCACTTTACTGGCCAGCCAACGTAAAACCTCCCGCTATCTTCTTTTTGATACAGATAAGAGACTTTGCGGATGGATAAACAAGGATACGGAACAAGTGAAACCGGAAGGTTTTCAGTATGATTCTTCCCTTTATCAAGAATATGCATTCAGTGGCATCCATGTACTTTCGCCCGCCATTTTTCAATGGATGACCTCTCCCTCATGGGATGGAAAATTCTCTATCATGGATTTCTATCTTGCCACTTGCCGGCAAGTAAACTATGGTGGTTACTTGACAGAAAAGTTGCATCTGATTGATATAGGCAAACCGGAAACATTAGCGAAAGCAGAAGGCTTCTTATACCAAAATGCGAAATAAAGATACTGAAAGAGGCTAAAAGGCCTCTTTCTTTCTATGTAACAAAATATTAAAGTAACTTTGCTTGGATAAACAATCAATATTGTAATACTATACAAATTTTGCTGCATGGAACAGACTTTGGTAAATGGGATAGCTGATAACTTATTGCATAATATCTTTAATGACTTGTCTGTAGGCTTGGAATTGTATGATAAGGACGGTCTCATGATAGATGTCAATTATTCACGGTTGAGATCAATGGGGATAAAAGACAAAAAGGATATTCTGGGCTATAATCTATTCAATTACACTAGTTTCTCTGATGAAATCAAGGAACAGGTCAGAAAAGGAGAAACTGTACGCTTTGTGGCAAAATATGATTTTGATGACTTGCGTCGTCTTTTTCCTACTAACCTGTCCGGTATAAAATTCTTCGAGATTACGGTTTCTTTCGTACATAATGAAAAGTCAGAAATTACGAATTATATGGTGATAAGCCAAGATGTCACCGAACGTGTTCTGTGGCAAAACAAATATGACAATCTTTACGAAGAGGTTGTGCGTTCGAAAAAAGAACTTCTTGAGAGCGAACAAAGAATGATCCATTTGATTCGTCAGAATGAATTGGTATTGAACAATATTAATTCGGGATTGGCATATATTGCGAACGACTATATCGTACAATGGGAGAATATCTCGCTTTGTAGTAAAAGCCTTTCTTATGAGGCTTACAAAAAAGGAGAACCTTGCTATCTGACAGCCCATAATCGCACCACTCCTTGTGAGAATTGTGTGATGCAACGTGCCCGGAAATCCGGTCAGGTAGAGTCTATCTTGTTTAATCTGGATAACAAGCATGTCATAGAAGTCTTTGCTACTCCCATATTTAATGAACAGGGAGATGTTGACGGTGTCGTGATTCGTGTAGATGATGTTACCGAGCGGCAGCACATGATTGGTGAACTTGAAAAGGCAAGGAGCCGCGCTGAACAATCCGATAAGTTGAAATCCGCCTTTCTGGCAAATATGAGCCATGAAATCCGTACACCGTTAAATGCTATCGTTGGTTTTTCCGACTTATTGATGGTGACGGAAGATCAAGAAGAAAAAGAAGAATTTATTCAGATTATCAATGCCAACAATGAGTTGCTTTTGAAGCTGATTAACGACATACTGGATCTTTCGAAAATAGAAGCCGGCTCGGTAGAACTGAAATACGAAAATTTTGATTTGGCTGTTTATTTCAACGAATTAGCTGCTTCGATGTCGTGTAGTAAATCCGCAGGTTCGGTTAGTTCCCGTGAATCCTTATGAAACTTGTACCGTTCGTTTGGATAAAAACCGGTTAGCGCAGATTCTCACTAACTTTGTAACTAATGCTATCAAATATACCTCCAAAGGAATGATTGAAATGGGGTATGAGAAGATAGACGAAAATATTCGTCTTTACGTTCGCGATACAGGTATCGGCATACCGGAGGATAAAAAAGATAAAGTATTTCATCGTTTTGAGAAACTGGATGAATTTGCACAGGGAACCGGATTGGGATTGTCCATTTGTAAAGCCATTGTTGAGGCTTGCAGAGGAGAGATAGGCTTTGAGTCAGAATTTGATAAAGGGTCTTTATTTTGGGCGGTTTTGCCATGCCAGTTCGAATCGGTTAACAGCGAACCGACTTCTTCACGTCGGAACAATGAGAAGGATGCGAATAAAGAAAATATTCTTGACTCCGAAGAAACAAAAAAAGTACCTAAAAGAGTACTGGTCGTTGAAGATATACAAAGTAACTTCTTTTTGGTATCTTCTATCTTGAAAAACAAATGCCAGTTGTTACACGCACCGAATGGACTGGAGGCAGTTGAGATTGTCCGTACCCAACCGGTGGATTTGGTACTGATGGATATGAAGATGCCTGTTATGGACGGACGTACTGCAACCTCGGAGATCCGGAAGTTCAATGCTGAAATTCCAATTATCGCCCTGACTGCTCATGCCTTTGATGCTGACCGGGTAGCTGCGTTGAAAGCCGGTTGTGATGATTATCTGGTGAAGCCGATCAATGGCGCGAAGTTGATGCAGACTCTGAAAGAGTATGGTTGTTGAAAGGATGGGATTAGAAATGTGCTGATCTGAAAAAGGGTATATTCTATTCTTTCTGTTTTTAATATATCAGTCACTTGTTTGTGGTGAAGGAAAAAACGCTCTGCATTTTGGATGAAAGAATGTAGGATTGTTTGTTATCCTGGATAATTCCTGTCTAAAAATAAATAATTCCTCTGTATTGCTATCTATATGCTTACTGTTTGCCCGTATGTAGTTTGTTTTATCATTCTTTTTTGGTGCGTATATGATGATGAACTAGCCTATAAACAGGCTTTTCCGAGGGCTTTTATAACTTGGTCGGTGAGTATGGAAGGCTTTCTCGGTGAGGAAGGATGTGTTCCTCACCGAGGAATGGCTTATTGCTCACCGAGGAAAATCATTTATTTCTTTAAAGAAAACGCATATCATCTGAAAATATATGCTGTATTGTGGCAGTAATATGCATATATATGTGATAATATGGATGCTTTTAATTCCGGATTCCCATCTTCAACAGTTTTGTTTTCTTTCTTAATCTGAAAAAAAGAACATTTCTCTTGTTTGTTTGGAGGAATTGAAAGGGAGACGGCTTACTTAAAAGGCTATAAATCCGTAAAGTTTGGGATTGTTTTTTATGTTTATGGATTTAAATAGTTATCTTTGTACAAGAAAGGAGGTATATAATGACTGCTACAAAGAAAATAAAAACTCGGGAAGAACTTAGAGTTGAGGTAGTGAAGAAAATTACAGCTAATAAAAGGAATGCCCAATCTTTTCTAAAAAAAGCTGGAATAGTCTCTAAATCAGGTGAACTTACCAAAATTTATAGATGAAAGAAACATTATACTCACGTCGTTCTAATCTTGTTGTTGGCTTTCATGGTTGTGATCAATCAATTGCAAATAAGATAATTGAAGGTAAAGATGATCTAATTGCAAGTACTAATGATTATGATTGGCTGGGACATGGAATCTATTTTTGGGAAAACAACGAGCTTCGTGCATTGCAATATGCAAATGATATGATGGGTAGAGCTCATTCATCTGTTAAATGCCCAGCTGTAATTGGTGCTATTATTGATTTGGGATACTGCATGGACTTGACAGATTCATTGTATTTAGGTGAATTGAAGGAATCTTATAATGTACTTGTGGAAACATGTCGTGTAACAGGGATTTCTCTTCCTACAAATTCTACAATAGGAATATCTGAAGATAAGCTATTGCGCAGATTGGATTGTGCAGTTATTGAAACGGCACATCAGATTAACAGAGAAGTATCAGGAAGAGAATTTGATTCAGTGAAAGGTGTATTTTGGGAAGGTGTTGAACTCTATCCAGACGCAGGGTTTAGAGAAAAGAATCATATTCAGATATGTGTGCGTAATCCTAATTGTATAAAGGGGTTCTTTTTGCCTCGTAAATTAGATATGAACTATATAAACCCGTAAGGAAAATTTGGAGGCTAAATTCCGTACGGATACGGTTCTTTCCGGCCGTGATACTGGGAAGATTGTAAATCTGCATCTCCGGCAGATTTATTTGCAATTTCCTTATTTTACAAAGGACTTGTCGGACTGCCTACATTATATGATAAATTGATTTATGCACTGAAGAATATGAGCAATTGGAATAGAATGCCGGATGCTTTGAAAGAACAAGTGTTTGAACATCTGGCGAGATTGGTAGCAGTTGCCGATCTTTCGGAAGAAAATCGTATCGCTTATGATAAGGCATTAGATCGATATAGAGTCAATCAAATCGTAGAGGAGGATGAACGGCGTAAAAACGAAGAGATGCGGAGAAAAGCGGCTGAAGAAGGGATGAAAGAAGGGCTAAAGGAAGGGATAAGAGAAGGAATAAAGGAAGGAATGGAGAAAGGGATGGAGAAAGGAGAGCAAAAGAAGCAAATTGAAATTGCTCGAAAGATGAGGGAGGACGGAATATCCATTGATACAATTATCAAATACACGGGTCTTCAATCTTCTGATATAGAAAACCTATAATATATCTTCGTAGGAAAATTGTTGTAGTTATATTAGGATAAAATATAAAAGAGGCGGGAATATTCAGGAATGAATACTTCCGCTTTCTTTTTTTGATTCGTAAGATGTCCAACAATGTCTATAATACCGCAATTTGTCGATGAAATGGATGATTTTAGATAAAAATGGAAGAATTATAGTAAAAATAGAACATACATATTTAGTAACCACATCTATATTTGCGTATGGATTTCAGCAAATAAAGTCTGGAATGAGCTTTTTAATCTTTAAAATTTAATAATTTATAAAAATGACTTCTATGAAGAACCTATTAAAAGTTTTTCTGCTATGTTTCATCGCCTTGTTTGCGTTTGCTGCGCAATCTATGGGACAAGGAAAGACCATTACCGGACAGGTAGTGGATGCTCTAAATGAAAGTATGCCTGGTGTCAATGTACAAGTAAAAGGTACTACTAATGGGACAATTACCAACATTGATGGAAAATTCTCCATTTCCGTTCCAAACTCAAAATCAGTGTTGATCTTTACTTTTATCGGTTATTCCAAACAAGAAATAGTGGTTGGAAATCAGGCTAAAATTAATGTTCAATTAAAAGAGGATGCACAAAATTTGGATGAAGTAGTCGTTGTCGGTTATGGAACAGCTAAAAAGAGCGATTTAACAGGTGCTACTGCCAGTCTTCGTCCTGATGCGAATGATGCTTCAAAAGCTGTGTCTATTGATGGACTATTACAAGGTAAGATTGCAGGTTTAAATGTAACAGCCTCAATGTCTACTCCGGGGGCTGCTTCTTCTGTTACTATTCGTGGTGCTAATTCATTACGTGGAGATAATCAGCCATTATATGTGATTGATAATGTACCGCAAGCATCTACTGGTGAATTTGCCGAGTCAGCTGTAGGAAGTGGTGACTTCCAGATAGCTCAAGATCCGTTGAGTGCAATAAATCCTAATGATATTGAAGATATTACCGTCTTGAAAGACGCTTCTGCTACTGCGATTTATGGTTCTCGTGGTGCTAATGGTGTAATTCTTATTACAACAAAAAAAGGAAAGGCCGGAAAGGCAAAAGTAAATGTTACAGCAAACTTTACGATAGCTAATGCACGTAACTTGCACGATATGTTAAATTTGGAAGAGTATGCCGATTACACTAATTCTAAATTGGACCAACCGCGATATTATTTGCAACCTAATGGTGAAATGCGTTACGTATTTAGTGGTAATGAATCCGCTTATCAGGCAGATCCGAATAATCCGGAATTATATAAGGTCATTACCTATCGTAACTGGCAAAAAGAGGCATATACATCAGCTTTCTCACAAATTTACTCGGCTTCTGTCAGTGGAGGAACTGCCGGTATGAAATATTATATCTCCGGTAATTTTAAAGATATTAATGGTATTGTAGAAAATACAGGAATAAAACAAGGTGACTTACGTGCTAATTTAACTGCTGAATTATCTAAGAAAGTAACTTTAAATTTGATATTGAGCGGTTCATTGAAGCAGAATGACATGATGACAGGTGGCAATACAACCGGAGGCGTTGCCGGATCTTTGGCTCGTACGGTTCTTGATACAGCTCCTTATATTGTTCCTGATGATGATCCGGGTGCTTTGGAATCAAAAATGAATGTCTTTAGTTGGGTGAATGATTACGATGATATTACGAATGATAAAACATTTAACGGAAGTTTGAATCTGAATTGGAACATCAATAAATATTTCTCGTATAGTCTGCGTGCAGGAGGAAATATTGTAGTAAATGACCGTAAACGTTGGTACGGGATTCAGTTGCCTCCAGGAGAAAATGTAAAAGGTCTGTTGGCAATCAGTAATGTCAATAAGTCTAATTATACGGTGGAAAACCTGTTAAACTTTAATATGGATTTGACTAAGGACTTTCGTCTGTCGGCAACAGCGGGTATCACTTATGATGAATATCATTTTCTGACAGAGAATGTTTCAGGTAATACTTTTTCTATCTATGACTTACGTACAAAAGGATTGTCTAATGCAGGAAAAGTGGATGTGAAACAGCCTATACAAAAAGATTATCAACTGCTTTCATATTTAGGGCGTGTTAATTTATCAGCTTATGATAAGTACTTGTTAACTGCTTCATTGCGTGCTGACGGATCCAGTAAATTTAAAAAAGGTAATCGTTGGGCATATTTCCCGTCTTTTTCATTAGCATGGCGTATGGAACAGGAAGCTTATATGAAGAACATCGACTGGTTAAGTCAGTTGAAGGTACGTGTGGGCTATGGTGAGACAGGCAATCAAGGTATTGATCCATATCAGTCGTTATCTATTTATGAGAATAAGGTGGACTATGCTGACGGAGATGGGAATAAACTGACGTCTATGCAAATCAAAAGTTTGCAAAATGAGGGCTTGAAGTGGGAACGTACTTCTTCGTGGAATGCTGGTCTTGACTTTGGTTTCTTTAATGGCCGTCTGAATGGTGCATTTGACTATTACCGTAAAAACACAAAAGATTTGTTGGTTGAACGTGCTTTGCCATATTCCAGTGGATTTGCAACAGTGATGATCAATGAAGGATCGTTATTGAATAAAGGTTTTGAGTTTAGTTTAAATGCTGATATCATTCGTAGTAACGGGTGGAAATGGAATGTAGGCGGAAATATCGGTTTCAATAAGACTACGATTGAAAATTTGGGTTTGGAAGTTTCCGATATAGGCTCTTTGAAAGGAGTACGTGGCTATTTAGGTAAGACGATTGGCGATCATTTTGGACCTGCAAATATTTTTATTGAAGGTGAAGCTCCTGGACTATTTTTCGGTTATAAGACACAGGGAATTATTCAGGAAGAAGATGTAGTTGATGGCAAAGTAGGATATATCTCGTCGGATGGTTCTACAAAATATTACACTTCATCTGTTGGAAATGATATGGCAGCTGGTAATATTAAATGTGTGGATGTGAATGAAGATGGTGTCGTAGATGCTAATGATATGGCTGTAATTGGTGATCCGAATCCTGATTTCACCTACGGTTTCCAAACACGTCTGGAATGGAAGAATATCTCTCTTTCTGCTTCCTTTACAGGTGTTTATGGTAATGATATTCTAAATACAAATATTCGTTATGAACAGACTCCTTCCAGGCAGGCTGGAAACTTGAGAAAAGATGCTTATTATAATGCATGGACTCCGGAGAATCGTTCTAATTTATATCCGTCGTCTACTTCAAATGTAAAAGGAGTTGTTTATGATCGTTATATAGAAGATGGAAGTTATTTGCGTTGCTCAGATATTACGTTGAATTATATTTTGCCTAAAGCGTGGATGACTAAGATCGGGTTCCAGAATACCAGCATTTTTGCTTCAGTGAAGAATGCATTTGTTATTACCAATTATAGTGGATATGATCCGGAAGTAAATAGCTTTGCATTTGATGGTCTGCGTCGGGGTGTTGATATGAATGCTTTTCCAAATATGCGTTCTTTTGTGTTTGGCTTGAATGTAACTTTTTAATTTACAATAAATGATTATGAAAATGAAAAAATTAACCTATATATTATTATTGGCAAGCTGCTTATTGTTGGCTTCTTGTGAATCGTGGTTAGATGAAGATCCGCAATATACTTTGAATACACAAATTCAGTTTTCTACTTCTGAAAAGGCGCGTGCAGCATTATATGGATGCTATGGTTATTTTGCATTGACTAGTGGAGGATATGGTCAGCATTGGCAAGAAGTTCCTGTACGATATAGTGGTTTCGGATGGGCTCAAACTAATGGAAATACAAATGATATGTGTGGATGGCTGCAATGTGACTATACAGATGATTTGTTGACAAATGCATGGTATGTAATGTATAAAGTGATTAATGAAACGAATGCATTTATAGCCAATGTGGAAAGCACTTCTTTAGAGGATAAAGACGAAATGGCTGCAGAGGCTCGTTTCTTGCGTGCTTTATCTTATTATAACCTTGCAATATGTTGGGGAGATGTACCCTTGAAGACAACCCCTTCTTCTCATGACGGCGTAGCTGTACCTCGTTCCCCGCGTTCAGAGGTGCTGGATGTGGTACGGACTGACTTGGAATTTGCTGCGAAATATTTGCCGGAAACAAATTCTGACGGATTTCCAACCAAATGGGCTGCAGAAGCATATTTAGGTAAGTTATATCACACTTTAGGCTGTTTGGGTGATGCTACGGCTTGGGAAAAGGCAAAGACCTATTTTGAAGGAGTGAAAGGTAAATATGATCTGGAATCGAAATTTTCTAATTTATTTGTTGATAAGATTAAAGGTTCTAAAGAGTCTATATTTCAACTGGGATTTCAAGTGAATGGTGACTTGTCTTCTTTTAACAGAGGATCTTGGGTGTTTAATCCTGCTGCATCATCGTATGGTAAGAGCTTTCATAGAGTGAAGTGTACGAAAGCATTTTATGATTTCTTTGCGGGAACCTATTGGGGAGATCCTCGTATTGAGACTACATTTATGGCAAAATGGAGAAAATGTACAAACAATGTCGGACCTGTAGCTCAAGTAGAGCCTGTACCGTCTGCCCGTGACTCTACTTATGAATATCCTTATTTCACTTATGATAGCGGTATAAAACCTGCAGGTTGGAAAAATAACAAGTTGTTAGTTGGTAGAATTCCTTATGAGTTATTGACTAATAAAGAGAATCCGAGTGCGGATGAAATTTTGGCTATCACAAATGATGAAACCAAATTTGATGAGAAATATCGCAAAGGATTGAAGGATTTTTTGAATGTATGTACTGCGGCGGGTAGGACAGGAGAAAGAGCAGCATGGCCTCATTTTGCAAAAGCTTTTGATATGAATATGGCCGGTATTGCCAGTCATAAGAATCTAATTTTATATCGTTATGCAGATTTATTATTGATGTTGGCTGATGTCTATAATGAATTGGATAGAAAAGACGATGCAATTAATACAGCAGATATCGTGTTGGCACGTGCACGTAAGTCAGGAATTAAGGTTTCGGCACAACCAGCCAAATGGGAATCAACATTAACAAAGGAGCAAGTACGTGAAAAGATATTCTTTGAAAGACTTTTTGAAGGTGCCGGTGAAACTGAAATGTATCAAATGATGCGTTTACGTGGAACTGAATATTTGAAAAAAGCACTTACTGTGAATAATAATCACTCAATAACTAAAAAGTGGCAGGAAAATAATCCTAATGCAACGGGAGTTTGGGGAGAACGCATTTATAATAATGGAAATTTGAATGATGAGACTTTTTTGAAAAAGAATCTGTTGTTCCCCATTCCGCGTGATGAAATGAATACTAATATAGCTATTACGGAAAATAACTTCGGCTATTAAAAATAGTAGTTATAATAGGTTGTTTTAGATTTCCCGAATGCAGAGGAGGAGTGTTTCTGCTCTTCATTCGGGTTTTCTTTTATAAATAGAAATCGTTGTATATATTTTCTTGGATTTGCAGGATTGGGAATGAGCTGTAAATCGTGTTTTTACCATTTTTCTTTCTGAAACAGGTAGAAATGGAGAATATTGGAAATTAATTGGTTATTTGTGAACATGGATTTTGTTGACGGGGCTCTACCTTTGTCACTACAATCTAATATAAAGTTGTTTTATGGAAAAATTGCAACCAAACTTATTCTTTCCTTTTGCAGGAGTAGCAGCTGTAGCTTCCTTTGCTTCCTGTTCAAACAAGCAAAAGCCTGTGGAACAGAAACCTTTGAATATCGTCTACATTATGACAGACGACCACACAGCTCAAATGATGAGCTGTTACGACACACGCTACATGGAAACACCCAATCTCGACCGCATTGCTGCCGATGGTGTACGCTTCACTCAAAGTTTTGTAGCCAATTCATTAAGCGGTCCCAGTCGTGCCTGCATGATAACAGGTAAACATAGTTGTGCTAATAAATTCTATGATAATACCACTTGCGTATTCGACAGTTCGCAACAAACTTTTCCGAAGCTGTTGCAGAAAATCGGTTATCAGACAGCACTGGTAGGTAAATGGCATCTTGAAAGTTTGCCTTCCGGTTTTGATTACTGGCAGATTGTCCCCGGACAAGGCGACTACTACAATCCGGATTTCATCACACAGAACAATGACACTATCCAAAAACATGGATATATCACGAACCTTATCACTGACGACGCCATTGACTGGATAGAAAACAAACGCAATCCGGAGAAACCTTTCTGTCTTTTGATTCACCACAAGGCTATTCACCGTAACTGGTTGGCAGATACTTGCAATTTGGCTTTGTATGAGGATAAAACTTTCCCATTGCCGGATAATTTCTTTGACGATTACGAAGGACGCCCTGCCGCTGCCGCACAAGAGATGAGCATTATGAAAGACATGGACATGATTTATGACCTCAAAATGCTTCGTTCTGACAAAAAGACCCGTCTGAAATCTTTATATGAGAAATATATCGGTCGTATGGATGAAGCACAACGTGCTGCATGGGACAAATTCTACACCCCAATAATAGACGACTTCTATAAACAGAACCTGCAAGGCAAGGAACTAGCCAACTGGAAATTCCAGCGTTATATGCGCGATTATATGAAGACGGTGAAGTCGCTGGACGACAATGTAGGTCGTGTACTCGACTACTTGAAAGAGAAAGGATTACTGGATAACACACTTGTTGTCTATACTTCCGACCAAGGATTCTACATGGGCGAACACGGTTGGTTCGACAAACGTTTCATGTATGAAGAATCCATGCGTACACCGCTTATCATGCGTCTGCCGAAAGGATTCGACCGCAGGGGAGACATCACTGAAATGGTGCAGAACATCGACTATGCACCTACCTTCCTCGAATTGGCAGGAGCAGAGATTCCTTCAGACATACAAGGTGTATCTCTCGTCCCCTTGCTGAAAGGCGAACATCCGAAAGATTGGCGGAAGGCTCTCTACTATCATTTCTACGAATATCCCGCTGAACACATGGTGAAACGTCATTACGGTGTACGTACAGACCGCTATAAACTGATTCATTTCTATAATGATATCAACTGGTGGGAACTCTATGACTTGCAGGCAGACCCGTCGGAAATGCACAATCTCTACGGACAACCTGAATATGAACCGGTAGTGAAAGAACTAAAAGAAGAAATGCTGAAACTTCAGGAGCAATACAATGATCCTGTCCGCTTCTCACCGGAGAGAGACAAGGAATAATACCAATGTACATACGCCATGAAAAAATACATCTTAATCATTCTCATACTGCTTTCGCCACTGACAGCGTTTTTGCAGGCTGATAACTTAACATCCCCTTTAATTTCAATAGTACCACGCCCGACACAGATTGTGCCGGGCCGTGGTAACTTCACCTTTTCAGCCCAAACGGTGTTTGCGGTAGAAAGTCAGGAACAAGCCGTGATTGCTCGCAATTTTATTGACTTGTTTACTCGTGCTGCCGGAATAACTCCTGCTTTGAATGTCGGGCGTGAAAAGGGACAAGTCCGTTTTGTGACGGATTCTTCTTTAAAAAGTGAAGCCTACTTACTGGAGATTACGCCGGAACAGATACTCATTAAAGCTTCGGATACAAAAGGCTTTTTCTATGCCCTGCAATCTATCCGCCAACTTCTGCCGGCTGCCATAGAATCGGAACAACCGGTCCGGAATGTCGATTGGAGAGTTCCGGCAATGACGGTTCAGGATGAACCCCGTTTCGGTTTCCGCGGATTACTGTTGGATCCGGTACGTTGTTTTATCCCTAAAAAGAATGTACTGCGAATCATTGACTGTATGGCGATGCTGAAAATAAACAAACTTCATTTTCATCTGACAGACGATAACGGCTGGCGGATTGAAATAAAGAAATACCCCCGTTTGACGGAAATAGGAGCGTGGAGAGTAGACCGTACAGATGTGCCTTTCCACTCACGTCGCAACCCGGAACGGGGAGAACCTACTCCGATAGGCGGTTTCTACACGCAGGAGGACATCCGGGAAATTGTAGCTTATGCAGCCGACAGACAGATAGAAGTCATTCCCGAAATAGATGTACCGGCACACAGTAACTCTGCTCTGGCTGCTTATCCCCAGCTTGCCTGTCCGGTTGTGAAAGACTTTGTCGGTGTACTTCCCGGACTGGGAGGACGAAATTCCGAGATTATCTACTGTGCGGGAAATGATAGCGTATTTACATTCTTGCAAGATGTTTTTGACGAAATTCTAGAGCTTTTCCCTTCTCGCTATATTCATGTTGGTGGAGATGAGGCGCGAAAGACAAACTGGGAGAAATGCCCGCTTTGCCAAAAACGGATGAAAAAACAGCGTTTGGCCAATGAAGAAGATTTGCAGGGTTACTTCATGAAACGTATCAGTGATTATCTGCGTAAGAAAGGTCGTGAAGTGATTGGCTGGGATGAGTTGACAAACAGCTCTTTTCTTCCTGAAGAATCTATTATCCTCGGTTGGCAGGGAATGGGAACGGCTGCCCTGAAAGCTGCCGAAAAGGGACATCGTTTTATCATGACTCCGGCGCGTGTCTTATACTTGATTCGTTATCAGGGACCGCAATGGTTTGAACCGGTAACCTATTTTGGCAACAATACCCTGAAAGATGTTTTCGATTACGAACCTGTACAGAAGGATTGGAAACCGGAATATGAGTCTTTGTTAATGGGAGTACAGGCTTGTATGTGGACAGAGTTCTGTAATAAACCCGAAGATGTGGATTATCTTTTGTTTCCCCGCCTGGCCGCTTTAGCAGAAGTGGCATGGACGCCCGCAGGAACGAAGGACTGGTCTGGATTCTTGAAGCGGATGGACGCATACAACGCGCATATTGCGGAAAAAGGAATTGTCTATGCCCGTTCAATGTATAACATACAACAGACGGTGACATCAGTGGACGGACATTTGGAAGTGAATTTGGAATGTATCCGCCCGGATGTAGAGATTCATTATACACTGAACGGAAGTAATCCGGCAATGTCTTCTCATCGTTACGACGGACCTATCCGTGTGACGAAGACACAAATGGTGAAAGCCGCTACCTTTATGAACGGCAAGCAAATGGGAGAAACTTTAGACTTGCAACTCACATGGAACAAAGCTACGGCAAAACCTTTGCTTGGCAATAAGAAGAACGAAATGTTGTTAGTCAACGGATTGCGGGGAAGCCTGAAATATACTGATTTTGAATGGTGTAACTGGAATCAAAATGATTCTATATCTTTCACGATAGATTTGCAGGGGCGGGAGATTTTGAATAAATTTGCCATCGGTTGCATTACGAATTATGGAATGGGAGCACATAAACCGAAGATGATTCGCGTAGAAGTTTCCGATGACAATCGAACCTACCATACTATGGGAGAATTGAACTTCTCTCCGGAAGATATCTATCTGGAAGGAACTTTTAGAAATGACTATTCGATAGATATGGGCGGAGTATCTGCCCGTTATGTCCGAGTGACGGCGGAAGGTGCGGGGATATGTCCCGACGAGCATGTCCGTCCCGGTCAGGAAGCGAGAGTCTATTTTGATGAAGTGATTATAGAATAGTAATCAAATAGTTAAAAACAGCAATTAAGTGTTCTTGCAGAATAATCTTATATTATTAGAGACGGATTACACGAATTTCACGGTTTTTAGAATGATGAGTATATAAAATAATAGCGTCAATCAGCTTAATCTGTGCCTAATTTATTATATAAACCAATTATGATGACATGCTTATGAATATTAGCTTAAAGAAACGAACTCTTTTAGTTCTATTGTCAGGACTGACTGCTACTTTCACTTTAGCGCAACAACAACCGTTGCCCGAATGGCAAAGCCAGTATGCGGTGGGACTGAACAAACTCGCTCCTCACACATACGTATGGCCTTACGCCAACGCTTCCGACATTGAAAAGCCGGGAGGGTATGAACAGTCTCCTTTTTATATGAGTCTCAATGGAAAGTGGAAATTCCATTGGGTGAAGAATCCCGATAATCGTCCGAAGGACTTTTACCAACCTTCTTATTATACAGGAGGATGGGCGGATATCAATGTGCCCGGTAACTGGGAACGCCAGGGGTATGGCACGGCTATCTATGTCAACGAAACGTATGAGTTTGATGATAAAATGTTCAACTTCAAGAAGAATCCGCCGCTGGTGCCTTATGCGGAGAATGAAGTCGGCTCCTACCGACGTACCTTCAAAGTGCCTGCCGACTGGAAAGGACGCAGGGTAGTACTGTGTTGTGAAGGAGTCATTTCTTTCTATTATGTATGGGTGAATGGAAAATTACTTGGCTATAATCAGGGATCAAAGACGGCTGCCGAATGGGATATTACAGATGTCCTCAATGAAGGCGAAAATGTGGTTGCTTTGGAAGTGTATCGCTGGAGTTCGGGTGCTTATCTGGAATGTCAGGATATGTGGCGTTTGAGTGGTATCGAACGTGACGTGTATCTTTACAGTACTCCCAAACAGTACATTGCGGATTATAAACTGAATGCTTCTTTAGAAAAAGAGAAATACAAAGATGGTATTTTCGGACTTGAAGTGACCGTAGAGGGACATTCTGCTATATCTGGAGCTACTTCTATTGCTTATACCCTGAAAGACGCCGATGGCAAAGCTGTCCTGCAGGATGCTATCCGGATAAAATCCCGCGGATTGAGCAATTTTATCACGTTTGATGAAAAGAATATTCCCGATGTAAAGGCTTGGAGTGCAGAGCATCCTCATCTTTACACATTAATACTCGAACTGAAGGATGAACAAGGCAAGGTAACCGAACTGACTGGTTGTGAAGTCGGCTTCCGTACCTCGGAAATCAAAGACGGACGTTTCTGCATCAACGGCGTTCCGGTATTGGTGAAGGGAACCAACCGACACGAGCATTCTCAACTGGGACGTACCGTGAGCAAGGAGCTGATGGAACTGGACATCAAACTGATGAAGCAGCACAATATCAACATGGTGCGTAACTCGCATTATCCTACACATCCTTACTGGTATCAACTTTGCGACCGTTACGGTTTGTACATGATTGATGAGGCAAACATCGAATCTCACGGAATGGGATATGGTCCTGCTTCCCTAGCCAAGGATAGTACCTGGCTGACTGCACACATGGATCGCACTCACCGGATGTATGAACGTTCTAAGAATCACCCGGCTATCGTTATCTGGTCATTGGGAAATGAAGCAGGAAACGGAATTAACTTCGAACGTACTTATGACTGGCTGAAATCGGTAGAGAAAACTCGCCCTGTACAGTATGAACGTGCCGAATTGAACTATAATACGGATATTTACTGTCGTATGTACCGCAGTGTAGACGATATCAAAGCATACGTAAAAGAGAAAGACATCTACCGCCCTTTCATTCTTTGTGAATATCTTCATGCGATGGGCAACAGTTGCGGCGGACTGAAAGAATACTGGGACGTATTTGAAAACAATCCGATGGCACAAGGTGGCTGCGTTTGGGACTGGGTGGATCAGTCATTCCGCGAAATAGACAAGAATGGTAAATGGTACTGGACGTATGGCGGTGATTACGGACCGGAAGGAATTCCAAGTTTCGGAAACTTCTGCTGTAACGGTTTGGTGGGCGCCAACCGTGAACCGCACCCGCATTTGCTCGAAGTAAAGAAAGTATATCAGAACATAAAAGTAACGCTGGCGAATCAGAAGAATCTGACTATCCGTGTCAAGAACTGGTATGATTTCTCTAACTTGAATGAGTATGTACTGAACTGGAATGTGACGGCAGATAATGGCAAGATTTTGGCGGAAGGTACAAAAACGGTTGATTGTGCACCACACGCTACTGTTGATGTTACTTTGGGTGCTGTAAAACTTCCGAATACAGTCCGTGAGGCTTATTTGAATATCAGCTGGACCCGTCGTGAAGCTTCTTCAATGATAGATAAGGATTGGGAGGTGGCATACGACCAGTTTGTATTTGCCGGTAATAAGAACTACACAGGCTACCGTCCGCAAAAAGCAGGTGAAACGACTTTCACCGTTGATAAGCAAACAGGCGCGCTGACTTCATTGAACTTGAACGGCAAAGAATTATTGGCTACTCCGCTGACATTGAGCCTTTACCGCCCGGCAACGGATAATGACAACCGGGATAAGAACGGCGCACGCTTGTGGCGTGATGCGGGATTGGATTGTCTGACCCAGAAAGTAGTGTCATTGAAGGAAAGTAAGACTTCGACCACTGCCCGTGTAGAAATTCTAAATGCAAAAACGCAAAGGGTAGGAATTGCTGACTTTGTTTATTCACTGGATAGAAACGGTGCACTGAAAGTACATACAACTTTCCAACCCGACACGACCATCGTGAAATCAATGGCACGCTTGGGATTGACGTTCCGTGTGTCGAACGCCTACGATCAGGTTTCTTACTTGGGACGTGGAGATAATGAAACCTATATTGACCGCAATCAGTCCGGTAAAATCGGTGTATATCAGACCACACCGGAACGGATGTTCCACTATTATGTTGCTCCGCAATCTACAAGCAACCGCACCGATGTACGTTGGGTGAAGTTGGCAGATACTTCCGGCGAAGGTATCTTTGTTGAGTCGGATCGTGCTTTCCAGTTTAGTATCATTCCTTTCTCGGATGTATTATTAGAGAAGGCCCGCCATATCAATGAACTGGAACGCGATGGATTGCTGACAGTGCATCTGGATGCTGAACAGGCAGGTGTGGGAACGGCTACTTGTGGTCCCGGAGTATTACCGCAATACTTGGTTCCATTAAAGAAACAGAGTTTTGAATTTACCCTTTATCCGGTGAAATAGATACTAAATCAATAGGTTATTTAGATTATATATAAAGGTGGGGGTTACACTGATTGGATGGAATGTCGTAAGAAAATATTCCATGAGAATCGTGAAATCTGCACCTTTATTTTATCTTTGTACGATTGCAATAATTAATAGACCATGAATAAACTACTAACCTCTCTTTTATTGTCTGTTACTCTCATGAGTGGAGCGCAGGCGCAGAAAAAAGAAAATTACTATGTGAAGCATGTTGAATTTCCTCAAAGTGCAACTATCGAACAGAAGGTTGATATGGCAGCGCGGCTGGTACCTACTCCACAGCAATACGCTTGGCAACAAATGGAATTAACAGCTTTCCTTCATTTTGGTATCAACACCTTTACAGGACGTGAATGGGGGGACGGGAAAGAAGATCCCGCGCTCTTTAATCCTTCGGAACTGGATGCTGAACAATGGGTACGTACCCTCAAGGAAGCCGGCTTTAAAATGGTGCTTCTGACTGCAAAACATCACGACGGTTTCTGCCTTTGGCCAACGGCTACTACCCAACATTCCGTGGCCTCTTCTCCCTGGAAAAACGGACAAGGCGATGTAGTGAAAGAACTTCGTGCTGCCTGTGACAAATATGATATGAAGTTTGGAGTATATCTTTCTCCCTGGGACCGGAATGCGGAATGTTATGGAGACTCTCCCCGTTACAATGATTTTTTTATTCGGCAATTGACGGAATTGCTCACCAATTATGGTGAAGTACATGAAGTCTGGTTCGACGGGGCGAATGGAGAAGGTCCGAACGGAAAGAAGCAAGTGTATGACTGGGACGCTTTTTACCAAACCATCCAACGCCTCCAACCCAAAGCTGTGATGGCAATTATGGGGGATGATGTCCGCTGGGTCGGAAACGAGAAAGGAGTAGGCCGTGAAACGGAATGGAACGCAACTGTGTTGACTCCCGGTATATATGCCCGTTCACAAGAGAACAACAAACGTTTGGGTGTTTTCAGTAAAGCAGAGGATTTGGGAAGTCGTAAGATATTGGAGAAAGCTACGGAATTATTCTGGTATCCTTCGGAAGTCGACGTATCTATCCGTCCGGGATGGTTCTATCATGCGGAGGAAGATGGTAAAGTGAAATCTTTGAAGCATTTATCAGATATTTATTTCCAGTCGGTAGGATATAATTCAGTGCTCCTGTTGAATATTCCACCTGACCGGAGGGGACTGATTCATGAAGCTGATATCAAGCGGTTGAAAGAGTTTGCTGATTATCGGCAACAAACGTTTGCTGACAACCGGGTGAAAAACGGAAGAAAATACTGGAGCACTACTTCGGGCGGTGAGGCTGTCTATGCCTTGAAGTCCAAATCGGAAATCAATCTGGTCATGTTGCAGGAAGATATAACGAAAGGGCAGAGGGTAGAGGCTTTTACTGTGGAAGCCTTGACGGATAATGGCTGGAAAGAAGTAGGAAAAGGTACGACGATAGGATATAAACGTATGTTGCGCTTTCCGGCAGTTAATGCCAATAAGCTCCGGGTGAGAATAGACGAGTGCCGGTTGACTGCTTACGTTAGTCAGGTTGCCGCTTATTATGCAGAACCTTTGCAGGAAGAAACAACGAAAGAAGACTGGAATAATTTGCCGCGTTCCGGATGGAAACAGGTTGCTGCTTCTCCATTAACGATTGATTTGGGGAAGACGGTAACATTGAGCAGTTTCACGTACGCGCCTTCAAAAGCGGAGGCAAAGCCGACGATGGCATTCCGTTATCAATTCTTTGTAAGCATGGATGGTAAGAGCTGGAAAGAAGTGCCTGCCAGTGGAGAGTTCAGCAATATTATGCATAATCCGTTGCCACAGACGGTTGCTTTCAGTCAGAAAGTACAGGCACGTTTCATTAAACTGGAGGCCACTACACCTGATGCTACCGTTGCTAAAGTAAATATGAATGAAATAGGGGTGATGGTGATTCCCTGATGGAGCCCTCATCGAAAAATGATATGCTTAGAGAGTAGCAGTGGAGACCGGTGTCTTGATTCTTGATAAATCGGATACTAGTCTCTTTTTTTCTAAACCAAATGAATATTTTACTGTTATTTATAAAAAAAGACAGAAGTTATGTTAGTAGTAGATTTAGGAAAATGGATGAATAAAACCCTCATTAATTGGGGAATAGATCCGGCAGTTGCCGATCGTTTTGATGAGACTATTATGGCTTTACTGATGATAGTGGTTGCTATCGTTTTGAATTATCTTTGCCAGGCAATTCTTATTGGAGGTATGAAACAGTATACGAGACGTAAACCTCATCAATGGAATACATTGTTGATGAAGCGTAGGGTATTTCATAATTTGATTCATACCATCCCGGCTTTTCTGGTTTATTCGTTGTTGCCGATGGCTTTTATCCGTGGAAAAGAGCTGTTGCTGATTTCCCAGAAGGCGTGCGTCATTTATATTATTTTCTCTTTACTATTGGCTATAAATGGGATTCTGTTGATGATAATGGATATCTATGACGGAAGAGAGTCGATGAAAGACCGCCCGATGAAAGGTTTTATCCAAGTGTTGCAGGTGCTTCTTTTCTTTGTTGGCGGGATTGTAATCATTGCTATTATCGTGAATAAGTCTCCGGCTACTTTGTTTGCGGGCTTGGGCGCTTCAGCGGCTATTTTAATGTTAGTATTCAAAGATTCCATATTAGGTTTTGTGGCGGGTATCCAGCTTTCTGCCAACGATATGGTTCGTCCGGGGGACTGGGTGACGCTTCCTTCCGGTGACGCAAATGGCATTGTACAGGAAATAACGCTGAATACAGTCAAGATCCAGAATTTTGATAATACCATTTCCACTATTCCTCCTTATACATTAGTGAGCAGTCCTTTTCAGAATTGGCGGGGAATGACACAGTCGGGAGGACGACGGGTGATGAAGAGTATAACTTTGGATTTGACTACACTTCAATTCTGTACTCCGGAAATGTTGGACCGTTACCGGAAAGAAATTCCATTAATGGCGGATTATCAGCCGGAAGAAGGAGTCGTTCCTACCAATTCTCAAGTGTACAGGGTATATATTGAACGCTATTTGTGTAGTCTGCCTGTGGTCAATCAGGAGTTGGATTTGATTATCAGTCAGAAAGAAGCTACGATGTACGGAGTACCTATTCAGGTTTATTTCTTCTCCCGCAATAAGGTCTGGAAAGAATACGAGCGTATTCAGTCGGATATCTTCGACCATTTGCTGGCAATGGTTCCGAAGTTCGATTTGAAGGTTTATCAGTATTCGGACTAATTCATCATTTGCATCATAGAGGACATGGAGAAATAGAAGTTCGGAACTCTTGTTTGATAATTTAATTTATGAAGCTATGATGAGGCGTTATATTTCTCAAGTATTCTCACTACGATGAGAAAAGATTCTCATTATAATGAGAATCTTTTCTCATGGCGATGATTATTTTTTCTCATCGTAGTGAGAATAGTCTCTTGTCAGAGTATGCTGTAGCGGCGTTTGTACTTCTCTGATAATGGTTGACTATCTTTATTTGTAATAACCTGATAATATTGGCTACTATCGTTTGCCATAATTAATATACAATCAATTCAAAGTCTGTGTAGATAGGAAGATGGTCACTGATGCCTCCTTGATATTTCATTCCCTTATAAGTGCGGAAAGGTTCTTTGTCACCATATTTTTCGTCGTCTTTCAGTAAAAAAGGGAGAAGGCATACATTTGCTTTTTCTTCGCTAGTGAAAAAGTGATTTGATTGATTTAATAGCGTGCCTGATACAATCAAGTGGTCGAGTAATCCCCATTCACCACGAAATTTGTAAGAACCGAAGTTTTTTGATTTTGCTTTTCGGGCAAGTAGATGATATAGTTTTAGTGAGGAGGGGGTAACTGTTGAGGCGTTGGCGGAGTCGGTTGTTGAAGCTAGGTCATTGGTTTTAACAGGAGGCGCTTCGGCTTTCAGTATTTTCAGAATGGACTGATTCGTCGGGTAATCGTTGAAATCCCCCATGATAATGGCTTGAGGATGAGAACGAATATTCATAATGCTATCGACTTCCGTACGCAGTATGTGAGCTACATATAAACGATAAGGTTCCGATTCTTTGGCTCCACCCGAACGGCTGGGGAAGTGGCAGACAAATACGTCGAGTGTATCTCCCGCCAGTAGAAGCCCGCTGACGTGTAGCAAATCTCTTGTCGGACGGTGCTGCTTAAACGGAGGAATGGAGATGGAACGGGAAGATAATAGTTTGAATAGATCCCGTTGATAAAGCAAGGCTACGTCAATTCCTCTTAAATCAGGGGAGTTGGTCATTACATAACGATAGCTGAGCTCTTTTAAAGGAGAACGACGGGTAAGGTCACGAAGCACTGTATCATTTTCTACTTCACATAATCCAACTAATGCGGGAGGATTCCATTCGCCAATAGCAGTAATTACACGGGCAACATCAGCCAGTTTTTTCTTATATCTGCTATAATTCCAATGACGTATCGCATCGGGAAGATATTCATGATCGTTCTTCAGACTGTCGTGGTGTGTGTCGAACAGGTTTTCTATGTTCCAACTTACAACACGGAAAGAGATTCTTTCTTGTTGAGAGGAGGCTTGTCTGCTGTGAACCTCTTGTGCAATGATATTGGAAGGAGCGAGGAAACTTACACCTGATAAAATCATAGTAAAAAAGAGTACGATAACAGCTATTCTTTTTTGACTGTTACCATACTCTTCTTTATGTTGACTTATTTGCCCGCTACTTCTTGGCAGGTACATGTGCCAGGATGTCCAACAGGTGTTTCCAGAACTTTTCTACAGTAGGAATAAGCATTCGTTCGTCAGGAGAATGAACACCTGTCAGTGTCGGTCCGAAAGAGATCATATCCAGCGTTGGATATTTATCAAGGAACAGACCACATTCCAATCCTGCATGGATGGCTTTAACTTTCGCATCTACACCAAATAGACGCTTGTAAGATTCAACTGCCACTTCGAGGATAGCCGAGTGCGGATTCGGTTTCCATCCCGGATAACCTTCACCGAACGTAACATTAGCTCCTGCCAGTTGGAATACGGCCCTAACCGTGTTCGCCATATCGTTGCGTGCGGATAGTATCGAGCTTCGCTGACTGGTTTCAATACGGATGATATGATTCGGTTTCATCTTGACAGATGCCAGATTGGTAGACGTTTCCACCAGTCCGGGAATATCCTGGCTCATAGCATATACACCGTGAGGAGCTGCATACAGAGCTTTTAATAAGCGGGTAGTGGTATCCTGGTCAATAGCTATCTTACGGGGAGCTGCCGATTCGAGTACCAACTTTAAGTCAGGTTCTACAACAGATAATTCGTCTTCCATTTCGCTGGTGAAAATATTCAGTTCGGTGCGGACATCATGCTTGGCATCTTCGGGAACTGCACAAATTGCATAAGCCTCGCGGGGAATAGCGTTACGCAGATTACCTCCGTTGATTTCACAAAGGTACAGATCATGTCTGCCAGCCATGCGTGAAAGAAAACGGTTCAGTATTTTGTTGGCATTGCCCCGTCCCAAATGAATGTCACCACCGGAGTGACCGCCTTTCAAACCTTTCACTTCCACCTTGAAGAAGAAATATCCGGCGGGAACTTCTACCTCTTTATACGTAAATTCTGCAACGGAGTCAATACCTCCGGCACATCCGATAAAGATTTCTCCTTCATCTTCCGAATCAAGGTTCAGAAGGATGTCACCGCTCATAAAACCTTCTTGTAGGGCAAAAGCTCCGGTAAGCCCCGTTTCTTCGTCTACAGTAAACAGACATTCCAACGGACCATGTTCAATGCTGTCGTCAGCCAGGATAGCCAGCTCGGTAGCTACACCGATACCGTTGTCGGCTCCGAGGGTTGTGCCTTTGGCTTTCAGCCATTCACCGTCAATTTCAGTTTCGATGGGATCGGTGAGGAAGTCATGTTGAACATCGTTATTCTTTTCGCACACCATGTCGATATGCGATTGCAGAACGACGGTTTGAAGATTTTCTTTTCCCGGAGTAGCGGGCTTTTTAATCAATACATTACCGGCTTCGTCCACCTTGGTTTCGAGATTATGTTTTGCTCCGAATGCCTTCAGGTAGGCAATCATTTTCTCTTCCTTCTTCGAAGGGCGTGGCACTTGGCAGATTTCTTCGAAATACTTGAATACGCCAGCCGGCTTTAAGTCTTTTTTTTCCATGCTGTTTCTATTTTATAATAGGAATAGAAGGGTTGTTTTCGCTTCTTCTATTGCTAAATATGGTTAATTTGATTGACTTATCTGAACTCATATCTCATTAAAGCCTATCTTTGCACTCACAAAATTAATAGAAATGGTTGAGACTATACTGATAACTTTGTTAATAGTTGCTATTTCCCTGGTATTATTAGGGGTGAAAGTATTCTTTACGAAGGGTGGGAAGTTCCCGAATGGTCACGTGAGTGGGAATAAAGCGTTGCGTCAGAAAGGAATCGGATGCGCACAGTCGCAAGATCGCGAAGCACAAAAGAAGCCGCGTTTTTCTATTAACGAGTTGGAAAAAGCCTTGAACGATAGTATGAATTAAATTTATTAAAAACAATACTTATTAATTATGAATAGAATGAACTACCTCATGAACGGTTTGGCTGCTCTTGCGTTTATCGTTTTATTTTCACAATGTGCTGGCAAAACTGACAATCAAACTACCAATGCTCCGGCTCAGGCTAATGCCGAACTGTCAGGAATGAAAATTGCCTATGTTGAAATAGATACGCTGCTTGCCAAATACAATTTCTGTATTGACTTGAATGAGGCGATGGTAAAGAAGAGCGAAAACGTTCGTATGACATTGAATCAGAAGGCTACCTCTTTGAACAAGGAAAAGCAAGATTTTCAGAAGAAAGTTGAAAACAATGCTTTCCTGTCACAAGATAGAGCGCAGCAAGAGTACAACCGTCTGGTGAAGTTGGAACAAGATTTGCAAGAGTTGAGCAACAAACTTCAGAATGGTTTGATGGAAGAGAACAACAAGAATAGCTTGCAGTTCCGCGATTCTATCAACGCTTTCCTGAAAGAATATAATAAGACTCACGGATATAGCCTGATCTTCAGCAACACTGGTTTCGATAACCTGCTTTATGCTGACAGCACTTTCAATATTACAAAAGAAATTGTTGACGGGTTGAATGCAAGATATTCACCAGTGAAGAAATAAATGATATAAAACTGTTCCGTTCTTTATAAAAGGACGGAACATTATCGAATTAAAAAAAGTGATGCCTGTTCAAGACTGAAAAGCTATGAACGGGCTTTTTTTATGACCTTTCTTTTTCTTCTTCCTGTGGAATACGGAAAGCGGTGTAAAGTTCGAGGATGGCAGCAACTGTGAGGCAGGCAATCCATTCATTGCCTCGTGTGGTAAACATAAAGGCTCCGGTCAGGATAAGTGCCAGTGCGCCGAATATCTGCTGAATACGCAGGCGTTTCAATGTTTTGCTCTTTCCTTTGACGGGTGTGTTCACTTGTGCCAATGCGATACATCCGGCTCCAACAGTATATATGTAAGGAGCGTATATCCATCCGGTAATAAACACAGCTGCTCCGGTGAGAGCCATTATGGCGCCTGCGGTGAAAAGGGCGGGTACTAATTGTTTCATTCTTTAATCTTCAAAAACGTAAATATCTTCGTTGGGTTTCTTCATCAGATACTTTTCACGGGCGATCTGTTCGATGGCGTCCGGATTGGTACTTATTTCGTTGAGACGTTTGGTGTTCTCTTCGTAATCTGCCCGGTACTTTTCTATCTCTTCTTTCAACTGGCTGATTTCCCGTTCATATCCGAAACGACGAACCAGGCTGTTCTCGTCCAGAAAGCCAATGATAACAGCAAATGCAACGACCGTAATGAGGTACTTGCGTCTGCATATGAAACTCCAGATACTGATTAGTTTACCCATAATTTCTCCTTTTAATATCTGCAAAGATAAAACTAATAACTTAAAAACTTATCGCTTCGGCTTCAAAACTTCTCTCTTTATCCCTTATTACTTATCACTTTTTTTGTGTACATTTGCAGAATAAGCGAAATTTCAAAAACAGAGAGAATCCCGGATATGGAAAACTATATTGTTTCAGCCCGTAAATACCGTCCGTCCACGTTCGAATCGGTGGTGGGACAGCGGGCGTTGACTACTACGCTGAAAAATGCAATTGCTACCCAAAAACTGGCTCATGCTTATTTGTTTTGCGGACCGCGCGGGGTAGGAAAAACGACTTGCGCGCGTATCTTTGCCAAAACCATTAATTGTATGACGCCTACCGCTGACGGAGAGGCTTGCAATCAGTGTGAGTCATGTGTAGCTTTCAACGAACAGCGGTCATATAATATTCACGAACTCGATGCTGCTTCTAATAATTCGGTGGATGACATTCGCCAGTTGGTGGAGCAAGTGCGTATCCCGCCACAGATTGGTAAGTATAAGGTATATATCATCGACGAGGTGCACATGCTCTCGGCATCTGCTTTCAATGCGTTCCTGAAAACGCTGGAAGAACCTCCCCGTCATGCGATTTTTATTCTGGCTACGACGGAGAAGCATAAGATTCTTCCTACCATTCTTTCACGTTGTCAGATTTATGACTTTAACCGGATAAGCGTGGAAGATACGGTGAATCATCTGTCGTATGTTGCTTCGAAAGAAGGAATCACGGCAGAGCCGGAAGCGCTGAACGTGATAGCCATGAAGGCGGACGGTGGTATGCGTGATGCATTGTCTATCTTCGATCAGGTGGTTAGTTTCACCGGAGGAAATATCACCTATAAGAGTGTGATTGATAATCTGAACGTACTTGATTATGAATATTATTTCCGTCTGACGGATTGCTTCCTCGAAAACAAGGTGAGCGACGCATTGTTGCTTTTCAATGATATATTGAATAAAGGTTTTGACGGAAGTCACTTTATTACCGGATTGTCGTCTCATTTCCGTGACTTGTTGGTCGGGAAAGACCCGGTGACATTGCCTTTACTGGAAGTGGGAGCGAGCATACGCCAACGTTATCAGGAACAGGCGCAGAAATGTCCGTTACCTTTCTTGTACCGGGCTATGAAGCTGTGTAATGAGTGCGATTTGAATTACCGCATCAGCAAAAATAAGCGTTTGCTGGTAGAACTGACCTTGATACAGGTTGCACAGCTTACCACCGAGGGGGATGACGTGAGTGGTGGGCGTGGCCCTAAGAAGACTATAAAACCCGTATTCACTCAGCCTGCCGCAGCACAGCAGCCGCAGGTAGCTTCTGGCACTCAGGTTCAGCAGGCTCCAGTTCATTCGTCTCCGTCTTCAGTTACAACACAGGCTGCTAATGGCACTACTGCCCAGCCTCCGCGGGCTCCGGCGGCTGTGCAACCGGGAGCACCGGCTTCTCCTGGTGCGGCTTCGTCTGCTCCGTCACAAGGAGCGGGAGTTGCTCAGACTGCCAAGGAAGAACGAAAAATTCCCGTGATGAAGATGTCCAGCTTGGGGGTATCTATCAAGAATCCGCAGCGTGACCAAGTATCGCAGAATGCGGCTACAACTTATGTTCCTAAGGTGCAACAACCGGAAGAGGATTTTATGTTCAATGACCGGGATTTGAATTATTATTGGCAGGAGTATGCCGGCCAGTTGCCGAAAGAACAGGATGCTCTTGCAAAACGTATGCAGATGCTCCGTCCGGCGTTGCTTAACAACTCAACTACTTTTGAAGTGGTGGTTGATAATGAGTTTGCTGCAAAGGATTTTACAGCTTTGATTCCCGAATTGCAGGATTATCTTCGCGGCAGACTGAAGAACAGTAAAGTGATGATGACAGTGCGGGTAAGTGAGGCAACAGAAACAGTACGTCCTGTGGGACGTGTCGAGAAATTCCAGATGATGGCTCAAAAGAATCAGGCATTGATGCAACTGAAAGATGAGTTCGGGCTGGAATTATATTAATGTACTTACTTCTATCAGATTACCATCCGGATCTCTGAAATAAATACTCCGGATGGCACCCTGCGCACCTTGACGCTGGACTATACCGACTTCTATTTCTATTCCTTTGGATTCTACTTCGACTTTTATTTCCTCTATGTTTCCTTCTGTAAGTAAACAGATGTCCGCACTTCCGAAAGCAGGATGCTTGGCAGTAGGAAGGAACTGTGCTTTTCCTACGTGAAGATTGATTTTCTGATTACCGAACTTGACGGCAAAGCGTTGGTTGCTTGTATCGGCTTCCATTCCCAGGACTTCTGTGTAGAAATGTAGGCTTTTATCTATATCGGACACCGGTATGACGATATGGTCGATATTCTTGATTTTCATATCAATGTAGGCGTTGATTCATGCGGTCTTCATATCCGTCTGAAGGTTTTCTTCCCGGCATGACAATCCACAAGATAATATATATAATCACTCCGGCGAAAGCAGTGAAGAATGTAGCCAATATATATACTATTCTCAATAAAGTAGCATCCCATCCGAAATATTCGGCTATTCCGGCACATACACCTGCAATCATTCGATTGGAAGAGCGGGTTAATTTCTTTTCATTTTCCATGATATACTATGTTCTTTTAATGCAAATGCTACACAAATATAGAGAATATATTTGGTTTATGGGTTAAACGGAAAGATTTATGTATTATTTGTTAGCATTTTAACTTACTTAATTGGGGGTCAACAATAGACCAACAACAAGGAATATTAGGTAGGATTTAGCATGATTTGCTCTCTAAGATGCCTATTTCCTGAAAGCAGAAAACCCTCATAAGTATTTAACTTACAAGGGTTTTTGTTGGGTGGAAGACCGGACTCGAACCGGCGACATTCAGAACCACAATCAGGCATAGTAACACCTTTATCTTTAATAGTTGTTAGTTTGTTTATACTTTCTCTTAACAGCCTATAGAACAACTATAGACCAACAATAGTAGTATTACTGCTATGCTAGTATCATACTACTAATAGCACTTGGACTGTGCTAAGTTTCCTGCTTCTGTTTCATAACTAAATTTATTTAAAGTGTTATCTCAATAGGTCTAAATCTGATTTGGGTATCAATGAAGTAAAGCTTGTCATCAATACCATACAGCACATTATTAGGTACTGCATCAAAAACCTCATATTCTGCATTGTGATATTCATCCTCATAGACCATTTCAAAGCCTAATGCTTGCATGTGTTCTGCTATTTCTTCCTCTGTAGCTTCTCTTTTAGCTCTGACATAAGGTTGAACTAACACAGCACAAAACTCATGTTGACTGTTATAAGCAAAGCCAATCATCTGATAAGTGACATTGCTAAAGAATACGTTATGAGCTTCTATCCTAATGAAGAAGTTCTCAAGGTCTTCACCTGCATACTCAAAGTTGTTTAACTTGAATACAATATCTTCATGACCTGTGAATACTTCATTTTCTCCCCCTTTACTAAGGTAAGATAAGGGGAGAGAGTTTATGTTAATCCATAAGTTATGTTGAGTAGCAAATAGTTTTAGCTCTTCAATTTGCCTTCTCTTATAGCCTTCTGCTGGTTCAACATTTCCTGCTGCTTTTTTTTCTCTTCTAATGAGATTGGCTGCTTCTGCCAAGAGGCTATTGACTTGAGAGTGCTCTCTATCCATTGCTTGTGGAATTCATTAATATAGGTTCTTTCCATGCTTTAATCATTTAAAGTGGTTGATGCAAATGTAGTAAATCCATTTGGTTCATCCAATATTATTCTTCACTTTGTGCTAGGTTACCTTCTCTTCTTACATGTGAGAACTGGCTATGATGTAAGTATTAGTAGGATAAGAAGCATCTTATTAATAGATAGAGCAAGAAGGCAGAGCATCCAAGACTAGTATAAGGGTTATGTATAATATCAATAACTAGGCACTTGAAAATGATGATACACTTCTTAACTAGGGTCATCTTCACCTTAACAGGCTTCTCCCAAGAGTATTCAGGTTGCCTATAAGTCATCTCTTTAATTAGATGACTATGGTTGTACCAGATGCATAGGATGGCAATCAGCCAACCTATCAGGTTGAACCAAGGATTAATCCACTGATCTTTCAAGTCTACTTGTCCATAAGGCTCATATTTCATAATTATCTTCTGCTATTTAATATTACAAATATGCTGAATATAGTAGAAAAAGCTGTGACTGAACAGATTCCTAACAGCACTCCATTAATGAAAGATGAGGATATAATCCAACCTGCAATACTGGCTATTATAAGCCATTTGATACTTGTAGGAGTAAGTTGTTTAGTAAATAGAGCTACCAAAGTAAAGAATAAACTTCCTATAGAGCCTGTCAAAAAGAGCCATTGTAAATCAGCAAAGTAGCCAATAAGCCCTAGTATGGGTAAGAGTAAAACTATAATCTGTATCATGTCAATCTCGAATTTTAAGTTCTTTGAAATCAATAATCCACTTGTTCTCCAGTAAGAAGTCAGTACTTAATCATTGTTCCAACTAAGCTGAAAAGTATAAATAGTATTATTGATTGGAATATTAATGTTCATATTATCACTCTTCTTATATTTAATGTTAAAATAACCAGCGTATTGAGTCTGATTTTGCAATGTGTTGACTTTAGCATAACCTTCATTTATTTGTGCCTTTATTTGATACTGTTGCTGTAAATAGGCATTGGTATTATTAGATGCATTTTGTTGTGCTGCATATGCTGCTGCTCCATTATAAGATTGTGTGTGACTTTTGCCATAAACAGTGGAATATGATGAAGCAGTAGCATTCATATATCCATATGTGTTTCCAATGAAACCAGAGGCTGAAGTATATGAACTAGTGTAACCATTTCCTGAGAAGTTAGTAGTTGAACTAGAGTATCCTGCTCCAGAAGCAGCAAGTCCTTGAGCCATTCCATACAGAGCCGCACTCCACGCTTGTTTATTCTTTACCTTTTTCATGTATTGTTCATATGATAAGACCTCTAAATCCTGAACAACTTCTTTGTTTTTGTCATAAGTTTTAGCTGTTATTGATAATGGATTAAATAGTAGACTTCTTCCTGTGAAGTTCTGTATGTCAATGTATGGTGTATAATACTTTCCATAACTGTTATTCAGAGTTAGGTAAAGAGAGATGAGCAATCCTTGATGTTTGAAATAGTAAATACTTTGACCATCTTTCATATATATGCCATACTCTTTTACAGGGGTAGAGGCTATATAGTCATCAATATTGATGAAATCCTTCTTTACTTCTGGATTTAATGTTATACCATAGAAGTTAAATGCATCTTTATTATTTTCATCTTCAACCATATCAAATTCAATAGTTGAATCTGGTAGTTTCTCAAATTCTAGACTAAAGTAATGAATTTGGTCTTTTGAATCAAATATCATGTATCTATTTTCTCCTTCACTATTAATGGGGATATTAATACTATTAAGGAGCTTATATCTTTTATTGGTATTCTTATCCTTTAAATATGAATTTTCACCAATATTCATCCAACCTCCTCCTTCAAAGTAATTGATATATTTAAAATGAATTATTGTACTATATTCTCTATAGTCAATTTGTGTAATCTGCATACTCTGAGGATGTTGTTTGCAATGTACATCTGAATATTGTGCATTCATCTTAATAGTAGCTGATAATATGAACCATATTATCATACTGGTTTTCATAATTGTGTTCATAATCTTTTGGTTTTATAAGTTATTAATATATAATTGATTATTCTAATAGAATGAATTATTGTTTATTGGATATTGTCAATTGAAGCTCTTTGAAGTCTACAATCCATTCATAATCCACCAAAAAATGGATGCCTAAGACCCCATGTATCTGTACTCCAGATTCTTCTTGTACATGCTTCATGCCATCAGATACATCTAATACAGAGAAGATTGAAGTATAATTCTTTCCCTCAAAATCAAATGTAGCTTCTATCTGTGGTGTCTCATGTTGCTGACCTTCAAACCCCATAATAGAACCTTGCTTATCTAATGATTTGAAGTTCTTCTGAAAGTGCTCATATACAAAGCTGAATAATATGTTGTTGGTAGAACCGGTATCAATTAATAGACACAAATCTCTATTTGTTCCTGTGTCATCAGTACAAGTGACAACAATAAGGGGTAGCCCTGTCTTTTGCAGTCCCCAGTATAAAGGAAATTCCATATTATATATATTAAAGTTAGTAATCAATCTATATTCCAATAGGCATCCAAGTCTCCTTCAAAAGCATCAGCTAGTCCACTTTCTACATCTTCTCTACTCCATCCATCATAATAATCTCGGCAATCATCATAACTTGAGTCTTCATCATTTGAGTAATATACATGATGGGGGGTATAATTATATGGTAGCTTGGGTTCTTCACGTTTATAGTAAGATAGCTTCAAACACTCTTTTCCTGTATCTTCTTTTGTATGAGCTAGAAAAAATAATTTACCATTAATATTGGAGACGATAGAAATGCAAATTTCTGATTTTGGAAGGTTGTTCACATCAAAAGCCACATATCCCTTGCCGCAACCTATGCTAAAATAAGCTAAGTTGGTTTCTTTTTCTTTAAAAACTCTCAGTAATTCTATGTTGTATAATTTCTTAAAACTATCTATCGGAAAAGTCTTAATATAGATTAGTCCATCTAGTAATGTATAGTTGTATAGGATTTTATTTATATCTAAAATGTATTCATTCTCATTAATAAAAGTCTTAATTCTAAATATATACTCATCTTTTAAGGGATATATTTTATCAAATTGGAAGGGTAATATTATATTGCCTTGTGTGTTAATTATTCCCCATTTTCCATCTTTGACAGCTCTTGCTAATCCCCAACAGAAAGAAGAATCACACCATGAATATAATCCAAAAGGGATAATTTGAGTATTATCTATGTTAATGTAAGCATACTGTAGACTTGCATTTCTGACCATAGCTAATCCACAACTGAAAGGATTGAAGTTAGTATATTGTGGTGGAATAATAATATTCCCACTTTTATCTTTCAATCCAAAAAGACTATTCTCTTGGTAAATTATAAAGTCTGCATTTTCCATAATAATTTCCTTTTGTAGCATACTACAAAAAGAAGGTGTGAGCCTAACCTTGATTGCTTATCAGAAGGTATCGCCAAACACCTATAACCATGCAAACAAGGAAAGCCCACACCTATATAGGTATGAGCATTCACTAACCTGCTTTTGATGGTTATATCTGATTGAAATTGGCGATTTCTCTGATAACATCAAGCAAGAAGCAAACACTTCTTTTCTAATATGTCTTGTTAAACTTCTATTTCATTAGTTGTCATTTAATTAATACTGTTGCAAAGATAGAACTTTCCAGTAATACTTCATCATTTGACTGCCATAATTTAATAGGTTTCAAGTCATATTAGTACCATAGGTGCAGGCTATATCCTTATTGCACAAAGGTAAGCTTAATTATTCATTTTCTATATGCTAAACTGATAAATAGAGCACCAGTAACTATCAATATAAGCCACTGTAATATCATATCTAATGCTGTCATATATACACAAGTTAAAGCCCCAGTCCATGATGAACTAGGGCTATCAACAACAATAAAACACATAGTAAGAAGCATATAACCTCTTAATCCTTAAGTATCATACTGGTGAGAACAAAGCCTACCAGAATCAAGATAATCTCACACATAATTCAATCAACATTTAATTTAGTCTAACTTACTAACTATTGCTATAATTCATGTTTACATACTTCACCGAACCTCAAGTGGTTAAGTTATTATAGCAGCACTTCTCTCTATCCTGTAATCAAATACCGTTAACCTATATTAGAAGAGGCAGTCAACTTCTATTAAACTGTCCTCTGATTTGCCATTCTACATCACTTACTTTGTATATATAATATGCAAGAAAGTGAGGCTGGGGAAATTTCCCATCATAATGGTATAATAACAGCAGAGGGAATTGATTTAATAGAAGGTAGGATATTGTAGACCTTAGAAGGTTAAGTATTTATAGTTTTCCTTCATCATAATAGGAGTAGTATTCCTTCTCTGGGCTTAAGATTACATGGTCTGCTACATGAATCTCCATGAGTTCTGCTGCCTTCCTTACTTTTTCAGTCAAAGCATCATCCAAAGTACTGGGTTTCATGCTTCCAGAAGGGTGATTATGTGCCAATATTACCTGTGTTGCATTAGCCAATAAGGCAGCTTGTAATATCAACCTTACATCTACATAAGTTGCAGATATTCCACCTTCTGAAATAGGTACTATACCCAATACTCTATTAGACTGATTAAGTAGTACTACTTTAAAGCTTTCCTTGTATTCTATTGTGTCATCAGGGAAGCACTTTATCAATAGTTCATAGGCATCCTGTGAGCTATTTATCTTGTATCTAGTTGATGATTTGACATTGCTTTTATAGCTCAATTGAACCTCTGCTACATTCATTATACTGTCCATAAGATACACTAATTAATGAACCAACTATATTCATTCTCACCATATAAAGCCTTATTAAGTCCTTCTGCCAGTTGAGTGGCATTAAGTGACCTGTCCAAGAAGTTATCAATGTAGCTACTTTTATTAGCTCCAGTTAGTAAGTTGTACACATTCCACATGCTGATTTCCCTGCTGTCCAAAAGGGTACTAAAGTTATCATCATTATAATATGCTTTGGCAACTAATCCTATCTGGGTATCAGTCATTAGCATCTGTGGTAACTTCTTCTTTTGGTCTACAGGTAAGAACTGATATAATCTGCATCTACCTAAGAACTGGGCAAATTGGGACTCTCTCATATAAGTATCCTTATAAGCTGACATATAATACATGTGTTGGGCTATATTGTACTCTTGGAACAGCCTCACCACTGCATTGAATAGTTCAGTTGTACTCATAACCTTTAATTCTGACCTGTAACCATCTGTTGAGACACACATGTTACAACATACAAGATTTTTAAAGCCAATGAACACCTTGAACTTCTCTGCACCCTTTTTGCTGTAAAGGTTTTCATGGTTATAAGCTCTAACTCCACCTATGGTTAAATTCAGTCTGTTACCTGCAATATCCTCATATATGGTAGGTATCTCAAAACAGAACATCATTCTCTCAAAGTAGATGGTTTTATCAGATTCCAGTAATTGATTCACTGGCTTATGAATAGCTTCCGGTATCCTACCTTTGATAACATGGCTTACCCTAATGGCAGGTTCTTCTATTCTCTCATTGGAGAACACCTTATTAGCTGCTTCCCATACAGTTTCAATGAAACTGGAGTGTGATATAGTAACCTCATTATCTTTAGAGAACACAGGTGTAATACATTCCTCCTTGAGGTATTGCATGGTTACTTCCTTTGTATTAGCCTCAATAAAAGGTAACTTATTACCTTCTCTGGTGCTTATGGAATCAGCTTCTACAGGATTTGTTGACATAATACCTGTGTTGATGATTTCCATTGGCTCAACTATTTGAACATGAGAGTCTTCTTTGTTGATTCTATTAGGGTATATCAGATTAGCTCTGACTGGCTGCAACTGCATTATTTCCATATCTAATGTAATTAGGGGTATAGTTAATAGTTGGTTGATTCTTTTGTACCTGAAGTGCTGCTTTCTTCTGCATGAATTCTGATGTTAACTGCTGATACCATTCAGGATAAGCATGATAGATGGCAGTCAGTTCTTCAATGGTTTTACTGCTGTTAATCTTGCTCCTTATCATCTCCAGATTGACACCATCATTACACCAATCAAGTATTATCTGACCTGTAGCAGATGTAATGGTAAAATCAGGCTTACCTATGAACAGGTTTGTCCTGTCTTTAGATGCAATAGTCTGGTGCTTCATGTTGATGTCAAATACTATGGTAAATTCATAATCTATACCATCTCTCATGACTGCTTTTAGTCCTACTTTCTCTGGTATCATCTTGCCATTCTTCTCACTTAGAACATAGTCCTGTTTGCATCTCATAGTGCATATAACATGGCTTCCAGACTGCAATACTTTCTGCATAAAAGCATTGATTCTAGGTGTCACTTTCTGCCAGTTGGTGAAGCTGTTACCTTGTAATCCTGCATGGTATTCAAGTAAAGTATCCCAGCATTGAGAAATGCTATCAATTATGATAACTTCCATACCTGCACCTTCACATATTTCAATAGCTTGTATATAAGTTTCAGGTGTAAAGTTATCACTTAGACTTAATACATTATAAGCACCTAAGTGAGCATAAAGGTCAGCACTTCCATTCTCACTGTCAATAATGGCTATCTTAGTCCAGTCATTACATAAACCATAAGCTAAAAGCAATGCAGAATAGGTCTTACCTGAACCTGCACAGCCTTGTAAAGCAAGCTTAATTTTAGCCTGCTTCTTGGATGAAACTCTTAAATTCAACATATCTGAATAGGATTAATTGTTATACACAGTCTATAAAGAAAAAAGGAAGCAAGTCCTAATAAACTTGCCTCCTTGAGGTCTACATTGAGACCTGTCATAAAGTTGCTAATGTCATAGCTCCACCTTCACCTCTTTGATGCAGCATATAGAACATATCACCTGTATCTGGTGAACATACTTGAGAGATAACAGGATTGGTTACTTCTCCATTAAGAAATTTGTCACTTGCTGCACCTATTTCACAGCCATAAACAAAGAAGCACTTCCCTGTATGAGGATTTTGCTTTACCTCAATCTTACTTACTCCCTTTTGAGCCTTGAACTCATTCACTGTCACTGTCTCTAAGAACTTTAACTTTTCCATAATCTTGTATTTTATTGTTGTGCAGACAGACTATTCTGCTGCTGTTGATTCAGTTACTATGGTGGGGTAATGAGCTAACTGTAATGAGCTTATAATGTAAATCCAATATTCCCCAATATGCATAGGGGGACTATCCCACTCCTAAGGTAAGGGGAGGGAGACTTTGTGACTTAGAGTGCACTTGTAAGTATCAAATTGAAGAAAAAAATAAAAAATTTAGAAGTATAATATATCAGGTGACAGTAAGAAGTGCTATATATTAGTTATGTACATATAAAGCAATCCCCTGCCTTCAGGTGTAAAAACAGGGGATATTGGGGTATGTATCATTCATTCATCATTAATAGTATCAAGGTAATGCTTGATTTCATCATCATCTGGTACATGTGATATAACTTTGTCTATCCAAGTATCGTGACCCAAATGAGGGTACAGAAGGACTTTAGATTCCATGTGCTCAGTCCATGCTAGTGCCATTGGAACATCATAAGAAGACCAGATTACTTTCTTCTCAATCAATAAGTCTCTATACTTTTTATATGTATTCTTTGCCATATCCAAGTGGCTATAAATGGCTTTGTCTGATAGGTCTACCCTGAACTCTTTGTTAACACAAAGGCAGTATAACCCTATCATAACTCCTTTCTCTTCTGGACTTAAAGAGCTGTCACTGAATAACTCTGCCCATATAATTCTGAAATTCTTAGGAGGATTGGGTAGATAATAGATATTCCTTCTAATCTCTCTTTGCTGCTGTATAGTCTCTACTCTATATCCTTTATCTTCTAGCTCCTTTAGTCTGGGGATAAAGGAATCTTTGATATAATCTGTACTTACTCCTGTAAGCTCTGACAACTGACTGATAGTAGTATCTGTTGTCATGTAATTGCTTTCCCTTTGAGGATAGGCATTAATATAGAGACCTGCTAATAGGTAGAGCTGCTTTGGATTGAAGTACCTGCAAGCTTCAATGGGGATGATAGTGAATTGTTTAACTATTGTCATTAATTCTGATTTTATAGGGGTCAAAATCCACCCCATACTAATTACCTACAGTAATAAAGGATTAAAGGTAATTAGTATAGGGTGATATTTGACCCTAAGGTTGCTTCTGTTGATAGCTAATGTCATATTAGAGATATATCACTCCTATAACCATCTGATTATCAAATGTAAATATAGTAAATAAAGTCTATAATACCAATATTCTTATCATTTATCTGATTGTATATTAACCTTCTATAACATAAATAACTTTAACAAGTTATTCTCTTTGGTAGCTATCCTGCCAGTATGTTCTTTAAAACCTCTTGGATTCTCTCCTCTGATGGTGTACTTATTCCCAGATGTCCTGTCAGTGGCATATATGCTTTTCAATAAGGCTACATACTTTCTAGGTTTCAGTACCTTATGTAGATGATACTGGACTATAGGAGCTAATATCTCTTGTATCTCACTTGCTGAATAGCTCTTATTTAAGGTGAAACTTCTTCTTATTGCAACCTTGAAAGGATGCTCTTCATCTAGTGCCCAATACATAACTGCATTATTGAGATTCTTGTAAGCTATACTGTTACTTGTTCTAATCTCCCATAGCTGATGTAGCAAACTATCAAGGTCAACATATTTGTAGAGCTTAATGAATCTCTCTAAGAATATCTTTGTCCTGCTTCTACTTTGCCTAATGTATAAGTGCAAAGTATTGTCATTCAACTGCCCTGTGGTTGATAATACTTTGATGTTATCTATGGCTTCTTGAATGTAACTATCTGTCAACTTATTCTGTGCATCCTTATTGGTTTTCTCTATGCTGTTTTGCTCTGGAGAAACACCATGAGGTAGGGATTTATAACTAATGATGTTAACCTGTTTACCTAGTACTTCTTTCAAGGTTTCAGGCATAAAATATGAGGCATATAAGTCGGTTCTTTCAATGATGTAATCTATATTGAGGTAGGCAGGTACATTCTTTCCATATATATCCTTTCTAGTCAAGTTAATTAACTCATTCCCTGCAATTCTCTCCTGTGCTTTCTCTCTTATGGCTTCTTTGATTATTGCAAATAGATCAGTCAAGGTATAATCCCCCTGTGAGATAGTATCTGCTGATTCAAGTACTTTGAGTACCTTTTGGGCTTTGTTTAATAGAGTGGCAGTGTACTTTTCCATACTTTCCATTACTGATACATATCCTAAGGTGTTATATATAATAGTTTCACTTAATACTCCATTATCCTTTCTGCATCTACCATGTATTTGTGTCATTCTATCTAAGGTCAACATTGAGTGACTTCTTCTTACATCTGATACAGTGATTAGATGGTAACTATCCTCTATATCTATACCAGTGAAGTAGCAACAGGTGGCAAAGTTAATCCTAGCAGGTAAGGTATCATTGTCTCCTAGTTTAGGTGCAAAGTATTCTCCTGCTTCCTTTATGGATGCCTCACTACATAGGATAGCACATTCCTTTCTGGTTTCTTCATCTAAGGTTGATAAGATATTCTGTATTTGTAGTATGGAGTTATAGGCTATGAATATCTTATCTCTAGGGTGAGAGATAATCTCTTCTATAACAGTTTGCGTGGTATTATTAGTGTGCAATAACTTAACATCTCTTCGGGCATTATATATCCAAGTTATGGAGAACTTACATTCTTTCTTTAGTAGTGGATTGATGAACTCCTTCATAGTAGCTGTTACCATACATCTGTTCTTTAATGGGAACATAAGGTAGTAGTCAATCACATTCTCCAATTGGGGTCTGAAGTTGTTGTCAGTCTGGAGAACATCAATCTCATCAATCATAAGAAAGTAGTCTTTATAGTTTTTTCCTATGATACCTAACAGCCTACCTAGACTGTCTGCAACTACTAGAAGTTTCTTGTATCCATCTTTTGCAAGGTATTCCTCAATCTGCTGATTAGTTACCTTTTCCTTTTCACCTTTAATCTCACTACCTACATATAATGTATTAGGATGCTTTGAGTGTTTACTATAAGCCAGAGCCTTAGTAGGAAAGACTATGATTGAGTTTCTCTTTGAGTTTATCTCAAGAGTAGTAGCTCCAATACCTGGTATCTTCTTGTCTACTAACCCATGAGGCATCTTGGTTAAATAGTTAGATAGTAAGTGCTTCTTATTGGCAAAAATCCCTGTTACTTTATTAGGAGCTTCACCAACGGGAAAACCTGATAAGTCTTCAATTACTGTATCAGGAGTTATAGTTATTCCATTCTCCTTTAGTTCCTGTATAGTCTGGTAGTCTTTTTCTGTCAAGTCATCCCAATCTATTACATCTGCAAAGGTATTGTAAGTAATATCACTATACTGTTGAGTAGCCTCTTTCATGTGCTCACTTTGTTTAAGGTTATATATAAGTAGTAAGTGAACAAATATACTAAAGAACCTCCATAGTCCAATCAACTACAGAGGTTCTTTTGTGTTAAACTTACTTCACTTCTGGACTAGGCAGCTCACTATAACTACCAAATACATACTCAACCACCTTCTTGTTAGCTTCATTCTCTATCTTGAAGTCTCTTTCAATATAGATGTCAGTGACTTTCATAGCCTCATCAATATGATTTAAGGCAGCATGAACTGTATACTTATCTATGCCTACCTTGTTAACAGCTAATGTAGCCCATGAGTGCCTTGCAGCATAGTACTCCAAATCATCCACTTTTAGTATTTTGCCAATTTGCTTTAACCCAAGATTGATGGCTCTGTTGAAGTTCTTGAAAGTAGAATAGAGATGATAGAAGCAGAACACCTTCTTCTGTGTGTAATCTTCATATTTCTTCATTAAAGGTAGTAAGACAGGAAGAACATCTACTTTCATCTTAGCTTTATCAAGTCTTCTGTCTGTAGTCTTAGTCCTGTAATAGGTAATTGAACCATCTTCCAGTTCACTACAGTTATACAAGTCAGCAGAGTTCATCCCTATAAGACAGAAAGAAAGGATAAAGCAATCCTTAGCAAGGTTGAAAGGACATAACCTTTCTCTACCATTAGCATTAATGATATAGGGTAATTCCCATATCTTCTTAATTAACTCTGCTGATAATGCTCTCTTCCTAGTTGCTTCCTGCTTTGGTATCACCAAGTTCTCAAAAGGTGAGTTAGGTATCCTAATGAGATTCCTGTCATAATCATTGTACTTCTTCTTAGCTTCATTGAATAGATGTCTGATGCTACTAGTGTACAGTGATACCATTCTGTTAGAGGGTATTCTCTTTCCTTTCTTCTGAAGTTCTGCTACTTGTTTAGCCCTTTTCTTGTGAAGGTATTCCATGAACTCCATCATTAACAACTTGGTAACTTGGTTAGTATTTAATTTGTCCTTTCCTAAGAAGGCAATGAAGGCATTGAGGGCAGTTTGATAATTTCTCTTACCCTTGACCTCTGTAGCTGCCAACCAGTCTTTGCAGAACTGGATAAAGTCAATAGGAGTATTCTTTTCCTTCTCTTTCTGGATATAATCAAGTACATCACTTAAGGTTAAATTGGAAGCCTCCAATGGAAGCCCCATACATAACTCTTCATAGTATCTGACCAATCTGTCAGCTTCCTTGATGTACTTTGGATTCTTTAACTTGAAGTCCTTAGTCAGGTCTTCTGCTCTTACAAAGATATGAGTAGCCAACCTCTTAACCTCTCTGTTGTAGGTTAGCCTAATCTTTACGTTATAAGTTTTATCAACTTTTTGCTTAGATTTTAAGACTTCAGCTTTAATAGTCAACATGTTACATTGGTTTATTGGGAACAACAATAGACCAACAACTATACTTTAAAGGGGTAATTTAGCCTAATTTCTGCACCTGAATGATGCTCTACCAACAAAGAAAAAGTCCTTATAAGTATCTAACTTACAAGGACTTCTCTTTGGGTGGAAGACCGGACTCGAACCGGCGACATTCAGAACCACAATCTGACGCTCTAACCAACTGAACTACATCCACCATGTTTGCGTTTCTCTAACGCGGTGCAAAGATAGATATTATCTTCTAATCTCCAAAAGATTCTGCTATTTTTTTTCGAAAAAAGTATATTCTTTTATTCCCCGATTGTGCTTGCTGAAAAGGGTTCGCGCATCATTTACAAAGATTTTCAGAGAGTTACGTGCTTGTAAAGGAATTGAATCAATCGGCAAATTGATTGGGAGCAATTGATGATTTTTTTTTCCTGATTGAATGGGACGGGCTGTCCATACCAAACTATAATCACAATTATTGAGGCGGACAGTGCTGTCTTTTACTAATTCCATTCTTACCATCAGTCCTCCGTCAGTGCGGCGGGCGGACATATTGGAAATATAATTTCCCAGCGAATAGACTACGAGATGTTTGTCATTCGTCAGGCTGTCTGTGCGAACTTCGATGGGCTGAACTACGTGAGGATGGGAGCCGATGATATGGTTTACTCCTTTTTCAATCAGCCAGTCGGCGAGGAATTTTTGCTCTTTGTCCGGGAGTGACTGGTATTCGATTCCCCAATGCATACAAGCTATGATGGCATCCGGCTTCATTGCTTTACTCTCTTCAATATCTTTGGCGATGATGGCTGTATCGATATAGTTCACGATATTAGGAGGGGTAACGGGGATGCCGTTTGTTCCATACGTGTAGTTGAGCAGGGCGATGCGGAATCCGTTCTTTTCTAATAAAAGAGGATATTTCTTTTCGCGTTCATCAGCGTTGATATACGTGCCTGCGTGTGGAACCTTTAAAGAGTCTATTAATTGAATGGTTCTCTCCAGTCCGGATTTACCACGATCGAGACTGTGGTTGTTGGCAGTCACTAAAACATTGAAACCTGCATCGTGAATTGCGGTCAGAAATTCGTCCGGCGCGCTGAAAGCAGGATAACCTTTGTAAGGTTTGCCTCCTAATGTCACTTCCAGGTTGGCGATGGAGAGGTCGGCTTTCTTTATTTCTTCTTTGACATACGTGAAACATGTGGAGTAATCATAGCCGGTTGATGTTCGTGCAGCGTTGATTTGTCCCTGATGTTGCATGAGGTCACCTACGAAAAGGAGGCGTAGGGTGTCGGTGGAGAAGATGCTGTCGGAAAGGCTGTCCGACAGGGTGTCAATGATAGAATCTCTCTTTGCCTGCGACCGGGAGGTGCAGGACAAAGAGAGAAGCAAAATCATCAGAAACAGGGTATGTCTCATTGATAAATAGCTTTCTTACCAGCTAAGAGTGTATTTTTCATTAACGATACAATCGTCATTGGTCCAACACCGCCCGGTACGGGAGTGATGAATGAGCATTTCGGTGCAACTTCGTCAAACTTCACGTCGCCGGTCAGTTTAAAACCTGATTTCTTGGTTGCATCCGGCACACGGGTAGTACCTACGTCAATAACTACCGCGCCTTCTTTCACCATTTCGGCTTTTACAAAGTTCGGTTGTCCCAAAGCAGCGATAATAATATCAGCTTCCTGACATTCTTTTACCAGGTCTCTGCTACGGCTGTGGCATACGGTTACTGTGGCATCGCCCGGATAGGCTTTCTGCATCATCAGGGCAGCCATCGGTTTGCCGACAATATTGCTGCGTCCGAGTACGACGCACTTTTTTCCGGAAGTTTCTATGTTATAACGTTTCAACAATTCGAGGATGCCGTTGGGAGTAGCGGATACATAACACGGAAGCCCGATGGACATACGGCCTACGTTGATCGGATGGAAACCGTCTACGTCTTTACGGTAATCAATTGTTTCGATTACTTTCTGTTCGGAGATATGCTTGGGTAAGGGAAGTTGTACGATAAAGCCGTCCACGTCGTTGTCTTCGTTTAGTTCACGTACTTTGGCAAGCAGTTCTTCTTCGGTCACGTCACTTTCATAACGGATGAGGGAAGACTTGAATCCACATACTTCACAGGCTTTTACTTTGGCAGCTACATAAGTCTCGCTACCACCATCGTGTCCTACAAGAATAGCGGCCAGGTGCGGGCGTTTTTCGCCATGAGCCACCATTTCGGCTACTTCGGCTGCAATCTCTTGTTTTACTTGTTCGGAAATTGCTTTTCCGTCTATCAGAGTCATATTTTCAGAGTATTTATTGGTGATGGACAAAAGTAAAATAAATAACTGAACTCTCCAAAGGGATTGGAATTTTTGTCAAGAGATGGGGGGATAAAAAAAAGAGGGAGCCGAAACTCCCTCTTTTTACTTATCATTAGATTTGGATCTACAGAATGATTACTTTTTCATCTTAGGCATCATCTTACCCATTTTGCTGCTAGTCACCATTTTCATCATTTTGCGTGTCTGGTCGAACTGTTTCAATAGGCGATTCACTTCTTGGATAGTCGTTCCGCTACCTTTGGCGATACGCGTACGGCGTGAACCGTTCAGTATTTCCGGATTGGAACGTTCTGCCGGAGTCATGGAATAAATGATGGCTTCGATGCTCTTGAAAGCATTGTCGTCAATATCAATATCTTTGATTGCTTTTCCTACTCCCGGAATCATGGAAGCGAGGTCTTTCAGATTACCCATTTTCTTGATTTGTGCAATCTGGCTAAGGAAGTCGTTGAAGTCGAATTGGTTTTTGGCAATTTTCTTCTGTAAGCGTTTGGCTTCTTCTTCATCGTATTGTTCCTGTGCGCGTTCTACCAATGAAACGATGTCACCCATACCGAGAATACGGTCGGCCATACGGGCAGGGTGGAACTGATCGATTGCTTCCAGCTTTTCACCTGTACCTACGAATTTAATCGGTTTGTTCACTACCGAACGGATAGAAAGAGCCGCACCACCGCGGGTATCACCATCGAGTTTGGTCAGTACCACACCGTTGAAGTCCAGACGTTCATTGAATTCTTTAGCTGTGTTTACAGCGTCCTGACCGGTCATGGAGTCTACCACGAACAGAATTTCGTCCGGGTTGATTGCTTTTTTGATAGCGGCGATCTCGTTCATCATCTGCTCGTCTACT